>ENA-UZWV01000416-UZWV01000416.1-metagenome-genome-assembly--contig:-Day-3-1m-contig-416_pt1 | contig 77162 bp, 70 predicted proteins | sample MGYA00260342_ERZ794902 | MGnify/ENA metagenome assembly ERZ794902
AATTGTCATGTGGGAGGTGTTGAGCGCTGATTTCGACAAAAAAACAACTCCAGAAAAAAGTCTTCAAAATGTATTGAAAAACACAACTTCAGGTTCAATTGTGGTGTTCCACGACAGCCAAAAAGCCTCGGAAAATATGCAATATGCACTTCCAAAAGTGTTACAATATTTCTCAGGAAAAGGCTTTGTATTCAAGAGTATTCCGGAGGGTTAACCGTATTGCTCTACCAATCCAATAAGGGTGTTTGCATCCAAATCTCCAGACTGACGCCATTTCATGATGCCTTTTTTATAGATGATAAAAGTAGGATTGGCTTTCACTTTCAAAGCATCTGCCAACACTTCATTTTTTTCAATATCAATTTTGATCACTTTTGCTTTGTCTCCCAATGCAGCAACAACATCGCGCAGGACTTCGTGAGGGTTTTCTCCTGTTTGATCCCATTCAAAATAAAAATCAATCAAAACAGGAATGTCTAAATTGATAAGTTCTCCAAATTTTGTCATAATTCGTACGCTTTTTTTTAAAATTAAATTTTAGATTTCAAAAAATCCAAAATTTCCTTTGCAAGATACTGTATTTATGTTGTTTATGAAAATTTTATTGAAAGACGTGCTTTGGGTGGTTTGTCTCTTTTCCCAAGGCGGCAAATCCCTCCGTTGAGAGCCCAATCAATATGCCTTGTATTTCGTAAAAATTACAATATCTTTAAACTCTTTAACGGGCAGAGCGCGCAAATATTATTTAAAAAGTTTTTTCCGAGAAAATGCAATTCAAAAATAATTTTAGTAGACAAGAATAGATGGCACAAAAAGAACAGAACATACCAGGTAATTGGCTTGCAATTTCTATTATTGCAGGGGTGTTTTTTATATTCGGATTCGTTACCTGGATCAACGGAGCGTTGATTCCTTTCATGAAGACAATCAATGAGTTGACCGAAGCACAGTCCTATTTGGTAGCTTCGGCATCCTATATAAGTTTTGTGGTCATGGCGTTGCCTGCTTCAAAAATATTAAGCAAAATAGGTTACCGGAAAGGGATGTCTTTGGGTTTAATGATCATGGCAGTCGGTGCGTTGGTGTTTATCCCCGCAGCAGAAGCCAGAACTTATTGGTTTTTTTTAATAGGTATTTTTATCCAAGGAGTAGGAATGACCCTTTTACAAACCGCGGCCAACCCTTACATCACCATTTTAGGTCCGCTCGAGAGTGGAGCCAAACGCATCGCCATCATGGGAATCGCCAATAAAACAGCGGGAGCACTTGGCTCCTTGCTATTTGGAGCCCTATTGTTGGCTGGAATCGATGAGGTCAAAGAAAAGCTAAGCACCGTATCTCAAACAGAAAAAGCGAGCCTGTTAGACGGTATGGCAGACAGTGTATTTGTGCCCTATTTGGTGATGGCAGGGGTACTAATTGTATTAGGTATCTTGATAAGAAAAGCACCGCTACCACCTGTCGAAGCAACTCTGGAGGAAGAAACGGCGGCAGGAGAGACCACCAAAACCAATATCTTCCAGTTTCCACACCTTTGGCTGGGAGTGTTGACTTTGTTTGTGTATGTGGGTGCTGAAGTAATCGCTGGAGACACCATCATAGCCTATGGAATTTCTTTAGGGTTTGCAGCCGAAGAAGCCAAATTCTTTACCACATTTACCTTATTGGCAATGGTAGCGACCTATGCCGTAGGGGTGGTGTTGATCCCCAAATATATAAAACAAGGAACGGCTCTTAAAATAAGTGCTGCTTTGGGAATAATTTTTAGCATTTGTATTTTGACCACAAACGGATTTACTTCTGTTTTATTTGTGGCTGCCTTAGGAATTTCAAATGCTTTGGTATGGCCAGCAGTTTGGCCATTGACACTGCAAGGTTTGGGGAAATTCACCAAAACAGCTTCTGCCTTATTGATCATGGCCATTTCAGGAGGCGCCATGATTCCTCCGCTCTACGGGAGATTGGTAGATGCCCAAAAACACAAGTTGATTTCGGAAGGAGTTGAACAATTAGAAGCGACCGCAAGTGCTGCGCAGAGCAGCTATTGGCTATTAATTCCGTGCTATGCCCTCATTTTATTTTTTGCCCTAAAAGGACACAGCTACAAAAATTGGAAACGGTAATTTAATTTCGTTCTTTTGCAGTGAATGAATCGAAATAAAAATAAAAATATGATCATTGTTTTAATAGGATACATGGGCTCTGGGAAATCTTCTATTGGGAAGAAATTGTCAAGAAAACTAAGGTGTAATTTGATCGATTTGGACGATTATATTGTTGAAAAAGAACAGGCAAGCGTCAAAGAAATATTCGCTGCTAAAGGAGAAATCTATTTCAGAAAAAGAGAAGAAAAATATTTGAAAGAGCTTTTGACGATTGAAGAGGATACCATTTTGTCTTTAGGAGGAGGAACTCCGTGCTTTGGAGATAATATGCAAGCTGTTTTGGAAGCCGAAAACACCACAAGTATTTATCTAAAATCTTCTGTAAAAAGTTTGACAGACAAATTGATTTTGAAAAAAAGCAAACGTCCACTCATCGCCAATATTGAAACAAAAGAAGTCTTGGCTGAATTTATAGGAAAACATTTGTTTGAACGTTCTCCTTATTACAGCAAAGCAGCACACCAAGTTGTGACGGACCACAAAACTAAAAAAGAGGTGGTCTTGGAGATTTTAAGTTTGCTCTAGGTTTCTTGTTGCAAGTGAGCTCTTAGTTTTTTCGTTGGGAGCTTGAAAAGCTTGCATTGGTGGCCAGTATTTTTCAAACTTATTTCTGTACATTTACTTTTCATTAATTTTTTATGTTATGGCAGCTCAAAAGAGGGTGTTTTTACTAGATGCTTTTGCATTGATTTTTAGAGGGTATTACGCATTGATCAAAAACCCAAGAATCAACTCTAAGGGAATGGATACTTCAGCTATTTTAGGTTTTACCAATTCCTTACTGGATGTTATCCGAAGAGAAAAACCAGACCTGTTAGCCGTTGCATTTGACAAAGGAGGTTCCTCTGTCAGAAAAGAGGCTTTTTCGGAGTACAAGGCCAATCGACAAGAAACCCCAGAAGCTATAAAAATTGCGGTGCCTTACATTCACAAAATTCTTGAGGCTATGAATATTCCCATCATTGAAAGAGAAGGAATTGAGGCAGACGATTTGATTGGGACACTTTCCAAACAAGCAGAAAAAGAAGGTTTTCAAGTATATATGGTAACTCCTGACAAGGATTACGCCCAGTTGGTTTCAGAAAATATATTTATGTACCGTCCCGCTCGTATGGGGAATGGGATAGAGATTTGGGATGTTGAAAAAGTAAAAGAAAAATTTGAAATTGAAGATCCTTTGCAAGTCATTGATTATTTGGGAATGATGGGTGATGCCGTGGACAACATACCTGGTTTGCCAGGAGTAGGGGATAAAACAGCCAAGAAATTTCTAAAAGCCTATGGGAGTATGGAAGGCCTGTTTGAAAATACCCATGAGCTGAAAGGTAAGATGAAAGAAAAAGTAGAGGCCAATCAAGAATTGGGCTTGCTTTCAAAAAAATTGGCAACCATCTTATTGGATTGTCCCGTAGCGTTCAATGCGGAAGATTATTTGCTGTCGTCTCCCGATTTTCAGAAAGTGAGCGATGTGTTTCAGGAGTTGGAATTCAGGCGGTCTTTTGAAACGGTGCAAAAACTCTTTAAAAGTTCTGAGGAAGAAAAAGGAACCCAAGAGATTGTGAAAAAAGAAGCGGTTTCTCAAGAAAAGAAACCACAAGCAGTCACTTCTCAACTCGATTTGTTTGCCAGTCCATTGGCAGAAGAAAAGCCTGTGCACACTGGTTTTCAAAATGTGACAACTTCAGAAAACGTGTACCAATATGTACATACTTCTTTGGCACAAAAGCTATTGCGAAAGCATTTGTGCAAACAGGACGCTGTTTGTTTTGGTGTCGAAACAGATGCTTTGGGATTGACCATCGTAGGGATTGCTTTTTCCTATGAAAAAGGCAAAGGATATTATCTACCCTTTCCAAAAGAAGAAAAAGCAAGAGAAGCTGTTTTACAGCAATTCAAATTGTTTTTTGAAGACGAAAATATTCGAAAAATAGGACACAATTTAAAAAGAGACCTCAAGATTTTGGGACAATTTGGGGTGCAAGTGCACGGTACTTTGTTTGACACGCAACTGGCACATTATTTGCTAAATCCAGACATGCGACACCAGTTAAATGTCTTGGCAGAAACCTATTTGAATTACCAGTCGATAAAGAAAGAAAGCATTGTAGGAAAAGGAAAATCGCAAATAGAATTTCGAGAAGCCGACCTCAAGAAGCAAGCAGATTTTGCCATAGAAGAAGCAGATATGGCCTGGCAGCTGAAAAAAGTTTTTGAAAAAGAACTCCAAGAAAATGACTTGATGAAATTGTATACGACCATTGAAATTCCATTGCTGAGAGTACTTGCGAAAATGGAGATTGAAGGGATCAATCTTAACACCTCTTATCTTCAGCAGTTGTCGGTAGAAATCACAAAAGACATTGAAGTACTCGAAAAAAATATTTATGCAGTTGCAGGAGAAGATTTTAATTTGGCATCTCCAAAGCAATTGGGAATTGTGTTGTTTGAAAAAATGAATTTGGTTGAAAAACCCAAAAAAACAAAAACAGGACAATACGCGACCAACGAAGAAGTACTTTCCAAATTGGCAAGCGAACACGAGATTGTGCGGCAAATATTAGAGTGGAGAGGTTTGGTGAAACTAAAAAGTACGTATATAGATGCTCTGCCATTGGAAGTCAATCCAAAAACAAAAAGAATACACACGACTTATGGTCAGACTGTGGCGGCAACGGGAAGATTGAGTTCGAACAATCCGAATTTACAAAATATTCCCATTCGTACAGAGAGAGGGAGACAGGTGCGGGAGGCCTTTGTGCCCCGAGATGAAAATTACCTCCTTTTTGCAGCCGATTACTCTCAGATAGAATTGCGAATCATTGCAGCGATTAGTAAAGAAGAAAATATGATCCAAGCCTTCAAGGACGGACAAGATATTCACGCAACTACTGCTGCCAAAGTATTCAACGTGCCACTAGAGGAAGTAACACGAACGCAAAGAAGCAATGCAAAAGCTGTCAATTTTGGGATTTTATATGGACAAGGTGCTTTTACCTTGGCAGACCAAACAGGAATGACGCGAAAAGAAGCGAAAGCATTGATTCAAGCCTATTACGAAACCTATCCCACATTGAAATCTTACATGGCGAAACAAGTAGATTTTGCGAGAGACCATGGCTATGTAGCAACTGTTTTAGGGAGAAAACGGTATTTGAAAAATATCAACTCTCAAAATGGAATGGTGCGCTCTGGAGACGAACGAAATGCTGTCAATGCTCCCATCCAAGGATCTGCTGCAGATATCATTAAAATTGCCATGATCAATATTCAAAGAAAATTGGAAGAGCGCAATTGGAAATCTAAAATGTTGTTGCAGGTGCACGATGAATTGGTTTTCGACATGCACAAAGAAGAAAGAGGAGTGTTGGAGCCGATGATTAAAAATGAAATGGAGAAAGCATTTCAGTTAGAAGTTCCACTTGATGTAGAAGTTGGAGTTGGTGAAAATTGGTTACAGGCACATTAAATTTTTAGAAAAATGAAAAATACAATAGAGAAAATAAGTTTTTTGGTTGTGCTATTCAGTTTGTTAGGGCTTTCATTGAAAAATGAGAAGGCATCCACATTGCTTGTAAAAATTGAAAATACAAAAAATACAGAAGGGTTTGTCTATGTGAGCATTTACGACAAGGCCGATAGTTTCCCCGAAAAAGGAAAAGAATTGAAACGTAAAAAGATAAAACCGACAATTCCATACACGGAAGTCGTGTTTGAAATACCCAACGGATTTTATGCGATAGCTTTGTATCATGATGTCAATGAGAATCAAAAACTCGACAAGACCATTGTGGGGTATCCAAAAGAACCCTTTGGTTTTAGCAATAACTTCAAACCAAGGTTTTCAAAACCTGCTTTCAAAGACTGCTCTTTTCGAGTCTCAGAAGCCTACAAAGAACTTCAAATTTCCCTAATCGATTGAGCTAAAAAAAAATAGTTTTTCGATGTTGAGATCGCGCCTTTTATGAATGGGAAAACACGTGTATTTGTATGGATTGTCAAGCTTCTATAAAAGAGCGATTTACGAGGGGTTTGAGAAGGGTTTCAGAAAACAAAACAGGACGCTTTTTTTATTTTTATACAGCTGTTGTTCAATAGAATAATTAGTGCTATATTTGCAGCCCTTTAAATAGGGAAAAATTTATTTATTCATCAATACAAAAACTAATAGTGTATGAACACATTAAGTTACAAAACAGTATCTGCAAACAAAAACACTGTCAATAAAGAGTGGTTGGTTGTAGATGCGGACGGACAGACATTGGGTCGTTTTGCTTCTAAAGTAGCCATGTTGCTCAGAGGGAAGTACAAAACAAACTACACACCTCACGTTGATTGTGGTGACAATATCGTAGTTATCAATGCAGAGAAAATTATTTTAACTGGAAACAAGTGGAATGACAAATCGTACATTCGCCACACAGGGTATCCAGGAGGTCAAAGATCTTTAACAGCAACAGAAATGTTTGAAAAAGATCCTACTCGTTTAGTCGAGAAAGCAGTAAAAGGGATGTTGCCTAAGAACAAATTGGGAGCAGCCATTTATAGAAACTTGTATGTATATGCAGGAGGAGAGCACAAACAAACTGCTCAAGAGCCAAAAGCATTTAACTTAAACGACCTAAGATAATTCATATGGATATAGTTCACAAAATAGGAAGAAGAAAAACAGCCGTAGCGCGTGTTTACCTATCAGAAGGAAAAGGAAATATCACAATCAACAAAAGAGAGTTTGACAACTACTTTACAACCTCTACGTTGCGATATAAAGTACAACAACCATTAGTATTGACTGAAAATGCAGAAGCATTTGATATCAAAGTAAATGTTTTTGGTGGTGGTGTTACAGGTCAGGCAGAAGCGATTCGTTTGGCAATCTCTAGAGCTTTGTGCGAAATTGATGCTGAAAACAGAGCGATTTTGAAACCGGAAGGATTGCTTACAAGAGACCCAAGAATGGTGGAACGTAAGAAATTCGGACAAAAGAAAGCAAGAAAAAAATTCCAATTCTCGAAACGTTAATCCGTTTCATTGGAATTGTAAACAACGTCCAATACAGACAAAATATATTTATAATCAAGTTATCGAAGCCCTGTTCAATCAGGGCTTGTTTAGCATCTAAATGGGAAAGACCGCAAAGCGCTACTTGTCCATTGCTATACGAGAGAACGTAAACAAAAACAAAAATGGCAAACATCGAGATTAAAGAATTGTTAGATGCAGGTGTACACTTTGGACACTTGACAAGAAAATGGAATCCAAACATGGCTCCTTTTATTTACACGGAGCGTAATGGAGTTCACATCATTGACTTATACAAAACCGCAGCAAAAATAGACGAAGCTTCTGCAGCCTTAGAGAAAATTGCTGCTTCAGGAAGAAAAATTTTATTTGTTGCAACAAAAAAACAAGCGAAAGACAGTGTTGCTGACAAAGCAGCTTCTGTAAACATGCCTTACATTACTGAAAGATGGCCTGGAGGAATGTTGACGAATTTCATCACAATCAGAAAAGCGGTTAAAAAAATGGCGCAGATTGACAGAATGAAACAAGACGGTTCTTTTGCGGCGTTGTCAAAAAGAGAGCAGTTGCAAATAGATCGTCAAAGAGCAAAATTAGAAAAGAACTTAGGTTCAATTGCTGATATGACTCGTTTGCCGGGTGCTTTGTTTGTAGTAGATGTAAAGAAAGAGCACATTGCTGTTTCTGAAGCTCAAAAATTAAACATTCCAGTATTTGCTTTGGTAGACACAAACTCTGACCCAAGAGCGGTAGATTTTGTAATTCCTGCAAATGATGATGCTTCAAAGTCAATTGACAAAGTAATGACCTATGTAATCGAATCGATTGCAAATGGTTTGAGCAACAGAAAAGCTTCTAAAGACAAAGCGGACAAAGCGGAAGTAGCTCCTGCAGCGGCTAAAAAAGAGGAAGCAGCAGCAGCACCAGAAGCTCCTGCAGCGGCTAAAAAAGAGGAAGTAGCAGCAGCACCAGAAGTAAAAGAAGAAAAATAATTTAATAAACTGTTCCGTGATTGGGAGGTGCTTTTTTCGATAGGAAAGATCTCGTTGCAATCACAGCATAAAAAAGTAAATAAATCATGGCAGAAATTAAAGCTGCAGACGTTATGAAGTTGCGTAAAGCAACCGGGTCTGGAATGATGGATTGTAAAAAAGCTTTGGTAGAAGCTGAAGGAGATTTTGACAAAGCAATTGAAGTTCTTCGTAAAAAAGGACAAAAAGTTGCCGCAAAAAGAGCCGACAGAGAGTCTACTGAAGGAGCTGCAATTGCAAGAGTAAATGCAGAAAATACAGCAGGTGTTTCGATTGTTTTAGGATGTGAAACAGATTTTGTTGGGAAAAACGAAAGTTTTGTAGCATTGGCTACAGAGTTGGCTGAAAAAGCATTGGCATACGCTACAAAAGAGGAGTTTTTGGCTTCTGACTTTGGTGGAATGACCGTGGCTGAAAAGTTGATCGAGCAAACCGGAGTCATTGGTGAAAAAATTGATTTGAACGACTTTTCAAAAGTAGAAGCACCTTATGTTGGGTACTATATTCACGCAGGAAATAAAATCGCTTCTTTGGTTGGTTTGTCTTCAAATGTGAAAGGAGCTGATGTCGTTGCGAAAGATTTGGCAATGCAAGCTGCGGCAATGGGTGCAAAAACTTTGTCGTTCAAAGATTTGGATGCTGAATTTGTAGCGGCTGAGACAGAAGCTCGTATCGCGGTTATCGAAAAAGAAAACATCGAGTTGGGAAGATTGGGGAAAACATTGAAAAATGTACCTACCTTTATTTCTAGATCACAGTTGACGGACGAGATTATTGAAGCAACAAAACTAAAGTTGCAAGAGGAATTGAAAGCAGAAGGAAAGCCAGAGAAAATTTGGGATCGAATTTTGCCAGGAAAATTGGAAAGATTTATTTCTGACAATACAACTTTGGACCAAGAATTATGTCTTCTTGATCAAAACTTTATCAAAGATGAAAAGAAAACAGTTGCTGAATATGTGCAAGCATTAGGGGACGTTTCTGTTGTGAACTTCTCAAGAGTTGCACTCGGATAATCATTTTCTTTTTAAGGAATGTATGAAAGCTGTTTGGGAAACCAAACAGCTTTTTTTGTGAATTTTCTTTTTGAAAAGTAGGAGTCTATGGTTTCGTGCGAGCGCAATCGAAAGCAAAATGCTATTTTTAATGGGGGAGTTTGTGCTTCAATCTACCGTACAAATAAGTACCAAGTACCGCAAATACAATTACAATTAAAATAGGGAAAAATCCAGCTCCTACAAGTGTGAACATCGGTCCAGGGCAAGCTCCAGCTAATGCCCAGCCAAGTCCAAAAATAAGACCGCCAAAAAAGTACCTTTTAAAACGGATGTCTTTTTTATGGAAGACAATAGGACTCCCGTCAAATGCTTTGATATTGAATTTTTTAATGAGCGCTATGGTAAGAGTTCCTAATAGAACAGAGACTCCTATAATTCCATACATGTGAAAAGATTGAAATTGAAACATTTCATAAATCCGAAACCACGATGCAGCTTCAGATTTTAGCATGGTTATTCCAAATAATATTCCGATGGTTAAATAAGATAATGATTTCATAGGTTAAAAAATTAAAGGGAATAATAAATGAATCATGGCAAGGCCTCCTGCAAAAAAGCCAAGGACCGCAATCAATGAGGGAAGTTGTAAATTACTGAGTCCAGATATCGCATGCCCAGAGGTGCATCCTCCTGCATATCTCGTGCCAAATCCAATAAATAATCCGCCTAGAGCGAGCAATAAAACACTTTTTACGGAGTCAAATCTGAACAATTCAGTAGGTAAATAATTGGCTCCTGCATCTTTAAATCCAAGAACCTCTAGGGTTTCAATCGTTTTTGGGTTCAGTGCGATATTTGTATCGGTGCTTAGAAAATGTGTGGCAATAAATCCGCCGATGGCAGCTCCAACAATCATAAATAGATTCCATTTTTGTGCTTTCCAATCAAATTTAAAAAAGTCAATTTTATTTCCTGCACCACAGATAGTACAAAGTGTTCTTAGGTTTGAAGAGACTCCGAAATATTTTCCATTCATCAATAGTAAAAACATGACAAAAGCGATCAGTATTCCGCTTGTATACCATGGCCAAGGGCCGTAAATTAATTCCATATTCTATTTGTTTTTTAAAGGGTTGACGGACATACATAATTTGTGGTCAGAATAGCTGACTCTTTAATGGCGGCAAAGCCATTGCGAATATCGGTAAAATTATGAACACCTCTACTTTTTAGGATAGAAGCTGCAATCATACTTCTATATCCTCCTGCACAGTGTATGAAAAAATGTTTGTCTTTCGGAAAGTTTTTGAAATGATCATTGATTGCTGCTAAAGGAGTATTTGTAGCCGTTGGGATTCTTTCAGATAAAAATTCTGAATTTTTTCGGACATCGAAAAGGGGAACATTTTCTATTTTCATTTCTAGTTCTTTGGCGGTGATGGAATTTACAGTATCGTATTCTTTTCCTGCTTTTTCCCATGCCGTAAAACCACCTTCTAAATAACCCAACGTGTTGTCAAAACCGACTCTAGCCATTCTTGTAATTGTTTCTATTTCTCTTTCTTTAGGTGTGATTAATAGAATGGGGTGCATGGTGTCTCCTATCAAAGTGCCTACCCAAGGAGCAAAACCTCCATCAATTCCTATAAAAATTGAATTTGGAATGTGACCTTTTGCAAATTCTTCTTTTGAACGCACGTCTAATACCAAAGCTCCCATGTCGTTGGCAGTTTTTTCAAAGGCTTCGGGGTTCATAGAATGTGTTCCTGATTTGAGAACTTCCACAATGTCTTTGTAGCCTTGTTTGTTCATTTTTACATTCAAAGGGAAATATTGAGGAGGAGGTAACAAACCATCTGTGACCTCTTTTACAAATTCTTCTTTGGTCATGTCTTCTCTCAAAGCATAATTTGTTTCCTTTTGTTCGCCGAGTGTTCCTGAACTTTCGTTGCTTAAATTTTTTCCGCAAGCAGATCCCGCTCCATGTCCTGGATAAATGATCAAATCATCTTGTAAAGGCATAATTTTATTTCTTAGGCTATCAAATAAAGTTGCCGCCAATTTTTCTTGGGTCATGTCGGCTGCTTTCTGAGCCAAATCAGGCCTCCCAACGTCTCCCAAAAACAAGGTATCTCCGGTAAATAAGGCGTGGTTTTTTCCTACTTCATCAATGAGCAAATAGCAGGTGCTCTCCATTGTATGGCCAGGTGTATGCAAGACTTTGATAGTGATGTTTCCAAGTGTAAATGTTTGATTTTCCTTTGCAATAGTGGCTTGAAATGAGGGGTTGGCCAAGGGACCATAGATTATCGTTGCACCAGATTTTTCTGCCAAGGTCACGTGTCCACTTACAAAGTCGGCATGAAAATGTGTTTCAAAAACATACTTTATTTTTGATTTATTTTTGGCAGCCATGTCGATATAAGGTTGTATTTCTCGAAGAGGATCAATAATAGCAACCTCTCCTTCACTTTCAATATAATAGGCGCCTTGTGCCAAACAGCCGGTATAAATTTGTTGAATTTTCATATGTTCGTATTTATCTTTGCAAAGTTAAGGGAAGGTACAAGTGTTATTTGTAACTTTTGTTACGAAGAAACCCCCTACTTGGTTTGTTGAGCTATTTTTTCTTGCATGCTTGAAGGTGTGCACTTGAAATCAAAATAGCAAACGGCTTCAAATGTTCTGACAAACAAATGTTCTTTGCCAATTAGTTCAACAATTCCTTCTGTAAAAATAATATCTCGTGCAGGGCCAATAGCTCCAGATAGAATTACCTTGATCGCTTTTTCTTGTAGTTCTTTGATCAATTTTAACAGCATAAAGTTTGCACTGCTGTCGATGTAATGAATAGCCTCAGCGTTGATGATGACACCTTTTAGATTCTTTTTTTTACGGATCAATTGCATCATATTTTTGTAGAAATAATCTTTGTTTCCAAAATACAATTGCGCGTCAAAACGAACAATGAGTAAATCGTCTCTTTCCGTTATATCTGCTTCAAATCGAGAAATATTTTTGTAGTAATTACTTCCTTTTAGATTCCCCAGGACGGCAATATGAGGTTTAGAGGTTCTGTAAATCATCAACATCAAGGAGAGTAGTATACCTACAAGGATTCCTTCAGGAATGCCTATTAGGAGTGTTGTCATAAATGTAATTCCGTACAAAATAAATTCATCTTTTCTGTATCGAAACAATTGTTTTGGAAATTTGAAATCAATTAGTTTTGAAATAGCGACCAATATAATTGCCGCCAATACCGTTTTGGGGAGGTAGTAAAATAGAGGAGTTAGAAAAAGAAGAGTCAGTCCAATGATGGAAGCACTGATCAATAAGGCTACTGTCGTTTTTGCTCCAGATTGTGAATTTACGGCAGAGCGTGAAAAACCACCAGTGGTTGGATAAGCCTGAAAAAAGGCTCCAATGGCATTGGAAAATCCAAGTGCGATCAATTCTTTGTTGTTGTTAGTTCGGTAATCGTTTTGAGTCTCTTCAATTGATTTTGAAATGGCTGTTGCCTCCAAAAAACCTACCAAAGACAATGTGAGTGCTGTTGGAAAAAGCGCAGACATCGCGTCTAAGGTGAAATCAGGAATCGTAAAATTAGGCAATCCATTTGGTATGATTTCTATAAGCGCAATGCCGAAGCCAGAAAAATTGAATAGATAGGAAAACAAAATAGAGGTGATTACTACAAGTATTCCTGAGGAAATGTTTTGAAGGTATTTATTTATCAAAACAATACTTACAATGCCAAAAATACCAAGAACAGAAGTAGGCCAATTGATAGCTGAGATATGCTGAAATAAGGAAGTCAATTTGGCAACAGTACTTCCAGCATTAGAAAAAGGGATGCCTGTTAGATTTTTTAATTGACTAAGCCCAATAAGTACTGCTGCCGCTGAAGTAAACGCACTTATGATGGGTTTGGAAAGAAAATTCACTAGAAAACCAAACTTTAAAAAACCCAATATTAGTTGTAAGACACCCATAAATAAAGCTAAAAAAATAGCCATGGAAATGTAATGATCGATGCCGCTAATAGTCAAAGCCCCCAGTCCAGATGCAACAATTAAAGAATCCAAAGCAACAGGCCCAACAGCCAATTGTCTTGAGGTACCTAAAAAGGCATAGACTATTTGTGGAGTCAATGCTGCATAGAGTCCAAATTCAGGAGGAAGTCCAGCGATAAAAGCATAGGCCATTCCTTGTGGAATTAATAAAACACCGACAGTTATGCCCGCAAGCATGTCTTTTTTGAAGCTATCGTAGCTGTACGAGGGAAGCCAGACTAAAAAAGGAAATATATTTTTTAACATCTATCTTTGTTTGCAACAAAAATAGAAGAGAAGTCAGGTGTTTACAGTAACATTTGTTACAGTGGCTTTAGAGAGCGAGTAATTCTATAGAATTTCTGTGAAGCACAATTACTTTTTGTAATTCTAGTTTTTTAAGAAGTCTGGAAATCACAACGCGTGAAGTATGCAATTCGTAGGCTATTTCTTGATGTGTTGTTTTGATTTTGGTATTTCCGTTAATCATGGCTTTGTCTTTTAAATAATTCAAAAGGCGCTCGTCCATTTTTAAAAAAGCAATTTTATCAATGGTGTCCAAAAGTTCTAACATTCGAGTTTGGTAACTTTCCAAAACAAAATCTCTCCAGGATTTGTATTTACCCATCCAAATTTCCATGTATTGAACAGGAACCATGATAAGTTTCGTGTTGATTTCAGTGATGGCTTTGATTTCGCTTTTGGCATTTCCAGTACAGCAAGTCAAGGTCATTGCACAGGTATCTCCTTTTTCTAAAAAATAAAGCAATAGTTCGTCTCCATTGTTATCATCTCTCAATATTTTTATTGCTCCTTCCAATAGCAAAGGCATTTTTGTCAAGGTTTGACCTACGTCTATTATTTTTGTTCCTTCAGGAATATTTTTGATTGTACTTACGTTGTTTATTTCTTCAAGTAATTGATTTTCAAAAAGGTATCCGTAATGCGTTTTCAGCTCTTGTAACATATTCGAATTCTGTTAGGATTGGGTTACTAAATTAGGACAAATACTCCAATCTTTCTATCGAAACAATTTATTCTTTCTGTATTTTTACGGTGTGATTTGGCTTTCAGATAAAAATATTGATTTCCCGAGCGTGGAAAACACAAACGAAGAGGGGATTTTGGCTTTGGGGGGAGATTTGTCAACTGAAAGATTGATACATGCTTATAAAAATGGAATTTTTCCATGGTATTCGGAAAAAGAACCGATCGTTTGGTATTGTCCAAACCCTCGAATGGTGTTGTTTTTTGAACGGTTGAAAATTTCAAAAAGCCTGCGAAAAATCATAAGAGACCAAGAGTTTAGCGTCACTTTCAATCAAAATTTTGAAGAGGTAATTTCCAACTGCAAGTCGATTCAAAGAGGAGACAATTTGGGGACTTGGATTACAAATGAGATGGAAGAAGCCTATTTGAAATTGCACAAAGAGGGCAAAGCAAAATCGGTGGAAGTTTGGCAAGACAAACAATTGGTAGGCGGTCTTTATGGCATTGATTTAGGGAATGTTTTTTGCGGGGAAAGTATGTTTAGCAAAGTCAGCAATGCTTCGAAGGTGGCCTTTGTGTATCTTGTTGAAAAATTGAAAAGCGAAGATTACAAGTTGTTAGATTGCCAGGTTTACAATGGTCATCTGGCAAGTTTAGGGGCAGAAGAAATTCCGAGAGGTCAATTTTTAAATTTTTTGAAAAATTAGCTTGTAGTGTTTGTGTAAAGTTTAAAAAATTAAAAAAATGGGTTGGATACTGTATTTTTGTAGCAACCAAATTAAAATCAACCTCATGTCAAGACTTCAGTCATTTTTTGCTTGTTTATTCTTCTTAACTTTTCAGGGATTCTCACAAAGTAACAGCATCAAAAAAAATCAAACGGCTCAAAAAACAAATTCCAACGTGTTACTTTGGTCTGATGAATTTGATACAGATGGAGCAATCGACGATGGAAAATGGTTTCATCAAACACAAATTCCTGCTGGAGGAAGTTGGTACAATGGGGAAATTCAACATTACACAAATCGTATGGACAATTCTTCTGTCAACAATGGTGTGCTGAGCATTGTTGCCAAAAAAGAAACCTTTACAGACCAAGGATATACTAAAAATTATACCTCTGCAAGATTGAATTCTAAATATGCCTTTCAATATGGGCGTGTAGAAGTACGTGCGAAGTTGCCAACAGGCGCTGGAACATGGCCTGCTATTTGGATGTTGGGAAGAAACATTACAGAAGCAGGAGGGTATTGGACAGATACCTATGGTAACACCGCCTGGCCTGCTTGTGGAGAAATTGACATCATGGAGCATTGGGGAAGCAATCAAAATTACATAAGCAGTGCGATGCATACGCCTTCCAGCTATGGTGGCACGATCAATCATGGCGGGCAAACGATTCCCACGGCCTCGAGTGAATTTCATGTGTATGAATTGGATTGGAATGCAGAGCGCATGATTTTTAGTGTGGATGGGGTGATACATTACACCTACAATCCAGCGGTGAAAGACGCGAATACATGGCCTTATGATGCCCCGCAATATTTTCTGTTAAACATAGCTATTGAACCCAGCATTGCGTCAAGTTTTACAGAGAGCAGTATGGACATAGATTATGTCCGTGTTTACGAAGCTACTCCAACTGATAGCAATGGTGGAGGAGGATCTGATTCCAATGCTGCTGAAAACGTTTACGACGATTTTGAAGGAAATGGAACGATTACCACTTGGGCGCAAGATGCATCAACTATGGATGTCAATTTTGCAAATCCTCACGTAGAGGGGATTAATATCTCTCCAACGGTTTTAAAATACGAAGATACTGGAGGGCAGTATGCCAATGTTCGATTTGATACGTCCGATAATTTTGATTTATCGACCAATAGTACATTTGCCTTAAAAATTTATGTGCCTTCGAACAGTATCACTGGAAATCAGCCCAATCAAATATCGTTGAAATTGCAAGACGGTACCTTAGGAGTTAATTCTTGGACTACCCAAAGTGAAATCATCAAGTCAATTGTATTGGACGAGTGGCAAGAAATTCAATTTGATTTTGCCACAGATGATTATATTAATATCAATGCAGGATCGGCACCGCCTACTTCGAGAGCTGATTTCAATCGAATTGTATTGCAGGTAAATTCTGAAGACAATAATGATCCAGTAATCGCGTACATCGATGATTTTAATTACGATGCTTCATTGCTTTCAGTACCCAACGAGAAGCCCAAAGATGAAGTGCAAATATTTCCGAACCCAACAAATGGAGTGGTTCATATCAAAGGCAGTTTTGACCAATTCTTACTGTACACGATGACAGGCAAGAAGCTATACGAAGGGAAAAGCCCTGTTTTGAATCTTGAAAATGTTCCGACAGGAATTTATTTACTGCAGATTCAAACAGGAAAAACGTTTGTAACATCCAAAATCATCAAAAAATAACTTTCAAATTTCAGGGGCGAATTTTCTACAGACTTGCTTATATTTGCTACGCTTAAATACTGTAGCCGATGGATATTAAAAATGCCCAATTAGCCGTAGATTCTTGGATCAAAGAACACGGCGTACGTTATTTTAATGAACTTACCAATATGGCACAACTGACGGAGGAAGTCGGTGAAGTAGCGCGTATCATAGCAAGAAGGTATGGAGAACAAAGTGAAAAAGAAAGCGACAAAAGCAAAGATTTAGGCGAAGAATTGGCCGATGTTGTTTTTGTGGTACTTTGTTTGGCGAACCAAACAGGAATTGACTTGCAAGCATCGTTTGATAAAAAAATGGACGTAAAAACCAAAAGAGACCACGACCGTCACCACAACAATCAAAAATTAAAATAATGACTCAAAATATTCTAGAAACTCCTTTTTGGAAAGTAGCACTACGTTTTAGTGTTAGTTTTTTAGTATTACTCACCATTGTATTGAGTACGGCGACTTATTTTAAAGATGGGAATTTCAACGCCCTTTCAACCAGTTTGCAAGACGGATCCTGGTTGAAGTTTGTCCTTATTCGTATTTTGATAGCACTGGTTTATGGTATGGCAATGGCTTATTTTTCAATAAAAAGAGCAAAGCAAAAAATCAAAAAATAAGCGGATGAATTCTTTACAATTACATTATTTTCCAGGTCAAATAGACCACGAGATACAAATTACAGGATCCAAAAGTGAATCCAATCGTCTGTTGATCTTACAGCAGTTATATCCTAATTTGAGAGTGTTGAATTTATCGAATTCGGACGATACAAATTTGATGCTCAAAGCATTGGAAAATAAAGGAGAAGAGATCAATATTGGACACGCAGGAACTACCATGCGATTTTTAACCAGCTTGCTGTCCATTCAAGAAGGCAAAGAAGTGATCTTGACCGGTTCTGGACGAATGAAAGAACGTCCGATTGAAATTTTGGTAAATGCGCTAAGAACTTTGGGAGCTGATATTTCGTACACAGAAAATGAAGGATTTGCTCCACTGCGTATCAAAGGGAAAAAATTAGAAGGAGGTAAAGTGAGAATTGACGGAAATGTGAGCAGTCAATACATTTCGTCATTATTGCTGATTGCACCAAGTTTAAAAAAAGGAATTGAAATTGAATTTGAGGGAGCAATCACTTCTGTCCCCTATATAAAAATGACCTTGAGTCTTTTGGAAGAATTGGGGATTTCAACTTCGTTTTCAGGCCAAAAAATAACAGTAGCTTCCAAAACTAAAATTGAAAATACCACCATCACTGTGGAGTCCGATTGGAGTTCAGCTTCTTATTACTACAGTTTGGTGGCTTTGAGTGAGGATGGAAAAATTGTGTTGAATTCCTACAAACAAAAAAGCTTGCAGGGAGATTCTGTGCTGGCTGAGATTTACAAAAGTTTTGGCGTGAAAACCACTTTTTCAGAACACAGTATCCAGCTTGAAAAGAGTAAATATTTTGAAAACCCTACCGCCGTTGCTTTTGATTTGATCAAAGCTCCAGATATTGCTCAAACCATTGCTGTAACTTGTTTTGGAATGGGAATTTCGTGCGATTTGTCAGGGCTACATACGTTGAAAATAAAAGAAACAGATCGATTGGTAGCTTTGGAAAATGAATTGACAAAGCTAGGAGCGGAAATTGAGGTAACCAACGAAACCTTGCATCTCAAAGCTGCGAAGCAAATAAAAAGTGAAGTATCCATTGCAACCTACCAAGACCACAGGATGGCGATGGCTTTTGCTCCTTTGTTATTGAAAACTTCTTTACAGATCGAGGAAGCAAATGTGGTTTCCAAATCGTACCCTACTTTCTGGGAAGACTTCTCTAATTTTCAATAGATTTTTGAGTTGTTTTTTTGAAGAATTACGTGAAAGATTGTGCAAATTTGTTCATTTTTTTGCGATATCTGAGAGGTATTTTTTTTGAGGTATTCCACAAATTCAAAATAAATAGGCAAACACTTGACAACCCCTATTTCGATGTTGTATATTTGCCTTCTTTCAAATTTTAAGAAAACAACGTGATTGTTTTTAACAATTTGAGAATTGAACAGTTTCACGGCGTCTTTAATAAAGAAGAGGCTCTAAAAATCAGATACGAAAGAATGAAATTATCCGCATTTAACTTCGATTTACCGAGTGAATTATTGGCAGAGTACCCAGCAGAGAATAGAGACGAATCTCGTTTGATGGTATTGAACAGAAAAGAACAAACAATTGAACACAAAATGTTCAAAGATTTGATTGATTATTTTGATGATGGAGATTTGATGTTGGTCAATGATACCAAAGTATTTCCTGCACGTTTGTTTGGAAACAAAGAAAAAACAGGAGCAAGAATTGAAGTATTCTTGTTGAGAGAATTGAATGCAGAAAATAGGCTTTGGGATGTATTGGTAGACCCAGCTCGTAAAATAAGAATCGGAAACAAATTGTTTTTCGGTGAAGATGAGAGTTTGGTAGCCGAAGTAATTGACAATACAACATCTAGAGGGCGTACCTTGCGTTTTTTATTTGATGGGTCTTATGAAGCCTTCAGAGAGAAATTGACAGCTTTGGGAGAAACACCGATTCCAAAATACATCAGCAGAGATGTAGAAGAAATGGATGCAGAACGCTACCAAACGATTTACGCAAAACATGAAGGAGCTGTTGCAGCACCGACGGCAGGATTGCATTTTTCAAAACATTTGATGAAGCGTTTAGAAATCAAAGGAGTTGATTTTGAAGCCTTGACATTGCATGTAGGATTGGGAACATTTAGTCCAGTAGAAGTGGAAGATCTGTCAAAACATAAAATGGATTCAGAGCAAGCTTTGATTACACCAGATGCCGCGGCAAAAGTGAACAAGGTACTCGATGGAAAAAGAAGAGTTTGTGCGGTAGGAACTACTGTGATGAGAGCTGTTGAATCCTCGGTTTCGGCAAACGCAAGGTTGAACCCATTTGACGGTTGGACACACAAATTTATTTTTCCACCCTACAAATTTAGCGTAGCCAACTGCATGGTGACCAATTTTCACACCCCGAAGTCAACGTTGATGATGATGACGGCTGCATTTGCAGGCTATGACTTTTTAATGAAAGCCTACGACGAAGCTGTGAAAGAAGGTTATAAGTTTTATTCTTATGGCGATGCCATGCTAATTTTGTAAATTAGAGAAATAAATAATTGAAACGAGTTCGCAAATAGAATTCCATACCATATCCCGGTTCTATAAAGTATAGTGTCGGGATTTTTAATTGCTATAGAAACCTAGCTTTAATCTATTAGAATGATATCAAAAAAAAGAGATATTCGTGCGTTGACCAAAGAGCAATTGAGAACCTTTTTTACTGAAAATGGAGACAAAGCTTTTCGTGGGAATCAGGTGTATGAATGGTTGTGGAGTAAAGCAGCACATTCTTTTGACGCGATGACCAATCTTTCTTTGCAAACGCGTGAAATGTTAGAAACACATTTTGTCATCAATCATATCAAAGTAGATGACATGCAGCGGAGTAGCGATGGGACTGTGAAAAATGCTGTGAAGTTGCACGATGGATTGGTAGTGGAGTCTGTCTTGATTCCAACGGATACTAGAACCACCGCTTGTGTGTCGAGTCAAGTAGGTTGCAGTTTGGATTGCAAGTTTTGTGCTACTGCGCGTTTGAAACGAATGCGAAATTTAAACCCTGATGAGATTTATGATCAAGTGGCTGCCATCAACCAAGAAAGTTTGTTGTATTACAATCACAAGTTGTCGAACATTGTTTTTATGGGTATGGGAGAGCCTTTGATGAACTATAAAAACGTCTTGGCGTCTATTGAAAAAATCACTTCTCCAGAAGGCCTCGGAATGTCTCCAAAACGGATTACAGTTTCCACTTCAGGAGTTCCAAAAATGATTAAAAAATTAGCAGACGACGCCGTTAAATTTAATTTAGCCGTGTCTTTGCATTCGGCAATTGATGAGGTTCGAACTCAAATCATGCCGTTCAATGTAAATTTCCCGTTGTCGGACTTGCGAGAATCCTTAGAATATTGGTATGCCAAAACCAACCGAGCAGTTACCTACGAATATGTGGTGTGGCAGGGAATCAACGATACGAAAGAAGCCATTCGTGCCTTGGTAAAATTTTGCAAATACATTCCGTCGAAAGTAAATATCATCGAGTACAATCCTATTGATGATGGAGTGTTTCAACAGGCGAGTAAAAAAGCCATTTCAGATTACGTGAGTGTCTTAGAAATGAATGACATTACAGTCAATGTGCGCAGAAGTAGAGGTAAGGATATTGATGCCGCATGCGGTCAATTGGCAAACAAACAAATCAGTACAAAGTAAGACATGAATTTTGTCTTTCTATAGAAAGGAAGGTATTCGATGTGATTACATTAGAAAAAAGACTTATTTTTAACAATCTATGAAAGCAATCGAGCACATAAAATATCCGATAAATTTGGAGATGGAGCTCTTTGAAGATAAATTCAAAGAGTCCATGTTGACGAAGGTTCCTTTGCTGAATAGAATTACCTATTACATCGTAAAAAGAAAGGGAAAACAAATGCGTCCGATGTTTGTTTTTTTGGTCGCTAAAATGGTTTCTAAGGGAGGTTTTGACGATCGAACATATCGAGGGGCTTCTGTTATAGAATTGATTCATACAGCTACTTTAGTACATGATGATGTTGTAGATGATAGCAATCAAAGAAGAGGTTTCTTTTCAATCAATGCATTGTGGAAAAATAAAATAGCCGTTTTGGTTGGAGATTTTCTCTTGTCGAAAGGGTTGCTGCTTTCCATTGATCACGGAGATTTTGATATTTTACAATTGATTTCTTTAGCGGTACGAGAAATGAGTGAAGGCGAGTTGTTGCAAATCGAAAAAGCCCGTCGTTTGGATATTACAGAAAACGTGTATTTTGAAATTATTCGACAGAAAACGGCAACTCTTATTGCAGCTTGTTGCGCCATTGGTGCAGCCTCGGTGGGAGCCACGGAAGAGGAAATAAAAAAAATGCACAAATTTGGAGAGCTCATAGGCATTGCTTTTCAAATAAAAGATGATTTGTTTGATTACACGGACTCCAATATTGGAAAGCCCACAGGTATTGATATCAAAGAGCAGAAAATGACACTTCCGCTAATTCACACCTTAAATACCTGTTCCGAAAAAGATAAAAAGTGGCTTATCAATTCCGTAAAAAAATACAATACCAATAAAAAAAGAGTCAAAGAAGTCATCGCTTTTGTAAAAAACAATGGAGGTATTGAATATACGACTCAGAAAATGCAAGATTACAAAGAAAAGGCATTGGCTATCTTGGATACCTATCCTGAATCGGATTATAAAACTTCTTTATTGACCATGATTGATTATGTCGTGGATCGCAAAAAGTAATTCACGATTCTTGAGAAGATTTTTCGTTCAGCTTCAGCAAGGTTTCCATAAAATTTCGATGGTTTGAAAGTCTCGGGACTTTGTGTTGTCCTCCCAGTTTTTTTTCAGATTTAAGCCAATCGTAAAACAAGTTTTTTCTCGATTGGTGAATTTTTGGAATATCTAAGGTCATGTTTTTATAGCGCTTTGCTTCGTAATCAGAATTGATTTGTTGCAGTGCACTGTCTAGGTATATGCAAAAATCCTTCAGGGATTCTGGCGCTTTTTTAAATTCAATCATCCACTCGTGAGCGCCTTTTTCTTTGTTCTTCATGAAAATGGGAGCTACGGTGTATTCTAAAATTTCTGCGGTGCATTTTTGACAGGCAATTTCCAACGCATTTTCGGTATTTTCGATGATCAATTCTTCCCCAAATACATTGATNNACAAGAGCGTAATTGTTATTCAATTGGACATCTTTTAAAGAAATCGCTCTTGAATTTTCACCGTCAAATGTATCCATTGGTATGAACTCATAAAAAATCCCATAATCGAGCATCAAAAGAAGTTCGTCTGAATTGTTTTGATCTTGAATGGCAAAAAAACCTTCAGAAGCATTGTAGATTTCATAGTATTTAAAAGATGTACTAGGAATTAATTTTTTGTACTGCTCTTTGTAAGGGGTGAAGTTGACTCCACCGTGGAAGTAAACTTCCAAGTTCGGCCATACCTCTAGGATATTGTTTTTTCCCGAAGTTTCTAAAACCTTGTTTAGCAGAACGAGCATCCAGGAAGGAACACCTGCCAGGCTAGTGATATCTTTATGAATTGTTTCCGCTACAATGGCATCCATTTTGATTTCCCATTCACTCATGAGTGCAATTTCTTGTTTGGGTGCGCTGCTAAAATCTGCCCAAAAAGGCATGTTCTCAATGATAATTGCCGACAAGTCACCAAAATACGTATCATTGTCTTCATAAACAGCACTACTGCCGCCTAAACGGAGGCTCTTTCCTGAAAACAAATCTGCTTCAGGATTGTTGTTAAAAAAGAGGCAAAGCATGTCTTTTCCTGCATTGAAATGGCAATAAGAAATCGCTTCGTCACTGACGGGGATAAATTTACTTTTGGAATGTGTGGTACCACTAGATTTTGCAAACCATTTGATCTGAGAAGGCCAAAAAACATTGTGTTCGCCTTTGCGGGTTCTTTCAAGCAAAGGTTCGATAGATTCGTACTTTTGAATAGGAACGGACTGTGTGAATTTGTGGTACGTATCAATATTTTTGAAATCATATTTTTGACCAATCTCCGTGTTGCTTGCCGTTTTTAATAAATTGAGAAGCAATTCATTTTGAACTTCGATGGGGTATTTTAAAAACAAGTCGAGTTGGTGCTTTCTTTTTTTAAGAAACCAAGAGAGAATTGAATTTACGAATAAAAAAGCCATATGAATAATCTTATTTCACCGTATATTTGTCTAGAGTAAAAACCATTTCTATCTTTAGAGGGAACAATTTACTCATTTTAATTTGGCTGCCAAAAGAGTATTGTAGTTTCGAAGACTGTTCGGCCTTATTTGCGAAAAGAGCAGTTTGAAAAGGGTTTTACATACATCAAAACAAATCAAATGACGTATCAAGGAGTATTAAAAAAAATGCCGACAGAATTTTCTGAGACCATTCAATATTATTTGGAAATGGAGAATGATTTTTTAAACATAAATCAATTATTGGATCGACAGCTTGAAATTTCTTTTGAAAATTATCAATGTTTGTCTTGTAGCAAGCAGAAAAAAATATTCAGACAAGGCTATTGTTACGACTGTTTTTACGAGCAGCCATCGGTAGGAGATTGGATTATGAAACCAGAGTTAAGTCAAGCGCATTTGGGGATTGAAGACAGAGATTTGACGTATGAAAAATCCGTTCAATTACAGCCTCATATTGTTTATTTGGCTTTGTCGAGTGAAGTCAAAGTAGGGGTTACTAGGAAAACACAAGTTCCTACCCGTTGGATCGATCAAGGCGCTAGCAAAGGCTTGGCCATTGTGGAGGTTCCCAACCGATATTTGGCTGGAATTGCAGAGGTGGCTTTGAAATCCTATGTGACGGATAAAACAAGTTGGCAAAAGATGCTTAAAAATGAGGTTACAGAAGCGGATTTGGTGTCTGAAATGCAGGCCTTAAAAGTACATCTTCCGGCAGAAGTTCAACCGTATTTATTGGAAGGGAATGAAGAGGTCTATGAACTGAATTATCCGGTACTGCAATTTCCTACAAAAGTAAAAAGCTTGAATTTAGTAAAGGATCAATCCTACAAAGGAGTTTTAAAAGGGGTCAAAGGACAATACCTTATTTTTGAGGACGGAACTGTGTTCAATGTGCGGAACAATGAAGGTTTGGTCGTGTCTATATTGTTGAACTAAACTTTTGGTTTGGAGAGTTCTAAGAAACGTTTGGTAGAATGTCTTTCTACCAGATTACTTTTGATGATTTTTGTGGATATTTCACGATTGACGTCTTGGCTCTCAAGTTTCTCAATCAACATTTTTGCGGCAGCTTGTCCCATCAGTTCACCGTGTTGACTCATCGTTGTCAACGTAGGCGTTGAATGTCTCGCTAAAATACCGTTGGAGAAACCAATGACAGAAAAGTTTTCAGGGACTTTGAAACCTTTTTCTTGTGCGATTTTCAAAGCAGCAACAGCAGTTTTTTCATTGGTTGCAATGACACTGTCAATATCGTTACTTTCAAACAAAGGGCGGATAAGGTCTTCGTATTTTTTGTAATCTTCTTCAAAAATATTCAGCACTAAGTTTTTGTCAAACGGAATTTGTTGTTTTTCAAGTCCTTTTAGATAGCCTCTGTAACGAGATTTTCCGGAATTCAATTCACTCGTGGAAGAAATAAAAGCAATGTTCTTAAAACCAGTATTGGCCAAATGTTTTACGGTTTTTTTGGCCGCTTTGTAATCGTCTATAATTACTTTGTCACAAGCAACATTTTCAGCAACTCGATCAAACATGACAATGGGAGTTCCTTCTCTTATGGATATTTCGAAATGTTTGTAATTGTTTTTCAGCTCGGTTTCTTTCGCGATCGAAATGATAAATCCATCGATACTTCCGTTGGATAACATTTCCATGGTTTCCAATTCCTTGGTATAGGATTCGTTTGAAATACAAGTAATCACTTTGTAGCCATGATCATTGGCTGCTTTTTCCACCCCTTTGAAAATTTGTGCAAAAAAGTAGCTCAACATGTTTGGAATGACCATACCAATCGTTTTGGTACGTCTTTTTTTCAAACTCAGTGCATTGAAATTGGGTTTGTAATTCTTTTTCTTGGCATATTTTTGAATCTTTTCTTTCGTTTGATCACTGATTTCATAACTATCGTTCAATGCTTTCGATACTGTAGAAATGGAGACATTGAATTTACGAGCGATGTCTTTGATAGTGATTTTTTTCATAAAAAGAAAATTAGGCTTTCATGCTGCGATGAGAAAGTGTAACAAAAATAAGAATATTTTGCTCAAAAATGGAATTTATTAAATGTCTTGTTTTTGATTTTGTTCAACGAGGTTTTTTAGCATTCATTAAAGCATGAGGCCAACAGCAGCAACTTTTGTTTTAGTTGTGTTGCGAATGCGTTTTTCCTTCTAGACACGAACGCTACGAGATATTTTTTTTGAATCTCAAGCATCGGAGGATTTTGAAATTACGTTTTTTCATGGGAGGCGCTCATTTCGTATTTGTTGTGAATGAGAATGATCACCAATCCAAAAAGAGTAGCTCCTACAATCAAAACAGTGCTTGTCAGTCCAGTTGCTCCAAAGTACATCCGTAATAAAATTGTTGAAACGACAAATCCAGAGTTTCGAATGATCTTATGAAACTTATCGGTATAGAAAAAGGAAATCAAAAGTAGAATTACATCGACTAAAATAAGCACCGTAAAAAATTCATCAAAGAATAAATTATTTACGGATTCGAAGCTATTCAAGCCATTTGAGTCAAAAGAAAACTCTGACAACCAGTCAATAAGTGTGATGGAGGCCATGATGAAAAATACAGGTACCATAACCAAAGCAATCATCTTTTTCTGGCGAATAAATTTTTCAATTTTTGGATTGTTCTGTTCTGGAGGAGCTTTGCGCTTCCCTTCTTTTTGAAATTGATAGATGAGGTAGAAAAGGATGATGGAAGCCAAAATATCGTAGGTAAATTGCAAATCATCTTTTATTTCGAACCAATCAGAAGAGAGTTCAATGACAGATAAATCTTTGAACAATTTTCGGATGATAATCAATGTGATGATCTCGTATTGTTTCGTGATATAGGTAGTAAAGGATCTCTGCAAATAATAGATGAGTAAATAGACTTCGTAGATAAGGATGAATGAAAATGGAGTATAGATTGCCGAGATAGGATTTTTAAATAAGGCCGCATCTGAAAGGAAGTGAATGACATTAAATTTGGACAAGTAAATTAAAATCAAGTGAATTGAAAATCCAGTTAAGGCGACATAGAGTGTCGTTTTTTCAATTTTCTTTTTTGTCTGCTCAGAAAGAAAAATCTGATAAAGGGTATGTATTGCATTCATATGAATTCTATCTTAAACGATTTCAAGTAACTGCTGTTTACCTTTGAAGAGGTAGTATAATCTTTTTGCAACCATTTTTGATAGGTTGACATTACGGATATGTATCAAATTTAGGCATTTTTTTTTGCTTTCTATTTGATAACATGAAAGTCACGCTTCATTTGGGGTATAGCCCCTTTTTTGAGTGGACGAATTATTTTTCTTTATCAAATTACAAGAGGTTCCTTTGATTTTTAATCAAGGGCCAACTCCTCTCCTTTTTTCAGGTGAAATTTTTTTCTAAAAAAGAAAACAATAAAGTAGAGGAAAGGCGTGTCCAAAATGGCGATCAAAACCTTGAAAAGGAATCCACTTAAAATCAGTTTCCCAAAAACGCTCCAAGGCAAAACCTTGAACAAGCTCAACAAGAGTACTACGACAAAAGTATCGATGAATTGTGAGGAAAATGTAGAAAAATTATTGCGAAGCCAAAGATGATTTCCTTTTGTTTTTTGTTTCCAAAAATGATAGATCCGAATGTCGATAAACTGTGCAAACAAATAGGCAAGCATAGAAGCCAACACAGCCAATGGAGACAAGCCAAAAACTTTGGTGTACAACAAGTTGTCAACAGGCGACCAACTAGTTGCCGAGGTGTAATTTGCAACCAGCACAATTAGAATCGAAAAAAAAGAGGCGAATATTCCCGTGATGACTACCTGATTTGCTTTTTTCTTGCCATAGATCTCAGAAATAACATCCGTGATCAAAAAAGTGATGGGATAGGGCAGCAAACCAACCGAAAGTTCAAAAGGAAACAGGCCAAAGGGATTCCATAAAAAAAATTTTTGAAAAATTAGATTAGAGACAACCAAAGAAGTGACGAACAAGGCGGTTAGAATTAAATAGATTTGGGAGGCAAGAAGTTTCTTCTTTAGGAGCATTCGGTAGTAGTTTCTCACGAAGATATTGAAATTATTTTGTAGTGGATGCTATTTTCAACAATCCATCAATTGATTTTCGAATTGCTCTAAAGCCTTGCGGAGTGAATATTGCTACCAAAAAAAATGTTTACTTTTGCAATTCAATTTGAAAATTAGATAAGATGAAAGCATATGTTTTTCCAGGTCAAGGAGCCCAGTTTACTGGGATGGGACTTGATTTGTACGAAACGTCAGAATTGGCAAAAGAATTGTTTCACAAGGCCAATGAGATTTTAGGGTTTGACATTACAAAAATAATGTTCGAAGGTTCTGCAGACGATTTGAAACAAACCAACGTAACACAGCCTGCAATATTTTTACATTCTGTTGTTTTGGCAAAAGTATTGGGCGATGATTTTAAGCCAGACATGGTTGCGGGACACTCTTTGGGGGAATTGTCGGCATTGGTTGCCAATGGAGCTTTGTCTTTTGAAGACGGTTTAAAATTAGTGGCAAAAAGGGCCGATGCCATGCAAAAAGCATGCGAATTGCAAGCTGGAACCATGGCTGCAGTATTGGGTTTGGAAGACAATGTGGTAGAAGAAATTTGTGAAACTACGGAAGGAGATGTGGTTGCAGCAAACTACAACTGTCCAGGACAGCTAGTGATTTCAGGGGCTGTAGTCCCTGTGAAAGCAGCCTGTGAATTGGCGACTGAAAAAGGAGCAAGAAGAGCCTTGTTATTGCCAGTTGGAGGAGCGTTTCACTCGCCTCTAATGGCACCGGCAAGAGAAGAATTGGCAGCCGCTATTGAAGCGACGCAATTTAACAATCCTTCCTGTCCAGTTTATCAAAATGTGGTGGCCAAAGCAGTTACGAATCCAGAAGAAATTAAAGAGAATTTGATTGCTCAATTGACCGGTGCAGTGAGATGGACCCAATGTGCACAGGCGATGATTGCCGATGGTGCTATAGAGGTTGTTGAAGTAGGTCCTGGCAAAGTTTTGCAAGGACTATTTGCTAAAATAGATAGATCTGTTGCGAGAAGTAGTGCAGCTGTTTCCTAAAAGACAGCATTGTAAATAGACTGCAAAAAAAAGGAGAAGTTCGTTAGCACTTCTCCTTTTTTTATACGGTCAGATGAAAAGAGCAAATCTTCTCGTCAAACGAAAGATCTATTTTTTAAGATTTTGTTGAGCTTGTTGCCAATGCCAAGCAGATTCTAAGGCTGTTTCCAAAGAAATTTCTGTTTTCCAATGCAACTCCTTGTTGGCAATGGTCGTATCTGCATACGCAGCAGTGATGTCGCCTTCTCGTCTGCCTACAAATTTGTAATTCAAAGACTTCTTTGTTGTTTTTTCAAAAGCTTTGATGACTTCGAGTACCGAGGTCCCTTTTCCAGTGCCTACATTGAAAACCTCAAAGTTTGCTTTGTTCTTATTTTCTATCAATCGATGCAGGGCAGCGATGTGTGCTTTTGCCAAATCAACGACATGAATGTAATCTCGTATCGCAGTTCCATCTTCAGTTGGATAGTCGTTTCCGAAAACAGACAATTCTTTTCGAATTCCTGCAGCAGTTTGTGTGATATAAGGGATCAAGTTTTGAGGGACACCGAGTGGCAATTCGCCAATTTTTATACTCGGATGCGCGCCAATAGGATTGAAATAACGCAAAGCAATGGCCTTGAAATCAAATACTTTGCACGTGTCTCTGATGATTATTTCACCAGCTTGCTTTGAATAGCCATAAGGGGATTCTGCGGGTTTTACGGGTGCTTTTTCGGTGATGGGCAGCTCGTCGGCCTGTCCATAAACTGTGCAAGAGGAACTGAAAATGAAATTTCCAATATTGCGGTTGGTCAATTCTTGTAACAAATAGACCAAACTGTTCAAATTGTTTTGGTAATACGACAACGGTTTTGAAACACTTTCTCCGACGGCTTTGTAAGCCGCGAAATGTATGACGCCGTCAATTGTATGTTCGTTGAAAAAGGAGTGTACCTCTTTATAATTTCTCAAATCAATATTGACAAAAACAGGTGGTATACCTGTAATTGCCGTGATATTGTCCAATACCTCGATAGTTGTGTTGGACAGGTTGTCGATGATGACGACCTCATATCCTCTGTTTTGAAGTTCTACAACGGTGTGAGATCCGATAAATCCCAGTCCACCAGTAACCAAAATTTTTGTCATAGTTTAAGTATTTAAAAAATTTAGAATTGAGTCAATGATATGATCTTGCTGTGCTGCATCTAATTCCGTATGCATTGGCAAGGAAATCACAGATCTTGTCAATTGGTTGGTCACTTTGAAGTCGTTTTCATTGTATCTTGCATCCACGTATGCTTTTTGATTGTGCAAAGGGACAGGGTAATAAATGGCATTTGGAATGTTGTTTGCATTCAAATACTCATGCAAAGCGTTTCTGTCAGCACCGATTATTTGTAAGGTGTATTGATGGAAAACATGTGTTGTGAAATTTGAAGTTGTGGGAGTAATGATCTGATCACAATGTGCAAGTCCAGCAGAATAGTATACTGCTGCTTTTCTGCGAGTATCATTGTAGGAGTCTAGTAAGTCGAGTTTGATGCGTAAAATAGCAGCTTGGATACTGTCTAATCTTGAATTTACACCAACGACATCGTGGTAGTATTTTTTGTGCATGCCATGATTTGCAATGCCTCGAATGGTCTTTGCCAAGTCATCGTTGTTGGTAAAAATAGCACCACCATCTCCATAGCAGCCTAAGTTTTTAGATGGAAAAAAAGAAGTGGTTCCAACCGTACCAATCGTTCCTGCTTTCTTTTTAGTCCCGTCTCTAAAAGTATACTCAGCACCAAGTGCCTGTGCGGTATCTTCAATGACATACAAGTCGTGTGCTTTGGCAATTTCTAAAATAGCTTCCATATTTGCGCACTGTCCAAATAAATGGACGGGAACAATGGCTTTGGTTTTTGGGGTGATGGCTTTCCTCAAAGCTTCTGTATCCATATTAAAAGTAGCGGAATCAACATCGACTAAAACGGGTGTCAGTTTTAAAAGAGCAATCACTTCTACCGTCGCAGCAAAGGTGAAATCCACAGTGATAATTTCGTCACCTTGCTCCAAACCCAATGCCATCATAGAAATTTGCAATGCATCCGTTCCGTTGCCGCAAGGAATTACGTGTTTGACATCCAGATAGGATTCCAAATCCTCTTGCAGTCCCTTTACTTCTGGTCCATTGATAAATGCAGAAGATTCGATCACGTCAGTTATCGCTTTGTTGACCTTGTTTTGGATTTTTTCATATTGACCTTTCAAGTCAACCATTTGAAGCTTTTTCATGAGTCTCTGCTTTTCTCGGAATCACAAAAATACGGATTATCGAATTGTTATTATTAAGGATTTTAGACTATCTTTAGTTGCTCAACTTCCTACCTCTTATGAAAAACGTACGAACTAAAATTTTATTGAGTTTCGTGGGAATCTTGATTCTTCTTTTTTTTATTCTCTTTTATCTCCAAAAGCCGAAATATAGCGGTTATGGGAATCTCCCAGGGATCGAAGAAAATGTAGATGTCTATTTTGATGAATCGGGCGTTCCTCATATCTATGCTTCTTCAAAGAAAGATGCTTATAGGGCACTAGGGTACGTGCATGCACAAGATCGACTTTGGCAAATGGAGTTACTAAGGCGTATTGCAGCGGGAAGGCTGTCTGAGCTTTTTGGGGAAAAAACCATCGATGTGGATCGATTTTTTAAGAGTTTGGGTATCGAAGAGGCAACTGAAAAAACCCTTCAGGGATTGATGAAAAATGCGGAGTATTACCAATTAAGTCAAGCTTATTTAGGAGGTGTCAATCAATTCATCAATGAAGGAACTACTCCGATCGAATATCACTTACTTGGCTTGGAAAAAGAGAATTTTCAATTGAAAGATGTGTACAATGTATTTGGATACATGGCGTTCAGTTTTGCGATGGCGCATAAGACCGATCCCTTGTTGTCAGAGTTGAAAACAAAACTGGGTTTGAAATACCTGAAAGATTTGCCTATCGATTTAGATACGGTCGCTACCAGTATTCAAGGAAATACTGTTTTAGCTGGTAAATCAAGTGTCAGTGGCCCTCTTGCAGCAGTTTTTGAGAAAATTCCAGTACCACTATTTATCGGTAGCAATGCCTGGGTATTGGCACCCGAAAAATCAATCAACGGAGAAGTCCTATTTGAAAATGACCCTCATATCGGTTTTGCCCAACCCTCCGTCTGGTATCAAGCACATATCAAAACACCAAGTTATGAAAATTACGGATTTTATTTAGGTTTGACTCCTTTTCCGCTCTTGGCACATAACCGAAATTATGCTTATGGAATTACGATGTTTGAAAATGATGACATCGATTTTTATTTCGAAAAAGTACATCCTGAAAACAATGAAAAATACATATACAAAGACACCGTAATGGATTTTTCTTTTGAGGAAAAAAGCATCAAAGTCAAAGGTGCGGAAGATATTCAGATACGTGTTAAAAAATCCATCCATGGTCCTGTTTTAAATTCCGTTTTAGAAACAGTAACTTCCGAAAATCCTCTTGCGATGAGTTGGATATATACAAGTTTGGAAAATAAGTTGCTACAATCCTGTCATGGGATGTCACACGCGAATTCTTTGAAAGAATTTGAACGTGCTGTTCGTTTAATTCATGCGCCTGGGTTGAATATTATGTATGGAGATGCCCAGGGTAATATCGCATGGTGGGCAGCAGCAAAACTATACAATAGAAGCGAGGATGTCAATCCAAAGTTTGTTTTGGAGGGAGCTACTGGGAGAGATGATCAGTTGGAGTTTGTGGCGTTTTCTAAAAATCCAAAAGCGATAAATCCGGAGAAAGGATATGTATATTCGGCCAACAATCAGTCTTTTGCTTTGGTGGAGGAAAATGGAGTTTTTCTAAAAAAAGGATATCCGGGATATTATTTACCTGAAGATAGAGCCAAACGAATTGTAAGGGTACTTGACGCGAAAGAACAATTCACTGCAAAAGAAATGGAAGAAATGGCCTTGGATGTGACTTCTAGTACTGCATTGGAATTTTTGAAATACTTTGAATTTGACAAAATTGAAAAAGCTTTGTTGACCCCAACGATGCAAAAGGCTGTAGAAGAATTGAAGGAATGGGAAGGCGAGTTCGTAAAAGCGTCTTTCGCGCCCACAATTTATTCTAAAATGGTCTATTTGTTTTTAGAAAAAACGATGAAAGATGAGATGGGAGCAACTTATTTCAATCAATTTTTAAATACACATTTGCAAAAGAGAGCAGTCAATTTTTTGATACCCAATGAGAGCTCTATTTGGTGGGATGACATCGGTACAACAGAAATGGAAACTCGAGCTGAGATTTTAAAAGCAGTTTTTTTTCAATCGATTTTTGATTTAGAGCAGCAATTGGGAAAAAATATTTCTGACTGGAAATGGGGGAGGGTACACCAACTTGAACACAAGCATCCGATGGGAGAGGTGGCTGTTTTGAGAAAGTTTTTCAATATCGGCCCTTTTGAAGTTGATGGTGGGAATGAAGTATTGAACAATCTAAATTATGCTATTGATTCGACAGGAGTCTATAATGTGAAAGGAGGAGCCTCTACAAGAAGAGTAATCGACTTTTCAAACATTGAAAATAGTCGTGCTATTTTACCGACAGGTCAATCAGGAAACCCATTCAGCAAGCATTACAAAGATCAGGCGGAGAAATACGTCGAAGGGGCTTATGTGCCGATGCTAATCAATGAGAAACAGGTGCGCAAATCCAAGGATTATTTGATGTTCAAAGCGCAGTAAATCCCCGTATTTTCTAATCAAAAAGATCGGAGGACAAGTAACGATCTCCGCGATCACAAATAATAGCAACGACGATACCAGACGCTAACGAATTGGCAATTTTTACCGCTGTAGCAATGGAGCCTCCGCTGCTCATACCTGCAAAAACACCTTCCTCTTTTGCAAGACGCTTGGTCATAGCTCTCGCTTCTTTTTCGCTTACCTCTAGCACAGTATCCACTTTGGAACGGTCAAATATTTTTGGCAAATATTCTTCTGGCCATTTTCGAATCCCTGGAATTTTAGATCCATCACTCGGATGAGCACCTACAATCTGGATGGCTGGGTTTTTTTCTTTCAAGTAGGTAGAGGTTCCCATAATGGTTCCTGTTGTCCCCATGGCGGCGACAAAATGGGTAACCTTTCCTTCAGTATCTCTCCAAATTTCGGGTCCTGTAGTTTTGTAATGTGCCTTCCAATTGTCATCATTGGCGAATTGGTTGAGCATGACATAGCCTCCTTCGGCTACTTTCTTATCCGCGTAATCTCGAGAGCCAATGATGCCTTCTTCGGCAGGGGTCAAAATTACTTTTGCACCATAGGCACGCATGGTTTGCGTGCGCTCTTTGGTTGAGTTTTCAGGTAAGACCAATTCAATATCTATATTCAAAACCTGTGCGATCATTGCCAAGGCAATACCGGTATTTCCACTGGTAGCTTCAATTAATTTATCTCCTTTTTTGATAGTGCCATTTTCCAAAGCAGAAGCAATCATATTGTAAGCAGCCCTGTCTTTTACACTCCCACCAGGATTGTTTCCTTCCAGCTTTAGTAATAATTTTACATTTTTATTAGGAATGAGGTTTTGTGCTTCGACCAAAGGAGTGTTTCCAATCAGGTCAACCAGTTTGTTAAATTTCATAGTTTTGGAGTTTAAAGTTGCAAATTGAGGTCGTTTAAATTCAAAACGATGCACTCAAACTTGACAACCGGTCTTTACTTTTTTTCTTTCATTCGCACCTCTGTCGTGGTCGTATTCATGACGACTGAATTTTCAGGAACGGAACGTGTTGTCCATGAGTTTCCTCCAACAATGCTGTTTTTTCCAATCGTAGTTTCACCACCTAGAATGGTCGCATTGGCATAAATGCATACTTTTTCTTCTACTGTCGGATGTCTTTTAGCATCTTTCATGTCTTTACTGACACTCAAGGCACCTAAAGTAACTCCCTGGTATACTTTTACGTACGGGTGTATGACGGTTGTTTCGCCGATGACAATTCCTGTGGCATGGTCGATAAAAAAGGGAGAGGCAATCTTTGCTCCAGCGTGTATGTCGGTTCCTGTAATGCGATGCGCATATTCACTCATGAGTCTTGAAAAAAGCAACATATCTAGTAGGTACAACTCATGGCTTAGGCGATAAATGGCAATGGCATAAAACCCCGGGTAGGTCAAATAAACTTCTTCAATACTTTTAGAAGCGGGGTCGTTTTCTAGGATATAAGCTGCGTCTTGATTGAGCATTTCCAAGATGGAAGGTAGTTTGGACACAAAATTCTCCCAAACAGCATTGCACAAGTTTTCTGGCTTATTGCATACGATGGTGGTAATTTCTTTGAATTGCTTTTCGAGCTCGTCAATACTTGTCACGAGTTCGGCATTGCTATCGAACAAAGTGTAAAACAGTTTTTCAGTAAATTTTTCTGTTTTTGTTTTGATTCCGTAATTGATCGAAGTGTGCTTTTTTAAGGAGCTAATATTTTGGATAATCAGATCTTTTGTCATGATTATAGTGTTGTAATGTTAATGAAAAAATTGAGATAAAAGTACGGCATTTTTAGAGACAGCAATAACAATCCAACAAAGAAAATTTGTGAAGTAAGAAAGGACTCTGTTTTGTGATGCTTTGATTCATTTTTCAAGTGTCTAAAAATCGAATGAAAAACAAAGGTACTATTTTTTATTTTTTGTGAGCTTTGAAGAGAGAAATCTGACTCTAAATAAAAAAAAGCCTCTCTGAAATTTCAGAGAGGCTTTTTGATGGTATAGCGTAAAATCTTAGGCTTTTATATTGCATTTTTCCATGAGGATATGCAAATCTTCGTCGTTGATTTCTTTTTTTGTATCGGCAAATTTCAAGAATTCTGGATAGGTTGCATCGAGCTCTAGCTTTGTCAACTCATATCCGTTATTCTTCAATCGGTATGCCAAGGCAGCTCTTCCACTTCTTGCGGTCAATACAATAGAAGATTCATTGACTCCTACATCTGCAGGGTCCATGATTTCATAAGTTTCTCGATTTTTGATAACTCCGTCTTGGTGAATTCCCGAACTGTGTGCAAAGGCGTTGTCTCCGACGACCGCTTTGTTTGGTTGTACATACATACCCATGTGTTCTTGAACCATCTGGCTCGTGCTAAAAAGCAATTGAGAGTTTACATTCGTATGCAATCCCAAATCGGGGTGTTGTTTGAAAATCATGACGACTTCCTCCAAGGCAGTATTTCCTGCACGTTCTCCAATTCCGTTGATGGTACATTCAATTTGTCTAGCACCGTTAATAGCTCCTGCTACTGCATTTGCTGTAGCCAATCCTAAATCGTTGTGACAGTGACATGAAAGAATGACATTTTCAATCCCTTTTACGTTTTCTTTTAAATACTTGATTTTTGCACCGTATTCTTCTGGCAAACAATAACCCGTGGTATCAGGAATGTTCAATACAGTTGCGCCTGATTTGATGACGGCTTCACAAACACGTGCTAGGTATTCGTTGTCTGTTCTACCGGCATCTTCTGCATAAAATTCGATATCTTCCACAAAACCTTTTGCATATTTGACCGCAGCTTGTGCACGTTCGATAATTTTCTCTGGAGTGGAATTGAATTTGAATTTGATGTGTGATTCTGAGGTGCCAATACCCGTGTGAATTCTTGGTGTTTTGGCATATTTCAAAGCTTCTGCAGCGACTTTGATATCATTTTCATGAGCTCTTGTCAAACCACAAACAGTGGCGTTTTTTACGAGTTTCGAAATTTCCGCTACCGATTGAAAATCTCCTGGACTTGAAACAGGAAATCCTGCTTCGATGATGTCCACTCCTAAAAGATCCAAACGTTCTGCAATGACTAATTTTTGACCTGTATTTAGCTTACAACCAGGAACTTGTTCTCCGTCTCTGAGGGTTGTGTCAAAAATTTGAATTGTATTCTCACTCATCTTTAGATCTATTTACCTTATTCGAAAATCAAAAATAAGATTTCGATTGTTTTGTTTTCTTACTTTGGAGAAAAGTTTTACTATATCAAACCAGAATGGTTTTATCTTAAATAACTGTATTACATACATTTAAGTACGTGTGCGTTACGATGTCTATATGATTTATTAAATTTTTGAGGGTTTGTTTTTTTAAGTCGGGAGTATCTAAACAGGGAATGTGTTAAAAAGGAGCGTAAAAATTGCTATTTTTACTCCTTCTAACTTAAAAAATGAAAATGCCAGTCGAGCAAAAAGATGCGTTGTTTACTTTGATAAAATCTCTTTCGAAATCTGAAAAGAGACAATTCAAATTGTATGTAGGAAGACTTGGAGGAAATGCCGATGCCAATTTTATGTCGTTGTTCAATTTGTTAGACAAGGTAAATGTCTACAATGAACAGGTAGTTTTGAAAAAAACCAATATTAAAAAACAACAAATATCCAATACAAAGGCACATTTGTACAAACAAATACTGGTGAGTTTGCGATTGAGTCCCATTCATCAAAATACCCGAACGCATTTACGAGAACAATTTGATTTTGCGACTATTTTATACAACAAGGGTTTGTACAAGCAGAGTTTGAAGGTCCTTGAAAAAGCGAAATTTTTAGCTTTTGAAAAAGAAGAATTTACCCTTGCATACGAATTGATAGAGTTGGAAAAAGTCATCGAATCACAATACATTACCCGGAGCATGAGTGATCGTGCAGATGTGTTGGCTGTTGAGGCGAAGAACATCAGTCAAAAAAATGTGACATTGAGTAAGTTGTCGAATCTTTCTTTACAATTGTACAGCTGGTTTTTGAAATATGGCTATGTTCGAAGTGACAAAGACTATAATATTGTGAATGATTATTACGAGGCTCGATTGCCAAAGTATGATTTTCCGAGTCTCGGATTCACAGGGAAAATGTTTTTGTTTCAATCCAAACTCTGGTACGGTTTTATCACACAAGATTTTTTGTCATGCTATCGTTATTCCCAAAAACTAGTAGCGCTTTTTGACGAGTATGCTGATATGAAACAGTTGCACCCTGTATTTTATCTAAAAGCGGTCAATTATTCTTTGGAGTCCTTGTTTTATTTGCAGCAAACTTATAAGTTCAACGAAACACTGATTTCCTTAGAAGATTCTATCGAATACCAACGCTTTTTTATAAATGAGAATACACAGCTGCTGTCAAATCTTTATTTGTACCAGCACAAAATAAATTTATACTATTTAGAAGGCGAGTTTAAAAAAGGAACTTTAGTGGTTCCAGAAATTTTAGAGCAAATTTCAGCCTTTGGAAAAAAAATAGACCAACACCATGTCATGCTGTTTTATTACAAAATAGGTTGTCTGTACTTCGGTGCTGGTGATTATGAAAAATGTATTTTTTATCTGAATAAAATCATTCAAAACAAAGACTTAAAAATGCGAGAAGACTTGCTGTGTTATACTCGGGTTTTGAATTTAGTAGCACATTATGAATCTGGTTTGGATGAAAACATCGACGAATTGGTAAAATCGACCTATAAGTTTTTACTAAAAATGGATAACCTCTTCGACGTTCAGCGTAAAATGATCAAGTTTTTGAGGAATCTTTCAGAATTGTATCCGCACGAATTGAAAGAAGCTTTTCGCAAACTGCATGCGGAATTAAAAGAGTTTGAGAATCATCCGTATGAAAAAAGAGCTTTTTTATATTTAGACATCATATCATGGCTCGAATCGAATATCCAAGGGGTGCCTGTAGAAGAAGTTGTGAAACGAAAGATGAGGTCTTTAAGATAGTTGATTCTTGAATCGCCTGGGAAGTATGTGCTAAAAGATGAACAAAAAATATTCCTATCTCATAAAAATCGAATACCTCGGATTTCGTTACCACGGTTGGCAAGTCCAGCCGCAGGTCAAAACGGTTCAGAAGATGGTGGAACGCACACTAGCCTTTGTGTTGCAACATTCCAATTTTAAAATTTTAGGAGCGAGTAGAACCGATATGATGGTTTCCGCTCATGCAGCTGCATTTGAATTGTTTTTAGAAGAAGAGTTGGAAGTCAAACCTTTTCTTGGGCAGTTCAATAAAAGCCTACCAAATGACATACGAGCTTTGACCATTGAAAAAGCAGGGCCTAATTTCAATATCATTCAAGATAGCAAACGGAAAGAATATCGCTACTTGTTTTCATCTGGCGAAAAAACACATCCTTTTTGTGCTCCATTTTTGTTGGGTGTCCAAGAGAATTTAGAAGTTCCTCTCATGCAGAAAGGAGCAAAACTATTTGAGGGATGTCACAATTTTCAGCGTTATGCATACAAGCCGTCTGAAAAAACAGTTTTTGAAAGAGAAATATTCCTTGCTGAAATTACAGAAAATACCGAGCTCACTGCTAGTTTTTTTCCCGAAACGACCTATGTATTCAAAGTACAAGGCAATGGTTTTTTACGGTATCAAATTCGTTTGATGATGGGGGTGTTGCTGCAATTGGGGAAAGGGGAGGTTGATCTTCATTTTATTGAAGACACCTTAAAAAATCCTGGACCGGAAACACTGAAAGAACTGGCTCCTGCCTCCGGATTGTCTTTGCAAAGCATGGATTTTGAAAAACAGTAAATTACTTTCTTGAATTCAAGACTTGTTCTAAAACAATTTCTACCCCGTTTTCATCGTTGCTTTTGGTTTCGAAATGGGCAACTTTTTTTACATTCGGGTGTGCGTTTGCCATTGCATAACTGAATTTAGCCTGGGTCAACATTTTTAGGTCGTTGTTGTAATCTCCGAAAACCATAGTTTCCTCCCTAGAAATCCCTAATTTTTTTTGAAGAAGTGTCAGTGCTTTTCCTTTGTTAGCGTTGTGGTGTGAAATATCGAGCCAGTTTTTTCCTGAAACCAATATTTGAAAATCTTTGGGGAGGTTTTTTAGCAAGGGTAAAATGTATGTTTCGGAGCATTCTTTATGATAAACCGCTATTTTAAAAATAGTGTCATGCGTAATTTTTGTCAGATCGTCTACCACTTGAAAACTGCTGTAAAATTGGCTAAAAGTTGTGATGAAATTTTGATCTTTGGATTCTACATATGCCGCTTTTTTACCGCACAGAACGATGTAGGGATCTTCCAATTCTCTGAGGAGCTGAATGGGTATGTTTATTTGATGAATAGGAAGGTCAAAAACAAACAAATCTTCCTTTTCATATTTTCCAAATCCTCCGTTCTCAGAAATGATCGTGATGTCATTTTGAATGCTGTCTAGCTTCTCAACAATACTTTGGTATTGACGCCCACTAGCCGCTGCAAAGTGAATGTTTTCCTTTTGAAGTTTGCGGAACAATTCAAAAAAATAATCGCTTACGGCGTGGTTTGAGTTCAGCAAAGTGCCGTCCATGTCACTTACAATCAATTTTATTTTTGAAAAGTCCATACGTTTTTTTACAAATGTAAGCTGTTTTTTGTTGAGTTTACCGATCCTGGGTGTTGTTTCTTTTGTAGAAATAGAACACAATTCAGAGCAGTTTTTTTAAAAAAAGAAAAATACATACTTCGTTGTTTCAACTACGTAATTTGTAATTAATCCGTATCTTTGTTGTCATGATAAAAGCTATTTCAAATAAAACCAACAGGAATACTCGATTTTTCGAGCGCTTTCGCTGTGTGCGCTAATGTCTTTTTTAGCAAAATAAAGACAGCAGAAGAACCATTCTAAGTTTTATTTATATTTTTTATCCAAATCAAAATGCCCAGCCTTTCTCGTTTTTTTAACAACAAATTTCAGCCTATCTTTGCTACTGATTTCGTAGCGGTTCTATTTCGTTTCAGAGAGCGCCCTTTGGGGCTTTGGATAGAATGATTGAAGAATACAGAGGCCTAAAAATGGCAAAGAATAGAATAATTACGACAAAACAGGAACATTGAGAATAGTAACGACAAACAGTTCACATAGCAAATATGCAGATGCCATTTGCAAAACCATTGAAGATTCTGCCAAAGATAGGGGAACAGGGATTGCAAAAAGATCACCAGAATACATCGTTTCAAAAATTGAAAGTGGGAATGCGGTTATCGCTTTGGAAGGAGATAAATTTGCGGGATTCTGTTACATAGAGACATGGAGTAACAAAACCTATGTAGTGCATTCTGGTTTGATAGTACATCCCGATTTTAGAAAATTAGGGTTGGCAAAAAAAATCAAGAAAAAAATATTTGAGCACTCCAAAGTGAAATTTCCAAATGCAAAAATATTTGGAATCACTACAGGTTTGGCAGTGATGAAAATAAACGCTGATTTGGGGTACAAACCCGTGACGTTCTCAGAGTTGACAGATGATGATGCTTTTTGGAATGGTTGCAAAGCCTGTCGAAATTATGATATTTTAGAAAGAAACGATCGAAAAATGTGTCTGTGTACTGGAATGTTGCACGATCCAAAGGCAGTGCCTGAAGAGAATACATTTAATAAAAAAGTCTTGACAAGATTGAAAAAAATCAAACAAGCTTTGTTTCTAAAAAAGAAAAGTAACAAGTAAAGCCCCGAACATTGTGCAAAGGGCGAAAAGTAAATAAAGATGAAAAAAGTAGTATTAGCTTATAGTGGAGGACTGGACACATCGTACTGTGTAAAATATCTAATCAATGAATTGAAATTAGAAGTACATAGTATTTTGGTCAATACCGGTGGGTTTTCTGAAGAGGAATTGAAAGTCGTTGAAGAAAAAGCATATGAGATGGGAGTTACTTCTCATACGAGTAAAAATATTTTAGAGGATTACTACACAAAAGCCATCAAATACATGGTTTTTGGAAACGTTTTGAAAAACAACACCTATCCGCTTTCAGTAAGTGCAGAGCGTGTTTTTCAGTCGATTGAAGTTGTGAAATTTGCAAAGAGTCTTGATGCAACCTATATCGCACATGGGAGTACCGGTGCTGGAAATGATCAAGTTCGTTTCGATATGATTTTTCAAACCATTGCACCAGAAATAGAAATCATCACACCAATTCGAGATTTGAAATTGTCTCGTCAAACAGAAATTGATTATTTGGTAAAACATGGCGTGGATATGAATTGGGAAAAATCAAAATATTCTATCAATAAGGGTATTTGGGGAACTTCAGTCGGAGGAGTGGAAACACTTTCTTCACAAAAGGCATTGCCAGAATCGGCTTATCCAAGTCAGTTGAAAAGAAATGATGAAGCCGAAGTATGCCTTACATTTGAGAGAGGAGAATTTGTGGCATTCAATGGTGAGAAAGACACTCCAGTAAATAACATTTTGAAATTGGAGGCGATTGCTTCTGAATTTGCGATTGGTCGAGATACACATGTGGGAGATACTATCGTAGGAATCAAAGGTCGTGTAGGTTTTGAGGCAGCGGCAGCAACGGTGATTATCAAAGCGCACCATTTGTTAGAAAAGCATACGTTGTCCAAAGCACAACAATTGACAAAAGAGCCTCTAGCAAATACCTATGGGACCTATTTTCACGACGGACAATATTTAGAGCCCTTGATGCGAAATATTGAAAAATTCTTAGAAGATTCTCAGAAAACAGTAAATGGTGATGTGTTTGTGACTTTGCGTCCATACCACTTCATGGTTACAGGAATTGATTCTGAATTTGATTTGATGGCTTCTGGCTTTGCGGATTATGGAGAAGAAAACAATGCCTGGAGTGCAGATGATGCCAAAGGATTTATAAAAATTTATGGGATGCAAAACAAAATTTTCTACCATGTAAATAAAGATTTGTTAGACGCCTAAACACCTCGAGAACGAGTAGTTATTCGCACTGAGATTTGTAACTGCTAGAAACCCTGAGGAAGTGGCTAAAAGTTAAAAAGTATGATAAAAGCAGGAATAGTAGGAGGTGCAGGATACACTGCAGGAGAACTGATCAGATTGATTTTGAATCACGCAAAAGTGACTTTGGATTTTGTGTACAGTACTTCGAATGCAGGAAATAAGTTGTATGCTGTACATGCCGATTTGTTAGGGGATACAGAACAATCCTTTACCAGCAATATCAATCCAGAAGTAGATGTGTTATTTTTGTGTTTGGGTCATGGGAATTCGACCGATTTTTTAGAAAAAAACACTTTTTCGACCCATACAAAAATTGTGGATTTGTCAAACGACTTTCGATTGAACGCTGACATGATTTTTCAAGGGAAGGAGTTTGTCTACGGTTTGCCAGAAGTCTCGAAAGAAGCGATCAAAAAAGCAAAGTATATTGCCAACCCAGGTTGTTTTGCCACCTGTATCCAATTTGGTTTGTTGCCTTTGGCAAAAGCCAAGAAACTGGAAAATGACATTCATATCAATGCAACAACGGGAGCTACTGGAGCTGGGGTTTCCCCTTCAGCAACCTCGCATTTCCCATGGAGAGACAATAATTTTTCGGTCTACAAGCCTTTTACGCATCAGCATTTGGGAGAAATAGGAGAAACTTTGGAAACATTGCAAGGCAATGTTCTAGGAGATTTGTTGTTCCTACCCAATAGAGGAAATTTCAGTCGTGGAATTTTTGCCTCCATTTACACGAAATTCGAAGGATCTTTGGAAGAGGCAAAAGCCTTGTACCAAGATTTTTACGCAGGAGCCCCGTTTGTGCACCTTACCGATGCACCCGTGAATATGAAACAAGTTGTCAACACAAACAAATGTGCAATCTCGTTGGTAAAACACGGCAATCACCTGTTGATTTATTCAGCTATTGACAACCTGCTGAAAGGCGCTTCAGGGCAAGCTATTCAAAACATGAATTTGATGTTTGGTTACGAAGAAACAGAAGGCTTGCATTTGAAAGGAACAGGTTTTTAGAATAAAAATAAAGTCAGAAACAGTACACAATACTAAAAGAACATGAAACTATTCGACGTATACCCATTGTACAATGTAACTCCCGTGAAAGCAGACGGCTGTTATGTTTGGGATGATCAAAACGAAAAATATTTAGATTTGTACGGTGGACATGCTGTCATTTCCATTGGACATACCCATCCACATTTCAAAGCGGCGATTGAAGAACAACTCAGTAATATTGCGTTTTATTCGAATGCCATTCAAAATCCTTTGCAGCAAGAATTGTCGGACAAATTGGGTGCACTTTCAGGGTGTGGAGACGACTTTGAGTTGTTTTTATGCTCTACTGGAGCAGAAGCCAATGAGAACGCGATTAAGGTCGCTTCTTTTTACAACAAAAAGTCCAGAGTTATCGCTTTTAAAAATGGGTTTCATGGACGTACATCTGCGGCCGTTTCTGTCACAGATAACAAAAAAATTATTGCCCCTGTCAACGCACACAATCCAGTGACTATACTGCCTTTGAACGATTCGGAAGCAGTAAGAAAAGAGATTGAAAAGGGAGATGTGACGGCTGTTATTGTTGAACCGATCCAAGGAGTGGGAGGTTTGGACGAGCCTACCACTGAATTTTTAAAGGAAATAAGAAAAATCACCGAAGAGAAAAATGTGTGTTTGATCTTAGACGAAGTACAAACTGGTTTTGGAAGAAGCGGTAAGTTTTTCGCACATCAATTCCATGGAATCAAAGCAGATATCATCCCGATGGCAAAAGGAATGGGAAATGGTTTTCCAATAGGTGGGGTGCTCATTTCGAAGCATATTGAATCCTGGCACGGAATGTTGGGAACAACTTTTGGAGGTTCTCATTTGGCCTGTGCAGCTGGGATAGCAGTATTGGATGTAATTCAAAAAGAGAATTTGATGGACAATGTTGCTGAAATTTCTGAGTATTTTAGGAAAGAAGTTTCGAGTTTGCCAGGAGTTAAAAAAGTCAAAGGAAAAGGATTGATGCTAGGGCTGGAATTTGATTTTGAAGTGGGGGAACTTCGCAAAAAGTTGATTTACGACGAAAAAATATTTACGGGAGGTGCGATGAATAAAAAATTATTGAGAATATTACCTCCATTAAATGTAACCAAACAAGATATTGATTTGTTTGTGCAAGCATTGAAAAAAACAATTTAGGTAAAGATAAAAATCTTACAAAGAACCAACTGTCATAAAAGAAGTCTGTATTTTACAATTCTACTAAAAGATGAAACACTATTTATCCATCAAAGATCTGTCAAGTATCAAAGCAACGGTATCGGAAGCAATTGAGTTGAAGAAAAATCCTTTGCAGTATCAGCAACTAGGGAAAAATAAAACAATTGGTTTGCTTTTTTTTAACAACAGTTTGCGAACGCGTTTGAGTACACAAAAAGCGGCATTGAATTTAGGAATGGAACCCATCGTTATGAATTTTGGTGCTGAGGGTTGGCAGTTAGAATTTGAAGATGGTCGTATCATGGATCAAGGAAAATCGGAACATGTCAAAGAGGCCGCACAAGTCATTTCTCAATATTGCGATGTGATTGCAATCAGAGCCTTCGCAGGATTGGAAGACAAACAAAAGGATGAAGCTGAAGAAGTTTTGGCCGCTTTTGTAAAACATGCATCCGTACCAATTTTAAATATGGAATCCTCTGTTGGACATCCTTTGCAGGCTTTGGCCGATGCGATTACTATTGAAGAACACAAGCCCGCGAAAACAAAATTGAAAGTAGTCCTTTCATGGGCACCACACCCTCGTGCTTTGCCACATGCCGTTGGCAATTCTTTTGCTGAAATGGCTTTGGCACATGAAGATGCTTTTGAATTTGTGATCACACATCCAAAAGGATACGAATTGAACCCAGAGAAAACCAAAGGAGCTGTCATAGAATACGATCAAATGAAAGCTTTTGAAGGAGCAGATTTTATTTATACAAAAAACTGGTCTTCTTACAACGAATATGGAAAGGTAGTTTGTCAGGACCGTTCTTGGACGATTGACAAAGAAAAAATGGCTGTCACCAACGATGCAAAATTCATGCATTGTTTGCCCGTTCGGAGAAATGTAGTGGTAGCGGATGAGGTGATTGATTCTGAAAATTCAATTGTAATTGCACAAGCGAATAATAGAACCTATTCCGCACAAATAGTTCTGAAGAAAATTTTAGAAGCATTGTCTTAGATTTTAAAAAATGAAAGCGCACGGTCTGATATCAATTGAATAGAAATTAGATCCTAAATCGAGAAGAAAAAGCGCGGAACCTAGAAAAATGGAAAAACTAACAATTGTCAAAGTAGGCGGGAATGTAATCAACGATGCGAAAGCATTGGAGGAATTCTTAGTGGATTTTGCGGCCTTGAAAGGTCATAAAATACTTGTGCATGGAGGAGGAAAACGGGCTACGAAATTGGCAGAAGACTTAGGTTTAGAGGCCACCATGATCAATGGTCGTCGTGTCACGGATTTGGCAACTTTAGAAATTGTCACCATGGTATATGCTGGTTTGCTCAATAAGAATATTACAGCTTCTTTGCAAAGATCCAATTGCAATGCTTTGGGGCTTTCCGGTGCAGATGGAAATTCCATACAAGCACATAAAAGAAAAGTGAGCGATGTTGATTACGGTTATGCTGGAGATGTCGATGGGATCAATGCAGAAAATATCGCTACGTTTATCAAAGGTCAAATGACACCTGTTTTTTGTGCCATTACACATGATACTCAGGGTCAATTGTTAAATACCAATGCCGATACCATAGCCAGTACAATTGCAGTTGGAATGTCAGCCTTGTACGAAGTTTCTTTGATCTATACTTTCGAGAAAAATGGGGTATTGCGCTCCATAGAAGATGAGAATTCTGTGATTCCCGAAATCAATTTGAGCACATACGATCGGTTGAAAAAAGAAGGTATTATTGCCGATGGCATGTTGCCAAAAATGGAAAATTGTTTTGATGCCCTCAAGAAAGGTGTTTCAGAAGTGATTGTAGGAAATCCGACAGTTCTAAAAAATAAAGAACAATTGTTTACAACTTTGAAGTTGTAATTTGTCGTTGGGAAATGCTTTTTTCTGCAAAGATTTAGGACATTTCGTTGTAGGGGTCTATTCGATGAGATCAGTGCAATAAAGAAAATATATCGAGCAAAGTTTAAATGAGAAAACTATGATAGCCACATTACAAAAAGAAGCTATTGCGCTTTTAAAAATACTGATTGAAACGCAGTCTTTTTCGAAAGAGGAACACTCTACGGCGGATTTGTTATCTGTATGGTTGGATCAGAAAGGAATTGCTGTAAGAAGAGATATGAACAATGTATGGGCCGTAAACAAATATTTTGATGACAGCAAACCGACCATTCTTCTGAATTCACATCACGATACTGTAAAACCTAATATAGCCTACACAAGAAATCCTTTTGAAGCAAAGGAGGAAGAAGGCAAACTGTTTGGTTTGGGTTCGAACGATGCCGGGGGGTGTTTGGTAGGTTTGATTGCGGCTTTTGTCTATTTTTACGAAAAAGAAAATTTAAAATACAATTTTGTCATTGCTGCGACTGCAGAGGAAGAGATTTCAGGAGAAAATGGCATTGCCTACATGCAACCTATTTTGCCAACAATTGATTTTGCCATTGTAGGAGAACCGACATTGTTAGATTTGGCAATCGCTGAAAAAGGCTTGGTTGTTTTTGACGGAAAAGTTTTGGGAACTCCCGGACATGCTGCACATATAAAAAATGAAGACAATCCTATTTTCAAAGCCTTGAAAGATTTGTCATGGTTCCAAAATTACCAATTCCCAAAAATTTCGGAGGCTTTGGGAGAAGTCAAAATGACGGTTTCTCAAATCAATGCAGGGAAGCAACACAATGTGGTTCCTGCGGTGTTGAATTTCGTGGTAGATTGTAGGGTGACAGATGCCTATTCAAACGAAGAAATTGCAGAGATTATAATGAAAAATACGGAGTTCGATGTACAACCACGCTCGCTTCGATTGAATTCTTCCTCCATCAACCCAAACCATGAGATTGTCAAAGCAGGCTTGAAATTTGGAAAAAAAACCTATGGGTCCCCAACGCTTTCTGATCAATGTAGGTTGACATGCCCATCATTGAAATTAGGCCCAGGGGATTCTTTGCGATCTCATTCAGCAGATGAATTCATCTATCTGCAAGAGGTGAAGGATGGGGTCCAATTTTACATAGAACTGTTAGAGGAAATCGTTTGATTCACATGAGTAGAAGCCTTCTGTTAGAGGTTTTCTCGAGCTAATAATAAATACTATCTTTGATTTTTAATAGAGAATATAGTGCATTGAATAGAAAAATATACAAGAAATGAAACTTTGGGACAAGGGCTACGCCACCGATAAAAAAATAGATTTATTTACAGTTGGCAACGATCGAGAATTGGATTTGCAATTGGCGAAATATGATGTTTTGGGTAACATAGCTCAAACCAAAATGTTGAATTCAATTGGAACAATTTCTGACCACGAGTTGGAAGGTTTGGTTTTTGAATTGAATGCCATTTTAAAAACGGTAGAAGAAGGGACGTTTACGATTGAAGATTCCTTCGAAGATGTCCATTCGAAGGTAGAATGGCTGTTGACGGAAAAACTAGGAGCTGCCGGAAAAAAAATTCACACGGCTCGTTCTAGAAACGATCAAGTACTCCTCGATGTTCATTTGTACGCAAAGGATGCTATCTTAGAACTGAAAGAATGGGCAAAAAAATTGTTTGATTTGTTGATGAAGCTTGCCGACAAGTACAAAAATCACTTGTTGCCGGGTTACACGCATCTTCAAGTAGCGATGCCTTCTTCTTTTGGAATGTGGTTTTCAGCATATGCAGAAAGTCTTATTGACGATGTGTATTTTTTAGACGCTGCTTATAAAATTGCAGATCAAAATCCACTGGGTTCAGCTGCTGGCTATGGAAGTTCCTTTCCCATAGACAGAGAAATGACAACAGAGTTACTAGGTTTCGATACGTTGAAAGTCAATTCAGTTGCTGCTCAAATGGGGCGTGGAAAATTAGAAAAATCAATTTCATTTGCCATGGCAAGCTTGTCAGCAACGCTCTCTAAAATGAGTATGGATATTTGTTTGTACATGAGTCAGAACTTTGGTTTTGTTTCTTTCCCAGATGAATTGACCACAGGGTCGAGTATTATGCCCCATAAAAAGAATCCAGATGTTTTTGAATTGATTCGAGGGAAGTGTAACAAGTTACAAGCATTGCCTTATGAATTGACTTTGATTACAAATAATTTACCCAGTGGATACCACCGTGATTTGCAATTGGTAAAAGAAGGTTTGATCCCTTCTGTATCCACGTTAAAGTCTTGTTTGGACATGATGGTTTTTTCTTTGGAAAACATTCGTATTACTGAGAATATCGTATCGGATGATAAGTACAAATATATTTTCAGTGTGGAAGAGGTGAATGCCATGGTTCAATCAGGGACTCCTTTTAGAGATGCATACAAAGTTGTAGGGGAGAAAATTCAAAAAGGAGAATTCAAACCAAATTTGAAGGTAAATCATACACATATTGGTTCTGTTGGAAACTTGGGCTTGGACAAAATCAAAGCAAAAATGGGAAGGTTGTTTGGCTAGCAGATTTATTCAAAAGGAATAACTGTTAGGTTTGTTGTTATAATCGGTCAGCTTTTTTGGTAAAATATGGTTAATTTCAAAAAATCATAGTTTCCCTAAATCTGAATTGAAATGATCTATATCAACACAATCGGTGCTTTTCAAACGGTGCTTTTTTCGTGGTTTATTTACAAGCACAGCAATCATAATTTGCTAAACAAACTATTGGCATTGTTGTTACTGCTTTTAGGAATCATTTTACTTGGGAATAGTCTGGTGTTGTCTGGTGCTCTGAGCACAAATCTAAACGCGCTCTTTTTTATAAGCCAAGGAGCCAGTCTTTTTCTTGCTCCTGTGATTTATTATTATATCAATTTGATATCTGGGAAAAAGATATCAATCTTGAATCCGTTATTTGTACTGAGCTTTTTGGTTTTGTTGCATGTATTGTTTGAAGGGTATTCTTATTTGGGTTTTTCTGAAGCAGCCAAACAAAAATACATTGCCGATTTGCAAAGTGAAACCAATTTTCCAGAACAAATGTTTCTTTTTTATTGTTGGCGTGTAGCGCTGCAGCAACTGTACTTTTCTGTTTTATGGATTCAAGTTTTGAAAGTAAAAAAAGTTTTGAAAAATGTCTTTTCAACTCGAAGTAGAACCAGGAATGACTTTGCTTTTAAATTTGTTTCGTTTGTATGGGTGCTAAATTTGGTTTTCATGATTCTTTTATTCGTGCTTCCCACGAATCAGATTCAATTTATTTTATTTCCTTCGAAAGCAATGATTGCATTTAGTATTCTTTTGTTTTTTGCACTGGAACAAAAAGCATTTTTTGACAATCAAAGTTATCAATCCTATTTGACAGACATGAAACTTCTTAAAAAGGCAACGCCGACATTAGAAATTCATGAACACCCAGATGTAACAGTGGATATGATAAATGTAAAACTCAGAGAAGGGAAGTTGTATTTAAACCCAGCGATCACCATTTTTGATTTGGCAAAAGAACTCAATTGCAATCACCGAATCTTATCTGCTGTGATCAACAACCAGCTCAATAAATCATTTTTAACCATGATAAACGAGCTCAGAGTAGAGGAGGCAAAAAAGAAGTTGACCAATAATTCCAAAAAATTGACAATGGAAGGAATTGGATTGGAGTCTGGGTTCAATAGCAGAGCTTCTTTTTACAGAGTGTTTAAAAAAGTGACGCGCCAAACACCTACGGATTATCTGTCTACAGAGTAATTCTTAGTTGTTTTTTGTCTCAGAAAGCGCTTTCATGTATGAGACACTTCTTTTTGTAATTCAATGAAAATCAATGCTTTTTTGTTTAATATAGTCTCAATTCATGTATTGAGACAACTTTTATTTTTTAGCAAGAAAAGACTCTACTACATTTGTGAGGAACAAATTTATATGAAAAAGAAATTTGTGTTACCGTGAGAGAACAAATAGACTATTTTTTTGTGGATTGTAGTTACAGAAGAAGATGTTTTTTGGGGAAATGTTTTTTAGTATTGAAATAAGGGTTTTGGTCTGTTTCTCAGGTACGATTAAAGATTTATGAAAAGGTGGCTAAAAGCAATTGTGAGAATTTAATTCTTTAGGGGTAGGGGACGTTTTTCCAATTGTGCTGTCACCTTTTTTTTAATGCGATCCGTCGCAGTATGGTGCATTTTTGCTATTCCCACAGGTGCATAAGAAAGCTTTTCTATCTTCAGAAACTTTGAAGAGAAGTGGTTTGAAATCTTCTGTCAATTTTTTGTGACTTCCATCACAAAAAGGCAAATCTAGAGATTTATTACAAGTACAATAAGCATAGGCTTTGTCCTTAATCAATAGACATGCTTTAGGGGTAGGGATTGGTTTGTCCATAAGTCAACTTAATTTTAGTACCCTAAATAGGGTAACTTCTAGTTTTTGATAAATTGTCAAACGTGCAGTGCTCGATCTGCAGTGGCTGCCAAACACGCCTCTTTTATTGCTTCGGTATAGGTTGGGTGTGCGTGTGACATTCGAGACACATCTTCAGCAGAAGCTCTAAATTCCATAGCTACTACAGCTTCGGCGATCATGTCTGCAGCTCTTGCTCCAATAATATGAACTCCTAATATTTCATCAGTAGTTGCGTCTGCCAATACTTTTACCTGCCCGTCGATATCCATACTGGCACGTGCTCTACCCAGCGCACGCATAGAGAAGCTACCAGATTTGTAGGCTGTACCTTCTTCTTTTAATTGTTCTTCTGTCTTTCCAACAGCTGCAACTTCCGGCCAAGTGTAGACCACACCTGGTATAAGATTGTAATTGATATGTGGTTTTTCTCCTGCGATGATCTCGGCAACAAGGGTTCCTTCTTCTTCAGCTTTGTGAGCCAACATGGCTCCCTTTACCACATCACCAATGGCATAAATGTTTGATATGTTTGTTTGCAAATGCTCGTTGGTTTCAATCTGTCCTCTTTCGGTCACTTTGATACCGATTGCGCTCAAACCTAGACCTTCTGTATAGGGAATCCTTCCCACTGACACCAAGGAGTAATCTCCTTGAAACTCTACAGATTTTCCCTTTCTGTCCTCTGCTGTTACGACAACTTCATTGCCCGTATTGGTGACGGATGTTACTTTATGGCTGGTGTAAAACTTCAATCCTTGCTTTTTCAATGATTTCTGCAATTCTTTTGAAAGCATGTTGTCCATTCCAGAAATTATTTTCGGCATGTACTCGACTACTGAAACTTGTGCTCCCAAACGAGCATAAACCTGACCTAGCTCTAGTCCAATCACACCACCGCCAATAATGATCAAATGGTTGGGCACTTCTTTTAAGCTCAAAGCTTCTGTAGAAGTAATAATGCGTTTTTTATCAAGCTTTATAAAGGGCAATGACCCGGGTTTTGATCCTGTTGCAATAATGGTTTTCGCGGCTTCAATTTTTTCTACCGAACCATCTGACTTTGAAATGTTGATATGCGTCGTATCAAAAAAAGTACCTGTACCTTCGAACAAGTCAATATTATTTTTGTCCATCAAATAGTTGATTCCTCCTGAAGTTTGACTCACGACCTCAGCTTTTCGCGCAATCATTTTTTCAAAATCTAATGACAGTCCCTTGACACCGATCCCATGTGTTTCGAAATGCTTTGTGGCATCGTAGTAGTGATGAGATGAATCCAATAGTGCTTTGGAAGGAATACAACCTACGTTCAAACAGGTCCCTCCTAAAGTGGCATATTTTTCTATGATTGCAGTTTTCAATCCCAATTGCGCACAGCGAATGGCTGCTACATATCCACCGGGGCCAGATCCAATCACCGCTACATCGTACTTACTCATATCTTTTGACTTAAAAAGTTAACAAAACAAAATTAAGAAAATCATTGAGATAGCCCCATTTCAAATACATAATATTTTTATGGTTAAAATGTGAAAATCCCAGAAATCAAGACATATATTAAGATTTTGAAACTATTCCAAGACCTCCGCATGTATCCTCTTAATCGATAAAAATTCTCATTCCTGGGGTTTCATTTTTTCATAGAATTTGATTCTTTTTCATGAATTTACATTCTCATGCACTATCTTTGAAGTTCATCATTTGATCCTACCATTTATGAAATTGACCAAGCAAGCTGAAAGCGCGGCAGGAGCTAAGGGTATTTTTCATGCTTTGAAAATGACCAGACGGATTGGTTCACCTTTCAAAGTATTTGAATTGCTAAAAAATTTGAATCAGAAAGGAGGGACAGATTGTCCCGGTTGCGCATGGCCTGATCCAAAACATCGTTCTAAGTTAGGTGAGTTTTGTGAAAATGGCGCCAAGGCCATTGCGGAGGAAGCGATGAATGCCAATTGCGATGCCGAATTTTTCTCCAAGCACCCCCTCAGCAGTCTCAAAAAACAGACGGACTATTGGTTGGGTATGCAAGGACGACTCACACAGCCGATGCTTGTTCGAAAAGGGGAAACGCATTACAAACCAATCCCGTGGGAAGCGGCGTTTAACATGGTTGCATCGCAATTAAAATCACTGCCAACGCCAGACGACGCCATTTTTTATACGTCGGGCAGAACAAGTAATGAAGCCGCCTTTTTGTATCAATTGTTCGTTCGAATTTTTGGAACCAATAATTTGCCAGATTGTTCAAACATGTGTCATGAGTCGAGCGGCGTAGCATTGAATCATACTTTAGGTATTGGCAAAGGATCTGTAAAACTGGAAGATTTTTACAAGTCAGAACTCATTTTAATTTTTGGTCAAAATCCTGGTACCAACCACCCTCGAATGCTCTCTGCTCTTGAAAAAGCAAAGGCAAATGGTGCGAAAGTAGTGGTTATAAATCCTTTGAAAGAGGCGGGATTGCTTCATTTTAAAAACCCTCAAAAAGTGAGTGGTGTTTTGGGGAAGGGTGTTGATATTGCAGACCTCTATTTGCAAGTAAAAATCAATGAAGATGTTTCTTTGTTGAAAGTAGTTCTAAAGCGTTTGTTGGAATTGGCTGAAAAGGCACCTGACATTTTGGACCGTACTTTTATAGAACAAAAAACGGAAGGGTTTCAAGAATTTAAAAAAGAAATTGACAAAATAAATCGTGAGGAATTGGTTGCTAGAGCTGGCTTGCAGGTTTTAGAGATTGAAAACTTTGTTCAGTTGATTGCGTCTCGTAAAAAGATCATTGCTTGTTGGGCTATGGGTCTTACACAACATGTGAATGGTGTGGATGCCATTCAAGAAGTTGTCAATTTACTGCTGTTAAAGGGAAGTATTGGAAAGCCCGGTGCAGGGACTTGTCCCGTTCGAGGGCATAGTAATGTGCAAGGTGACCGGACGATGGGGATTCACGAAAAACCAAGTCGAGAATTTTTAGACACCTTGGCCAATACCTTTCATTTCAAGCCCCCAACGAAAGAAGGAGTAGATGTTGTAGCAGCTATCAAATTGATGCATGCTCAGCAAGGAAAAGTGTTTGTGTCAATGGGTGGAAATTTTTTAGCAGCGGCACCTGATACCTCATTGACAAAAGAAGCCATGGAGAATTGTCAGATGACAGTCCATGTATCGACAAAATTAAATCGTTCCCATCTGCATCATGGGGAAATAGGTTTGATTTTGCCTTGTTTGGGGCGTACTGATAAAATTGTAGAGGCGTCGGGGGAACAAAAATTGACCGTTGAAAATTCCATGGGTATTGTGCACGCCACAAGAGGAAATATGGAGCCCAGATCTAAGTTTTTATTGAGTGAGCCACATATCATTGCACAGATCGCCGCGAAAACGGTGGGGATAAAGATTGTGGATTGGACAGGTCTCATTGACAATTACGATCGTATTCGTGACTTGATTTCAAAATCAATCAAAGGATTTGAAGCATTCAACGAAAAATTGAAAAACGAGAAAGTTTTTGAGTTGCCAAACGGTCCCAGAGAAGGGGTTTTTACCAATGCTATTGGGAAAGCACGTTTTACGACGAATGCACTCTCAAATCATCAGCTCGAAAAAGACGAATTGTTGATGATGACCATAAGAAGTCACGATCAATTCAATACCACCATTTACGGTCTGGATGACCGCTATAGAGGAATTTATGGCATTCGAAAAGTGGTTCTTATGAATGTTATTGATATTGAAAATCTTGGTTTGGATGCAAATTCGACCGTAACGATATACAATAATTATACTGATACTAGGAGGCAAGTAAAGGGGTTTACCATTGTTCCCTATGACATTCCGCAAGGTTGTGTTGCCACCTATTTTCCCGAATGCAACCCTTTGATTCCAATTGATCAAACAGCTAGAAAGAGCAATACACCCGCCAGCAAATCGGTCAAGGTAAGAATTCGAAATTGAGTTCTCGATTGATTTATTTGAGATCCAAGTGAAATATCAAATACAACATAGAATAAGGTATCAAACAAGTCGAGGACTTTTTTAGACAATTTTATTTGGAGTTTGGAGGGTAAAATATTTTTGGTTCTTCGATGGTTAAAAAACGAGGAGATTTTTTTAATTGAGGTGTACTTCATGCAAGACCTCAAATTGCAGTTATTTCTCTATAGCACCACTCATTCCTTTTTGTTTTTTTATTGCTTCTAATTCACGTATCATCGTGTTTTGTGCAACCAAAACGAGTTGTAAAATTTGGATACATCGTTTGGAATCAAAAAGACTTGGAAAAAATCCAGATACGTTAAGGGAAAAAGTACTGATTTTAAGTGACTTAAAAAATTTGATTATAATTTAATATGTTAGATGTAAAGACGCCTATATATTCAATATCTGCGAAAGGAGATACATTCATTGCTCCTAGTATAGGATGCAAAATGTTTTTAGAATCATTTAGTAATCCTGATAATATTTTTGAGATATATTCAACTAATAATGGAAATTTAGAAAATTATGACCATAGCAGAATTAGTATGAGTAGAAATTCAGCAAAAGAGGTTTGGCCCTCCGTATTAAAGTGGGTAGAAAAAAACAAAAGATAACCTTGCATAAAAATAATAGCGGTTCAATCGCTTGAATTGAACAAAATGAGCAAGTGCCAGGTCATAGTGAAACTGAAAAATCAGTGAGTAAAATCCGCTACTTTTCATAGACAAGACCGTTACAGCAAATTAAAATTAGGTTGAACTAAGAAAATAATTCGAAATGAAAACAGTTGCATTAAAAAATACAGTAATAACAATAATCTTTCTATTAAGTAATTATTTATTATTCGGACAATGTGCTGACACCTCTAATATTTACTCATTCATTTACAACGGAAAAACCTATGAAGTAATTAAAGAAAATAAAACTTGGATTGATGCAGCATTATGTGCAGTAGAAAGAGGTGGTATTTTAGCAGAAATTGATGATGTTACAGAGCAAAATGCAATTTATATAGAGCTAAGTACAAATGCGAATATTATTGTAAATAACACTGTTGCACCAGATGGTGGTGGCGGTTCTTTTGTCTGGATAGGTGGGAACGACTTATCCATGGAAGGTAATTGGGTTTGGGACGGTAATAATGATTCTATCAGCACGCAGTTTTGGGTAGGTACATCAACCGGAAGTCCAGTTGGAGGTCATTATAATAATTGGGGAATTGAACCAGATGATTATTATGGACAGGATGCTCTTGGTTTATCATTGAATGGTTGGCCTTTAGGTTCAGCAAGTCAATGGAATGATGTTGACCATACTAATACTTTATATTATGTTGTTGAACATTCAACAATACTTTCAACAGATCACATTGAATTCGATACTAAAATCAAAATTTTCCCAAATCCAGTGGCCGATTTTGTAATCATTGAAACGAACGGAATCGATGTACGTGAAATTGTTCTTCTCAATTCATTGGGACAAACGTTAAGAACTATTCATACGGAAGGGAGTTTGACTTCAGAAAAAATTGATTTATCATGTTTAAAAAGAGGTGTTTATTTTGTTAAAATTAGTTCGAAAAATGGCAAATCAACTATTAAAAAAATCATTAAATAACTTGCTGTAACAACAACTATACGTGATAGGGTTTCTGTGATTGATCAAGACTTGTTTCCGTTAAAAAAAAGTACAGTGAATAATTGAAAAGTCGTTTCTTAAAGCTCCTAAAAACTTGATGAGGGGATTGGTTGAAAATGAGGGAAAATACCGAAAACAAGGAGTGGGAATTGTAAAAGGTTCAAAAATAGAACATTTAGCACCTCCGTTTGAAAACGTTCTTTACTTACTGAAAAATCTAGTTGACTATTTGAAAAAATCAGCTGAAATTGAATTGATTAAAAGTTGTGTTTTTCATTACGAAATGGGATTTATTCATCCTTTTATAGATGGAAATGGCAGAATGGGACGATTGTGGCAAACATTGATTTTAATGGCTAAATATCCCGTTTTTGAGTTTTTACCTTTTGAGACAATTTTTAGTAATAACCAACAACAATATTACAAAGCATTATCGTTGTCTGATAAAGAAGGAAAATCTACAAATTTCATTGAGTACATGCTAAATTTGATTTATCAATTAGTGATTTATTAAACTTCAATAATAGAACAGTCACTGAAAAAGATCGATTAGAATATTTTGCTTCATTGGATAAAACGGAATTCACTCGAAAAGTTTATATGAATGTTTTTAATGATATTTCTTAAGCTTCTGCAAGTAGAGATTTAAAAAAAGGAATTGAATTGAAACTATTTGAAAAAGAAGGAGAGAAAAATAAAACGATTTACAAAATAATAACTGGCTACGACACCGTACAAAATTAATTGCTAGTCAAAGCTTATTTACGAAAGTCCTTGTGAACTTTATATCTGTGATTTATTTGCTAACTTTCGTGCTTAAAACACGCAACGGAGTCATACACAAACCGTTGACTGTCATTCTAATGAGAGCCGAGAATGAAATTTGAAACAATCCTAAACAAACATCTTTGATCATATAAAATTGGACAACTCTTTAAGTCCAGCCGATAACAAGTCAATTCTTGGAATCATCAAGGATTTTAAAAACCGCTCATTTCAATAGCGCATATTGAAAAAACAAAAAAGGGACAATTCCAAGAAAAGGATTTGTCCCATTGAGTACTCGAGATGGGACTTGAACCCATACGGACCTTACAGTCCACTGGATTTTAAGTCCAGCGTGTCTACCAATTCCACCACTCGAGCGTCGTGAACCTGATTTTGCAAATTCGTGTGCAAATATACAGGTTATTTGAACGTACAAAACTATTTTCTCTTTTTTCTTGCTTTTTTATTGGGAGTCAAAAATATGAGGTATTCCTGTCTGACATTCAGGATATTTGATAAATAGATACACAACAGAATTGTAAATTTTGGTTGGTGGAGTTCTAATAAAGAAATATCTTTGTCAAAAATTTTGAGACATGAGTTCCACCACAGAAAAAATTGAAAATGAAGTAGCGGTTTCTACGTTGGTAGGTGATTTCAAACAATTGACCAAAGTTGGCTTGTCCATGAGCGTTGTATTCTCGTCGGTAGCGGGTTACCTCTTGGCGGTAGAAACGATTTCGATGACCACTTTGAGTTTGCTTGCGATCGGCGGTTTTTTTATGGTTGGCGCCTCCAATACTTTCAATCAAATCATTGAGAGAGATACGGATATGCTCATGAAACGAACTATGAATCGTCCGCTACCAACAGGAAGAATGTCGGTAAATTTAGCCAGAACCATTGCTGTTGTTTTTACTGTTTTTGGAATCGGGATTTTGTATTCCATCAATCCAAAAAGTGCGTTGTTTGGTGCGGTATCTATTTTTTTATATACCTCCGTTTATACCCCTTTAAAGTCAGTAACTCCGTTGTCAGTTTTTGTAGGAGCTTTTCCTGGCGCCATCCCATTCATGTTGGGCTGGGTAGCAGCCACAGGACAATTTGGAATTGAGGCAGGATTTTTGTTTTTGATTCAATTTTTTTGGCAATTTCCTCATTTTTGGGCAATTGGATGGTTGCAGGATGAAGAATACAAAAAGGCAGGGTTCAATATGTTGCCTATGGGGAAGAAAGACACGAATACGATCAAACAAATTATTTTGTACACGATCATCATGATTATAGTATCGCTTGCTCCAGTTTTGAAATTGACAGGTGATTTTTACATTTTTCCATTCACGGCAGTTCTTATTTTAATATTGGGGGGATACATGCTGTTTTTTGCGATAAAAATGTTGAAAGATTTTAGCAATGTAATGGCCCGAAAGTTGATGTTGGCAAGTGTTTTGTACATCACAATGATTCAAGTAGTTTACGTGGTTGATAAATTTTTACATTAATTTTTGAAGAAAGAAATTAAAAAAAAACTGAAAAGAATGGAAAATACCTTAGAAATAGAATTGAAAGAAGGAAAAAGAAAAACAGCAAAGCCAATGATGTGGATATCTATGGTGAGTATGACGATGATGTTTGCGGGTTTGACAAGTGCCTATGTAATTAGTAGCAATCGTGAAGACTGGGTAAGTTTTGAAATCCCACAGGCATTTTTGGTTAGCACAGTGCTTATTTTAATGAGTAGCTTGACCTTGCTTTTGTCAAAGACAGCACTTCAAAGAAACAATCGCAGATGGACTTCCATTTTGTTGTGGACCACCCTTGCTTTCGGTTTGGGATTTGTTTGGCAGCAATATCAGGGTTTTGAGCAATTAAAAGCGATGGGCTTGTTTTTTACAGGACCTCAAAGCGAAGTGTCTTCTTCCCTCTTATTGGTCATTGTTTTTGCACATGTTTTGCATGTTTTTATTGGGGTAATTTGTTTGCTTGTAGTGCTTTACAATCATCTTCGAGGAAAGTACGTGCAACATGATATGTTGGGATTGGAATTGGGGGCTATATTTTGGCATTTTTTAGATCTGTTATGGGTCGGTTTATTTTGCTTTTTCTATTTCAATACTTGATTTAAATTGTTATTTTTGCCAACGAATTAGATAGTATAATTACAAAAAGAATTTTATGGGATCAAATATTGCTGATCAATCTGAAGGAAAAACATGGGACGGAGGTTCTGTAAAGCCTATGGGAGCTAGTTATGGTAAAATGATGATGTGGTTTTTCATCGTTTCAGATGCATTGACTTTTTCAGGTTTTCTCGCCGCTTATGGTTTGACACGTTTTAAATTTATTGACATTTGGCCAATTGCTGATGAAGTTTTTACTCACTTCCCATTCATGCATGGAGTGCATGCACCGATGTACTATGTTGCATTGATGACTTTTATATTGATTTTTTCTTCAGTAACCATGGTGTTAGCTGTGGATGCAGGGCATCAAATGAATAAGAAAAAAGTAACGTTTTACATGTTCCTAACCATCATTGGAGGTGTTATTTTTGTGGGTTCTCAAGCTTGGGAATGGAAAAATTTTATACAAGGGTCGTATGGTGCTGTTCAGTTAAAAGATGGTAAAATTGTCCAGTTTGTGAAGGACGGACATCAAATTGCTTTGGGAGATTTTGTCGTGGGCAAACACGAACAAAAACAACACACAAGAAATAACGGATTGTGGTTTGAAGACGGAGAGACGATTCCAAATTATACTGTGCAAGAAGTGTTTGAGGCTTTCAAATCAAATGAAGATGTTCTTTTGCGAATTGAAAAAATAAATCCTGAAACCAAACAAAAAATAATAGTTTCTAGAGAAGAAGGGCTGAAGTACCTTTCGCAATCTGCACGTGTAGTTGAGGGAGCAAACTTAGAGGTGAATGAGTACGGAAGTGCACAATTTGCAGATTTCTTTTTCTTTATCACAGGATTCCACGGTTTCCACGTGTTTTCAGGAATTGTTTTGAATATTATTATCTTCTTCAATGTGATCATAGGAACCTATGAGAAGAGAGGACATTATGAAATGGTAGAAAAAGTTGGATTGTACTGGCACTTTGTCGATTTGGTATGGGTGTTTGTATTTACATTCTTCTACTTAGTCTAATAGTTAAAAATTAAAAAGTACGGTATCACCGAAAAATAAAATAGTATGGGACACGGAGCATCACACAAAGCATTGATTTGGAAAGTATTTGGAATACTTTCAGTAATTACAATTGTAGAAGTAGTCTTGGGAATTATCAAGCCTGAATTTTTATTCAAAACACAATTTCTTGGGACATCTATTCTAAATAGTTTGTTTATCATTTTAACCATTGTGAAAGCCTACTATATTGTCTATTATTTCATGCACTTAGACGATGAAAAGAAGAATTTCAAGTATTCAATAGTACTGCCACTAGTCATTCTAATCCCTTATTTGGCAACGCTCTTGATTATTGAAGGAGGTTATGTGCACGATACGTTGGCTCCCTATTTAAATTGGGCATACTAAAATAGAACAAAGAGTAAAAGAAGGTGGTTTGTCCACCTTTTTTTGTCTAGAAGAATGAGAATTAAAACCCTTTGTTGTTGTCATAAATTATACATCAAGTTATGAGTACACAAAAAAATCAAACGAAAAAATTTGTGGTATTGTTTGCCACTTTTATCATTCCTTTGCTTTTCTTTTTGTTTTTAGCATCTGGGAAAGTTAATTTTGAAAAATTACCCGTTCTGACGGAAAGCGTTGAAAATATTCCTCAAACCTCAAGTGTTTCTTTTTTGGATAAAATTTCGGTACTTGTTTTTTTAGGTGAAGACACCTCGGTAGGGAGTTTGCAGCAATTGTTGAATGTGTACCAGGTGGTGTATAAGTCTACTGAGAAATACAATAAGTTTCAAGTAGTGGTACTCGTTGAGGAGAACCCTCAAAGTATTAAAAAACTAACCTCAGAGTTGGCTTTTGTAGGAGGAATTGATTTGAAAAAGTGGCATTTTGTGCCCATCTCAGGGGAAAACACAACAGCCTTGTTTCAATCCTTAAAAGTTCCTTTTGAACTGCAACAAAACAAGAGCCTGTCAAAAGCTTTTTTAATTGATGAAACTTTGAATTTAAGAGGACGGACCGATGATGAAGACACTTCCAACGGTTTGTTGTTTGGTTATGAAATGACCTCAGTGTCGACCTTGAAGAATAAATTAAGGGAAGACTTGAAAGTGGTGTTTTATGAATCCAAATTTGTAGTAAAAGAACCTAAACTGAATTAAATGGCAGCAAAAAAATATTCCTATGTTGGGATTTCATTCGTCGTCTTAGTTTTTGGAATTTGGATGGTCAACGAATGGCAGGCAAGGGTTTCAGTAGAGCCTCTTGTAAAATTTGAAAAAGTTCCTGATTTCTCATTTGTCAATCAACATGGAGATACGATTTCAAATAGTGATTATGAAGGAAAAGTCTATATCGTGGAATTTTTCTTTACGACCTGTCCCACGATATGTCCAATCATGACCCAGAATACCGTCTTATTACAAAATAAGTTTTATGGAAATCCGCATTTCGGAATTGCTTCCATAAGTATCAATCCTGAAAATGACACTCCAGAAGTCTTGAAAGCCTATGCTGCAGAAAAAGGAGCAACTATGAAGAATTGGAATTTTCTTACAGGCGATCAAGTAGAAATTTATAAATTTTCAAACGAAGGTTTTCTTTTGTACGCTGCACAAAATGAAAATGTTGCGGGAGGCTTTGAACATTCCGGTTTATTTGCACTCGTCGACAAACAAGGTTTTATTCGTTCTAGAAAAATACAAGTAGGAGAAAATAGCAATCCAATAAAATTTTATGATGGTTTGGATTCAAAAATGATTGCCATGCTAAAAGAAGATATTCTCATCTTGTTAGAAGAATAATTTGAATCGAAAGCACTAAAATCTAAAAATTATGGAAACTACGAAATACAACAAATGGATCATTGCACTTTCAATTGTCATTCCCTTGGCAGTAGCTATTTTGTTTGGAGTAAAAATAGAATTGGAATTGCCTTTCTTTTTACCACCCATTTATGCAACGATCAACGCGCTGACAGCAGTGCTTTTGATTTTGGCTGTGGTCTCAGTTAAAAAAGGAAAAGTCAAACAACACGAACTATTCATGAAATCGGCGATCGTTTTTTCTGTGGTATTTTTGGTGCTCTATGTACTGTATCATATGACATCTGATTCTACAAAATATGGAGGAGAAGGAGTTTTGAAATACCTGTATTTTTTCATACTAATTTCTCATATTGTACTGTCAATTGCCGTCATACCATTTGTCTTGATCACATATGTGAGAGCCATAACAAGTCAGATTGAATTGCATAAAAAAATTGCGAAATATACCTTTCCCTTATGGCTCTATGTAGCAGTAACAGGTGTGGTGGTGTATTGGATGATTTCACCCTATTATACAATGTAGGCTTGTGAATATGAAAAATACGATGCGCTTCTTTTTTTTCTTTTCTCCTGTGCTTGCAACGGCGCAGTGTGCCATGTGCAAAGCAGTGGTTGAAAGTGGAGACAAAGGAATGGCCGAAGGCGTCAACGACGGAATCGTCTACCTCATGATTTTTCCTTACATATTGGTAGGGCTATTGGCCTATGCCTTGTATCGCTATAAATACAAAAAATAAAGAGCTCGTAGCTTTCTAATGTTCAAAGCGAACCAATTTCCTTCTTGGGAGCGTCATATTGTTATTTTAATTAAGACAATCCTGCTCTTTTCAACAGTGCGTTAGAAGACGGTTTTTTGCCTCTAAAAGCGATGTACAAATCCATGGGTTTTACAGTGCCCCCTTTTGATAAAATCGTATTTTTAAATTTTTCTCCAATTTCTTGGTTGAAAATTCCGTTTTCTTCAAAATACTCAAAAGCGTCGGCGTCTAAAACCTCTGCCCATTTGTAAGAGTAATATCCCGCCGAGTAGCCTCCCTGAAAAATATGAGAAAAAGAGGTGCTCATACAATTTTCTATGACATCAGGATAGAGTTGTGTCTCTGAAAAAGCTTCTTGCTCAAAAGACTTTACATCAGCTATGTTTTCTGGGGCTACCCCACCATGCCATGCCATGTCCAACAAACCGAAACTCAATTGACGCAACGTTTGCATGCCCTCCATAAAACTAGCCGCTTTTTTAATTTTTTGGACCAATGTCATGGGGATCATTTCTCCTGTTTTGAAATGTTTTGCAAATAATTTTAAAGCCTCTTCTTCGTAGCACCAATTTTCGAAAACCTGGCTCGGCAATTCAACAAAATCCCACGACACATTGGTTCCGGAAAGACTGCTGTATTTGGTGTTTGCCAACATGCCATGCAGGCCATGTCCAAATTCGTGAAAAAGAGTGGTCACTTCGTTAAAAGTTAGTAGAGAAGGTTTCGTCTCTGTGGGTTTTGTGAAATTGCAAACATTCGAAATATGGGGTCTGCTATTTACGCCATCTAAAATGTATTGATTTTTAAAAGAGGTCATCCAAGCACCATTTCTTTTTCCTTTTCTAGGAAAAAAATCAGCATAAAAAATAGCAACATAGTCCCCATTTTCATCAAGAACTTTATACGTTGTAACGTCTTCATGATAGACGTCGATATCGAACACTTGTTCAAAGGACAAGCCAAATAATTTGTGTGCGATTGTAAAAGCGCCATGCAATACATTTTCAAGTTGGAAATAAGGCTTCAAAGCCTCTTCGTCAAATGAAAACAGTTCTTTTTTTAATTTCTCAGTGTAGTAGACACCGTCCCATTTTTGTATGGTGTCAATTCCGTCTTTTTTTGCAAAGTCACTCAATTTTCGAAATTCCTTTTCAGCTGCAGGTTTTGCTTTTTGCAGCAATTCATTTGAAAAATCAAAGACAGTTTTCGGTGTTTCCGCCATGCGTTCTTCCAATACAAAATGCGCATGCGTTTCGTAGCCCAATAATAGCGCTCTTTGATGACGAAGGGTTACAATTTTTAAAATAATTTCTTGGTTGTCATGTTTGTTTCCTTGAAACGATTTTTTCCCAAAAGCGATGGCCATTTCTTTTCGCAATTCACGACAGTCTAGGTAGGTCATAAATGGAATATAACTCGGATAATCCAAAGTGAATATCCAGCCCTCTTTTTTCTTTTGTTTGGCAGTCAATGCGGCACCTTCTTTTGCTCCCTCTGGCAGCCCTTGCAGTTCTTTCTTATCTGTAATATGAAGTTCGTAGGCGTTTGTTTCCGCCAAAACATTTTCTCCAAAACTCAGGGAAAGTTTTGACAGCTCCATGTCAATGTCTCTCAATTTATCTTTGTCCGTTTTGTTCAGGTTAGCACCATTTCTCGAAAAGCCTTTGTATTGTTTTTCTAGCAATACAATTTGCTCCTCGTCAAGTTGCAAAGAATCTTTTTGGTCGAATACTGCTTTCACTTTTTGAAATAGATTTTCGTTCAAACGAATGTCATTTGAAAATTTTGACAGTTTGGGAGAAATTTCTTGTGCAATTTTTTGAATTTCTTCGTTGGTTTCAGCAGAATTCAAGTTGAAAAAGACACTGGATATTCGGCTTAGTAATTTGCCTGAAAGTTCCAATGCTTCCGTGGTGTTTTCAAAAGTTGGAGTGTTTGGGTTGTTCACAATAAGTGTGACTTCCTCTTGTGCTTTTGCAATCGCAGCGTCAAAAGCTGGTTTGAAATGTTCGTTTCTTATTTTAGAAAAAGGAACTGTTTCAAAAGGAGTATCGAATTTGTCTAACAATGGGTTCATCGGAAATGTTATTTAAGAAAGGTTGAAAGCGGAACGCCAAGCGTCTATACCACCTGCTAAATTTTGAATGTTTTTTTGAGGATATTTTTCTTTTGCGATTTCAGTGGCAAACCTGCTTCTTTGCCCGACTTGACAATAAAAAACAAGGATTTCTTTGTCTTTCAGCTCATGTATTCGTTGTGGCAGTTCGTGCAAAGGAATGTGTATTCCTCCGATATGAAAATGCTCCCGTTCCATCGTTTTTCGAACATCTACCAAACAGAGGCTTTCAGTGGCAATTAGTTGTTTGAGGTCCTCGGGAGAAATGTTGACCATATATTTTTTTGACAAGCCACAAAAGACGTCATAATCGAGCAACTTTTCAATTTGAAGCGTGTTATTTTTTGTAAAGGTTATCGTATTTTGTTGCAGGTTCAAACTGTTTATGGAGAGTAGCTTTCCGCTTAAAATTTCCCCAATATTACAGGCAATTTTCAATACTTCATTCGCTTGGTAACAACCAATTATACCGGGCAATACTCCCAAAACACCAATGTCCGTGCAATTTGGAATACTGCTTGGGGTAGGGGGATTTGGAAACAGACAACGGTAAGTTGGCCCATTCAGGTAGTTGAAGACACTCACTTGTCCTTCGAATTTAAAAATGGCTCCGAAAACCAGTGGTTTTTGAGTCAATACTGCTGCATCGTTGCTCAAGTAGCGCGTTTGAAAATTATCCGAACCGTCCACAATGATGTCGTATTGTTGAAACAAGCCAATTGCATTCTCTGAAGTAAGAAAACACACATGCGTTTCAATCGTGATGTGTGGGTTTAATTTGCTTAGTTTTTCTTTAGCACATGTGGCTTTTGGTTTTCCAATATCATCATATGAAAATAAGACCTGTCGTTGGAGGTTGCTTTGAGTTACATGGTCATTGTCTACGATCCCAATAGTTCCGATGCCTGCAGCGGTTAAATACTGGAGAATTGGACACCCCAATCCTCCAGCTCCAATAACCAATACTTTCGTGTTTTTTATCTTCTGCTGTCCAAGAATGCCAATTTTATCTAAAATAAGATGGCGTTGGTAATGTTTTTTTTCTGCTGTTGAGAACATGGATAGAATGCTGCTGTATAGATTCCAATGAAGTCTCAAAAGTAAGTGTTTTTTAGAAGTTTATCAAAGAATGATTTGAGATAATTAATTGCAAAAAAAAGTCAAATATTAGGACGATTTTTTGTATTTTTACACATAGTTCATTGTCTTGAACTTCTTTTGATTGCAAAACCCCTACTACCCCTGTTTTAATTCTAATTTTAAACATGTAGCTATGGTTGCCAAAAACTATTCAAATAAATCAGATAAAACTTCGGTGAGAAGTTCTAATCTTTGGAGTTCTTTGAAAGAGTTTTTAAAAGAAAAAGCGGAAGGATTGAATATTTTTCAAACCACCCTTTTGTGTTTGTACATTTTGATGACTTTTTTCTTTCTTGCAGCTGCACTTTACCTTGTTTTTACAAAAGGATTTAAATACTAAATGTTTGTGGTTTTGGTGAGTACGAGATGATTCGTTTTAAGGTGAGCTAGTTGTCTTGTGTTTGTTTGCTTTTATCGACTTTGCAGGAAGGGATGGTATCAACACATCAGCAAGAAGAACTCAGAAATAGTAACTTGAAAAGATTTCTAATTTTTCAGTCCAGCTTAATGTTGTTGGATTTTTTGTGAATTGGATATTTGTTCCTATATTTGCACCGTAAAAATAAAGATTACTGAAGAATGAAGGGGACTCAATAGTCCCCTCTTTTTTATCCTAAAGATGAAGAAAGAACGAGTTGAACAATTTGTAGTAGAAGCCTTGAGTAAGGATCCTTCCTTGTTTTTGATCGATCTAGAAATTCTTCAGGACAACAAAATAGCCATTGTTATTGATGGAGACAAGGGAGTTCCCTTGAACGAATGTATCCGAGTAAGTCGGGCGGTTGAAGGAAATTTAGACAGGGAAGAAGAAGATTTTAGTCTTGAAGTAAGTTCTCCGGACATCACAAAACCATTGAAAGTAAAGCGTCAGTACGCCAAAAATAAGGGGCGTACTTTAAAGGTGAAAACCAAAGAAGAAAAGTTCGAAGGAATGTTGGAAGAAGTTTCAGACGATGGAATTTTATTGACTTGGAAAACGAGAGAACCGAAGCCTGTTGGAAAAGGAAAGGTAACAGTTGAGAAAAAAGAGAATATCGCATATAACAATATAGTAGAAGCAAAAGTGAAGCTAATTTTTTAAGAGGAAGCAATACATGGAAAATATAGATTTAATCAATTCGTTTTCGGAATTTAAGGACGACAAAAGCATCGATAGAGTTACTTTGATGTCTATTTTAGAAGAGGTTTTTAGAGCTGCATTGAAGCGTAAGTTCGGATCGGATGAGAATTTTGACATCATTATAAACCCTGACAAAGGAGATTTAGAAATTTGGAGAAACAGGGTGGTAGTTGCCGATGGAATGTCTGAAGATGACAACGAAGAAATTGAATTGGCGGAGGCTAGAAAAATTGAGCCTGATTTTGAGATTGGAGAAGATGTTTCTGAAGAAGTGAAATTATTCCAATTAGGAAGAAGAGCAATTTTAGCGTTGCGTCAAAATCTGATTTCAAAAATATACGAACACGACAGTACCAATATCTTCAAGCATTTCAAAGAGCTGGAGGGAGATTTGTATTCTGCCGAAGTACACCATATCAAACACAATGCAATTATTTTATTAGACGATGAAGGGAATGAGCTGGTGTTGCCGAAAAGCGAACAAATACGTTCAGATTTTTTTAGAAAAGGAGAATCTGTTCGAGGGATTATCAAGAGTGTAGAATTAAGAGGAAATAAGCCTGTGATTTTACTTTCGAGAACTGCTCCAGGATTTTTAACAAAATTGTTTGAACAAGAAATTCCAGAAGTATTCGATGGATTGATTACGATAGAAGGTGTGGCTAGGATTCCAGGAGAAAAAGCAAAAATAGCAGTAGATTCCTACGATGATAGAATTGACCCAGTTGGTGCATGTGTGGGAATGAAAGGTTCTAGAATTCATGGAATTGTTCGAGAATTGGGGAACGAAAATATTGACGTCATCAATTACACAAAAAACACCCAGTTGTTTATCGCGAGAGCGTTGAGTCCTGCGAAAATAGTTTCTATGGATATAGTAGAGGAACCTATTGAAGGCAAAAAAGGAAGAGTAAATGTATTTCTAAAGCCAGAAGAAGTCTCCAGAGCAATTGGTAGAGGAGGAGTCAATATTCGTTTGGCAAGTGAACTGACAGGATTTGAAATCGACGTGCAACGCGAAGGAGTAGAAGATGAAGATGTTGAATTGACAGAGTTCTCTGATGAAATTGAAGATTGGATCATTCAAGAGTTCAAAAATATTGGATTGGACACTGCGAAAAGTGTGCTGGACAAAGATGTGGATGAGCTTGTAAAAAGAACGGATTTAGAAGAAGAAACAATTTTAGACGTGCAAAGAGTATTAAGAGAAGAATTTGAATCATAATTCCAATATTCTCAACAAAATAAATTAAGTTTAGACATAGATATGGCTGAAAGCAAAACAATTCGACTTAACAAAGTCTTAAGAGAACTAAATATTTCATTAGACAGAGCCGTGGAGCATCTTTCAAAAAATGGGATAGAAGTGGAGGCGCGTCCTACCACTAAAATTTCCAATGACGTCTACGAAGTTTTGTTGGATGGTTTTCAGACGGATAAAAATAAAAAAGCTGCGTCTAAAGAGGTTGGAGAAGAAAAGAAAAAAGAGAAAGAAGAACTTCGTTTGGTTCAAGAAGCTGAGTTAGAGAAAAAGCGTGTCGAAGAAGAAGCACGCAGAGAAGTACTCAAAGCAAAAGCTGAAAAATTAGAAGTAAAAACGGTTGGTAAAATAGATATTTCAGGAGTCTCCAAAAAAGAAGAAGCTCACGAAGAGGCTGTTGAGGAAACACCACAAAAAACAAAAGAAGAAAAGGTAGTTGCGGAAGCGAAGAAAGAGGAAGTTACTTCTCCAAAAGCTAAAAAAGAAAAGCCAGCAACTCCAAAACCGATTGCATCCAAGGCCATAGACGAAGCACAAGATCATGTGGAAAAACCACAAGCATCGCAAGCAAAAGAAGCAAAGACAGAAATAAGTCCAGAAGAATCAGAAAGACTCAAGACACAATACAAAAAATTAGACGGTCCAAAATTGACAGGAACTGTGATCGATTTGAAACAGTTTGAAAGACCGAAGAAAAAGAAAGAAGATCCCAAAAAAGAAGGTACAGCTGGAGATAAGAAAAAGCGAAAGAGAATTGTAAAGCCAGCCGGTCCAGGACAAAACCGTCAAGGAGGAAACAGAGGAGGTTTTAACAAAGGAAAAGGAAGAGGCCGTCAGGCACCTGCAGTAAAAAAAGAAGAACCTACAGAAGCAGAAGTACAAAAACAAGTACGTGAGACTCTTGAAAGGTTGCAAGGTAAATCTTCAAAAAATAAAGGAGCTAAGTACCGTAGAGAGAAAAGAGACTTACACCGTGAACAAACGGACAAGGATTTAGAACAAGCAGCTGCAGAAAGCAAAATTTTAAAAGTTACAGAGTTTGTAACCGTAGGAGAGGTTGCTACTATGATGGACGTATCGCCAACACAGATTATTTCAGCATGTATGACGCTTGGAATGATGGTGACTATGAATCAGCGTTTGGATGCAGAAACGCTTACAATTGTGGCAGACGAATTCAATTATACTGTCGAATTTATTGGGGCAGAAGTAGAAGAGTCCTTCCAAGAGGAAGAAGACAAAGAGGAAGATCTGACTTCAAGAGCACCGATTATTACAGTCATGGGACACGTAGATCACGGGAAAACATCGCTTTTGGATTATGTTCGTAAAGCCAATGTAATTGCTGGTGAATCAGGTGGAATTACACAACATATCGGAGCCTACTCTGTAGAGTTGGCAGGAGGGCAGAGAATTGCCTTTTTGGATACACCAGGGCACGAGGCATTTACAGCAATGAGAGCTCGTGGAGCACAAGTGACGGATTTGGTAATTATTGTAATTGCAGCAGACGATGATGTGATGCCACAAACGAAAGAAGCAATCAGTCATGCCCAAGCGGCAGGAGTTCCAATAGTATTTGCGATCAACAAAGTAGACAGACCAACTGCAAATCCAGACAATATAAAACAACAGCTAGCCTCTATGGATTTGTTAGTAGAAGACTGGGGAGGAAAAATCCAATCACACGATATTTCTGCAAAAACAGGACAAGGAGTTGATGAATTGTTGGAAAAAGTGTTGTTAGAAGCGGAGCTTTTGGATTTGAAAGCAAACCAAAATAAAAGAGCTTCAGGAACGGTTGTTGAAGCACTTCTTGACAAAGGAAGAGGATACGTATCTACAATTATGGTACAGGCAGGGTCTCTTAAAATTGGAGATTATGTATTGGCCGGAAGACATAGTGGAAAAGTGAAAGCGATGTTTGACGAGAGAGGTCAAAACATTCAAATAGCAAAACCTTCAACGCCAGTTTCAATGTTAGGATTGGATGGAGCTCCCCAAGCGGGTGATAAATTCAATGTATTTGAAGATGAAAGAGAAGCGAAGCAAATTGCAACCAAACGTTCGCAATTGCAACGAGAACAGTCTGTAAGAACACAGAAACATATTACCTTAGATGAAATAGGGCGAAGAATAGCCTTAGGAGACTTTAAAGAGTTGAATATTATTTTAAAAGGGGATGTAGATGGTTCTGTAGAAGCCTTAACAGACTCTTTCCAAAAACTATCTACAGAAGAAATTCAAGTAAATATCATCCACAAAGGGGTAGGAGCAATTACAGAATCTGATGTATTGTTGGCTTCTGCTTCCGATGCCATTGTAATTGGATTTAATGTGCGTCCATCTGGGAATGCGAGATTAATTGCAGATACCGAAGAAGTAGATATCCGTATGTATTCTATCATCTACGACGCCATCAATGACTTGAAAGATGCCATGGAAGGTATGTTGTCGCCTGATATGAAAGAGGAAATAGTAGGTACCGCGGAGATAAGAGAGGTTTACAAAATTTCAAAAGTTGGAAATATTGCAGGATCTATGGTGTTGACAGGGAAAATATTTAGAGACGCTATGCTGCGCGTGATTCGAGATGGTATTGTAATTCATACAGGAGAATTTGCAGCCTTGAAACGTTTCAAAGACGACGCCAAAGAAGTGGCGAAAGGTTACGACTGTGGAATGCAGATCAAGGGATTCAACGATATCAAAATTGAAGATATCATCGAGGCTTACCATGAAGTAGAAGTAAAGAAAAAATTAAAGTAAACAACTTTTTAAAATTAAAAAAAACCTCTTGTAATTTGCAAGAGGTTTTTTTGTTTGAATCAATGAAGTGTTTGAAGCACAGGCAAATGTTCTGTTGTAAAGAAGTCTCAAATAGCACAACCCTTCGGTTCTTTGATTCCTTTGAAATCAAAAGAGGAGTGGTTTGTTCGGAATAAATTTGAATTTTTGATTAAGAATCATCGCACCCTAGCTCCAGGGTATTTTCTTTTGACAAGATTCAAAACGCGATCGGCTTCTAGTCTGGTTTTGTAGATTCCCGTTTGAATTTTCCACTCTGGAACTTGGTAAATTCGATGTATCTCTATTTTCGGAAAAAGCTTTTTAAATTTTTCAATTTTATAAATTGCCGTGTTTTCATCGCCATTGTAAAGTTGAATACAATAGCCAGGATTTTTACTAGCGTTATAGGCTCTTTTCTTGTGAATAAGACTGTCCAAACGATGTGCGTTTTCTTGCGCAGCAACTTCGAAAGCCGAAAAAATAAAGCAAACAAAGAAAAATAGAAGTCTCAGTTTCATTGAAAGAATATGTTTTTACAAATGTAATTTATAGTTTTTAAATAATTTCCAATCCACACTATTTAGAATGAGTATAAATTATATATTGCCTAGTCAAATTAATTTACATTTTTGGTTTTATGTAGTACTTTTGTAGCATGATTTTGAGGGGTAAAAACCTTCTTTTTAGACAAGAAAAAAAATCACCTCAAATTGGTTAGAAATTTTAGATTTTATCGTATGAAAAGTGTTCAAAAACACAGTCAAATCTCGAGATTAGTATATGCTACTCTTGCTTTTTTATTCATTTTTACCTTTAACTTATCAGCCCAAGCGGACGCAAAAGCAGGGAAGAGCCTGTTCAACGCGAACTGTGCGGCATGTCATAAACTAGACAAAAAACTAGTGGGACCAGCATTGGGTAAGATCTCTGAAAGGAGAGAAATGGAATGGTTGAAAGCATGGATAAAAGACAACAATGCACTGCGTGCTTCAGGAGATGCAGATGCGATTGCTATTTATGAAGAATACAAAGGATCTCCGATGACGGCCTTTCCTCAATTGTCGGATACAGATATCGAGAATCTGGTAGCTTATATGGATGCAGATCCTGTGAAGAAAGCTGGTGTTGCTCAAGTAGTGATGATGGAAGAGGTAAAAGAGAAAGGATCCTCTGAATGGATAACCTACGTTGTGTTGTTTATTATAGTTGCATTGATTCTTTGGGTGTATCTCAAAAGCAACAATGGTTTTCTGAAAATAGTAGCTACGATCATTGTGTTGTTGAACATTGCTTATTTTGGTTTTACAGCGCTCTTGGAAGTGGGTGTTGATCAAGGTTATCAGCCGGTACAACCAATTGCATTTTCCCACAGAATTCATGCAGGAGAGAATAAAATAGATTGTCAGTATTGCCACTCTGCTGCAAAACACAGTAAAAGCTCAGGGATTCCTTCTACAAATATCTGTATGAATTGTCACAAGAATATTGCAGAAGTGTCTGAGGAAACCGCAACCGCAGAGTACAGCAAAGCCTTTTACGATGGAGAAATTCAGAAATTGTACAAAGCAGCTGGATGGGATGCTGAGAATTTAGAATATACCGGTGAATCTGAGCCGATCAAATGGATACGTATCCACAATCTTCCTGACTTTGCCTATTACAACCACTCACAGCACGTAACGGTTGCTGGATTGAAATGTCAAAAATGTCATGGACCAGTGGAAGAGATGGAAGAAGTGTACCAATATTCTCCTTTGACAATGGGTTGGTGTATCGACTGTCATAAAGAGACCCAAGTGAAGATGGAAGGAAACGGATACTACAAAAACATACACGAAGAATTGTCGAAAAAGTACGGTGTAGACAAAGTGACTGCCGCTCAAATGGGAGGGAAAGAATGTGGAAAATGTCACTATTAACAAAAGAGTAAGAATACTATAGAATTGCGAGTTTTTATAGCGTCAATTCAATAAAATAAACAATCAAACAATGAAAAAATACTGGAAAAGTGTTGAAGAACTAAACGAAAATAGTTCTGTTGTTGCTAAGCTTGAACAAAATGAGTTTGTGTCAGATATTGCTACAGACGAATTTTTAGGAGACAAAGAAGCATTAGAAGAATCTTCAACTTCGCGTCGTGACTTTTTAAAATATGTTGGATTCTCTACAGCAGCAGCTTCTTTAGCGGCCTGTGAAGGACCTGTTAGAAAGGCCATTCCTTATGTGGTGAAACCAGATGATATCATTCCAGGTGTCGCAAATTACTATGCAACAACCATCGCTGATGGTTATGATTTTGCAAATGTTTTGGTAAAGACAAGAGAAGGAAGACCAATTCTTATCAAGCCAAACAAAGAGGTAAATGGCACCACCAATGCACGTGTTCAGGCTTCTGTACTTTCCTTGTATGATAGTTTGCGTTTGAAAGCTCCAAAATTAAATGGGAACAATCTTTCTTGGTCTGATGTAGATCGTCAAATAAAAGCGACCCTTTCCGAATTGAAAGCTTCGGGAGAGAAAGTTGTTATATTGACGGGTACCTTGGCGAGTCCTGCTACTTTAAAATTGATAAAAAAGTTTGCAAAAGTAACTGGAAACGTACAGCATGTTCAATACGATGCTATATCAGAGACAGCGTCGTTAGATGCTTTCGAAGAGGTATATGGGGAAAGAGTATTGCCAAATTATGATTTTTCACAAGCAGAAACAATCGTTGCCATCGGAGCCGACTTCCTAGGAGACTGGCAAGGTGGAGGTTTTGAAAAAAGCTATACTGCAGGAAGACAAGTAGAGACTGGTAAAATGTCGCGTCATATTCAAGTGGAAGCCAACATGACTTTGTCTGGAGCAAATGCAGACAAAAGAATTGTATTGAAGCCGTCGGAGCAAGTGTTTGCTTTGATCAATTTGTACAATGCTGTGACGGGTGAAAAATTACCTTCAAAAGAAACAGCGCAAGATGCAGCCATTGCAAAAGCGGCAAAGCAATTGAAAGCAGCCGGTAGCAAAGGTGTTGTGTTGACAGGGATTCAAGATAAAAATGCACAATTGATTGCTTTGGCTTTGAACGAAAAGCTAAAAAGTTCAGTTGTTGATACAGTGAATGTAAAATATACGAGACAAGGAAACGATGCAGACGTGCAGCAATTAGTAGCTGAGATGAATGCTGGAAAAGTAGGCGCCTTGATTTCTTTTCAAACCAACCCAGTATACACATTGGCAAATAGTGCTGATTTTGTAAATGGTTTGGAAAAAGTTAAATTATCTGTTGCCTTTGCGTCAAGTGAAGATGAAACGGCGAGTATTGCTCAGTATGCATTGCCAACACCTCACTACCTAGAGGCTTGGGGAGATGCTCAAATCAATGCAGAGACCTACAGTTTGACACAGCCAACCGTGAACCCATTGTTTGACACCAAACAATTTCAAGACTGTTTGCTTTCTTGGTCGGATAGCTCTGAATCTTTTTACGATTTCTTAAAAAACTCTTGGAACACATCTATTTTAGGAGGGACTTCATGGAATCAAGCTTTGCACGATGGTTTTTACAGATCAAAAGCAAAGAAGTTGAGAGGAAAATCCATCAACGTTTCATCTGCAGCCAGTGCCTTGAAATCAGCAACAAAATCAGGAGATTTTGAATTGACTTTGTTTGCATCTACTGCAATTGGAGATGGTCAACAAGCAAACAACCCATGGTTGCAAGAATTACCAGATCCAATCACAAGAGCATCTTGGGATAATTATTTGACAATTTCACAAGCAGATGCTACTTCTTTAGGATTTGAGAATCCCGTTCAAGACAACGGAGCGATCAATGGAAGTTATGCAAATGTAACTTTGAATGGAACGGTCTTAAAAGAAGTTCCAGTATTGATTCAGCCAGGACAAGCCAAAGGGTCTTTAGGTTTGGCCTTAGGATATGGTAAAACCAAAGCCATGAAGTCTGAAATGCAAGTTGGAGTCAATGGATATACTTTAGCCGATGGCTTGAAATTGACACAAATAGTTGCTATTCAAAATATTGGTGGAACTCATAAATTTGCTTGTGAGCAATTGCAACATACGATTGCTGGTAGGTATGAGATTTTGAAGGAAACCTCTTTAGAAGACTACAACAATACCAATTTAGATCCAAAAGAATCTTGGAACCAAGTCACAAAAGTATCTTTAAAACACGAAGAAGTAAGCGTCAATGATGTCGATTTATGGGATGATCATGATCGTAGCATTGGACACCACTTCAATCTATCAATAGATTTGTCTGATTGTACAGGATGTGGAGCTTGTGTAGTAGCCTGTCATGCAGAGAATAATGTTCCTGTCGTTGGAAAGCATGAGGTTCGTGTGGGTAGAGATATGCACTGGTTGCGTATCGATAGGTATTATTCATCAGAATTAGATGCCGCTTCAGAAGAAAGAGCTGAAAACGTAAACACAACATCGGATGCAGTCAGCGATTATTATGCATTGGAAGTTCCTGCTGAAAATCCACAGGTTGCCTTTCAACCAGTAATGTGTCAGCATTGTAACCACGCGCCCTGTGAAACTGTATGTCCTGTTGGAGCAACAACGCACGGTCGTCAAGGTCAAAATCAAATGACTTACAACAGATGTGTAGGAACGAGATATTGTGCAAACAACTGTCCTTATAGAGTGCGTCGTTTCAATTGGTTCAAATACAATGAAAACAGTGAGTTTGATTTCAATATGAATGATGACTATGGGAAAATGGTATTGAATCCAGACGTAGTAGTACGTTCGAGAGGAGTCATGGAAAAATGTTCTTTCTGTATTCAATCGACACAAGCCGTTATATTAAACGCGAAAAAAGAAGGAAGAAAAGTGGTACCAGGTGAATTTAATAATGCAGTAGCCTGTACTTCTGCTTGTTCTACGGGAGCCTTGGTTTTTGGAGATGTAAACGAAGAAAAAGAAGTGATTGTTGAAAAGAAAGCAGATAAAAGAATGTATCGTTTACTCGAGGCCATCGGAACAGATAACAATGTCCTCTACCAAGTAAAAGTTAGAAATACAGAAGAAGCTTAAAATAATTAATTAAGAAACTATATATAAATTATGTCGTCTCACTACGAAGCACCTATTAGAGAACCATTAGTATTAGGGGATAAAAGTTACCATGATATTACGGTTGATATTGCAAAACCTATCGAAGGAAAAGCAAATAAAAATTGGTACATAGCATTTACAATTTCATTGATTGCCTTTTTATGGGGATTGGGTTGTATTACCTTCACCATAGGAACAGGGATTGGAACTTGGGGGTTGAACAAAAACATTGGATGGGCTTGGGATATCACCAATTTTGTATGGTGGGTAGGTATTGGTCATGCCGGTACTCTTATTTCAGCTGTACTTTTATTGTTCCGTCAAAGATGGAGAATGGCCATCAACAGATCTTCGGAGGCGATGACCATATTTGCCGTATTCCAAGCAGGTCTGTTTCCAATTATCCACATGGGACGTCCTTGGGATGCCTATTGGGTATTGCCTATTCCGAATCAATTTGGATCGTTATGGGTAAACTTTAATTCACCATTGTTGTGGGATGTATTTGCCATCTCAACTTATTTGTCGGTGTCTTTGGTATTCTGGTGGACAGGTTTGTTACCTGATTTTGCAATG
>ENA-UZWV01002493-UZWV01002493.1-metagenome-genome-assembly--contig:-Day-3-1m-contig-2493_pt1 | contig 74911 bp, 55 predicted proteins | sample MGYA00260342_ERZ794902 | MGnify/ENA metagenome assembly ERZ794902
ACCCAAACGAAACTAGATTTAACTGACTACTTTGATGGTAACTGTCTCCAAAATATGCGGACAACTCTTTTAACTCATTCCTAGCAGCCACCACACGCACTCTATCCCCCAACTCTAAGACTGTATCACCGTGAGCTAACATATCATTGTCTCCGCGTCGTATACGCGTGATGAGGGCATTGTATTTCTTCGGCAAATCCAACGATGCTAATGTACGTCCAGCCAAATTTGGATTGGATACGAATATCCTGCGTGAGTCGAATTCCTCCTGATTATAAAATACATTCTTGGGTATTTTTTGACCTAAATCTTTGATGGCTTCTTTTACGTCTTCTTCTGAACCCAAAAGCATTACCTTATCTCCAAGTGCAAATGTGGTGTCCCAATTCACCAAGCTCAACTTACCCTCTTGCCATACTCTCCCAAATTTAAGGTTCCAATCCCGGCCATGTAAAAAATCCCTAACAGGAATATTAGTGGCAGAGTCTTTTGTAATTTCTAAGGCTACACTCGTCAGATTATTATCTAACGGAAACTGTGAACGTAGTTTTTTATATTCTTCTTTGAAATCTATCTTGAGCAGTCGCTGCATTATGATAATACCCGCCATACTTCCTACAATGCCAATCGGGTAAGCTAGGGTATATGCTACAACCAAATTGCTCATTTCTTGTGTGGTATTTTCTGTGCTTTGCAAATACTCAAGTACTGCTGCAAATGCAGGTGTATTGTTGCTAGTGCCAGCATATATGCCCGTGAGTGAGGCCACATCAAAACCAAAAATGCACCAAAGTGATACTGCTAGTAGTGAAATCAATACGATAGTGGATAGTGCAAATAGAATGTCTCTCATCCCATTTTTTTTGTACGATTGAAAAAAGATAGGACCAGAGTTTAGCCCTACAGAATACAGAAAGATTGAAATGCCTAGTATTAGTATGATTTCTGATACTTTAAAGTCTGCATTCAAACTGCCAAACAGTATACCCACAAACAAAACCATGGAAACGCCCAAAGACTTACCACGAAAGTTGATACTACCAATTAGTACCCCTACTGATATTACCATAAAAAGTAAGAGTACTTCGTTGTTCTCTATGAGTTGTGTTAAAGACATAAATATGAATGCAAAGGTGTATTTTTAAAGTTAAGCGCTTAGGAGAGAAGATACATTTTTTTTGCACCTGACCAGAAACCTAATGCTTTTAGAAAGTAAAAAAATGGGATACGTAAAGAAGCTAAAAGAAGAAGGGATTACACAAATTTGATTCCCGAAGGTTAAAAAACTGCGGAGGGAGAAATTTATTGCACTTGAAAATAGCTTTTCGAAAAATAGTCCTCGGCAATACCACATCTTTTTACGAGTCAAAAGTTGATTGCATAGGGTGAATGCAAAATATAAATAGGACTACACGTTGTATGTATTATTGCGTAATAATGCCAAAATCAGGCGTTTCGGAATGAAATGTAACAGATTGTTTATCAACTTGTCTACGATCTTAAAGTATAAATTTATGATTATGCAAAAACAAATTGCAATATTTCTGTTATATTTGAGAATATATAACCAAAATAATTAAACAAATTAAAAAATGGAACATTTAACAATTGCAAGCGACAATTACGTCGCATTTACATTCTTTATTGGCACAATGGCCATGATGGCTGCGTCGGTATTCTTCTTTTTTGAAGTAGGTAACACATCGCAAAAATGGAGAACATCTCTATTGGTGTCTGGTCTAATCACGTTTATTGCGGCCGTGCATTATTACTACATGAGAGGGTACAACCTTGAGACGGGAGATTCTCCTACTTTCTTCAGGTATGTCGACTGGATTCTTACTGTGCCTTTGATGTGCGTTGAATTCTACCTTATCACCAAAAAAGCGGGAGCTAAAGTGTCCTTGTTGTGGAAGTTAATCTTCGCATCAGTTGTTATGCTAATAACAGGATACATTGGAGAAGTTATGGATAGAGACAGCAGTGTTATGTGGGGAGTACTTTCTGGTGCTGCTTATTTCTACATCGCTTACCTTGTATGGTTTGGCGAAGTGGCAAAATTGGCTCAGTCAGCTGGACCACAAGTTGCTAAAGCTACGAAAGTATTAGCTTGGTTTGTGCTTGTAGGATGGGCTATTTACCCATTGGGTTACATTCTTGGTACTCCAGGTGGTTTATTTGGAATGACGTTTGTATCTTCTCCTGAGGCAGGTGCTGCCGCTATGGACGTAGTATACAACATTGCAGATGCTATCAATAAGATAGGATTTGGTTTGGTAATCTACTCTTTAAGTAGAAGCGAAGACTAAGACATAAATAAATTCTGTAAAAGGACAATCATTGCTTTGCAATGATTGTCCTTTTTTTTTGTGCATGACTGCACTGTAAAATATAGATGGGTATAGCGCCCGTCGGTAGTCGTAACCAATGAATTCGTAACGTACACTGGTTCTAAAATACATTTTTGGGGCATAAAACACCCCGCATGCAGCAGATTGAACTGAGAGGTGGTTTCACTACCCCTCTATTTTAAACATACCAAAGATGAGTATCGTATATCCGGAGAGAATCAAAGGTGCTCCGTAAAGTATCTACCTAAAAAAAGCCCAATTCTCATGAGAATTGGGCTTTTTTTGTATGCTAGTAAATCTTAAACCAGAAGCCTTACGGGCTCTTCTAGCAGATCCGCAAAGGTTTGTAAGAAATTGGCTCCTGTAACACCGTCTACGGCTCTATGGTCGCAACTCAAGGTGACTTTCATCACGTGACCTGGCCTCATTTCTCCGTTCTCAACAATGACCGTTTCTTTTGAACTCCCTATGGCCAATATGCATGCATCTGGCGGATTTACAATTGCTGTAAACTCATCTATGCCAAACGCTCCTAGATTTGAAATAGTGAATGTATTTCCTTCCCAATCCTGTGGTTTTAATTCTTTTGTTTTTGCCTTACCCGCTAGTTCTCTTACCTCTGCTCCTATTTGAGATAGCGACTTGCTGTCTGCAAAACGTACTACTGGAACGAGTAGCCCATCATCGATAGCTACTGCTACTCCAATATGTACATGGTGGTTTCTTCTAATCTTATCTCCTAACCAAGATGAGTTCACGTTTGGATGACTCTTGAGAGCTACCGCAGTAGCCTTTACAATGATATCATTGATGGATATTCTGCTTTCTGTGTACTCGTTCATACGCTTACGTGCGGCGAGTACAGCATCCATTTTAATTTCCTTAGTAAGGTAGAAGTGGGGTGCTGAGAACTTGGACTCTGCTAATCGTTTGGCTATGGTCTTACGCATTTGAGAAATAGGCACATCCTCAAAGCTCTCTACACCTACTGCCGCAGTACTCATTACAGCACCAGGAGTATAATTCTCAATATCTTTTTTTGTGATACGTCCGTTATCACCAGTACCTGTCACTGTATCTAAGCTGATTCCCTTATCCTCTGCCATTTTTTTGGCAAGCGGAGAGGCAAATACACGACCACTGCTAGATGCGCTCGCTGCTGGTGTAGCTGTAACTGGCGCAGCAATAGGCGCGGTCTCTTCTACCGGAGCAGGCGTGGTTTCTTTAGCTGGTTCAGCAGCGGACTCTGGAGCCGCTTCTAGTAAGTGCTGAAAATCCTCACCTTTCTTACCTATTACAGCTATTGCTGTCTCTACAGGCACTGTTGCACCTTCCTCTAGAAGATACAATACTTCTCCCTTTTCAAAGTTTTCTAGCTCCATAGTGGCCTTGTCGGTCTCTACATCTGCTATCATTTCACTTGATTTTACGGTATCTCCTACCTTTACAAACCAAGATACGATGGTTCCTTCCTCCATCGTGTCACTCATTCTAGGTAATTTTATTGCTACGGCCATATTCTTTTTTTAAAGCTTCGCAAAATTAAACATCCAAGTTTAAATATTGTTGGTAACGACTAATAATAGAGTAATTAATTTCGCACAATTAAAACGTGCTTTGTAAAACAATGAGACAATACGAGGATTTTCTGAAATATGTATTCGAAAACGGAACAAAAAAAACCGATAGAACGGGTACTGGAACCATTAGCGTTTTTGGTGGTCAACTGCGCTTTGACCTAGCAGAAACATTTCCGCTCATTACATCCAAAAAAGTACACTGGAAGTCTGTAGTACATGAGCTTCTTTGGTTTCTAAAAGGAGACACCAACATCCAATACCTCAAGGATCACAATGTAAAAATATGGGATGCATGGGCAGACGAAAATGGTGACTTAGGACCTGTCTATGGCAAGCAATGGCGTGAGTGGGAAGCTCCCAATGGAGAGAAAATAGATCAGATACAATATGTACTTGATACCCTAAAAAATAATCCAGATAGTAGAAGAATACTTGTAAACGCCTGGAACGTGGGTGAGCTAGGCGATATGGCCCTTACACCATGCCACTGTTTATTCCAGTTTTATGTAGCAGACGGAAAGTTAAGCTGCCAACTCTACCAACGCAGTGCCGATTTGTTTCTTGGTGTGCCTTTCAATATAGCAAGCTATGCTCTTCTAACACTTATGATTGCACAAGAAGTAGGCCTAGAACCGGGGGAGTTTGTGCATACATTTGGCGATGCTCACATTTACAGCAATCATTTCGAGCAGGTAAAAGAACAACTCAGCCGCGAACCGCGACCATATCCTTCGGTAAAGATTAATCCAGAAAAGAAATCTGTGTTTGACTTTGCGTTCGACGACTTTACAGTAGAAGGATACAATCCGCATCCAAGAATAAGTGCTCCAGTCGCTATTTAAAGCACTTACTTTGATTTATTCAATATCACCAAAGCTCCGATAACACCAGGGACCCAGCCCAAGAGTGTAAGGATAAATATGATTAGGATAGAACCACACCCTTGGTCATAAACCGCCAAAGGAGGAAAAAGAACAGATAATATTACTCGCCAAATACTCATGGCTTCAAGGATAGCTTTTTCAATATACCCATCGCTGCTTCGGCGATGACAGTACCTGGACCAAATACAAAATCTACTCCACTATCAAGTAAGAACGCGTAATCTTGCTCAGGAATAACTCCTCCAGCTACGACTATAATATCATCCAGCCCCTGTTTTTTTAATTCCCCAATTACTGCTGGCATTAGGGTTTTGTGACCGGCAGCAAGTGAGGAAACTCCTAGTATATGCACATCATTTTCCATAGACTGCTTGGCCACTTCTGCTGGTGTTTGGAAGAGTGGACCTATGTCCACATCAAAACCCAAATCTGCAAATGCAGTTGCTATAATCTTAGCCCCTCTATCGTGGCCATCTTGACCCATTTTGGCAACTAGTATTCTCGGTCTACGTCCATCTCTAGCAGCAAAATCATCTGCTGCTTTTCGAGCTGCTATTACCTTATCATTGTTTTGCACTTCTTTCAAATATACACCACTTATAGTTGCATTCTGAGCTTGGAACCTTCCAAAGACCTTCTCCAAAGCATCAGACATCTCTCCCAAGGTAACCCTGGCTTCTGCGGCTTCTACACAAATCGCGAGCAGGTTGCCATCAGAACGAGCAGCTTTTTCAAGTCTAGCTAAAATATCAATAGCCTTATCTTCATCCCTTTCGGCCTTTACCATATTTATTCTGTCTATTTGACTTTTACGTACAGCGTCATTGTCTACTTCTAAGATTTCAAAGTCTGATCTCTCATCTGTCTTGTACTTGTTTACACCTACAATAATTTCTTTCCCTGCGTCTATTTTGGCTTGTTTCACCGCAGCACATTCTTCTATTCGCATCTTTGGAATACCACTTTCTATGGCTTTAGACATGCCGCCTAGCTCCTCTATCTCTAAAATATATTCCCAAGCCTTGTCTGCCAATTCTTGTGTGTATTCCTCTATCACCTCACTGCCGCCCCAAGGGTCTATTACTCTCGTAATATCCGTTTCTTCCTGAATGATTTTTTGGGTATTTCTGGCAATTTTTGCACTGAAATCTGTTGGCAAAGCCATTGCTTCATCAAAGCTATTGGTGTGCAAACTTTGTGTGCCTCCAAAAATAGCAGCCAACGCCTCTATCGTAGTTCGAGCTACATTGTTATACGGATCTTGCTCGGTAAGACTCCAGCCGCTTGTCTGGCAATGTGTTCTAAGTGCCATGGATTTTGGATTCTGTGGATCGAACCGTTTTATAAGTTTAGCCCATAGCACTCTACCTGCACGTAGCTTGGCTATTTCCTTGTAGAAATTCATCCCAATCCCCCAAAAGAAAGATAGGCGCGGTGCAAAATCATCAATAGCCAACCCTGCCTCTATGCCTGTACGCACGTAGTCCAGACCGTCTGCTATGGTATATGCTAACTCCAATTCTGGAGTAGCACCTGCCTCTTGCATGTGGTATCCGCTTATACTGATACTATTAAACTTTGGCATGTTAGCTGAAGTATATTTAAAGATGTCGGAAATAATACGCATACTCGGAGCAGGCGGATAGATGTATGTATTCCGAACCATAAACTCTTTTAAAATATCATTTTGAATAGTACCCGCTAATTTTGCTTGATCCACTCCTTGCTCTTTTGCAGCAGCTATATAAAATGCCATAATAGGAAGTACCGCACCATTCATGGTCATGCTCACTGAGATGTCTCCCAGTGGTATCTCATCAAAAAGGATTTTCATATCCTCTATGCTATCTATGGCAACTCCCGCCATACCCACATCCCCCACAACGCGCTCGTGATCACTATCGTAGCCTCGATGCGTAGCGAGGTCAAAGGCTACAGAAAGCCCTTTTTGTCCTGCAGCTAAATTTCTTTTGTAGAAGGCATTGCTCTTCTCTGCAGTACTAAACCCTGCATACTGACGGATAGTCCATGCACGGATAGCGTACATCGTAGAGTACGGACCACGGAGGTAGGGTGCTTCTCCTGCAATAAATGTAGCAGAAGTAGTCGTTTGTGTGAGCACTGAATCGGGTTTAATAACCGTCAAATATTCTTTGGTCAACTTCTCCAAAAACCAACTTCCCCTTGCAGCATCGTGAAGCTCTGCCATGTAGCTTTCGCTTTTGAGTAGAACTAAGATGTTTTTGGCCAGTCGGAGACTTTGCTCTGACTCTTTGTTATTGAAGGGCAAAACGCAGATATGCCTTGCTCCACCTACGACAGCAGATGCCGCAGCAATGGTTTGTCTTACCAAGTTATTATGCGTAAACGCATCATCTGTTGCCGGTATTACAACATTGATTTCTGTATTTGGATATGCAAATCTGAGAGCTCTCAGTTTGGCAATGTTCTCATAGAATTTAGTTCCTAGCTCAAAGTATACTACACTTTCATTTGCTGCAATGGCAAGGTTGTCTAGCTCTAAAATTCCACCACTCTTTCCTAGTTCATCTAAGTTATCTATCGTTCTGTCAACTCCTTCTAGTTGCACATTAGCTAACAATGTGATGTACCAATCTGATTGTTCTATGGGCACTAGAAACGTGCTATTCTCATCTGTATAATACGATTCTAAGGGGATGCCATCTGACGTGGTATACGCCAATTCTGCTAAGCTCTTTCCTTTTAGATCTTTGGTTGCTTTTGCTTTCCAATCTGCCAAACTCGCTTCCGCAAACTCATCAAACGATAGTGTTTTATCCAATTGCATTGTGGCAAAGGTAGAGAAGTTTGATAATTAGCACCTTATAGCCCAAAGATACCCAACTGATCTCTTTACTTCTCTGAAATATGCAAAGAGATGGATAAATATTGCCCTAATAACGAGTACTTTTCATGCAGTTGTTTACCCAACAGATATACTATGTGAATGGAGGAGTGCTAATACAAAAAAGCGGAATAGCGAACCAAAATTCAGCTATACCGCTCTAGTAGAGTCTATAAAATCCTTTCGAATCTTTAGACCCATTAATGAGGCTACTATTGCCTACTTAATGAATTTCTTGTGATACGTTTGATTGCTATTCCCATCTCTTAGTAGAATAAAATAACTGCCTGTGAGAAGGGATTCAATTTGAATGGTTGGATTAGTCAAATTACCCCTTAAAACCTCCTCACCCACTGTATTGAAAATTTGGTAGGAATCTATTTTTATGCTTGAACTGACTGTGATTTGATTTTGAGCGGGGTTGGGGTAAATAGATAACAATTGCTCTTCAATTAATGAAACCTCTAACCCTTGTAAACGAGAGATTTCTAAATTATAATTGCCCTTATCCGTTTCTCCTTTGCCCCCAACTGTAAGGTAATACGTTCCTGCCTCCTCAAGTCTAATATCTACTGAGGCATCTCCATTTGAGCAACCATCGATAGCATAAAACAAAGTAGAGTCACAGTAACCCGACGAACTTAATGCCAATACATTCTGAAAACTAGATCCGCACAAAGCAAATCGCCAAACACCACTCTCTGGTATAATAACCTCAAGTTTGTGAACAAGACCATCTCCTAAATCTTTGCAAAGCAAAGTATTATAATACCCAAATACATATTCAAATTCAAAAATGCCGTCACCATCATTATCTACCTCTGTTTTTATTCTATTGCCGTTCGCATCAAAATAATTAATTTTTTGGGCTATTGTTTTTCCAGCAGAATCAAATAATTCGTGTCTGACGAGATTTCCTTTTTCATCATAGGTATAAGCCTGAATTTTATCATAAACACCATCTCCATTTTCATCAATTTCATCTCGCGTTTTGTTACTATTTGCATCATAGGTATAAGTAGCAATATACTCTGGAGCACCATCTCCATTTTCATCTCTTTCATCTCGCGTTTTATTACTATTAGCATCAAAGGCATAGATATAAATTTTATCTAAAACACCATCACCATTGTCATCTCTTTCATCTCGCGTTTTATTACCATTAGCATCATAGGTGCAATTAGCAGCATAAGTTAGAGCACCATCTCTTTCAACTTCTTCTCTTATTAAATTTCCATTTATGTCATAACTAGAATTAACAATTTCGTCTATCTGACCATCTAGGTCTAGATCCCACTTACGACTTGTTTGATTTCCATTTGCATCGTAAGTATAGGAAATATATAATATAAAATCACCCGGTCCAACTCCGTCTCTATCCGCCTCTTCTTTAAGTAAATTCCCATTTAAATCATACGTTTTTAAAAGGAAATAGTTTTTTACACCATCTCCATCGTCATCAGATTCAGTCCTTATTTGATTGCCGTTAGAATCATAAGTGTAAGTAGAAATTTCGTCAACTATTCCATCTCCATCGTTATCAAATTCCCTCCTTGTTTGATTTCCATTAGAATCATAGGTGTAAATGTAGATTCGATCTAATTTTCCATCTCCATCATTATCTCCTTCCTCTCGAGTTTTATTACTTTTAGCATCATAGGTGTAAGTGTAGATTCGATCTAATTTTCCATCTCCATCATTATCAGACTCATCTTTTAAAATATTACCATCTATATCTTGACTAGAAAACTGAGAATAAGAAATTAATCCGCCATTAATGTCCTGACCAAGCCATAATGAATCAGCTATCTTATTATTATTTTCATCAAAAACTATAATTACTTTTTGATGAATTTTTCCATTACCATTTGTATCAAGAGTGGAAAAGACTAGTCTACCATTATCATTATATTCAGCGTAGAAAGATGAAGTTAAGTTCCCATCTAAATAAATTTTTTGACTATTAAGATCACCAAAACTATTGGCTGTGTTAAAAATAAATTTACCGGGTGCATTTATGATAGTGGGATCATTATTTTCTTGAGCAAAATTCTTACTTGAAAAAACTGTTAATAGTGTCAAAGTAGAGATTAAATAGTATGCAAAACGTTCCATAAATGCGAGTTTAGTCATAATTCGATCAGTTGGGCAACAAAAAAATATTTTTTTTCGCAAAAATTTAACACGCTTTGGATTAGGATAATTTTACACTCTGACTACGTTAATGCCACAGAACTATTTTTTATCCTAAAGCCACACAATCCTAATTCTTATCTTTGCAAAGCGATGTACAACAACATTATATCAGAAAATCAAGGCGTAGTGCAAATCATCACCATAAACCGTGAAGAAAAGCTAAACGCACTGAATGTAGAACTCATACAGGAAATAGGACAAGAAGTAGCTCGTCTTAATAAGGAAAAAACCGTACGCGGTATTATCATCACTGGAAAAGGTCAAAAAGCCTTTGCTGCTGGTGCAGATATTTCTGAATTTGCCAACTTTGGCGAAACCAAAGCAAAAGAAATGAGTACAAAGGGCGGAAAAGTCTTTACTAGCTTGGAAGAAAGCGAGATACCGATAATAGCAGCGGTGAATGGCTACGCCCTGGGTGGCGGATGCGAGCTTACCATGGCTTGCCATGTGCGTATAGCAAGCAATAATGCACTCTTTGGCCAACCAGAAGTGAACCTAGGTGTGCCTCCAGGATACGGTGGAACACAACGTCTTGCACAAATAATAGGAAGAGGCAGAGCTCTAGATATGCTCATCACCGCCAAGTCTATAAACGCTGCAACTGCTCTGGACTATGGTCTAGTTACGCAAGTGGTTTCTCCAGAAGAATTATTGCCAACATGTACCAAATACGTAGAGAAACTAGTCAGTAAATCGCCTCTCGCAATCGCAGAAGTAATAAAGTGTACCAATGCGTTGTACGAAAACATAGACGGTTTGCACTACGAAATTGCCTCTTTTGCAAAAAGCTTCGAAACCAATGATTTCTGTGAGGGGACCGCTGCGTTCATTGAAAAGCGCAAACCCAACTACAACTAAAAGAATAATAGAATCCCCTTTTATTTTGGCATTCTATTTGTTCTTTAGGTGTTGAACCTTAATTTTGACACAATAATTAAACAATAGAACAATGAAAAATTTAATCTTACTTACTGCTTTTGTATCTGGATTCTCAATAATGGGTGTTGCTCAGACAGAAGACACCAAAGCTAACGTAACTTTGAGTTCTACAACTCAATCTAAAATGAGTCTTGAAAAAAAATCACATGATTTTGGAACTATAGAAGAAGGGGTGCAAGCAACCGTTACTTTCACATTTAAGAATACTGGAAACGAAGCTCTAGTACTCAATAGCGTGAAAGCGTCTTGTGGATGTACTACACCAAAATGGACGAGAGAGCCTATAGCTCCGGGACAAGAAGGGGTAATTACAGCGATATACAACTCTAAGGGAAGACCAGGCAACTTCACAAAAACCGTCACTGTAAAGCACAATGGTGAAGGCGGAACTGAATTCCTTACGATAAGAGGTGTAGTAAATAGAGCTGCTCCAGTTGTGACTCCAACAGTTGCAACTCCAGAACAATAAACAACACTCCAATACCATAAAAACCCTTTGCGCTGCAAGGGGTTTTTTAGTTTATAAAAAACGCAACAGCCCCCTCTTCTTGCTCATAGTTGTGATACTGATTGCTGTAAAGAAAACGAAGAGGTTTCACCTCTTTTTCTTGTTCACTGCAGCGGATGCTCTACACGTTCAATTCGGCAGATTTACCAAACCATCCCGTTAGGCCACCGGTATGTACAGCCATGATTCTCTCCCCTTTTTTTATGCTACCATTTAAACAGAGTTTGTGAATGGCCAACATCATTTTGCCCGTATAGATGGGATCGAGTAAAACACCTGTTTCTCGTGTAAACTTTTTAATAAATTGGATCAACTCTTCGTTGGTTTTGGCATATCCCCCGCAATGGTACTCATCATACACAGTGACACCCTCTACGCCATACTCTTGCTCAAGATCTGCAGCAATGTAGCCATCGCCTTTTAAAACCTGTACTCCACACACTTCTGAGGTTAGAGCAAATTCTCTTGCATAAGTAGCCAAACCGCTGATAGTAGTACCCGTACCGCAAGCAACAAAAATTTTGTCTATGCTTGAGGTGTCTGTCTCCCGTAAAATATCTTGACAGCCTATTGTACCCAACTTTCCTGCTCCACCTTCGGCTATATAAAGAACTCGCTGAATTACCCCTTCGGTTCTATTGCTTTCCTTATATGCCTCCCGAGAAATATACTCTAACTCCATCCCATAGAGCCTACATATTTTGAGTACAGAATTTTCATTTTTTGGCTCTTCCCCTCGCACAATTCCTGTGCACGGTACTTGTAAAATAGCACAGCTAGCTGCAGTAGCCACTAGATGATTAGAATACGCACCGCCAAACGTAGTAATGGAATCGTAATCACTTTTAGCATAGTGGTCAAATATACCAGAGAGTTTCCGCCACTTATTGCCCGATATTATCGGATGAATAAGATCGTCTCTTTTCAGATATAACTCTATTCCTGCCGCTTCAGTCCACGGCGTTTTTAGTAGTGTTACAGGACTGGGTATAGTTAAGTGAGATAGTATATCCATTTTACTGCTTATCTGAAAAATGCTCTTTAATATGTGCCCAAACCACATCACCCTCATAGCCTTTGTTCATCACAAACTGTGCGGCCTTATAGTTTTTTTGATACCCTTTGATCGTTTTTAGACTACTTATCTTTTTCTCCAAGAGGCCGTGTAGCACTTCTGCATACTTAGCGCCGTCTATTTCTCTCATCCCTTTCTTGATACAGTAGTCCGATATTTTTCGTCTTTTGAGCTCCATTCTTATCTTAACTCTACCCCATTTTTTATAAATAAATTTACCCCGAACAAAGGCTATTGCAAAACGCTCCTCATTGAGAAAGTCGTGCTGAATCATCTCGAAAATAAGTAGCTCCACATCATCTGGCGATAGCCCAAAAGAATAGAGTTTATCTCTCACTTCTTGGTGACACCTCTCTTGATAGGCACAGAACTTGGCTATCTTACTTTTGGCCTGACTCGGCGTATATTTTATGTTGCTATACTCTGTCACTCTCAGGCTGCTAAATTAGTGCACAATAACACTACTTTTGTAATAAGCTTGTACAGATTAGAAACTATAGCAGACATAGTAAACGGAAAACTTCACGGAAATGGTGATATCCAAATAATCAACATATACACCGACACCCGCAGTAGCAGGCAACACGCAGCGCTTTTTATTGCAATCAAAACCCCAAAGAACAACGGAAACACCTTTGTTCCACAAGCTGTAAATCAAGGCACTTTAGCGGTATTGGTTTCTGATAAACCCAAAATACGCTGCAACTATATTTTAGTAGAAAACACCCTAGAAGCTCTACAGAAGCTCGCAAAACACCACCGTAATCAATTCAATATTCCGGTACTGGCTATTGCCGGTAGCAATGGCAAAACCATCGTGAAAGAATGGGTAAGTACACTACTAAATGAGAAACACGTAGTTTGTAAAAGTCCGAAAAGTTATAACTCGCAGATAGGCGTGCCCTTGTCTTTATGGAAACTAGGAACAAATCATACTGTAGGTGTATTTGAGGCAGGAATATCCGAATCCAACGAAATGGACAACTTAAGTGAAATGATACAACCAACCATTGGGGTGTTTACTCATTTGGGCGACTCCCACTCCGCCCATTTTAATAGCATAGAACAAAAACTCCATGAAAAGCTTAAGCTATTTGCCTACTGCGATACTATAGTATGCTCAACACACCAGCTAGAAGTAATTTCTGCCATCGAGAAACTAAACAAAAAAACGTTTACATGGGGCAATGATAGCGTGTGTGACCTATACGTGGCCAAGTCTACGGCTGGAGAGTATATCCTCACGTACCTTGACCGTAATTACGCCTTAAAACTCAATAATAGCGATAAGGCAACAGTAGAAAATACATTCACGTCCATCGCAACAGCTCTTGCGCTGGGTTTAGAAATCGAACCAATAATAAAAAGAGTAAATCAGCTGCCCACTATTGATATGCGACTACAGCAAGTAGAGGGAATCCAGGGCAACACATTGATTTTAGATTATTATAACTCCGATTTTCAGTCTATTGATATCGCATTCGATTTTTTAAAACAACAAAATACACACGAAAACATCACGGTCATTTTATCTGACATATTAGAAAGTAACCTAGAAGCATCACAACTGTATAATGACGTAAATACAGCACTACTAAAACACAACGTAAGTCAGTTGATTGGTATCGGAAAAGAAATATCAAATGCTCATGATACCTTCGAATTGCCGAGTACTTTTTATCCAGATGTAGCTTCTTTTCTCAAAAAGCACTCACTGTACGAGCTAAAAGAAGAATGTATTCTCTTAAAAGGTGCTCGAAAATATGCGTTTGAAAAAATAGCAGAAAAGCTACGAAAAAGAACACACCAAACGTGCTTGGAAATAAACCTGAGCAAAATGCAACACAACATAGACACCATTAAGCTTAAAGTAGGTAATGATACCAAGATAATGGCTATGGTAAAAGCACTGGCCTATGGTAGTGGAGATTTTCAAATTGCAAAACTTTTAGAAAAAAATAAAATAGACTATTTGGGCGTTGCCTACACAGACGAAGCCACACAACTCCGTGCCTCTGGTATATCTCTCCCTATAATGGTACTCAACCCAGACCTTACCGATATCACTCCTTACATAGAAGACGATATTCAACCCGTGATTTACTCTTTTGCTAGTTTGGCTAAGGTTGCAGCAGAAGACATTGCAATACATCTAGAGTTTGATACAGGAATGAGAAGACTTGGCTTTCAAAAAAAAGAAATACCTCTTTTGGTATCCAAACTCAAGGAAAGTCCTAACCTAAAAATAGCTTCTGTATTTAGTCATTTAGCCGGAGCAGACGATATCACCTTAGACGCATTTAGTGCTCAGCAAATAGCTGATTTTGAGCATATAAGCAGTACTGTAGAAATCCAACTAAATATTAAAACCCTGAAACATCTCGCCAATACTGCTGCCATAGAACGACTTCCATCTGCCTCCTTTGATATGGTAAGAATGGGCATAGGGTTATACGGTATTACAACATTAGAAGAGAATGACGTGCTCAGACCGGTAGGAACCTTCAAGTCTTACATATCACAAATAAAAACAGTGCCTGCAAATGCAGGAGTTGGATACGGACAGCACAGTAAATCAAACACAGAAAGACAAATTGCCATCGTAGCCGTAGGCTATGCAGATGGATATTCGCGTAGTTTTAGCCAAGGCCATGGATCATTCCTGATCAATGAAAAACAAGCACCGATAGTGGGCAACGTCTGTATGGACATGACCATGTGTGATGTAACGAGCATAGTATGTGAAGAAGGAGACGAAGTGATTATCTTTGGAGAAAATCCACGCGTATCGGAACTTGCCAAACAAATCGGAACAATACCGTATGAAATACTAACCAATGTAAGTGAACGCGTGAACAGAGTATTTTATCAAGAATGAACAAAGATCAACTCATAGCAGGAATAGCAGCTGGCGACACACGAACGCTCAGCAGAGCCATTACCTTAGCAGAAAGTACGCTAGCAGAAAAACGCAACCTTGCTCTTGAAGTCATCTCACACTTCGGACCGCAAAATAACTCCTATAGAATAGGAATAACAGGAACTCCCGGTGCTGGCAAAAGCACTTTTATAGAAGCAATAGGAATAAGCCTACTCCAAGACCCTAAACGCAAAATAGCAGTGCTGAGCGTAGACCCAAGCAGTGGTAAAACACACGGTAGTATATTGGGTGATAAAACCCGTATGAACAAACTCAGTGCGCATAAACGTGCATACATACGGCCATCTGCATCTGGATTACAACTGGGCGGACTTGCCAAAAACACACGATTGGCCATGCTACTTTGCGAAGCAGCTGGATACAATACTATACTTATAGAAAGTGTGGGCGTAGGACAGGGAGAAACAGAAGTAGCTCAATTAACAGATTTATTTACGCTCGTACTAAACCCCGGCGGAGGAGACGAATTACAAGGCATAAAACGCGGTATTATGGAGATGGCAGATATCATTGTAATAAATAAAGCCGATGGCAATTCCGAACAACAAGCAAAAATAACCGCCAAAGAATACAGTATGGCACTGCACCTGATGCCTGAAAACAATAACCAATGGATTCCAAAAGTAATAACATGCTCAGCCTTAAAGCATAAAGGCATAGATGCCTTTTGGGAAAGGGTTTTCGATTTTGAGAAACAAGTGACCAGTAACCATTGGAAAGCAAATCACCGCAAAAAGCAAATGCTCTATTGGGCTCGTAAAAGTGTTCAAGATCTGCTACTTGGCAAATTAAGTGGCTACGAAGATGCTATAACCAAGGGTTTAGCAGAAGGCAAACTCCCCGAAGAGGTAGCGCGAGAAGTTGTAATATAAATCCGCAGCGGTAAGAAAAAGACTTTTAGCCTCTAGGCTTCTATTCCGAAGATTCGTAAAATACCCTCACCCAATCAAGTATTGTGTTTCGGAATACCAGATACGCAAGCGGTACAGCATTGTGTAGAGTGCCTGAGAGGAAGCAACCCAAAATGGGAAAAAAACATCCAAAAATACACTTAGTCATAGTGTAACATATTGATATATAGCGTCTTAATACTGAAAACGTTCCTGTGGCATCAATTTTGTTTGCGTGCCTATACGGCAGAAACTGCTGCAACAGCAAAACAAGAACACTATGACAAATACCAAATACGCCTCCCCTTTTTTCTCATCTGTAAAATTTTTCTGCATCATCGGCATACTATCATGCAGCATTTTTTCTCACGCCCAAAATTGGAATGAAGTTATTAAGAGGGGAGCCTCCAATAGGCAGGTGGAGGATTGGTTTGGCTATGACGTTGCCATCAGCGATGATTATGCTATCGTAGGAGCACACTATGAGGATGAGGATGCCAATGGAGCATCTTTCAAAAGAAATGCCGGGTCAGCGTATATCTTCAAACTATCGGCAGGCGTATGGGTCCAGCAACAAAAACTCGTAGCCACCGATAGAGCAGCTGACAATCGCTTTGGGTATTCAGTCGCTATCGACGGTGAATACGTCATTGTAGGAGCAGAAGGCGAATCCAGTTCTGCCGGAGCAGCCTACATCTTTAAACGAACAGGAACTACCTGGACCCAGCAACAGAAAATCGTAGCCGCCGATCGGGCAGCAGATGATCAATTTGGGCGGTCAGTATCGATCAGCGGTGAATACGCCATTGTAGGAGCAGAAAGCGAAGACCATGACGCCAGTGGGGGAAACACAGAGAGTCTTGCCGGATCAGCCTACATCTTTAAACGAACAGGAACTACCTGGACCCAGCAACAAAAAATCGTAGCCGCTGATAGAGGGAGATATGACTACTTTGGAGCGGCAGTTGCTATAAGCGGCGACCATGCTTTAGTAGGAGCACACTATGAGGATCATGACGCCAATGGAACGAATTTTGTCGCCAATGCCGGGTCAGTCTATACCTTTAAACAAACCAATGGGGTCTGGAGCCAGCAACAGAAAATTGTAGCCTCCGATGCAGGCGCTCAAGATGTTTTTGGGTATTCCCTAGCTATCAGCGGTGAGTACGCCATTGTAGGAGCAGAAGGCGAAAACGATGACGCCAGTGGCGGGAATTACCGCACCGATGCAGGGGCTGCGTATATTTTCAAACAAACCGCAGGTACTTGGAGCGAGCAACAGAAAATTGTGCCCTCCGATAGGGAGAAGTATGACTATTTCGGTGTTTCAGTAGCCATAAACGGAAATTTTGCTATTGTTGGCGCATACTGGGAAGATGAAAATACAACTGGATCAGATTCACTCTCTAGTGCCGGATCCGCTTACATCTTTAAACAAACCAATGGGGTCTGGAACCAGCAGGACAAAATAGTGGCCTCCGATCGGGCAGCAAATGATCAATTTGGGAATTCCGTAGCCATCAGTAGCAATTATGTCCTTGTTGGAGCTCACAAAGACGATGTAACAAATAGTGGAGGCACTACTGTCACCGATGCAGGATCAGTGTACTTCTTTAAAGGAGAATGTTCGAAAATTGCGCCCGCTAATTTCCTTGGACCAGATATTTCTAGATGCACAGGCAATCAGAACATTAGTGTTAACATCCCCGGAGCAACCTACACCTGGAGCACAGGACAAACTTCTGACTCTATATCTGTATCTACCTCTGGAACGTACTCCATAACAGTCAACCACGCCGCCACGGGTTGCGTCCTTAAAGACACCATTGCAATAGATTTTTACACACATCCACCAAGTGGATTACCTGCCTCTCTAACGGTGTGTAGCGATACAGGTGCAATACTTACAAGCAAACCGTACGCACAAACCCGCTGGAATACCGGCGATACAACATCTGCTATTACAGCAAACTCTTCCGGTATATACTTCGTTACCGTTACAGATAACTTCGGATGTAGCAATACAGACTCTGTAAACGTAACCATTTACGCACTGCCATCAAGCGGATTGCCCGCCTCTCTAACGGTGTGTGGTGATACAAGTGTAATACTTACAAGCGACCCGTACCCACAAACCCTTTGGAATACCGGCGATACAACATCTGCTATTACAGCAAATTCTTCCGGTATATACTCCGTTACCCTTACAGATAGCCGTGGATGTAGCAATACCGACTCTGTAAACGTAACCATTTACGCACTGCCATCAAGCGGATTGCCCGCCTCTCTAACGGTGTGTAGCGATACAGGTGCAATACTTACAAGCAAACCGTATTCAAAAACCCTTTGGAATACCGGCGATACAACATCTGCTATTACGGTAAACTCTTCCGGTATATACTTCGTTACCCTTACAGATAACTTCGTATGTAGCAATACCGACTCTGTAAACGTAACCATTTACGCACTGCCTTCAAGTGGATTACCCGCCTCCCTAGCAGTATGTAGCGATACAGGTATAATACTTACAAGCGACCCGTACCCAAAAACCCTTTGGAATACCGGCGATACAACATCTGCTATTACAGCAAATTCTTCCGGTATATACTTCGTTACCCTTACCGATAGCTTCGGATGTAGCAATACCGACTCTGTAAACCTGACTATTTACGCACTGCCCACTGTAAGTGCCGGTAGAGACTCCTTTCGCTGTGGTAATAACCTGACGCTAACAGCCACTGGAGCAGACAACTATACCTGGAGCAACGGAGCAACTACCGCAGCAACCACAGTTACTAGTAGCGGAAGTTATAGCGTGCTTGGTGTTGGTAGCAACGGATGCACCAATAGCGACACCGTATCGGTGCAATTAGCAGATTTACCCGTACCAAATCTAGGGGCGGATACTACTTCCTGTTTGGATCCTATTTTATTATTCGCTGGTGTTTTCCAATCCTACTCATGGAGTACAGGCGGTACGGGCAGATATCTTCTTGCAGATAGCTCTGGTTTGTACAGTATTATTGTAACCAATACCAACGGATGCTCGGCAACTGATAGCATACAGGTAAGCATATCCTCCCGCCCCAAAATTAACTTGGGTAACGATACCGTCTTTTGCGGAGATAACCTTTTACTTACGCTAGATCCAGGCAATACATACTTATGGAACAACGGCAGCACAACACAATCCATAAACGCAAACAGCTCTGGTTCATACAGTGCTGTTGTAACCAATGCCAACGGGTGCTCGGCAACTGACACTATTAATGTTACGCTATTGAACAACGCAAGCACTCCAGTACTTTCCCGAGATGGAAACACGCTACATTCTACTATTGGAGGAACGCATCAGTGGTTTATTGATGGAAATCCAATAACCAACGAATCTGATAGCTTTCTTACAATAGATGAAATAGGTAGTTATACTGCTGTTTCTATAGACAGCAATGGATGTGTTTCAGATACATCCAATGCTCTAGCAAAAACGGCAGGCATTGGAAAACTCCCTTCCTCCTCCCTAAAAGTATACCCCAATCCTACCAACCACAAGGTGACCATTGATGCCTCTGGACTTGGAAAAATACAAAGCATTAAACTCTATGATAGCCAAGGAAAACTAGTAGAAAATACACAAACCACGAATAGCTCTCTCGTACACCTAGAATGGACTGCAACAAACGGTATGCTATGGGTAGTAGTAACAACCAATAAAGGTACTTATAGAACGAAAGTTGTGAGCATACACTAGTATCCTCTTCCTAGTACCGTATATAGATTCAATCCATTTGTGGCTGTAGTATAATCAAGTACTAAAAATTATACTTTTGCACTAAATTAGAAATACTCAAAATGATAATTGGTGTCCCTGCAGAAATTAAAAACAACGAGAGCCGTATTGCTCTTACTCCGGGCGGAGCTCTTGAACTTACTAAACGCGGTCATACTGTATATGTGCAGAAAGATGGTGGCATAGGAAGTGGTTTCAATGACCAAATGTATAAAGATGCCGGTGCTCAGATATTAGGCACTATAGAAGAAATATATGCTATTGCCGAAATGATAATGAAGGTAAAGGAGCCCATAGAGTCTGAGTATAAACTCATCAGAAAAGACCAATTGGTATTCACTTACTTCCACTTTGCAAGTCATAGGCCGCTTACCGATGCTATGATAGAAAGTGGTGCTGTATGCCTTGCATATGAAACAGTAGAAGCAGATGACAAAAGTTTACCTCTACTTGTGCCTATGAGTGAGGTGGCCGGCCGAATGGCTGTGCAACAAGGAGCTAAATACCTAGAAAAACCAATAAAAGGTAAAGGAGTTTTGCTGGGCGGCGTGCCAGGAGTACCTCCAGGTAAAGTACTTGTTATAGGTGGCGGTGTAGTGGGTACACAGGCTGCTAAGATGGCTGCAGGTCTTGGAGCTCAAGTAACTATACTCGATGTAAGTCTGACACGATTAAGATACCTAAACGACGTAATGCCAGCTAATGTGGTAACACGTTTTAGTAACGAAATGAACATTCGTGACCTTTTACCGCATATGGACCTCGTAGTAGGGGCAGTACTGATACCCGGCGCTAAGGCTCCAAACTTGATTACTAGAGATATGCTCAAAGACATGTCACCCGGCACAGTGGTGGTAGATGTAGCAGTAGACCAAGGCGGATGCATAGAAACCTGTAAACCAACAACACACGAAGATCCCACATACATCATAGACGACATAGTGCACTACTGCGTGGCGAATATGCCCGGTGCAGTACCGTATACATCTACTGTAGCACTTACCAACGCAACGCTTCCTTATGCCATACAACTAGCTAATAAAGGATGGAAACAAGCGTGCAAAGACAGTAAAGAGTTACGCTACGGACTAAATATAGTAAATGGAAAAGTCTGTTACAGAGGTGTTTCAGATGCTTTTGGACTTAAATTCACTTCAGAAGACGACATCCTGGCTGAAGCGTAGTCATACAAAACCATCTAAAAAACCATTCTGTACACTAGAATGGTTTTTTTATGCTCCCATTTTAAAAGACCTTTGTTGCGTATGAAACTGTTTCATAAAATTTACCAAAATACAGAAAGCGATTCAGCACCGCATCTATTCATTCTGCACGGTTTATTTGGAATGCTTGACAATTGGCACAATATGGCCAAAAAACTATCAGCACACTTCCATGTAATCACGGTAGATCAACGAAATCACGGACAAAGTCCACATAGCGATAAGATGTCCTTCGAGCTTATGGCAAATGATCTTGCACAACTTATGGATGATCTAAGTATATCCTCTGCACACATTTTAGGCCACTCAATGGGAGGTAAAACCGCAATGAAATTTGCTGACTTACACCCTAATAAGCTTGATAAATTAATAGTAATAGATATTGCACCAAAAAAGTATAAGCCAGGACATACGGCGTATTTCAACGCATTTCGCACCATCGACTTCGCACAGTGCAACACTCGAAAAGACGCTGATGCAGCCCTCGCCAAAGTAGAGAGCAACATAAGTGTACGCCAATTTCTCCTCAAAAACTTGGATAAAGCAGACCAAGGCTACAAATTGAAACTAAACTTCTCCGCTATAGAAGCTTTTTATCCTGCTATGCTAGATACGTTGTCATTTCAATGGATTGTAACTGCCAAAACGCTCTTTTTATACGGCGAGGAATCTGGTTATATAACAACCGATGATATGGAAACCATTACAGAAACATTTACACAAGTTGACTTCATAGGTGTACCAAACTGTGGTCATTGGGTTCATGCTGAGCAACCCGCCATCTTTTATGATGCTGTACAAACCTTTTGTTCTAGATAAAAAAGTGCATTTTAACTATACTTGTTGAACATTAAATACGTGAAGCACTCCTTATCTATACTCCTTATACTCCTTGTCACATCAAGTGCTTGGTCTCAGACTACCATAACAGGGAGAGTAACCGATGCCGTTACGGGAGACCCTCTCCCCTACGTAGCTATCCGCGGAGTCAATATTCAATTGGGCGCTATTACCGATTTTGATGGCTATTATAAAATCGAAACAAACAGCCAACCAGACAGTTTACTTGCCGCATATATTGGCTATAAAACGGTGAAGCAAGCTGTGGGGACCAATATTACTCAACGCATTGACTTTGCTCTCATGGAGTCAGCAAGCAGTCTAAAAGAGTTTGTGGTAAGACCTGGAGGTGTAAACCCTGCACTGGTTGTCATGAAAAGAGCTCAAAAACGCAAAAAAAATCATGACCCAGATAAAATAGAATTTTTTGAGTACGAAAGTTATAATAAGGTACAACTGGCAGTAGATAATGTCACTGATAAATTTAAAAAACGAAAGATATTCCGTGCAATGGAGCCGCTGTTTGATACAATCAGCAGTTTTAGTGACAGCTCAACTAAAAAAGTATTACCCGTTTTTGTATCTGAAACCATAACTGACTATTACTACCGTAAGTTTCCCCGTAGAACCAAAGAAAATATTCGTGCTACAAAACTACAAGGCGTAGGAGTAGGGGATGAAAGTTATGTTTCTCAAATACTCGGTTCTACTTTTCAGCAATACAACTTCTACCAAAATAACCTGTACATACTGGACAAGGATTTTATATCGCCCATGAGCAGTACAGCCAATGCTTACTATTACTTTACCCTAATAGATAGTGTGGAAATAGAGGGCAATTCTTGCTACCAAATACAGGTAGACCCCAAGAACCCCATTGACCTTGTCTTCAGAGGAATGATATGGATAGATGCGCGCTCTTACGCTATCAAAAGACTCAGTCTTGAAATAACCAGCGAAGCCAACCTTAACTTTATTGAAAAACTAAAGATACAGCAAGAGTTTGAAGAGGTAGAGCCATCCTACTGGTTGCCCAATAAAACCCGTGTACTCATTGATATTGCAGAACTTACCAATAATACCGTTGGCATGATTGGGCTATATTATAACTCCAATAAAAACATTAAAATAAATAAGGTCCATGAACTCCCCTTTTACGATGAAAAAATAGGCGTCGCTGAAAACTCTTTTTCACGTTCGGAAGAGTACTGGGATACAGCCCGCCATGAGCGCATCACTACCGACGATAAACGGGTATATCAGATGGTAGATTCTCTTAATAACCAACCCTTAGTAAAAACCTATATTGATATCGTAGAGATAGCTGTAGGTGGATACATTCCCAAAGGAAAAATAGAGATAGGTCCGTGGTATAATCTGTTAGGGTATAATAATCTGGAAGGTTTGCGTACAAGAATTGGTTTTAGAACTTCTCCAGCGTTTCACAAAGACTTACAACTTAGAACATACGGTGCTTACGGGTTTCATGATCAACAGTTTAAGTATGGTCTTTTTGCAGACTACGTCTTTAGCAGAACCAAATGGGCCAAGGTGGGAGCTTTCATAAAGCAAGATGTTGAACTTATTGGTTTGACAGATGAAGATATAGGAACCAGTACGCTATATAATGCTTTTGCCTTATTAGGTACGGACCAGATAAATCGCAGTTTCACCAAAAAAATATGGGGAGAAAAAGAATTGTTAAAAGGGTATACGCAACGTATCAACCTTACCCACAAAACCTTTGAATTTGAGCCTGTGGGCGACTTTAACTTCGGTTATTACAGCGCACCAGGGGATAGCACCTCCGCCATCCAATCCAATTTTGATATAGCCTCTGTAAACTTAAGGGGTCGTTTCTCTCGAAAAGAACAATTCATATATCGCCGCACCAACAGGTATAGCCTTGGCAATCTAAAAGCACCCGTATTATCTATTGATTATACCCATAGCTTTGATAAGCTACTCGGTGGTGATTTTAAATTTGATAAGGTAGGTTTGGAGCTTTGGCAATTCAATAGCTTGGGTAATTTTGGCACCTTTCAATACCGTTTAAAAGCCTATAAAACCTTTGGAGAGGCCCCATACCCTGCACTCTATATTATGCGAGGGAATCAATCTGTTTTTAGTAGTGCCTTGTCCTATAATCTGATGGATTTCTTTGAATTTGTAGCGGATCAGTATATTTCTGTAGATTATGAGCATCAGTTTAATGGGCTTATTATGAATAGAGTACCCCTAGCTAAAAAATTAAAATGGAGAAGTTTTGTGAATACAAAAGCTGTATACGGAACAATCAGCGAAGCCAATAAAGCGTACATGCCACTAAACGATGCCAACTTTACCAATCCTAGTTTTTTCTCGAATGGAAAACCATACGTAGAAATGGGATATGGCATTGAAAACATTTTTCGCTTTATCCGCGTAGATTTCATACATCGACTGACCTATTTAGACGATGATCATCCAACTGCAAAACCTTTTGGCATAAAATTCAACGCAACCTTACGGTTCTAAGAGACCACTGAAGCGGTCCATCGAATCAACGTTTCTTTTCAAAGAAAGTCTTCATTAATAGAACACTCTCTTCCCCTAGAACACCCTCTTTTACATCCATTTTGTGTCCAGAATGCACAAAGTTAGTAAACCCGTGTTTCGGCTCCATGCAGCCAATAACTACCTTTTTTATGCGTGCATTTTTTATAGCACCGTAGCACATTACGCAAGGCTCGACAGTAACATAAAGTGTGCAATCGTTCAAAAATTTGGAGTCTAAGTAGGAGCTTGCTGCCGTAATAGCTAAAATCTCCGCATGAGCGGTGGGATCACTTAATTTTTCAACTTGATTGTATCCTTTCCCTATTATATGATTGTCAGCAACAACAACGGCCCCTATTGGCACTTCATCCTCTGCAAAAGCACTCTCTGCTTGTCGCAGTGCTTGTTTCATGAAATACTCCGCTGTTAGTTCCATTGCTTTGTGTTTATCTCTTGATAAATGGCATTGAAAAGCATCTCGCCTACATACCTCGCTCCTTTGAAGCTGAAATGCGTGTAGTCTTTCTGAGCTAATCCCATTTTGACCCAAGCTGCCATACTATTCTCTCCTCCCATGGCTTCATACAGATCCCAAAAACAACAACCTGATTCTAAAGCAGCTTCTTGCATAGCATCACGAATAAGCGGTATATTGCTGTAAGAAACCATTTCTCCACCCCTATTGCGGCTCATATCACTTGGGCCTATTACTATGACCGTGATACCCGGATATGCCGTCTTAATGCTACTCAATTGCTTTTTCAGGATGTTTTTGTAATAGCCATAGTCAGACCGTACATTGGGCACCACATTAATACCGTATTGTAACATTATAGCGCAGACGTTCATCTGTTTTAGTTGTTTGCCATACAGGTTAACATCCATTTTACTAAACCCAACAGCTGAACTGCCTCGCATTGCAAAATTATCTACCGCTACGCCTCGCTCACCATCTAAAGCTAAACCATATATGGTCGGAAATTTTCCCTTAGTAAAGGTAAGTTTTAACGTATTTGTAGTGCGAATATCCCACTCATATTTTCCGATTTCGGTGGCCAAAGGAAGAGTGTAATCATGGATGTAATCATCGCTTCGCACATTGACCACAAACGGTTCGTCTGTACCGTAGAGTAATGTCGCCTTGCGATGGGTTTTGGCAAGAGAATAACCGGAAGAGCCTACCCTGACTTGCATGTAAGCCTGAGCCTGGTTTGTATCTGTATATACAGCGTGCCTATTCCCTGAAGAATCCATTTCTGTGTTCCACGCTATAAACCTACTGCTTGGGCCACTTATTGTGAATGCAGCAGCACCAATTCCCAGCGGCCTACCGGCTACTAAACCCTCTTTTACATAGATAGCCTGTTTACTAAAGTTTTTTGATTCAGAGACAAAAGCACTTCTGCGAGAAGAAGCTGCTGGCTCGTTGGGCAACAATATTCCAGGACCTTCTCCTCCATAAATTAACTGCATTTTATTTCTAAAATAATCTGTTATCCGATCGCCTTCTAGCTGAGAATCGCCATAATGTAATATACGGACCACCTTGTCTTTGCTTAGTATCTTTACCCCGTACTTTAGCATTTGAAGAGCATAGGGATTATTGGACGGAAGCTGTAATTTTCTATAGCGTTTTACGGTATCTACCCGTTGTCTGTTTTTTGTACTGTCTGTTTTTACTGCTACACGTACTATTGTTTCAATAGTGTCCACCACTACCGTGTCTCTTTCCTCTTGAAGCTCAACCCCTGCAAGCACATCGTCTATATCTACCTCTACAATAGCACTAGTGCTTTCCCCGGTCAACTCAGCAAAAGATACAAATTTCAACTTCTGATTATTTACAATAGTAATGCCGTCTGTCGGGAATAGCCAGACAATGAGACCCAATAACACGTTTACAGCAAGCAACGCGAAAAATACTGTTCTCGGACGCATGCTCCTACTTTCAAGGTATTTGTTCCTATCCAGTTTCATTGCATATTAATCTTTCTTTGTAACCGCATCACTCTGCAGTATAGGGCCGTCATTACTGTTCTGTGCGTTGCGCCCAATTCCTACTCGTGATCGCCAAATAACACCTCTATTTTTCATAATAACTGGATACTATACTTCCAATATTAAATAGTTCGTTTTCGGCAAATGCTCTTCCCATAAAATGCATTCCAATGCTCAATCCGTCAGACTCCGCAGTAGGTACAGATATGGCAGGCAAGCCTGCAAGGGGTGCTTGTACCGTGAATATATCTGCTAAGTACATTTTAATGGGATCTTTACTCATATCTCCGCCTATATCGAAAGCGGTAGTAGGCGCAGTAGGGCATAGGAAAAAATCGTAGGTCTCTAATATTTTTTCGCTTTCTTGCTTTATTACTCTACGCACTTTTTGCGCTTTGGCGTAGTATGCATCGTACTCATCGGCACTGAGCACAAATGTACCTGTCATTATTCTACGTTTCACCTCTACACCGAAACCTTCGCTTCGCGATTTTTTGAAAGTAGATTCTATATCTGTTGCTTTTTCGCTTCGCTGCCCATAGAGCATTCCACTGTAGCGGGATAGATTGCTGCTTGCCTCTGCAGTGGTTAGCACGTAGTAGCAAGGCACCATATACTCAAGGTACGGAAAACTCCGCTCCTCTATGGTATGACCATCGGCTTTCAACTTTTCCAATAGGTCTTGATAGGCTCCTTTTACGTCGTTAGCCAAACCTTCGTTTTCCATGGCCTCTTTGGAGTATGCGATTTTATATTTTTGGTTGGCATCTGGTTGGTAGGCTGTTACTGAAACGCTGGATGATGTAGCATCATTTTCGTCCACTCCAGCCATAAGTTGCGTTAGCAATGCTGCGTCTTCTATACTTCCCGTTACGGGACCTATTTGGTCAAAGCTAGATGCATAAGCCAACAAACCGTTTCGCGATATTCTACCGTACGTAGGTTTGATGCCAATAGTGCCTGTAAACGATGCTGGCTGACGAATAGACCCCCCAGTATCTGATCCAAGGGCTGCAAGGCATAAGTCTGCTTGAACCGCTACTGCACTTCCTCCAGAGCTCCCACCAGGCACTTTTGTGCTATCAGCTGCATTTCTCACTGCTCCGTATGCCGAATTTTCATTGCTAGCTCCCATGGCAAACTCATCACAATTGCACCTTCCTATCACTATAACATCTTCATCTAGAAGGCGTTGCAATGCAGTTGCAGTAAATACCGCTTCATAATTGCCAAGAATTTTAGATGATGCCGACACCGTATGACCTGTGTAGCAAATATTGTCTTTGATAGCCAAAAACATACCAGCCAGTTTACCAGCAGTCCCGTTTTTGAGCTTGCGGTCTACTACTGATGCTTGAGCACGCACTTCATCAGTGAATACCTCAAGCATCGCATTAAGGTGTTTATGTGCCTCGTTTTGATTGAGGTAATAGTCTGCTAAGTCTACACAAGATGTTTTGCCTAGGCTCAAGTCAGACTGTATGTGGTGTAAAGACGTGTACTTCTTTGGGCTCATTGACCTTTACTTGTCCTCTGCTTTTTTCTCCTTTTTGGGAGTCTCATTCATTCCTTCACGCAAGCTTTCACTTACATCATTTTTAGCTTTATTAAACTCTTTTATACCAGAGCCTAAGCCTTTCATTAATTCAGGAATCTTTTTGCCACCAAAAAGTAAAAGGACTGCAAATACAATAAGTACCCATTCCATTCCGCCCATATTTAAAAACAATAACATAGTTTTTTATTATTAAAATTACTTCTACAAACGTAGTATAAAAACTTGGGATATTGAGATGTACTGCGGAATGATTAACTTCGTCCAATATCAATAATGCTATGGCAGTAAGAAGACCTTTCAACCTACAAAAATGGATAGATGAGCACCGCGATGAGCTAAAACCACCTGTGGGCAACCGTAACTTGTATAAAGATGCAGGAGATTATATCGTCATGATCGTGGCTGGACCCAATGCCCGCAAAGACTATCACTACAACGAAACGGAGGAGCTTTTTTATCAGCTAGAAGGTGATATCAATGTGCGCATACAAGAAGATGGTAAGGCGGTAGACATACCTATTACTGCTGGTGAGATGTTTCTCTTACCCGCTAACGTGCCTCACTCACCCATGCGTAGCGAGGGCAGTATAGGCCTTGTTATAGAATGCAAGCGTACTCACGGTGAGCAAGACGGCTTAATGTGGTTCTGCGACAACTGCAACAACAAGCTACACGAATACAAATTTCCACTCACTGATATAGAAAAAGACTTTATTCCACGTTTCCGTGAATTTTATGCCAGCAAAGAGCTGCGCACGTGTACTGCATGCGGTACGGTAATGGAAACTGATCCGCGGTTTGTTTAGGACGAAGCAATAAAATTGCCAAGGGACACCCAAAACAGAAGCAGGCATAACAGATTTTGACTTTGTTCATGATTATCATCAAACTATTTGCCACTTTGTATAGTTTTGAACCTATGCGAAAGACCTTCTTCTCACTTCTTGTTTTGGCCGGTTTGTCTACACTAGCTCAAATGCCCAAACAGCTGAATAGTGCAGAGATATACCAAGAATTAAAAAAGCTTAATGTCGTGGGTAATGTGCTCTATCTTGCGGCTCATCCAGATGATGAGAATACTCGTTTTATAAGCTACTGTGCCAATGAAAAACTATACAATACCGCCTACCTTTCGCTCACTAGAGGTGATGGCGGACAGAACCTGGTAGGCACCGAAATACGCGAAGAACTCGGAATCGTTCGAACTCAAGAGCTCCTTGCTGCGCGCCGTACAGATGGCGGCACACAATATTTCACCAGAGCAAATGACTTTGGCTACTCCAAAACACCAGAAGAAACTTTAGAGATATGGGATAAAGAAAAAATACTCGGAGATGTGGTTTGGGTAATACGTAAATTTAGACCAGACGTAATTGTATGTCGCTTTCCTACTGATGGCGGAGGCGGTCACGGTCACCATACCGCTTCGGCCCTATTGGCCAAAGAGGCCTTTGGACTGGCAGGAGACTCGACCAACTATCCAGATCAGCTAAAATATGTATCTGTTTGGCAGCCAAAACGAGTAGTGGTAAACACTGGCCGCTGGTGGAACGATAGCATATCTGCCGACGATCCCGATGTAGTAGCTATAGATATAGGCAAATATAATGCTGTGCTAGGCACAAGCTACAATGAACTGGCTGCACGTAGCCGCTCACAGCACAAGAGCCAAGGTTTTGGATCTACAGGTAAACGTGGCGAACAGATTGAATACTTTGAGCACCTTATTGGCACGCCTGCTGTTAAAGACCTTTTTGATGGATATGCTAGCGACTGGAACAGAGTTGAGGGCAGTAAAAATGTGCAAAAAACCATCGATAAGTTGATTAAAGATTATGCCGTTTCGAATCCATCAGCAAGTTTCGGTGGGTTGGTCAAGTTGCGCAGTCAACTGCTTAATCTGCATCCAAAAGAAAATCCTTCTGTTGCCCAAAAAATAATAGACATTGAACACCTTCTGCTACATACTCGCGGAATTTATTTTGAAGCCGTTGCAAGCGAATACTCTGCGGCTCAAGATGATTCTGTGGAAGTAACTTTTGAATTTGTAGGGAGAAACAGAGACCTCCTCCATTTGCACTCTGTCGAAAATCAAAAACTGAATTTTTTGGAGCGCTTTGGGCTCACTAATGAGCAATTTCAAACAGCAACTATAGCCGTAAAAAACCTTCCCATCTCACAACCCTATTGGCTCACCAAAGAAGGAACACTTGGCACCTACAATGTGACAAATCAGAACTTTATTGGCCTGCCCGAAAATAATCCTGCAGTGATATTTACGGCTACCTATGGTCATAAAAATACGGAAGCAATAAAAGTACCGCTAATTTACAAATGGAACGATCCCGTGAAAGGAGAAATGTATCGTCCATTTGTAATTACACCCAAGGTAACGGCCAATGTAAAACAGCCTTCCTACCTTTTTTCTAGTGATGAAGAGCAACTGGTAGAAATCACCTTGAAAAGTCATTCGGACAATCAAAAAGGTTTCATAACCATAGCCTCTAAAAATGGATGGGACATTAGCTGCAATGGCCAGTACGATTTAGCAAAAAAGGGAGACGAAGTGACAATTTTGGCGGTTGTAAAACCAAAAGATAATCCAATGAACGGCCCCATTAAAATTACCATAAATGGACGAAATGCTCATGCTATAAACACAATCACATACGACCACATACCTACCCAAGTATGGTTTCCTCAGAGTGAAATAAACCTCGTATACATAGACGTAAAAACAAAGAGTAAAAAAATAGGCTACATAACGGGTGCAGGAGACCTTGTACCTGACGCATTGCTAAATATTGGCTACGAAGTAGACCTACTTACTGAAGCAGATTTGGAAGAAGAAATCCTCAAACAATACGATGCTATACTTACGGGCATTCGCTTTTTTAATGTAAATAACCGTTCACCCTATATGGCTCCTAAACTCATAAAATACGTGAAACAAGGCGGAAATCTCATTGTGCAATACAATACGCGTCACCGCATGAAAACGCAAACCTTTGGGCCATATCCAATCACACTTTCTCGTGACAGAGTTACCGAAGAAAATGCTGAAGTAATCTTCTTAGATACGGACCACCCCGTGCTCAATGCACCCAACAAACTATCTACGGTAGACTTTGATAATTGGGTGCAAGAACGAGGGCTTTATTTCCCAAACAAATGGGACAAAAGGTATACACCTCTCCTCTCTTGGCACGATAAAAATGAACCTGCGAGAGATGGTTCGCTGCTGGTGGCTAAATACGGGGAAGGACACTATGCCTATACCGGTATTTCCTTTTTTAGAGAACTGCCAGCGGGTGTACCTGGAGCATATAGACTGCTCGTAAATCTTATCGAAATGGACTATGAATAATCACGATAAACCGCCTGTTTTTAGCTCTTGGACGGGTTGGTATGTACTGCTAATCGCCACATTATCCGTTTTAATTTTCTTATTTCACCTGTTCACACAACATTTCTCATGAGCGGTATAGATTGGGTCATACTCGTAGGCACGCTTCTATTTATAGTACTCTACGGTACATGGAAGTCGCGTGGTAGCAAAGACCTAAAAGGCTACCTCAAAGGAAACAACGATGCCAAGTGGTGGGGAATAGGTATTAGTATTATGGCAACTCAAGCCAGTGCTATTACCTTCTTGTCTACTCCCGGCCAAGCATATACAGATGGAATGCGTTTCATCCAGTTTTACTTTGGTCTCCCGATAGCCATGATCATTCTCTCAGTCACTTTCGTGCCCATTTATTATAGACTAAAAGTATATACGGCCTACCAGTTTCTGGAAGAACGCTTCGACCTGAAAACACGAACACTTGCAGCACTTCTTTTTCTTGTTCAGCGAGGCTTGGCTGCGGGTATCACCATCTACGCTCCAGCCATTATTCTTTCTACCTTGCTCGGCTGGAACTTGACGCTTACCAATATTTTTATTGGTGTTCTAGTTATAATTTACACCGTATCCGGTGGAACGAAAGCAGTAACTCAGACCCAAAAGCAGCAAATGGCTGTAATGATGGGAGGAATGGTATTGGCCGGCATTATGGTCATCCAACTACTACCTGAACGCATTGGTTTTATAGACGCTCTGTACGTTGCGGGCAAAATGGGTAGGCTCAATGTTGTCAACTTTGATTTTGACCTCAGTGATCGATATAATTTCTGGTCAGGAATTACCGCAGCCTTATTTTTATTTATGTCTTACTTCGGTACAGACCAAAGTCAAGTACAACGTTACTTAACGGGTAAGTCGCTTTCAGAAAGCAGACTTGGCCTCATCATGAATGGCCTTCTCAAGGTACCTATGCAGTTTGTAATACTTTTTATTGGAGTGATGATCTTTGTCTTTTACCAGTTTGTGCAACCGCCTGTTTTTTTCAATAAAGTAGCCAAAGAACAAGTGGAACAGTCCGCATACGCTCCCCAACTACACAATCTGGAAGGAAAATATACGGCCCTATTTGAGCAAAAACAACAACAACTCTACACCATGGTAGACGGAGTGCGTACCCAAGACGAAGCAAAAACAACAACGGCTAAAAATCAAGCACTCGCACTACAAGCAGAATCTGAAGAAGTTCGTGTAGAAGTAAAAGAACTTGTAAAAACCGTAAATCCTGATGCCGAGACCAATGACAAAGACTACATCTTTATGTCCTTCGTTATGGACCACTTGCCTGTAGGAATGATCGGGCTACTGTTTGCCGTTATGTTTTGTGCAGCAATGAGCAGTACAGCCTCTGAGCTGAATGCGCTAGCTAGCACCACTACAATAGATCTCTACCAACGGAGTATCAATAAAAAAGGAACCGACACGCACTACCTCAAATCGAGCAGGTGGTTTACCCTTGCTTGGGGATTGCTTGCGATCACTTTTGCGACGTACGCATCCCTTTTTGAGAATTTAATACAAGCTGTAAATCTGCTTGGCTCATTATTCTACGGAACCATATTGGGCATATTCTTGGTTGCCTTTTATTTCAAGTCCATTAAAAGTAACGCAGTGTTCTTAGCGGCAATTCTCGCAGAAGCGTGTGTCATATGCCTCCACTATCTCAATGCCAATGGCCTTGCTATTGGCATTCTCAAAATGGGTTTCTTGTGGTACAATGTAGTCGGATGTTTGCTTGTGATAGTGTTTGGCTATTTGCTTCAGGCAGTGTTCCCAAAGAAGGCTGTTTAATTTTTCTGATGAAACAAAACACTCCATGTCTCAAAGTTTACTAAATCTGCATAGAAGCGGAAGTGTATGGAATAAAAAAAGCCGCTCCAATTGAAGCGGCTTCTATCTCTTTTTCTTTAAAAGTGATTACTTCTTCTTTAGCTCGGCCATGAGTTTTTCATTGTTTGCAATGTAGCCATAATCCCCATCCTCGTTTTCTTTTGCCATGGTCAAAGACTTTTCTGCTGTTGCAATAGCCTCTTTCGTTTTACCCATTTTTGCTTGGATTTTTGCTTTGTGGTGCATATACCAAAAGGCCTCTGGTCGCTTATTTATTGCCGCATTTATCCAAGTCAATGCTTGGTTCATATCCTTATCATTTTCTACATAGAAACGTGCGGCGTTGTAGTAGGTTCCGGCACTCGGGCCGTCTACGAGTATTTCTTTTATCTGCTTTTCTATCATGCCATTGGCATCTGTTTTTACGGCAATGGCTACGTGGGTATTTTCCCAGCTGAGGTTCATGTGTCCGTCAGACCCTACGAGATGACTAAAATCGATAGTAAACGTCTCTACAATATCATTCAATATCGTTGGTTTGATTGTAAACCGAGCAACGTCTTTAGCTTCATCATATTTGCCCGCACCCCACAATTCTGTATTGCTATTTAAGATGACCGTCCACTCAGCACTGTTAGGTATAGTAAAAAGTGAGTATGTTCCCGCTTTCACATCTTTTCCTCCTAGGTTTACATCAGTGCTAAAAGTAACAGATGTAGCCTTATTCGCTCCTGTTCGCCATACTTTACCAAAAGGCACCAATTCACCAAAGACAACTCTATTTTTTGCTCCTGGACGACTGTAGGTTACACTGATGTCTGTAAGGCCTAGTTTCTGGTTAATAGTAGCCGTAGGGCTCGGTTGTGGTGTAGTAAGCTGTGCTTGTGCAGCAGCTACAAGTAAGACTAATGCTCCTGCGAAAATGTTTTTTATGTTGTTCATGATTTTTTATTACGTGTATTGATAGGACAAAAATAAGGTAGAATGGTTCATTTTTTCTCCGCTCCATCATAGTCTTACTAGTACAATCAAAGTGAGTAGGAATTTGTATCTTTGTTTGGCTCCTGATCCATAATTGAAATTGAAAGCTTTAGAAAATTTAATCGTATTTATAGAAAATCCTACAACACGAGATACGGATAGGGAAAAGGCGCTATCTCAGCTTAATCTTTCAGGTACTACGACTTCGGAAATTGAGGACTTAGCCTATACCTATTGGCAAGAATATTTTGCTGAAAACATGCACAAAATTCTCAGCGAACGATTAGTCATAATCAGTCACTTACTGCCAGATAATGTTGTGAACGACTGCTTTCAAAACACTTTTCAAGAGTACCAGGACCGCAAAAAACAATTGGGTATTGACGATATGCGTAAGTATTGGGCACCATAACATATAGGCTAGAATAGCTCTAAAAATACTGTTAAAACGGACGCTAAGTTTAACTGAAAATTGTCTGTAAACACAGCATCTAGCACTAACTAGCAATACGGAAAAAACAAGTAAATACTATAAATCAACAACAATGACAGCATTAATAACAGGAGCGTCTGCAGGCATAGGAGCAGAACTGGCTAGAGAATTTGCCAAAGACAACATAAACCTCATCTTAGTAGCTAGAAGAGAAGAAAAGTTGCAATCACTCGGAAAAGAGCTTTCTTCAGAATATGGAATACAGGTGAGTATCATTGCTATAGATCTCTCTAAACCCAGTAGTGCTGATGAGCTGTACAAGAAAGTACAATCTCTAAGACTCACCGTAAACTACTTGGTAAACAACGCGGGTTTTGGAGACAATGGCGAATTTGTAGAGAGTAGCCTAAGTAACCAAGAAAATATGATTAACCTCAATATTGTTACCGTTACCAAGCTTACCCATTTATATGGATCTGATATGAAAGCACGAGAGGGCGGCACTATATTAAATGTAGCCTCTACCGCTTCTTTTCAGCCTGGACCATTAATGGGTGTCTACTTTGCCACCAAACACTTCGTTCTTGCCTTTTCTGAGGCGATAGCTGAGGAACTTAGGCCCTATAATGTCTTTGTTACCACATTGTGTCCCGGTCCTACCCAAAGTGAGTTTGGAGAGCGAGCTGGGTTTGACAAGGTTGTCCCTAGCGATTCAAATCCTTTTCCAAATTCTGCAGAAGTAGCTAAGTTTGGCTACGCTCAAATGAAGAAAAAAAAGGTGGTTGCTATTCACGGTCTTTGGAACGCAATACAGGCAACCCTGATACGATTTGTCCCGCGTTTTTTAATTAGAAAGATCGTACACCTGAAAATGAAAAACTAATATCTCGCCTCTAAAACATTAAGGTGGTGTCTCAAATGGCCTATAATTAGATACCCAAACAATACGGGCTGTACCACAAATCCATTGGCCATCCCTTTGTATTTCATATTGGTCTCGTCCATACTGCTATACAAGTCTATACTCGTGTCTCTTAGTCGACTAAATTCAGTAATTATATCTGCCAATTTTCGTTGGTTTGCTTTGGAGTTTTTAGCGTATGAATTGTGATCAAAACCGGGGAGTTCATTCATCTCCCCTCGAGCAATAGATAATGAACGATACTGAAAAATACGCTCTGTGTCAATCACGTGCTGCAGCACCTCATTCACAGTCCATTTTCCTTCTTCGTAGGTATACGTGCCCTTATCCTCTGAAATGTCTGTTGCCCAAGCAATAAATTCTGCCTTTGAGTTTTTCATCGCCCCTATCATATCATCCTCGCCAACTAATTTCAGATACCCATCGAAATATGCAGGTACATTCTCTAACCACTCTTTAGACATGCTGCGAAAGTAATTTTTTAAGGCATATTTGCTTTAGTTTAACCATAATGATAGAAACCTCAGAAGCGAGGAACACCATATTACCAATGCAAAGCATACAAAAACAACTACCCAACCTACTCACGCTGGCCAACCTAATATGTGGTACACTAATGATTATCAGCGCATTCCAACTTCAGTTTGTAACTGTAGCTTGGCTTGCGGCGGCGGCTTTGGCTTTTGATTTTTTAGATGGCACTGCCGCTAGAGCACTTGGCGTAAGCTCGCCCATGGGACAAGAACTCGATTCTATGGCAGATATGGTCAGCTTTGGGGTAGCACCAGCAATGGTTCTTTATAATTATTGGGAAAACGAACGGTTTAATGGTTCTGATATCTTGCAGTTTGACATACCATACATTGTTGATATTGTTCCCTACTTCCCGTTAGCAATAGCTGCATTTTCGGGGTATCGCTTGGCTAAGTTTAATGTTTCTACGCAGTCTAACGACTACTTTCAAGGCTTACCAACACCCGCATTAGCATTGGCCTGCTTTGCACTTCCTCTGGCTGCAGAGCAATTTGAAATGGCTAACACCTTTCTTAATCATCCCCTGTTTATTATGCTCTTCAGTCTAATTGGCGGCATGCTCTTGGTTAGTGAGCTAAAACTTTTTTCTCTTAAAATAGGGTCGAAAAACAAACTGCTAAACAAGCTAAGAATAGTGTTGGTAGTCGTCTGTGCCAGTTTAATTGTTTTGTTTCATTTTGTAGGAGCATTTCTTTGCCTTATCGTCTACATACTTTTTTCTTTGTTTGCACAAAAAATCATAACTTAATATCCTTTATTTGCGATAAGGAATTAACTGAATGAGAGACCAAATATTTGACCTACTAGGTTTAGAACTAAAACGCCAACAAGAGGGAATAGAACTTATAGCGTCCGAAAACTTCACATCTAAAAATGTGATGAATGCTATGGGAAGTGTATTCACCAATAAGTACGCAGAAGGATTACCGGGTAAACGCTATTACGGTGGTTGTGAAATAGTAGACCAAGTAGAGCAACTTGCAATTGACAGAGCAAAGGAACTTTTTGGTGCTGCTTGGGTAAATGTACAGCCGCATAGTGGTGCACAAGCCAATGCCGCCGTGATGCTAGGTGTATTGAACGCTGGCGACCAAATTCTTGGTTTTGACTTGTCCCACGGCGGACACCTTACGCATGGATCAACCGTAAATTTCTCAGGAAAACTATACACTCCCGCTTTTTACGGAGTAGAAGAGGAAACGGGTCTTATTGATATGGACAAAGTAGAAGCAAAAGCACTAGAAGTTAAACCTAAGCTTATTATTTGTGGAGCATCCTCTTATTCTCGCGATTGGGATTACAGTCGTTTCAGAGCAATAGCAGATAGTGTTGGGGCACTTTTGCTAGCAGATATATCGCACCCCAGTGGTCTTATAGCTGCCGGTTTACTCAACAATCCATTACCACATTGCCATATTGTAACTACAACTACCCACAAAACACTTCGTGGACCACGTGGTGGAATGATAATGATGGGAGAAAATTTTGACAACCCATGGGGACTCAAAACACCAAAAGGAGCTATCAAGAAAATGAGCGCTATTTTAGATGGAGCTGTTTTCCCAGGTACTCAAGGTGGACCACTAGAGCATGTAATTGCTGCTAAGGCTGTAGCTTACAAAGAAGCTTTAGACCCCAATTATAAAGAATATTGTAAGCAGGTAATAGCCAATGCCAGCGCTCTCGCAGCTGCAATGGTAGCACGTGGGTACAAGATTATATCTGGCGGAACAGATAACCACATGATGTTAATTGACCTAAGGCCAAAAGATGCCAATCTAACAGGTAAATTAGCTGAAAACGCATTGGTCAAAGCAGATATCACTATCAATAAAAATGCTGTGCCTTTTGAAACGCGCTCACCATTTGTAACCTCGGGTATTCGAATTGGCACCCCCGCTATTACAACGCGTGGAATGAAGGTCAAGGACATGGAAACGGTTGCTAACTTAATCGATAGGGTTTTGATGAATCCAGAAGACGAGTCCAACCTATCTGCTGTAAAATCAGAGGTAAATACGCTTATGACTACATTCCCGTTGTATGCATAGAAGATTGCCTGTTTTTTTATTGTTTCCGTTTTCAAAAATCCTCTTATATTAGCCTGCTTCAATCAAAAGCAAAGCAAATATCAAAACTGTATTTCAAGACATCAAGCAACACTGGCGTAAAGACACCTTAGCCGGTTTTAGTGTTTCGCTAGTAGCTTTGCCTCTATCTATCGGTGTGGCACTGGCTATGGGCCTGCCATCTCAAGCACTTTTAGCGGGCATATTTGCTGCTGTTATAGGTGGGGTTTTTACCACTTTCGTTCGTAGCGGAAACGTTTCTATAAACGGTCCGTCCCCTGCACTCATTGGTATAGTCGTGACCGGCATGATTGCCTTAGGCAGCTGGGAATATATGCTTGCCGCTTTTGTATGCGCAGGCATTTTGCAGGCTCTTTTTGGACTTTTCAAACTGGGTGGATTAGCAGATTTTATTCCGTCTAGTGTAGTACAAGGTATGATGGCCGCTATTGGTGTAATCATTCTTGCTGGTCAGATACATCCGGGTCTAGGTGTACAGATTGGCGCTATGAATGATTTCGACAAGCTATTGGCTGTTCCGTCTAGTTTGGCCAATATGAACCCCTTGATCGCCATAATTTTCTTTAATAGCTTAATCATACTAGCGGTGCACCCTCATGTTACCAATAAATTTATTAAATACGTCCCCGCTCCCATCTGGCTTTTGCTTTTCGCTGTGCCGCTTTATATGTTATTCGAACGTTTACTCGATGGCCATATTACCTTATTTGGCAAAGAGCACACATTAGATTCAGCCAAAGACCTTATTAATTTTGAACTCCCAAGAGATATTGTCAACGACCTCCTGGTTTTTCCCGACTTTGACAAAATAGACAGCTTAGGCTTCTGGTTGGTAGTACTTTCTGTTTTCTTAGTGTCTACCATTGAAACCTTAGGTTCTGCGAAGGCAATTGACAAAATTGACCCGCTTAAACGAAAAACTAACCTTAACAGAGATGTGGCTGCTATGGGCCTAAGCACCATTCTATCTGGGTTCATCGGCGGATTACCCGTTATAGCCGTTATAGCTCGGAGCTCTGTGAACATAAATCATGGTGCAAAAACACGACTTTCAAACTTAGTGCATGGCGTGCTTATCTTGCTATTTATGTCTTTACTTTCTGAGTATATTAAGATGGTGCCAAAGGCTGCCCTTATGGCTATACTTGTGTTTACTGGCTATAAACTGGCCTCACCTAAAGTATTCAAAGATGCTTCGTTAAAAGGGTACGAGCAATTTCTCATATTGGTTGTCACTCTTGTAGCCACTCTACTTACAGATCTCAATAAGGGCATACTAATCGGTATACTTTTTACCGTTGTAATACACCTAGTACGTTCACACCTTCCTGCTAATTTATTTTTCAAGTATGTAGCAAAACCCTACTTTAGACTATCTGAGATAGATGATCACTACCACCTGAAAGTGAAGGGTGTTGCAAATTTTAGCAGCATATTAAAGCTGCGAAAAACATTGGCTAAGGTGCCACCAAACAACCAACTTGTTTTTGATTTTTCGAGAACACGTCTTGTCGATTTCAGTATGCTAGAATTTGTAAATAATTGGGGAAAAGACTACCGGACAGATTATGGAGGAAGCTTTGAAATAATTGGCCTTGATGAGCATCTTACTACAAGTGAACATCCTTATGGCATTCACGCACTTCCGCAATCTGCCGCCAAACCGTTATCTAAAAGACAACACGAACTCAAAGAGTTTTCTTTTGGCAATGGATGGACCTTTGAACCAAAACTAGACTGGAATATAGACTACCTCACCACCAATACTTTTTTTGAAACCCGGCCAATTGAGTACCTCAAAAACAGAATGGAGGGTACGCTACCGTGTAATGCGAAATGGGAACTGGTTGATATCACTTTTGATGAGGGAGCACTTATGGCTGCTGAAGTGCATAATATGACAATGCTGCTCATTGATTTCAATACGCCTATTCCTGATTTTGAATTGGATAAGGAACGTTTATTTAACCGACTTCTAGACTATGCAGTAAAAGAAGATATAGACTTAGCAGAAGATTTTGATACTAAATTTTCAGTGAAAGGAAGGGACAAAACGGCCATCAAAAATTTCTTCACCCCTGAGCTTCGTCAGTTTATCAAAGAGAATGACAAATACCACATAGAAAGTACCGATAGTGCTATTCTTGTGTTTAGGTATTTCCGCGTTATGAGTATCTCAGAGATACAAGAATTGTTAAAATTTGGCGAGCAACTTACCGGGTACTTTCAGAAGTGTGTTGTGACACCTAAGAACACTCCATAGTTTGTAGCTGTTTTGGGAACAAAAACAGCATGTAGCCCTTGTACACTCGCACATACGTTCAACTTTTCAAATCTATACTCTGCTGCTTCTCGCCAGAGTATGCCCGAATAATTTCCGTATCCTAAGCTGGAGCACAGTTTAAACCTATCACTAAACGCATGGCCAAACCCTACAGTTCCTGTGATACCATACTTTCCTAGATCGATAGATTGTAGGGATGTAACCAATGTGCTTTTATTATTCAATTTATGACTCCATGTCAAATTTATTCTGCTGGGCAGAGTAGCCCATTTTATCTTTTTTCTTGCGTTTTCTAGTATCGGGGAATAGTTAGAATCCACATATTGCTGCAATGTAGTGGTATCTCGTATGAAGTCATACCCTATCCCTGTAAAGCGAAGAGAAGTGTCTAGCTCTAAACCGGTGTAATCCAACATTCGGGTTAAATTAACATCCCGAAGGGCTATTCTTACACTGTTTTTTTTGTTGATGGTGTAAGACAAGTCTATGCCTACATTTAGGCCCACTCCCTTTATAGCTCCATTTGTCTGCTCAGAAACAGCAAACTGAGCTACCGATGCGTCTATGTATTCTCCCATAGGAGCTGTATAAAGCGATATCGCGCCAGTTGATAACGAAGTGTAGCGTGTAAGAGCATTGAGACCAAAGAGTAGCTTAGCTTGCAGCTTATCTGTGTTGTTTAGCTTATATGTTGCGCCAAACCCACTCCCCGCATAGCTCAAAAAGTGAAGACTCTTGCTTTCTATTTGCTCATCAATAAAAGGAGCGTTGCCAAAAAAGAGAAGCTCTGTTAGCTGTTTCTCTCCCGCATATCCATTCATGGTGAATGTGTTTGCGTATACGCCCCATGTTTTATTCACCTTATATTCTGCCTCTGCCTTAGCAAAGGCATAGAGATTTACCCTCTGCTGCTGTCCATCTTCAAATTTTTGTTTTGCTTCAGGTGTAAATTCCGTTCTAACTAAAACATCGGTAAACATTTTTGTATTGATTGCATTGGAAGAGACGCTTATATCTGTTGTAATTTTTATACTACTAGGCTGCCAATTTTTGTCAAAGCTGTTTCCTAAAAAGGCAAAATTGTCTGCCTGCTGACCATAGGCAGAGCAGGTTATTAACAGTGCAAATAACTTAAAGCTGATTTTCATAGGTAAAATTTGTTCCAAGTTTTATGTCTATTTCATAGTCGCTATACATTTTGTAACGCTTAGCCTCTTTGGTGTTGAAGAACACATTGAAATCAATGCCGTCAGACACTTTAAATAAATCCATCTCATTTCTGTTTAAAGCAATTATCACCTCACTCTCTGCCGGAGCTACCGTTTTTCCTGTAGTGGCATCTACTTCTGCAGCTGCCATCTTATTTTCTCCGTTAATGGTTTTTGTGAGCACTATTCTTCCTTGTTCGTCTACAAAGTCTAGTGATAGTCCTGCCTCTATGGGAAAGTCGTTTTCTATGGTTAAAATTAGCTTTCCTTCTTTGATATTGTCTAACTGCTCCTTATCGAGCGCAATGTTTTCCCTCAAACGAAGGTTCAAACTATCCAGACCAAAGTGCATTGGTACTGTAAGTTTGAAATTAAGTGTTAACTCGCTCATATCAAAGGCAAAGTCACTTTGATTAAGCGTACCATTGGGATTTATTTTTGCCGTTACGCTGGGTATAACCTTGTGCGGCAAATTTTGTAAGAACAACTTCAAGTTTGAACTGGTATTATCCAACACAATTTCTTTTTGAAAAGCCGTTAAAGGTGGGTTTGTCGCTCTCTCTAAGAACACATCTTTCAATAAATTACCAGACACTAAATTCACGACTTTGTTACTTGTAGAATTTAGACCCCGAATCTCCTGAACATCAACCAGGCTTTCTATACCAAAACTATTGTAAAAGTTCAAGTCTACTCGCGCATCCTCTAGGTTAATATTTCCCTCAAGCTTTGATAGGGCGTCTAGGCTTAATGTATCTGTTGCAGATAGATCATGCCGTCCTGGGTCTCCTATTACCAAGGATGCCATTACATTGACCAGTCCAAACTCAATCTTTATTTTGTCCTCTAGAGATAGGGTTCTTTCTAGTCCAGAATAGTCTATTCTAGCAATTAATTCATTGTATATGAGATTATAATTGGGTTGCTTGGACTGACTTTCCCCCCATAAGTATATTACGAATCCGTCAATAGGAAATCTTTCTTCTACATAGACCACTTCTCCCTCAGGCGCTGGAGGAATTACCCAATTTTGCTCTATAATTCCTGATTCGCCCGTTTTAAAACTATTCGGAATTTTATAATCTAAAATAATTGCTTCGTCAATTGACGACTCCACTTTCATCAATATATCCCCAGACTTAACATACACTTGAGTCAGTTCAGCTCCACCAAAGTCGTACTTGGTCTCCTCTGCTTGCTCTACTAGATTTTGTGCGGGAAATATAGCCGTAGCCACAAGTGGTTTTAACCCCCGGACTGTTATAGTTGTACGTATGCCATTAGTCACATCAATGAGCACTTCACCGTTGCTTGCTTTTGTTTTTACTCTTTTTACGATAAGCTCCAGAACTCCATCTACAGTAAGTCCCGCCAAATCGTATGTCTCTTGCACCGTGGTACCTGGCGCTAGGTTCGTGAATACACCCGAAACTATCGCTTCCTTATCATCGTCGTTTCTTAATTCAAATTCCAAAACTTCTGCCTCGACGGGTAGATCGTTACTAATTGAAATATCGATATACCCTTCTTTGAAGGTTGCCGTTGTAAAAAACTGTTCAGTCACATCGAGTACCGTTCCCTCATTTGAGGTAATGTCTTGAGCCCCCAACTCTGTAGTTTGCCCATTGAGCAAGACACTTGCTGGATAGATTTCTAACAGCGTAAGCGTATCGGTAAATGATCGATCATCGAGTACGAGACTCGTAAGCGAAACTTCTATTTCCTCTACACGATCAGGAATTTCTAAAATATCTTCCAGATTGCTTACGCCATATTCTTCTTCAAAAACGACAGTAAGTTCTCCATTTGGCCCTTCTTGTGTAATGCTGTCTGGCAATATGTCTCCTAAATCTAGCTTTGTTTGAAGCAACGGAGCGACCCAATTACTCTCTGAACTAAACTTCTCTTTACGACAAGCAGAGAGAAACACAACACCAACTAGTAACAGATAGTATAGTCTTTGCATAGTACAAATAAAGCCTCAAACGATTGATTATATTAAGTTTGCTACAAGAAATTGCACTGAAATGTCTTCACATCATTTTGTAAAAGATGGCCAAGAGCCGGCATTGGTAATAGCCAACGGTGAAATGTGCGCCTACGAAATACTAACTTCACTCATGGAATGGTGTCCTTATATAGTAGTATGTGATGGGGCGTATAACCGCATAAAGAACCTGCAAATAACTCCAGACGTGGTTATAGGAGACTTCGATAGTTTAAAGGGTGTTGAGCATAACTTGCACACGCAATACATCCATCTCAAAGATCAAGAAACTACGGACCTTGAAAAAGCAATCAACCACCTTATAGAAAAAGGATACACCGATATAAACGTAATTTGGGCGTCTGGAAAACGCTTGGATCATACCATCAATAATTTTGCAACGCTTGCCAAATATTCTAAAATAAAAGTAGTGTTAATCGATGATTATTCACGTTCGTTTATACTACCAAAAAACTATAGCAAACGGTATGAAAAGGGACAGGCGTTATCTTTGGTACCCATACACACCTGTTCTGGCATTACTACCAAAAACTTGAAATACAACTTAGAAAACGAAGCCTTGTGCTTCGGAAAACGAAGCGGAACAAGCAACGAGGCTACAGGTAATGGCCTAGTAGAAATCTCGCACACAAAGGGTTTACTCGCCCTAATAGAGGGGGCCGATTAAAAAAACATATTATCTACTGTAATTTGGAGCTTCTTTGGTAATGGTGACATCGTGTGGGTGACTCTCTCTTATGCCTGACCCCGTAATGTGTGTAAACTGAGCTTCTTTGAGTTCAGCAATGGTGGCAGAACCCGTGTATCCCATTCCTGCTCTAAGTCCGCCGATGTATTGGTAAACTACTTCAGATAGTCTCCCTTTATATGCCACTGTACCAACAATACCCTCTGGAACCAGTTTCCCTAAATCAGCTTCTGCATCTTGAAAATACCTGTCTTTTGACCCTTTTTTCATAGCTTCAATGCTTCCCATTCCCCGATAACTCTTTACTTTTCTTCCTTCATAAAAAGATACGTCTCCTGGAGCCTCTTCGGTTCCGGCAAATAAACTACCTGCCATAATAGCGTCTGCTCCAGCCACAACTGCTTTTACTAGGTCTCCGCTATACCGTATACCTCCATCCGCAATTACAGGAACTCCTGTTCCTTTTAAGGCTTCTGCACATTCCATTACTGCATTCAACTGAGGCACACCAATACCTGCTATTATACGCGTGGTACATATAGACCCAGGCCCTACACCCACCTTTACGGCATCTGCTCCATTGTCTGCTAGATACTTGGCTGCAGCTCCTGTTGCTACATTACCTACAATTACTTGCAGCTTTGGAAATTTCGTTTTTACTTTTTTAAGCTCATCAACCACTCCTTTAGAATGACCATGGGCTGTGTCTATAGCTATTACATCTACATCTTGTTCTACAAGTGCCGTAACCCGCTCTAGCGTATCTGCAGTGACTCCAACAGCTGCTCCTACCATTAATCTACCAAACTCGTCTTTGCAAGCGTTTGGATGATTTTTCACCTTTTGAATATCCTTGAATGTAATAAGACCAAGTAATTTATTTTCGGCATCTACTACAGGTAGTTTTTCTATCTTATACTTCTGTAGCGTAAATTCTGCTTCCTTCAAATCTGTACCTTTTACCGCTGTGATTAGGTCATTTGTAGTCATCACCTTCTCTATTTTTGTGCTTAGATCTACCTGAAAACGCAAATCTCTATTGGTAATAATACCAATCAATTGGTTGGTGTCATTGATAATAGGAATGCCGCCAATTCTATTCTCTTTCATTACATTTAGGGCATCACCAAGCGTGTTTGTCTTTTTCAATGTAATCGGATCTTTGATCATTCCACTCTCTGAGCGTTTCACTTTTTTAATTTCAGCTGCTTGTTGAGCAATGCTCATATTCTTGTGAACTATACCAATACCCCCTTCTCGGGCTATAGCAATTGCAAGCCTGGCTTCTGTCACCGTATCCATTGCAGCGCTTATTATCGGTATATTGATCGTAAGGTTTCTAGTAAGCCTAGTTTTCGTGCTTGTGTCGCGAGGCAATACCTCGGAATATTGAGGCAACACTAAGACATCGTCGAACGTTAAACCATGGTAAGCAATTTTAGAAAATTTGGATTGAGACATGTGCAAATAATAGATTTGTTATTTGCCAAACAAAAGTAGGTCTAAATCCGTCTTCCTACCTAATTTATTTATTCCTAGATTGCGTTCTTGCTTAATTTACCCTGTAATTTCCTTTTTTCAATCTATTTAGAGCCGTATTTTAAAATACAAGCCACATATCTTCGTTACCTTCGCAGGGTCACTTTGTAAATGAGATTTGCCGTATTCTATATCGCACTATGCTTTTCTGTCTTGGCGTTTTCCCAGAGTGTCGATGAAAAACTTGCCGCTCAGTTTTTTGACAACGAAGAATATGAAAAAGCAGAATACGTATATAAAAAGCTCTATAAAAAAAACCCTAAGTCAGTCTATATTTACGAGAATTACCTCAATACTCTTCTTGTTTTAAAAAGAGAAAAAGATGCAACCAAACTTGTAAATAGACAAATAAGCAGAAACTCAGGACAGCTCAACTTCCAGGTAGATCTAGGCTATATTTATTTGCAATTTGACAAAAAAGAAGACGCAGAAAAGTACTTTGAAAAATTAACCCGCTCATATACAAACAACCGAGGGAATGTGGTTTTTCTTGCACAGAGCTACAACAGAAGGGGGCTAACCAATGAAAGCATAAAAGCCCTAGAAAAGGGAGCAAGACAACTAGGTATTCTTGTTTTCTATAGAGAGCTCAGTCAAGCATATAGATCAACCAACAATACAAAAAAACTTACTGACATTACACTTGAAGCTCTACTACTAGATGCTGGCATATTTGATTACGCTACCAAAATGCTCGATATAGTATTTGATAAAAAGGAAGACGCGACGTACTTAAAAAGTAAGGCGCTACAGTACGCTCAGAAAAACCCAAGCAATCAGGTATATGACGAATTGCTTCTAGAGGTTTTTCTACAACAGAAAAAATATACCGCTGCCCTAAGGCAAACTACTTCTTTAGATAAAAGAAACAATAACCAGGGTACTCGTGTGCTGCAACTCGCAAACTTGTGTGTGAAAAATAAAGCATACGCTGTTGCTATAGATGCATACTCCTACGTCATAAACCTGGGCGAAAGTGCTCCTACTTATGACGCTGGAAAAAACGGACTGATCAATGCTTTGTATTTAAAAACAACGGGTTCTCTGGTTCCAGATACGCTTGAAGTGGCCTCGCTTATTGGTAAGATTCAGACCTATTTAGACTCAAAGGGAATAACCCATACTACAGCTAAGAGTCAATTTAGACTAGCCGAGTTGCACATTTTTTATACCAATAATGTTCATGCAGGTATTCGTCTTTTAGAGGAGATTATTCAAACACCAAGGCTGCGAGCGAGTTTTGTAGCCGAAAGCAAGCTGTTACTTGGTGACGCTTACCTTATTACAAATAATATATGGGACGCTAAGCTAATGTATGGTCAAGTAGACAAACAGTTCAAAGAAGATGCTCTTGGACAAGAAGCAAAATTTAAAAACGCTAAACTAAGCTACTACACGGGCGACTTTGATTGGGCAAAAGGCCAGTTGGATATTTTAAAAACTGCCACAACCCAGCTAATCAGCAATAATGCCATAGAACTAAGTCTTCTGATACAAGACAACACCGGACTTGATACCACGGAAGAGGCCATGAAAAAATACGCCGCTGCAGAATTTTATCTATTCCAAAATAAGATAGAAAAGTGTACCGAGATCCTCACCATGTTGCCCTTCACATATCCTGATCATACCCTTAAGGATGAAATATTTTATTTGAAAGCACGTGTACAAGAAAAGCAAGGAAACTATGAAGCTGCCAATAAATTGTACACCACTATATACGAAAAATATAGTGAAGATATCCTTGCAGATAATGCTTTGTATCGCTCTGCATATATCACACTATTCATACTAGANNGATAAGGAAAAAGCACAGGTTCTTTTTGAAAAACTCGTGCTAGAATATAACACGAGTCTATTTGCCGTGGATGCCCGCAAAATGTACTTTGCCTTGAAGGAAGGAAAAACCAAAAGCGACTTGTTATTTGAGTCCAGTATATGACCTCTGGCAGATTCAAAGTACTTGCTGAGTGGTTGCTCGTTGGGGCGTTTTTGGTGGTGTTATCCATCCCCCTTTGGCTCAAAGTAGATAGTTTGCCTATACGCTTGTTTGACGAAGCTCAAAATGCTGTGAATGCCCTAGAGATGTCTGAAACACACAACTGGCTTGTGAGAACGTACGACTACCAACCTGACACTTTTGATTGTAAGCCACCTCTCCTTATCTGGTTTCAGGTTTTATCTATAAAAGCACTTGGGGTTAGTGAATTATCTATTCGTCTACCATCGGTCGTTTTTTCTATTCTTTCTTTGTTTGTACTGTTTCTTCTTGTTTTCAAAATAACAGACAAGAAGTGGCCAGGCCTACTTGCTGCACTCATTACCGTAACCTCTGCAGGTTTCTATGGAGATCACGCAGGCAGATTTGGAGACCATGAAGCACTACTAATCCTCTTGATATTGGTGTTTCTTTATTGCCTATATAGCTACTCACACAACCCAAAAAGTAACTACATATACCGCATGGGAGCAGCGATCGCCTTGGGTGTTTTGTGCAAAAGCGTTGCTATCCTCATGATATTGCCAGGCTCTGTTTTGTACTTGTGGTTTTTTAATCATCTTACTGGCTTGTTTACAGATAAACACCTCTACTATGCTACGTTTGGTTCGCTACTGATTATTGCTTTTTACTATCTGGGCAGAACCTATTTTCAACCGGACTACCTATATACCGTATGGCACGGCGAACTGCTACCACGGTTCATAAATACCTCAGAAACCCATGATTTTAGATACATCAGCTTTAGGTTCTACTTTGAACTCATGTACACAGAAAAGTTTGTTTTGTGGTCTGTGCTTGTTCCTTTTACCGTCTTAATTCCATTGGTAAAACTCCAATTTACCAAGGAGTGGTCTTTCTGGTTTGTAAATGGATTTACCCTCCTACTCATTCTGTCTGCCGGCACCAAGCACTATTGGTATATAGCACCCGTAATTCCAATCTTTGCCGGACTAATAGCTATAAGCGTTTTTCACTTGTTACAAGAGTATAAATTAGTGGGTACTGTTGCGCTTTTACCCGTATTACTCATAGGCTTAAGCACATATAAGACAGCCTACGAATATGCATTGCACCCTGCCGAAAAATGGAATGAGTGGGAAAGTTATGGTATTTCACACTTTCTTACAGAGCCCGATCACCTGAAGAATGTTAGCTCAAACACCAAAATACTATTAAGGCCATACAATGCCCATGAAGCATACCGCTTTTACCTCAAATTATTAAAAAAAGATACGGGGTTAGATATGGTACGAACCTCGTTCCCCGAACTAGCTATAGGAGACACGATACTAAGCCATCATAAAATGGTGTACGATAGTCTTATTATAGATTACGGGGTGGAAGTGCTGGACAGCTCATATAAATACACCAAGCTAACGGTGTTGCACCAAAAAGACGCTGAAGAATGAGAGGCATTGGCAACATAAAGTACTTATTTTTGAAATAATTTCTCAACTAAAAAAGCAGTGAACACCAGAAAGCTTCTATACTTATTCCTTTCTATACTGGGACTTTTTATCCTAACTGTACCCCTATGGCTTAAGGTAGATCTGCTACCTATGCGAATATGGGATGAATCACGAAACGCTGTAAATGCAATAGAAATGTACCAAACCAACAATTGGCTGGTACGTACGTTCAACTTTGCTCCAGAAACATACGAACTAAAGCCTCCTTTACTCACATGGTTTCAGGTTGGCTCTCTGCATATTTTGGGCCTCAATGAGCTAGGTATACGTATGCCGTCAGTGTTGTTTAGCATTATCACTTTACTACTGCTCTTCTCCCTTATCTACAAAATGACAGACAACCCGTTTCTGGGTTTATTAGCGGCTACTGTTACCGCCACATCTGCCGGCTTCTACGCCGAGCATGCTGGTAGGTTTGGAGACCACGAGGCTCTGCTTGTTTGTTTAAGCATGTGGCTGTTTTATACCGTCTACCACTACAGTACAACGCTAAAATCTAAGTACATCTACCTCTCGGGCATAAGCATTACTTTGGGAATACTCTGCAAAAGTGTGGCTATTGGAATGGTGCTTCCTGGGCTTATTTTATTCTTACTATACGACCGAAAGATGTTGGGTCTACTTAAAAGCGGGCACACCTACTTAGCATTTTTTATCGCGATCACGCCAGTATTTGCCTACTACTTTCTACGAGAACAAGCACAATCCGGATACTTAGACTTGGTATGGACATGGGAACTGTTCCCTAGGTTTTTCAATACAGCCTCAGAGGTAACTTTCAAAGATGCGGGTTTTGGATATTACTTTGGCTTAATGAAAAACAATAAAATGGAGTTTTGGGTGTGGTCATTTCCATTGATCATTTTGGCACCGTTTGCTGCCAAAAATATTAATCCAAAATGGGCTTTTTGGGTTCTCCCCTCAGTAGTTTTTTTGCTTATAATATCTAGCGGCACTAAAAACTTTTGGTATCTAGCACCAGTAGTTCCTATGCTAGCTGGAGCTATTGCTATAAGTGCTCATATAGTAATTAAAGGAGAGACAAAAAGAATGCCTTGGGTAATTATTCCACTATCAATAATGGCTACTTTAAGTTTTCAAAAAGCATACGAATATGCTTTTAGTCCTCAAGAAAAGTATTTTGAATGGGAAACCAATGGTATTTCGCACTACCTAAAAGATGAGAAGCATGTTGCCAACCTGAGCTCGAATACTAAAATATTGCTAGACGAAAAGTATGGATACGAACCACATAAATTTTACTTAAACAAACTAAATATAGAACGGGGTTTAGATATAAAAAGAACGGAACTTTATCACCTAAACCCTAATGATACCTTACTTATATCGCATGAAAGCACTTATAAAACATTAAGTAAAAAGTATCAAATAGAGATGTTAGATAGCTCCTACAGTCATACCAAACTGCTAGTTATACAACCTCTAATCCAAGTAGACTCTATAAGCAATCTCAGCTCTATAGAGTAATCCATTGTCGTAGTCTGTATTCAACTGAACCCTATCGTCTCCAAATCGGAAGAGACTTAGCCCAAAGTCAATCTTGTCGTCATTCTCATAGACTTGAAAAGAGCGCCCCAACGATAAGCCTGCCACTCCCCTTACTATAACCCCTTTTATGGGTTCAAAGCCTATGTGTGCCGCAATCTCATTAGATAAGTGATGCATATAAAATGGTTGTGCAACATTGGCAGGTGTACGTATGGTGGGGCCGTTTAAATTGTAGGATTTCACCGTAGCCCTCCAATTTACACCCACCGTCACCTTTGGCCTAATGCTATAGTTTATCTTAGCGTACGATGGTATTATTACATCCATTTCTAGTTTGTCTTTTTTGTAATAAAACCCAAAGAGCGGAACCAAAAAAGGACCGAATTTATCTCCATTTGCATAAGCACCAAACTTGTATGTCAAATGCTCACTCTTCTTCATTTTGGCTAGGCCTAAAGCCCCAAACTGGAAATCTTGACGACCTACCTTGTCCTCAAAACGCGATGCTAACTTGGGAAGCAGTAGGACGGTTGTGCTCCATTTTTCCGAGTGTTTCAGATTTATTCCTAACTTAAGTATATAGGAAGAAACAGGCATTTTTTCTGTGTATTCCCACAAACGTGTATCTACCCTATCGTAGACAACTCCAGTAATGATTGCGTTTCCATTTTTTAGTTTTAAGGGTACGGTGAGGTTAATATTGAGTTTTTGTAGGTCTGTAGTGCTATCTGAACTGGTGAACGTGTTTTGCGGTGTAGCGGTATACTCCGAGTAGAATACATCTACATAATTTTGGGCACAAGACAGTACGCTTATACCCAGAAATCCTATCAATTTAAATATTCGCATTCTTACACAATGATACTCAAAATTCAAAAGGTCTTTTACACTCGTTCTTTTTTTGTCTCTCTGTGGGTCTTACATTTACCGTTCATTATGTTTCACATTGTTTTACTAGAACCTAGAATGCCCGGCAACGTAGGGACAATTGGTCGATTGGCGGTAGCTACGGGTTGCGTACTCCATCTTATTAAACCCTATGGTTTTAAAGCCATAAATGAGGAAAAAGTGAAACGTGCAGGAATGGACTATTGGGCAGATCTCAATTTTGTAGAATATGACACCATTGAGGAATTCTGGGCCAAACACCCTTTTAACGATAGGCATTTTCTTGCCACTAAAAAGGCTCCTAAAGCCTATACTGAATTTCGTTTTAAGCCCAACGACTTTCTTTATTTTGGAAGAGAAGATGTGGGCCTACCTGAGCCTCTAGCTAACCAACACCCAGACTTGTGCTTATCTATCCCTATGGTAAGCGGTGCACGCTCTCTAAATATTGCCAATGCTGCTTCTGTATTGGTATATGAAGCTTGGCGACAGTGTAAAAAACACTAAATTGCTTTTTTATTCATTCTGTCTAATTGAAAACAGAAGTATTTTTGATATACTAATAAGATAAGAATATACGTGGAATCTAATTTAAAAGAAGCAGTTGAACAGAAATTTGGAGCTAAAATTCTGAATCGTGGGGATTGTGAAAAACTAGCACAAGTAATCTCTGATCAAACAGGCAATGGCGTAAACTATAACACTCTCAGGCGCATGTATGGCTTAGCTCCACCCGTAAAGGTGCGTATAAATACTTTGAATACGCTAAGTATTTATGTTGGGTACAGTTCTTACTACCAGTTTCGAAAAGAATCTCCTTATGAGGTAAGTTGGTCTGCGAGTTTGAAAATATATGAATACCTGTTCTCCCCAAATCAAGAGTCGCTAATAGCCTTGATAAAAAATAATATGCTAAAAAATGAGGACTATTTACTCCCTCTCATTAACATTATTAGAGAATATATAATTGACCACAGAATAGATGAATTGGTTCGCTTATTTAATTCAGAATCCCTCAACCCCGAAAAGTTTAGATACAAGCAAAAGCTCATATTGGGCAATTCTGTGGGCATACTGCTGCGTACGCATAGTCTGTCAAAAAAAGAGGTTTTAAAACTATCTAAATCTAGTTTTTATAGAACCTGCATATTTGAAATATTTGTAGATTACTCATCGTTTGACGGTTATTATTCATCCTTTTTGAGCGTATTGCACAACAGCAGACTTTACAAAAACAAAATATTTGTAAAGTGCCTTTTGAACACAAAAGCATACTTAAATTGTACCCCAACCACCATATTTCTGCTTAAAAACAAAGAAATAAAACCATTGCACCCCATTTTAAAAGGCAGGTATTTTTCAAACTTCTTACTGGATCAGGTACATACCAAAGATTTTTTTTATTCGATTAAAAGATACGTTGATCCAATCAATATGTTTCAGCTTTTCTATGAGCCAATGGTTATCTCTATTGTCACTAAAAATATTTCAGCTCAGGCGTGGCTCATAGAACAAATAGAAACACAAAAGAAGCGCCACAATTATGGTGAGCCACACTACAATGAGGTATATAAACTCATGCAAACCCAATACCACCAATCCTCTGGTAATTTCAAAAAAGCTAGGGATATGTTTGCAACAATAAATACCGATAATTTCATCCTTAGCTATAAATCATTTCTCTTGTTTTTCTATCACGAAGTAGGATATTGCTTATCTAAAACTGAGGAAATGCGAAGCCTACTAAAGCTGTCACTAAAAAATAATCCGTACAAGCGACTTCGTAAAATGATGTAACGCTTCCAATGGAAATTTTAACTTCCGGCTCTTATCCCGACCAATGTCTAGTGATTTTATTAGCCTGAAAATCATAGTGCTAAATTTCAACGGTGAGTTGCTGCCCGGTTAAGAATCGGGTTGATTTGGAGCACCAGGAGACTTTATTCCATTTAGCTTAGTTTAACCCTATATACATCTTTAAAGGTCAAACTACTAAGCACGATACGAAGTGTTTCTCTACGAAAGAAGCACTCTACAATCTGCTTTTTTCTTTCTCTCTTATCCACATTCTCTTGCTTTCTATTTTTCTTTGTGGTTAAATTATAATCAACAAAAGAGATAATAATATTGCCTAAACAAATAGTACACATGGACCTAGACACCTTCTACGTATCTGTAGAACGACTCATCGATTCGCGGCTCGTAGGCAAACCCGTAATGCTAGGTGGAGTAGGCGACAGAGGTGTGGTAGCTAGCTGCAGTTATGAGGCTCGCACCTTTGGAGTATATAGCGGTATGAGTATGAAAATGGCCCGTCTACTTTGCCCGCAAGGAATAGTAATAAAAGGCAATTCCGGAACCTACTCCAAGTACTCCAAAACGATAACAGAAATTATACGCGAAACCGCCCCTATAGTTGAGAAGAGCAGTATAGATGAGTTTTACTTGGACCTTACGGGAATGGACCGGTTTTTTGGATGCTACAAGCTAGCTAGTGAGCTACGAACCCGCATTACCAAAGAAACAGGGTTGCCCATATCTTTTGGTATGTCTATAAATAAAACAGTGAGCAAGATAGCTACCGGTGAAGCCAAACCAGATAACCAGTTGAAAATAGACTTTGGCAATGAAAAACCTTTCCTAGCTCCACTATCTGTAAAAAAAATACCGATGATAGGCAAAAAAACAGCTTTTATGCTCAGCCGTATGGGCGTACAAAAAATACACACCTTGCAAGAAATGCCGTTGGAATTGCTCGAAAAAGCTTTTGGGAAAAATGGGAAAATAATGTGGCAAAAAGCGAACGGAATAGACCATAGTCTCCTCATTCCCTACCATGAAAAAAAGAGTATAAGCACCGAACGCACCTTCATGAAAGACACTATAGATGTCCGCAAACTCAAAGATATGGTAGTGGCTATGGTAGAGCAACTGGCCTACGAACTGCGTCGCGATCAGCGGGTATGTTCCACTATAAACATCAAGTTACGGTACTCCGACTTTCAGACAGTAAGCAAACAAAAGAAGATACCTTATACTGCAGCTGACCATACACTCATGGGCCACGCAAAAGACCTCTTTGACTCGCTATACAGTCGTAGAGTTCGGATACGATTGGTGGGAGTAAAATTGGGTGATTTGGCGGGTGGCGGCCACCAAATAGATCTTTTTAATGATGATGACAGAAGCATTGATCTATACCAAGCTATGGATGCTATGAAAGACCGCTACGGATCCAATGCCGTAAGACGCAGCGTTGCTATAGAAGTAAAGGGGCTCGGTAGAGGCAACCCTTTTAGTGGAGAACCCAATGTCGTACCCGCTCATCGAAACGCATGATCTCATCAGAGCAATTTAATGTAAAATGTACCTAAACTGCCATACATATTACTCTTTCAAATACGGGACAATGTCACCCGAAGAGTTGTTGTATGAGGCTGATATTGCCTATAGAAACACACCTCTCCAACCTGTTTCTACCGTAGGTGCGATCGCACTAACAGACATCAACAGTACCTCTGGCTGTTTATATCACGCTTTGCTGTGCCAAAAAAACAACTGGCCCGTAATAATGGGTGTCGATTTTAGAATAGGAAACAAGCAGCAATTCATCGCCATAGCAAGAGATAATGAGGGTTTTCAAAATATAAATTTTTACCTGTCTGAATTTTTACTGCAAAAAAAGAATGCACCTTGCGGTACATTCCCAAAAGCCCCCATCCTTAAAAATTCCTACATCGTTTATCCATTAAAAAATGTACCTGACAGACCTTTGCGAAGCAACGAATACATTGGAATAAGCCATACAGATTTATTTGTTTTTCAGGCGAAGGGCGCCCATTCTTCAAAAACACAAATACACAATAAGTACGTGGCTCTAAACACTGTTACCTTCCGCAATAAGCGAGATTTTAACGCTCACAGGCTGCTACGGGCTATAGATAAAAACGCTCTACTCAGCAAACTCCCCACCAAGGAGCAGGGGGAGATTCACCACACTTTTTATTCGCAAAAAAAAATACTGCAATTGTATTGCAACTACGAATATTTATTAGAAAACACCAAAAATCTATTGTCCCATTGCCGCCTACATTTTGATTTTAACGATAAGGCAAAACTAGCCAACAAAAAGACCTTCACCCAAACTCAAAAACAAGACTACCAGTTATTAGAACAGCTCACAAAAGAGGGGCTTGTTTACCGGTTTGGCAATGCCATATCGCAAGAAATAAAAGAGCGCGTAGCCAAAGAGTTAAGCACTATAAAGCAGTGCAACTTTGTGCCGTATTTTCTCATAAATCACAACATAGTAACCTATGCCCGCAAACAAGGATACTTCTACGTAGGCCGAGGAAGTGGCGCCAATAGCCTGATAGCTTATCTACTCCGCATCACCAATGTAGATCCTATAGAATTGGATCTCTACTTCGAACGGTTCATAAATACAAGTCGAAAGTCTCCTCCAGATTTTGATATAGATTTTAGCTGGCGAGACCGCCAAGATGTAACGCGATACATATTCGAAACATTTCCCAATACCGCTTTGATGGGAAGTTTTGTTACCTTCCAAGCTCGATCGGTCATACGCGAAATCGGTAAAGTGTTGGGTTTGCCGGCAGACGAAATAAAAAACATACAACATACCGATAAGCCGCAACACCTCGATCACCTGGGTAAACTCTGCATTCTCTACAGCCAGTACATTCACGGTTTTCCGAATCACCTAAGTATACACAGCAGTGGTATCGTAATCACAGAAAGACCCATCCAATACTATGGTGCTACCAATATGCCGCCCAAAGGGTTTCCTACCGCACATTTTGACATGCACATAGCTGAAGATGTTGGCATATACAAATACGATATATTGGGACAACGCGGATTGGGAAAAATAAAAGATACCATTGGCATCATAAAACAAAACCAGCCCGATGCAGACGCTTTTGATATAGATGATATAGCCCGGTTCAAAGAAGATGAAAAAATAAAAGACCTGCTGCGTCGTGGAGATACTATGGGCTGCTTTTATGTAGAAAGTCCCGCTATGCGCGCACTTATGCGAAAACTAAGGGTAGACAACTACCGAGGGTTGGTGGCCGCTAGCTCTATTATTCGTCCTGGAGTGAGCAACAGTGGAATGATGGCTGAATACATAAAACGTCACCGTAACAAAGAAGCTAGAGCGGCCACACACCCTGTGCTTGCCAAAATACTACACGATACCTATGGAATAATGGTGTACCAAGAGGATGTACTCAAGGTTGCTCACCATTTTGCTGGTCTCACACTAGAAGAATCTGATGTATTGAGGCGTGGGATGAGTTTGAAATTCAGAGACCGAACAGAGTTTAAAACCGTAAAAAAACTCTTTTTTAACAACTGCAAAGCCAAAGGGTACCACCCTGTGCTCACCAAAGAAGTATGGGCGCAAATAGAGAGTTTTGCTAGCTATGCATTTGCCAAAGGGCACTCGGCTAGTTATGCTGTAGAAAGTTATCAAAGTCTTTTCTTAAAAGCATATTTCCCGCTAGAATATATGGTGGCTACGATCAATAATTTTGGCGGGTTTTACCGTACAGAGCAGTACATACAAGAAGCTAGACTGAAGGGTGCGCACATAGCAGAACCGTGTATAAATCATAGCAATTTTGACACTACAATAGCCGGTAAAAATATTTTTATCGGTTTTCAACATGTAGCAGGATTAGAGGGAAGAGTAGTAGATGCTCTACTGGCCAACCGTGAAAAAAATGGCCTGTTTGATAGCCTAGAAGATTTTACCCAACGAATAAGCGTAAGCCTAGACCAAACGGTAATATTAATTCGCATCAATGCTTTTCGGTTTACCCACAAAACCAAACACTGGCTCTTATGGAAAGCGCATTTTCTACTAGCAGCAATAAGCAAAAGCTCGGCTCACCCCTCGCTTTTTTCTCAGTTTAACAATACCCAAAAAGTAACTATCCCCGAATTAGATAGCATGCCGCACGAAGACACTATGGATGAAATAGCCTACTTAGGGTTTCCTATGTGTTCACCCTTTGACTTGATAGACGAGGACGATAAAAAAAGCTGCATCGTAAGTGCCCGTTTTGAGCAGAATTTAGACAAAGACATTACCTTGTTGGGCTACCTTGTACATACTAAACGTACCAAAACTAAAGGCAGAATAGAGCAAGAAATGTTCTTTGGGACATGGATGGACATGGACGGACAATTTTTTGATAGTGTTCATTTTCCACTTATCGCAAGACGGTACAAATTTAAAGGGCGAGGCGTTTACTTGATAAAGGGTAGGGTAACTTCTGACTTTGGGCATTATACATTAGAGGTCCAATACTTAGCAAAAATACCCTACGGCAAACTTGTCCAAGCCTGATGGTTTTGTTTGGGGGTTCTCTCTATGATTTTTTTAGGTGATTTGTGTGCTTACATTTCTTTGATCTACAAAACTTACGCTGAAACCTTATAGGTTCAGTGCTAATACTAAACTTAAATTTGGACTTGAACTAAGTTTTAAACTTGTGAGCATACCTTTGCCCTAATGTTCAAATCAGCATTCATAACGATACTTGGTCTACCCAACGCAGGAAAGTCTACTTTTCTAAACGCAGCTTTGGGCGAAGATCTTGTGATTACCAACCCAAAAGCACAAACTACGCGTCACCGAATAAAAGGAATACTAAACGGAGAGGGGTACCAACTTGTATTTAGCGATACGCCTGGCATTATAGAAGAATCTGCTTATCGCCTCCAAGAGGCAATGATGGGCGCAGTGAACGAATCGCTTGAAGATGCAGATGCCGTGCTTCTGATCTTAGACGGGCAATATCCTAAAATAGAGCAGTTTGAAGCATATAAAAACAGAATAAAATGCCCGCTAGTTGTGGTCATGAATAAGGCAGATTTAGTGGCAAACCAAGACAAGCTACAAGCAGATATTACCGTAGTTAAAGAATACTTAAGCACAGAACATGTATATGCGGCTAGTGCATTAGAAAATTTTAATATAGACGGTATTATAAAAACACTTGTTGGACTTGCTCCTGAACACCCTGCTTTTTATGATACAGACAGTATTAGCGATGAAAATGTTCGTTTTCTTGTAAGTGAAATGATACGTGAGCAAATTCTTACGCAGTTCAAAAAAGAAATACCCTACAGTGTAGAAGTAAATGTGACAGAGTACAACGAGAAAGAAAAACTAGACGAGATCTACGCAACAATAAATGTAGAGCGAGATTCACAAAAAGGAATTTTACTTGGTCGAGGGGGTTCGGCAATTAAAAATCTCGGTATCGCTTCTCGAAAAAGAATAGAAGATTTCATTAAAAAGAAAATATTCCTGTCTCTCACCATAAAAGTGAAAAAGGACTGGCGTAGCGATGAGCAACAGTTGCAACGCTTTGGTTATCTTAAGAAATAACTACGCGTATACTTTTAACCTACCTTTGCGGTGTCGTAAAGCATTATTCTTAGTAGGGTTTTTATACAAAATACGACACAGGCTGCGGATAGCAGAAACATAGCATTATTAAAAAAGACATTATAAAATGGCAGGAATAGTAGCGATAGTTGGAAGACCCAACGTAGGAAAATCTACCCTTTTTAACAGACTAATAGGCGAGCGAAAAGCCATAGTGGACAACGTGAGTGGCGTAACGCGTGATAGGCATTACGGCAAAAGTGACTGGATCGGGAAAGAGTTTACGGTAATAGATACCGGTGGATACGTAAAAGACAGTACAGATATATTTGAGGCTCACATACGTGAACAAGTAGAATTAGCCATTGGGGAAGCAGATGTATTGCTCTTTATGGTAGACTCTGTTCTAGACCCCAACGATCTAGATATTGCTTTCTTTAGAATCGTAAGAGAAAGCAACAAACCTTATCTTTTAGTAGCCAATAAGGCTGACAACGATGAACGTATGTTTATGTCTAACTCCTATTACACTATGGGTGTAGATATGATATACCCCATATCTTCTCTTACGGGGAGTGGTACGGGTGAGTTGTTAGATGAATTAGTAAGCTTATTGCCAGAGGGAGACCTTGAGCTAGATGACGACATACCAAAAATTGCTTTTGTTGGTAGGCCAAATGCGGGTAAATCTACTATTTGCAACACGTTGCTTGGAGAGGAAAGAAATATTGTAACCGATGTGCCGGGTACCACACGAGACACCCTTTTTGTAAGATACAAGGCTTTCAATAATGACCTATACCTTGTAGATACTGCTGGTGTGCGCAAGAAAAGTAAAGTAAGTGAAGATATAGAGTTTTACTCGGTAATGCGTAGTATACGAGCTATCGAAAATGTAGATGTTGTGGCTCTGGTAGTAGATGCTACACGCGGTCTGGAAGCTCAAGATATGAATCTTTTTAGTCTTGCTCAAAAGAATGGAAAGGGAGTTGTCATAATTATAAACAAATGGGACCTTGTTGAAAAAGACACCCACACCGCTAAAGAGTACGAAGCGTTAGTGAAGTCTAAAATTGCTCCATTTGTAGATGTACCTATTCTTTTTGTATCTGCACTTACTAAAAAAAGAGTACTTAAAGCACTCGATGAACTTATGAAAGTTCATGCCTCTATGAAAACACGATTAACCACATCTAAGCTAAACGACTTCTTCTTACCTATAATAGAGAGACAGCCGCCACCATCGCTAAAAGGAAAATACATAAAAATAAAATATGTAACACAACTACCAACACAGTGTCCCAGCTTTGCGTTCTTCTGTAACCTACCACAATATATAGGTGATAGTTACAAACGTTTCTTAGAAAATAAACTGCGAGCTAATTACGATTTTAGCGGTATACCGGTGCGTATTTATTTCAGAAAAAAATAGTTGATAATATTATTTATATTCGCGGCTTAAATATTTAACAATTAAAATTTTACGTAAAATGAAAAAAATTATTGCTCTATTCGCTATTGTTTCTTTAGGTTTTGTAGCTTGTAACAACGCTGCTGAAACTAAAGATGCAGAAACAGAAAATGTTGAAGAAGCTGCAGCTGAGGCTGAAGCTATGGTTGACGAAACAGTTGACTCTACTGAAGCTACAGAAGAAGTGACTGAAGAAGCTACTGAAGAAGCTACAGAAGCTACTGAAGAAGTTGCTGAGGAAGCTGCTGAAGAAGCTACTGAAGAAGCTATGTAATTAGCTGTTTTAGTTATTAAAAAAGGTTGCTCTATGAGCAACCTTTTTTTGTTATAGTGTTTTTGTGCTTTTTGTATTCTTATTTTGCTTCTATGAAATACGCCCTAGTGATATGTCTCGCATTTGCTTGTACACCTAAAAATAACAAATCAGAAGAAATTGAAAATAACGCTGTTCTTTCTTCTGAAATAGAAGCTGTAGATGTTATGTTACAAAAAGATCAACAACGCATTGACTCTATGGAACGTGCCTTGTTTAATCAAAATTAAAATAAGTAAACTTAAAACCTCTATCTGTTTATAGGTTTACAAACTGATCTAAAAATCGCTTGTCACTATTAAAAAAAGTACGTAAATCTTTTACACCATATTTAAGCATTGCTATTCGATCTACACCAAGACCAAAAGCAAAACCACTGTATTCTTTACTATCAATATTACAATTTTCTAAAACATTAGGATCCACCATTCCGCACCCTAGTATTTCTAACCATCCAGTTCCTTTAGTTAATCTGGCGTCTGATTCTGTTTCAATACCTAGATAAATATCCATTTCTGCACTTGGTTCTGTAAATGGAAAATAAGAAGCTCTAAACCTTACCCTTGTATTCGCCCCAAAAAATTCTTGAACGAAATTATATAGTGTTTGTTTTAGATCTGAGAAAGAAACTCCTTTATCAATATATAAACCCTCAACTTGGTGAAAAAAACAGTTAGAACGGGCTGAAATAGCCTCGTTTCTATAAACCCGGCCCGGCATTATACTTCTTATTGGTAATTCACCTTTTTCCATTAATCTTACCTGTACTGATGATGTATGTGTTCTAAGCGCAATATCTTCTCCTACAAAAAAAGTATCCTGCATATCACGGGCTGGGTGATTGTACGGAAAATTTAATGCAGAAAAATTATGCCAGTCATCTTCCACTTCAGGACCAGTAGCAACTGAAAAACCTAATCGCTCAAAAATTAAACTCATCTCATCTACTACAAAACTTATAGGATGCCTACTACCTAAATTCGAAAAATAGCCAGGTAAGTCTTGTTCTTCTAGTATTGAAGAATCATCGGTACTTAATTTTAATTGAGCTTCATTAAAAATTGCTTCTATTTTTTGTTTTGCAATATTTACCTCTTTACCCCAAATCTTTTTTTCCTCACCAACTAGCGATTTAAATTCTTGAAACAACTCATTCACTAATCCTTTTTTTACTAGAAACTTTAATCGGAAATTTTCCAATTCTTCTTTTGTAGTAATTGTGTGTTTCTTTGATTGCTGAATTAGATTATCTATTTGATCCTTCATTTTCTCTGTTGCAAAGAAAAACAATCTGAACGTTTACCATCAATCAAAACATTCCAAAATAACTCTATCCACTTTCTTATTTACTTTTAAAAAGAATTTATAAAGATATAATAGTAGTAATATAAGTGTCTGTGGATTCGGTGGTAAATAAATTATGTATTACGGTTAATAACATGAAATTAACATACTAGTTAATTATATTCTATTACTAATGAATAAATTAACAAATTAGAGTACTAATGTTAATTAGACTTATACCATAGTTTTGTGGATAAAGCAATTGTGTATATAGATACAGTTTTATGTGTATGAAGACTGTGTTAAATTATCAGTTTCGTGTATATCATTTTTAAGAGGAATTATTTATGACTTATACCTACCTTATAACATACGGTGTTATTAAGTGTGTTGATAAACCTATTTAATATTGATTATCAGATCTTTATCCCAATTTTGACGCAGTTCAAACTCTTTAGTTAGTGTTACAGATTCTGGAGGTGTTAAAGTGAACACATTTCCGGTGTCCCATATACCATTATTATTACTATCGGAATAAATTATAACCTGGTAAGTAGATGGTTGTAATTTATTAAATGTCAATACTTTAGAACCATTAAACCGAGCCTTTTTTATAATTTTATTGTTGTTTAATATATGCAGAATGTAAGTTATATTACTAGTTGTATTAATAGTTAACTTTAGGTGTGTAAGGTCTTTGTTTTTATAGTTACAAGTTAACGTATCGCTAGTATTACTCTTTTTATAAATATCTGTAATTGCACCTGTTTTTAAGTGTATTATAGCATTATTATAATATGTGTTAGTATTAATATAAAAGGAAAATGTATCGATAAAAGATACTGTAAAAGGAGAATTTATAGAGTCTAATAGAAGTTTTATTTTAGAAGTATCTAGTGATAATATAGGAGTTTTAGTTCGTACTAAAAGTTTCTTAGCTGATGACTGTATAGTGGGTTTAAGGGTGTATTTATATTTAGAAGGGGTTAGTATATTTTTAAAGTTAAAGGTGTCCGACGCTACAATAATAGATAATGGAAGCGTGTCTAATAGTTGGGTGTATATAATAGTAATAGTATCTTTTGTATGAGATAGATTAAACGATACTGGTTGTTTATTGAATAACGTTAAAAGGGTGTCAGTTATAAGCGGCTTATTTGATATAAACTGATAAACTCCGGGCGTTTTCTGTTCACGAAAATCTAGTTTAAAGTTATCGGTATTTTTATTAATAAAGACATATAAAGAGTCATTATTAGTAGTGTCTGTATGTCTTTTTTTAGGTATTGATATTAGTTCATTGTTTTCAAAATAAAGGTTGTTATTGTCATCGCTCAGTGCTAAAGATGTAAACAGCTTGTTGGGTAAATTATGAAAAGAAAAAGCACCTGTTTTGTCAGTCCGTGTTAAGTAACTTGGTTTCACTTTAAGTAGTGTGGTGTCTGTATAATTATCGTAAAGATGCACATTACATTCAATACAGGGATCTTTGGTTATATAATTAATAACAACGCCATTATAGGCTGCAGAGTCTAGATAACTACCGGTTGAAAATATAAAGTTGTAATCAGAAAGCGGATTATTTTCGTTGATGTCGGTTATCGCACCGTTAAATTGAAAAGTGTATGTAGTATTTGGTATAAGGTCGTCATTTAACTCAATGGATAGTCTTTTCTTTTTTACCGTGATTGTGGGGGGTTTACTTTGGTTTGGAGATATGAGTAACTTATCAGCTGCTTGTTTCAGTTGTACATACTCGTTAAAATCAAAGTAAAATATAGTGGTAGTTACATGTGTAGCTGCACTATCAATAGAGGTGTTTATTACATCAGGAGGTAGCTCATCTTTATCCCCGCCAGATAAAGGTTGTATAGATGCACAACTTGCAAAGAGAAAAGAAAGGATAATAAAGTACTTCATTTACCGGCCGAAATGTACTAATAATACAGATATATCAGCAGGACTTACACCGCTTATTCTAGAGGCTTGTCCAATATTTTCTGGTTTTATTTGGTTGAGTTTATCGCGGGCTTCCAAAGAAAGAGATTTAATGGTTTCGAAATCAAAAGTTTGATCAATTTTAAGTTTCTCTAATCGAATAAGTTTTTCTACGTTTTCTTGTTCGGTTTGTATGTATCCTCTATATTTTAGTTGAATTTCAGCTTGCTCTATTTCAGCATCATTAAAGTCTGATAGTAAGAGTTTTATAGAGTTTATCTCTAGTAATTGTTTATAGTTTATTTGTGGTCTTGAAAGTACTTTATCTATAAGGTAGTTTTGGGGTATTTCTGCCGTACCGTACTTAGTTAATATTGGATTTGCATCGTTTGGTGTGACTGTTTTTTTACTAATAATTTTATTTACAGACGATATGTTGTTTGCCTTATTTTGGAGAGTGTCAAACTCTGCTGAGCTTATTGTTCCAAGCTTTGCGGCCAGCGGCATAAGTCTCAGGTCTGCGTTATCTTGTCTTAACAGTATGCGATATTCCGCTCTGCTTGTAAACATTCTGTAGGGTTCTTTGGTGCCTTTGTTTACGAGGTCATCTATCAACACGCCAATGTATGCGTCGCTGCGGCGAAGAACGAAGGGTTCGCTATTGTTGATGTTGTTATGTGCGTTTATTCCAGCCATCAACCCTTGGCACGCTGCTTCTTCGTACCCTGTTGTTCCATTTATTTGACCTGCAAAGAATAGGTTTTTTATCCCTTTAGTTTCTAGGTTCAATTTTAGTTGTGTAGGATAAAAAAAGTCATATTCAATAGCGTATCCGGGTCTAAAAATTTTAGCGTTTTCAAATCCATTAATCTGTCTTAATGCTTTGTATTGAATTTCTTGAGGTAGAGAAGTGCTAAATCCATTGATATAGGTTTCATAGGTGTTCCAACCTTCTGGTTCTACAAATATTTGATGGCGCGTACGTTCAGCAAACCGATTTACTTTATCCTCTACAGAGGGGCAGTATCGAGGACCAACACCTTGTATAGCTCCGTTGAATAGGGGGCTATCGGCAAATGCGCTTCTTAGGGTATCGTGTACTTGTTCGTTTGTATAGGTTATGTGACAAGAGTGTTGTTTCTGAATGGTGGTTGGTTTACGGAATGAAAAACATTGCGGGTCTTTATCTCCTGCTTGTTCTTCCATTTTGGAATAGTCAATAGTACGTCCATCTACACGTGGCGGTGTTCCGGTTTTCATACGCCCCGCCTCAAACCCTAACGACACTAGTTGCTCTGTAATACCATAGGAAGCTTTATCACCCATTCTGCCCCCTGTCATCTGTTTTCTACCAATATGTATTATGCCGTTCATAAAGGTTCCACTAGTAAGCACCACAGATTTGGCGCGGTAGGTGTTGCCAGATGTAGTTTCCACACCTACTACTGCATTTTTCTCTATAATCATTTGATTTACAGAGTCTTGTATAAAATCGATGTTAAAGTTTTGCTCGAGCAACTCTCTCCATTTTAAGGAGAACATAGTTCTGTCGTTTTGTGATCTTGGGCTCCACATTGCTGGACCTTTGGACGTATTGAGCATGCGAAACTGCATCATACTATAGTCGGATACTATACCCGATAACCCTCCTAGTGCATCTATTTCGCGTACAATTTGTCCTTTTGCAACGCCACCCATAGCCGGGTTGCATGACATTTTAGCGATAGTCTCCATATTCATGGTTACTAAAAGAACCTTGGATCCAAGCTTAGCGGCAATGTTTGCTGCTTCGCATCCAGCGTGCCCCGCTCCTACTACAATTAAATCGTATTCCATATTATTTGTTTCACGTGGAACAGTACTGGTCTAGTAATAGATTTTCTTGTTCTCTCATCGTTATTTTTTGTTGCGGTGTGTGATCATTGAACCCAGCGAGGTGCAACATTCCGTGAAAACATACCCGGTATAGTTCATTCTCAGCTGTTTTTCCCTCAGTTGTGGCGTTTTCCACAACCCTTTCCCAACTAATTAAAACCTCGTTGTCTTCTATGTCTTCGTCTGCTTCGTAGTCAAAGGTGATAATGTCGGTGTAGTAATCGTGGTTCAATGAGGTTTTATTAACCTCCAATAGTTCCGCGTCACTGATCACGTAGTATATAACACCTTTCTTGAGGTTTAGTTGGCGGCTTACTTTTTGGAGTATTTCTACGCTGAGCGCAAGGCGCACCGCAGAGTAATCGGTTTGAATGGTTATACTATTTGATAACATTTAATATTCCTTTAGTGGTTTGCTTTTCACCAAGAATCCCAACAAGTGTGACGACGTAAAGGTAAGAACCCGGCAACACTAGCTGCCCTTTATAGTAGGCGTACCAGGGCTCATCTGTACGGTTATTCACAAGCTTTTCGCCCCATCGGTTGTATATAGCGTAACTTGATTTGGAATGGTCGATCCCAGTTCCCACAATGACAAAGCGGTTGTTGTTAGACTGGGTATTAACAGCTGTAGTTATGCTGTATTTAAGCGGTTTTGTCAGGCAAACAACATTGGATGTGGAAGCTGATGATGCGTTGAATTTATTTATTTCTTCGTAAGCGGTTACGTGATAACAACCAGCACTGTCTGTAAAATCAATACCGAGTATTGGATTCGCTTGTTTAAATAACGTGTTCCACGTGGAACCATTGTGTTTTTGAAGTGCGTACTCCTTAACGCCAACATCCCAGTTAACATACTCATTGTGAATAATTTGGGGTTCAATAGTGAGGTGTATGGTGTTGCTTATTTCTGAAGATTGAATAGTGTCATTGCACTGGTCTAAAGCGTTTACTTTATAAGCGTATGACCGTTGCTTTGCGTCTGCGGACAGGTCGTTATACTGGTAGTCAAACCGGCCAACTTCTGTAGGCAAGTGTTTGATATGTAGCGGTTTAGAAAAACTAGGACCCGATAAAATCGAAAAACGAGCAACGTCTTGTATGTTGTCTGTTTGCCATGCAATGCGTGTAGTGGCTTTTGTATTGTCAATTTCATCCGCGACAGTGGCAAGTTGTAAATAGACATAGGAGGGCGCTACAAATTCTCTAGTTTGAATAAGGTTAGTATTTGAGCTAGAGGATACTTGCCCCATTCTAGTGTATGAGCGTACATAGAAAAGTAGGGTGTCTCCCAAAACGAAATCGTTGAATATGAATGTTTTGGTGCCGCCAGATAAAGTTGTGTCTTTGTAAAATGTAAGGCCGCGGTCTTTCGAAACGTATACAGATTGACTGTCAATAGACGCCCATCCAGCATATAAATCCCAGTTAAGAAATATTTCTCGTGCGCAGGTGTCTATGGAAGACCTAAGAAAGGTTACTTGGTGTGGTGTAGACAATAAAGAGAATAGATTGCAGCTGTCTGTGGAACTCACCCGTACAAGATAGCGTCCAGGTCGTGCATCGGTTACAATATAACTGGTGTCTCCTGTTGTACCTATAGAGTCTCCATTACCAGTGGTTCCGTCATACACAACGTAGTTTTTAGTGTCTATGCTTGGGTTTTTTGGCCAGCCGGCAATTATCTTTTGAGACGATAAGACGTAACTTAACGAGTCTATTTGTAAAGTATTTGGCAGAGTAAGGTCTATTGAAACAGTGTCGCTAGTGCCCAACGATCCGTCGCACTGGAAGTCTATGGTAATGTAGTAGCGCCATGTGGTGTTGAGGTCCTTGAGTTTGTGAGGGTATTCTGTAACGTCTAAGGTAGGAACATCGTCTAGCTTTACAAAGGGCGCACCCTCTTTACTACCGTATATGGAGTATCGCGAAAAAGAAGCACAAACGTCTGTCTGTCTGCCCCATGTCACCGTTACAATGGAGTCTGTAAAGTTCATACATGCCCTAAGAATATGTGGTTCTGAGTTTACTCCGGTTGAAAGTAACGTGACGAGTAACAATGGTATGAAAAATATATGTCTCAAGCGGTTAGTGCTTATAAGTTATAACGGTATTATTTTGCAAAAATTACGATAAAAGATTACGTATGAAAGAACCAAGACGCCCAAGTGAAGAAGAAAGTTCTGCAGGTGCCGAGCCAATAAGGCTTAATAAGTATATTAGCAATGCTGGAGTTTGTAGCCGTAGAGCTGCCGATAAGCTCATTGCGGATGGAAAGGTGCGTGTGAATGGCAAAGTCATTACAAGTTTAGGTACAAAGGTAACACTTGAGGATAAAGTAAAGGTAGACAACGAGTTAATCTCCACGGGAGAAAAGCTATATGTACTGGTAAATAAGCCAAGAAACTGTATTTCTACACGAAACGATGAGAAAGGAAGAAGATCAATTATGGACTTGTTGCCAGATAAGTACCAGCACTTGTATCCTGTCGGAAGACTAGATAGAAACACCACGGGTATAATTTTAATGACAAATGATGGCACGCTGACACAAAACTTGTTACACCCTACCAAAAAAATAAATAAGGTGTACAAGGCTAAAGTGAAAAACCAACTAAGCCAATTAGAGCTAAATCAAATGGTAGACGGTATTGAGTTGGAAGATGGTTTAACGAAATTTGACAAAATTGTGGAATTGAACGAAGACGAGTCTTTTCGGTATGGCATAGAAATACATTCAGGCAAGAATAGGGTGATTCGAAGAATGTTTGAATCCATTGACAACGAGGTGATTAAGCTTGATAGGGTTATGTTTCACACGTTCACCAAAAAAGGCATTCCGATAGCTACTTTTAGGGAGGTTACCAAGAAGGAGCTCAAAAACTTAGATGTATATTTACGAACAAAAAAGTAAATTTGAAGAACATGAAGAAGTTAATTGCACTAATCGTAGTTGTTGCCGCATGGTCAGCATGCAAAGAATCAGTCCCGCCAATTATTTTCGGTGAGGATTCGACGCTAATCCTTATAGATACAGCGTATGTTTTAGCTTCAGGCGATATACCAGAAGCTCAATTTAGGGGGGTTCTTATAGAAGATATTACAGGTGTAAAGTGTGTAAACTGTCCAAGTGCCGCCGCTGCTGCCAGTGAAATAAGTGCCAACGCCACAACAAACAAAGTGGTAATTTTGGGTTTATATCCTACAGGTTTTCGTGCGTTGACCTTCCCCTTTCCAGATTATATAGATCCAAGAACCGAAGTGGCTCAGAACATTGGAGCAAACATTTATCAGTTTGCAAGTTTGCCAGCGGGAGGTGTGAACAGGAAAATATTTGATGGAGAAACCAAAAGGGACATTTCGTTCAACACATGGGAAAATAGAAGCAACTCGTTTGAAGGAGAAAAATCAGATGTTAACATTGAGGTAGTTATTGATCAAGTAAACGACTCCACCTTCAATGTCAACAGCAATTTTATATTTACGGCTGCTACGGATTCAGATCCGTTTGTGACCTTGATGCTGTTAGAAGACAACATCAAACACCCGCAGTACTATTCTGGGGGTACAGACAAAGAATACAAACACAAACACGTTGTAAGAAAGGCATATACACCGTACAACGGAACCCCGCTTCTTCCTGGTGAAATTAGCGAAACAAGCCGAGGGCTTAGAGTAGAAAAAGGATGGCAAATAATTATACCAAGCGATGTTGATGTGGACGAGGCAAGCATTGCTGTCTTCATTAATTACAACGACGAGGAGAATAGAGAGGTTGCTCAGTGTACAGAGGTGAAATTGAAATAAACGCAGACAACCGCAAACTGCTTGTAGAGTTTGAAACAACCCTTTCGGTAGATCGGTCGCTCAGTAAAAACACCTTAGCGGCGTATCGTTCTGATATTTACAAACTTATTGCCTTTACAGAGGGTAAAAACCTAAAAAAAATCTCTTCTGAAGAGATATCAGCGTTCATACAAGAATTGTATGATGTACACCTAAGTGGCCGTAGCATTGCACGCATTGTTTCAGGTTTAAAATCGTTTTATAAGCATCTGATTATAGAGGGAGAGCTGGAAGCCAACCCCATGCAATTTATTCTTACCCCGAAGCTACCCAAAAAACTGCCAGAGGTGCTGAGCCATAGCGAGATTTCCGAAATGATAGCAGCCATAGATTTATCTAAAATAGCCGGAGAAAGAGACAAAACAATTATGATGCTTATGTATGGCTGCGGACTACGGGTTTCTGAGCTCACCGGCTTGAAAATAAATAACCTTTATTTTGAAGATGGTTTCATTCGAGTGATGGGAAAGGGTGACAAGGAAAGACTGGTACCCATTGGTGGCAAGACCATTCGCCAAGTAAAATATTACTTGGAATATTACCGCAGGCATGTAGAGACTAAAGCGTCACAAAATACCCTAATACTAAACCAGAGAGGCAACAGTATAAGTAGGGTTCATGTTTTTAAGCTCATAAAAAAATTGGCAGAGAAGGCGGGTATTAGCAAGAGTGTGAGTCCCCATACGCTCAGACATTCATTTGCAACAGTGCTAATAGAGGCGGGTGCAGACTTGCGTGCAGTGCAGCAGATGCTCGGGCACGAAAGCATCACCACCACAGAGATTTACACCCATTTAGACAAGGCGTACCTTAAAACGATAATAGAACAGTTTCACCCAAGAGCATGATCATATACAACGTTACCCTTAGCATTAATCCAGCCATGGAGACTTCAGTTATTCAATGGTTAAAAGAAGAACATATTCCAGAAGTGCTAGACACTGGTCTTTTTATGGGACATGATATTTTTAAAGTGATAGAAGACCCCAAGGATAGAAAGCACAATTCGTATGCGGTACAATACAAACTAGAGTCGTGGGCACATTACAATACATATGCACTGGAGCATGCGGACAGACTCAAAGAAATAACCCAAAAGAAGTTTGGTGAAAACGTCTTAGCGTTTAGAACGTTTCTGGAAAAATGCTAGAATATGTTGTGTTCCAATAGCGGCCAAAACCAAATACAAAATACTAACCGGCAACATAAACCGAGCTGCTCCTACGGGCCCTGTTATTATAACAAAGTAGGTTATCAGAAGTAACATGAAGAATGTTTGTTTCATGCGACTCAGGGAGAAGCACACCAACACTAACTTAACCATGCTTACAAAAAGAAGTGCTAAAAAAGCAAAGAGTACAACTTTGTTTTTGCTCATTACCTCCCCTATCCTATCCCAATCCCCGCTGTAAAGCAATTCGGTAAGGCTTACCTTGTGGTCATTCATTCCAAAGAAGGTATAGATTTCAAATCTGCCCGGGTCTAAAACCATTTTTATCATTCCAGCAAGATGTACTTTAGCATAGGCCAAAGGATTGCTTCGTATGGCATTTATAGCCTCTTTGCGAACATCTTTTTTGTAATTAATGTATTGCGGCAGTGTTCTTGGAACGCTAAAGGCCTCGGAGTGGGTAAAGTCGCTTGCGGCATCTACTCCGTCTACATTAGCCACCATTAGCTTAGCATTGTATTGGCCCAGGTTGATGGTAGATATCGAACTGTATTCAAACACCCCAGAACTAGAATAATTTACCGTACAACCCATAGCCCACACCGCCAGAGGTACGAGTAACCAGTAGTGCCACTTAGCGGTGGCCCTTTTGAGGTAAATGAGTATAACGGGTATAAGAAAAAGACTGGGTAAAAACACAGGTTTCAGGAATAGCCCCAATCCCCACAATAGAGAGATGTAAATGGTTTTCTGATATGTGGTGGTAATGGGGCTGTAGTATACAAGTACTATGCTGGTAACAGCAGCAGTCACCAAAAGGTCTGCCATTTGTAATGTGGTGTGCATGGCAAGGGCAATGTGAAATAGAAACAAGAGTATGTAACTCAAAAAAGCCGCTTTTTTTCGGATAAACAGATTTAATATGTGCAATCCCAAAAAAAATATTAAGACATATAAAAGCACTGTGGATACAAGAATTAGGTGCTCGTTTTGCTGTTGAAAAAGCAAAAAAATAGGGTAACCTAATGTACGCTTACTATACAATCTATAGTCTACGGGTTGGTTGGAGTTTCCTCCATACAAAATATTGTTTTTCAGCAAGTTGTCTGCTGCGTATTGATACTCTATGGTGTCATTGAGCGGTGGAGTTGGTTTGTAATAATGGTAGGCGATGGTTACCACAAGAGCAACCATCAATAGGGATAGAGAGAAAATAAAACGCTTTGCCATGGCTACAAATTTTAGGTAAAATATGTGATTTTTATAAACAGTATTTATGAAGAATGCTAAAGATAGATACCTTTGTGAAAACTAAAACCTTAAAAAAAAGCAAAATGAAAAAACTTTACACTTTATTATCTTTTGTATTGTTCGGCTTCGCAGCGAACGCACAATGTACAGACCTAGTTATCAGTGAGTACGCTGAAGGGTCAGGTAGCAACAAATACTTAGAGCTTTATAATCCAACGAATTCTACAATACATTTGTCTGGTTATGCATTAGCCAATACTGGGAACGCCGTAGATTCTATAGGCTTTTATGAGTTTTGGCTTAATTTACGAAGCACGGACTCTATTTCACCTAACACAACGTATATAATATGTGATAAAGATGCAGACGCAGCGATAGTAAATGCCGCAAGCTTCACGCATGAGTTTTTAAGTAATGGCGACGACGGTTATAAGTTGGTAAAAGGAGGGACATTCACAGACTTAGATGCAGATGGAGATACAGACCGTTATGAGATGGCTAATTTTACCGTGGTAGATGTCTTAGGAGATTGGCAAGGTAGACCATCAGGCGGATGGGATGTAGCTGGTGTAACTGCTGCAACAAAAGATAGAGTTCTAGTTAGAAAGCCTGCCTATGGTGGTAATTCTGATTGGACCATCTCAAGAGGTACTGATGCCATGAACAGCGAGTGGGTAGTAAAAGCAAATGAAGACTGGACTAATCTTGGAAAGCATTCTTCAGATTGTCATCCACCAGTTGCGACTGAGCCTTCTACGGCTGCAGCAGATCCTACTGCAGACCAAGTAGATGTTATCTCTCTCTTTAGTAATGTATACACAGATGTTGCGGTTACCACTTGGAGAACAGGATGGTCTGCGGCTACACTTACAGATACTACTGCAGCTGGAAACGATATTAAACGATATACTGATTTAAATTTTGTTGGTATAGAAACGACAGGCGGTAATTCAATAGACGCTAGCGGAATGAACTACTTCACGTTTGATGCTTGGACTCCTAATGCAACGAGTTATAGAATTAAATTGGTAGATTTTGGTCCTGACAATGCTTTTCAAGGCGGAGATGATGTTGAACACGAACTTACTTTTGACATGCCAGCACAAAGCACTTGGACAAACCATACAATTGATATTAGTGATTTTACGAATCTAACAACTAGAGCTAATATTTCTCAATTAGTATTTGCTGCCGCGCCAGCAGGTGGAGCTACTTTGTTCTTAGATAACATATACTTCTCTAGAGACCCTGTGTTGGTTTACAATGTTGCAGACATTGCAGACATCGTAGGTTTAGATGCAGATTTCTCTCCAGTCAATTTAGATACACTTTATGAGGTAACGGGTATCGTTTACGGTATAGATTACCAAGGTGGAGATGACCTTACTAAAACTAACGCTGCATTTACTCTTATAGATGCTACCGACGGTGTTGGTGTATTTGCTAGAGGTTTGGACTACGTGGTAAAAGAAGGAGACGAAGTTACTGTTAAAGGTACATTAGATTTCTTCCGAGGTCTTACGCAAATAGCTGCTGACTCTATTACAGTAGTAAGTACTGGAAACGCTATTAACGATCCTACAGATGTTACTTCTTTATCTGAAGATACAGAGTCTGATCTTGTTAAATTTACTAAAGTTTGGGTTGCAGATACTGCTGACAAAGTTTGGCCAAATAACGGTAACATAGATATTACAAACGGTACCGATACCTTTGCTGTAAGAATAGATGGCGATACAAAAGGTATAGCCGGAAAAACAATCGAGTTTGATACAATGAATATAGTTGGTCTTGGTGGTCAGTTTGATGGTTCAGCTCCATATAATGAAGGATACCAGTTATTCCCTAGAGATTCAAGTGATATCTCGGAGTGGGTAAACATGACAAGCGTAAGAAACGTGTCTATACAAACTAGCGTATATCCTAACCCAGCAAGCGACAATCTTACAGTAGTAGGTAGTACTAAGTGGGAAAGCTTTGTTGTGTATAGTATACTCGGTGGCGAAATGGCTGCAGGTACACTAAACAACAACAACCTTTCTGTTGCAAACTTGAATAACGGTACTTATATCATTAAGCTTGTAGCTGGTGAGCAAGTAGGTGTTGCTCGATTTGTAGTAAGCAAGTAATACGTACTTCTTTCAAGAATTCAAAAAGGGCTGCGCTTATTAGTGCAGCCCTTTTTTATATCATTTTTTCCCAAATGAATGTTTGGTAAGGGAGATAATAGACCTATCTTTGCAGTCAATTATCGCGGGATGGAGCAGTGGTAGCTCGTCGGGCTCATAACCCGAAGGTCACAGGTTCGAGTCCTGTTCCCGCAACTAAAAAAAGCCTTTCGCATCAGCGGAGGGCTTTTTTATGCTTT
>ENA-UZWV01003078-UZWV01003078.1-metagenome-genome-assembly--contig:-Day-3-1m-contig-3078_pt1 | contig 66197 bp, 60 predicted proteins | sample MGYA00260342_ERZ794902 | MGnify/ENA metagenome assembly ERZ794902
ATCAAATGGCTAATTTAGTCCAACTGGTGCTGACGGGATACAGTTAAATACAATGAAAATAAATATAAGTCAGCCATACCTTATCTACTTGGAGCAATTTAACATCCCTCATCCGCGATATATGCTCATGGCTGGTTAGTGCAAACATATGGTCATACCAATCAAGATGATTTAGCGAGCTATCATGCAGAGCAACTCGGTCGATTTAGGGAAGGAAAAGAAGAAAATTATGTCCCAGTGTTTATTCCAACGCCAAAATACCCTATAAAAGCTAATAGGTCGGGAAAAGAGGGCTATGCGATTGCTGAGCTTACAATTTCGAAGCAGGGGCATGCTACCGATATTGTGTTGATTGAAGAGCGGCCAAATTCTTATAATTTTGGGGTCGAAGCTGTCAAAGCAGCTGAAAGATTGCTTTACGCCCCAAGGTTTGTTGACGGTGAGGCACAAGAGGTGCCCGGAGTCCTTTGGAAATATAACTTTCAGATGCTAAATTAATTTTTTGTGGATTCTCGCATCTTGCTCGCTTAAACCCGTTGCGACCCGACTATCAGCGAGTGCAATCCTTAAATTTACTGCATATGGATATCAGTAAGTGAGAATTTCTTGTAGAAATTTTCGAACATAAAATTCAAATCTCCCTTTTTGAAAGAAACTATTTAGCAAACAAAAAAACAGCAATATAGTCATACTTCTAAACAACAAAATGATCTTACAAGAAGTGTTCTGATATTATGGATTCAAGTAGTAAAAAAAGTTGCGGAATACGCAAATGACTTTCTTATGTATACGCCAAGCACCGATAGCAATAACAAGACACTCTGTCCCACCTCGGGGGCTATAAGGTTTAGCCCCAAGTATAGTCTATGTATAATTTTAAGATAGCAATGTCTCTTAAACCCCCTTCATTCTAGACTTCACTATCTGTATCATAAAGGTATTAGTTGACTTACGAGATTTTTTAGCCAAACTTGAACAGTATAGAAGTGATGAGATGGTATGAACGACAAGAGTAGCCTTTCGGACACCGCAATAACTAAAGACAATGGATCTGGGTGCACTAATACCAGCTGTTGTCCTCCCCAAACGCCTATTATACGAGATGCTCCAAAGACTGGGCGCAATGATCCTTGTATCTGTGGTAACGGCCGTAAATTTAAAAAATGCTGTGGCAGAAACCTATAAATGTGTTGAGCCATTTGAAATCGTAGGATCGTGGCTACAATTACTAAGGCTCTGTTCATCTTGCTTACTTCTGTTGATTTTAATTAGGTACTGATTTGATAGAATTGGTTCATTCTCTATTTTTAGAGTCTAAACCTTATCTGACTAGGTTGTCATCAGCTGGGAACTGGCAGCATCAAAGCATTTGGTGAGAAAATTCTTCGAGGATTTTGTAAACTACGTGCTGCTTTCACTGCATATTAATAGTCTCTGCAGTGTCAATGCTCAAAATCAGTTTGAGACAATTTATGATGCCTTTGGTCGAGCGCAGCCGCACCTAATAATGAGTGTAAGGTAGGCAATAAACTCCTCAGAATCACAAATGGCTCAAGAGTTGACTTTGTCGACCTAATATCAGATCAAAAAGTACAACCCCTGAGCATTGGTGAAAGACTAGTTCTCTAGAAAGAGTAACTAGCCCGAATACCCAAGTTTCTACCGGACATTGGCACCTCGTTCTTAACAAATGAGCTGTGATTTCTAGCCACTTCATCGAGCAAGTTTTTACCGAATACTGAAAGTGTAAACTCGTGTCCTGGGCTGGTCTCAAATGTTTTTGATAGATTCAGATTTAACATTTGGAATCCGTCGGTGGCAGTTTCATTTTCAGCCGTGTCAGTCTGAGCGGATACATCCTTGAGCGACAACACAAACCTAAGCTGATCTTCCACATAGGTAACCTTATAGATATCTCTATCTGGGGTTATGCGTGGAATATTGTCCCCGTTTGTAAACTGTCCTGAAACAGAATCTCTTCCCAATGAAAGAGTTAGAGCGCCACGAGTCAGTTCGAACGTCTTGCCGATTTCCATTTCATAACCGTCAAACTCGGCATTCTGCTGAAGGTAATTGGCAAGAATCAAACCTTCATGGTGCTCTTCGTCGCCATGATCATCATGCTTGTCTTCAGTCTCATCCATAAGGTAGATATAGTTATCCACATTATTTTGGAAGAAGGTCAAGCCAGCATAAAATCCTGCGTTACTATAATTGAATGACAGGTCTATATTGTTTGACTGTTCAGACTTCAGGTTGATATTGCCAACTTCTAGTCTACCTGTTGCCAGATGCGGGCCGTTCATTAACAGCTCTACCGCTGAAGGCGCTCTTTCGACAGAAGACAGTCCCAAACTTACCGCTACTGAATCATTAATATCTCTGCTTAAAGTCAGGGCATAGCTAGTATTGTTAATATCTCGATCAAAATACTCTAGTTCCGCTTCATGCTCGTCATGCGCATCTGCGTGATCCTCGTCGTGATCTTCATCCTCCTCGTGCTCTTCTTCATGACTGACAGAACCCTTCCTGGAAATTTGGTCATGCCTAACACCAAAGTCGAGATGAAATAAGTCAAAGTCTTTGCTCAGATAGTAACCAAGGGTGAATTCTTTGGTTTCCGTTGGATTTATAAAGGCCTCATCGCCCATTACAGAAATATTCTCGTCAACAAAATTTATGGCAACTTTTTGTGACAGGGAGTCATTGGTCAAATCAAAAATTGCACCATATTCTCTGGTATTATTGCTAAAGGTTGTTGGCCCTTCCTCGTGATGTTCATCCCCATGCTCTTCATCCCCATGCCCTTCCTCTTCGGCATGTTGCTCAGTCAATGAGTAATCGGAATCTCTGAACTGGTAATCAATTTTTGTTAACCAACCATTATTTACAACGAAGGAACCCTCTAGATTAACGACGTTAGATTCAGTTTTGGAGAAGATTCGTTCACCTTCGTGCTCATTTTCGCCTTCATGGTCATCATGGTCATCATGGTCATCTTCATCCTCATCGCCATGCTCTTCGTGACTATCTCCATGAAAAGGAATGCCGTATAGACTTTCGATATCGATCACAGATAGCCCAATATATCCCCAATCTCCGGTCTTGGAGAGACCTAACCTCTGAGAGGTAGACCCAACATCAGAATTTGGCAAATAACCTAGATCATCCTCGTGGCCTTCGTCTTCGTGATCTTCATCACCGTGGAGCTCTTCGTCATGGTCTTCGCCTTCGTGCTCTTCCTCAGAATGAATCACCGCACCATTTGGAATTTCAAAGTTACCAAATTCGGAGTCTTTGTAGGCAAGGCTGATATTCAAGCCGCCAAGATTATTTTGGTACGAGAAATCATGGGAGTCTCCATCATTGACAGACTGAGTCTCCAAACCTAGCTTAAATATTGACTCTTCAAAGTCTTTCCTAGCAATAGTGTTATCAACGACATTAATTATTCCTCCGATCGTTCCGCCGGAATAAAGCAAAGAGGATGGCCCTCTGATAATTTCGATTTGCTCGATATTGTTTAGATCAACATCATTGCCATGATCCGGTCCCAGACCTGAAACATCTCTGACCACTTTGCCGTTATTGAGGAGCTTCACCCGGCTACCGGACATGCCTCTAATAATGGGTTGGCCAACGGCGGCACCATAATCACTGGAGGATATACCCACCAAACCATCAATGCTCGCACCGATGCTTTGGCTGGCATCGGTAGCAATAGATTCACCACTGATAACATGCAGCGGGTTTGAGATTTCGTCTGACGAGGCATCAATCAACGATGATGTAACAATAACTTCTTGCATTTCCTGCGTGAAAGCACTGCAGGAAAAACCTATAAGGCAAGCTGCTAGGGGCAACTTAACAGTAACTAGCTTTTTCATAACACGTTCCTCTAAAAAATAACTTACGCGCCGAATGACCGGCACGAATTCGTCCCAATAAGGGAATACAAACTATTTAGATTAGAGGTTAAGTGGCGGTGCTCGGGCTAGCTGGCAACTTCTGATACGGCTGCTTTTCGCCTTGCTAATGCGGATGGTATAGGGGGTTGTGGCGTTAGTGACAAAAATCGTACTACTTTGACTCGCCACCGCTGCTGAGGATTTCTGTAAGACAGAGACCGAGCAACTCGTATCCTGGTGATCATCATGGCTGTGGGCAACAGCCGTCACCGAGCCCAACCCGATTATTAAGGCCAGAACGATGCTATATAATGTGTGGAACCGATTCATTGAAGTTTATAACGCCCGGTCAATTTAAACCTTTTGGTAGGGTGCGGATAATACCGATTGTTTCCAATTTGGCAAGCTATTATCGGTAAGGGGCGTAGGGATTAACTTTGGCCATTCTTCGTTGGCCGCCCTCTTGCTACATAATTGCGATAACATACCAGCTTAGCCGCGACCTATCATCGAGATTCTACGCTATCTGATGCTTGATAATAATCTATGGCCTTGCAGGTCGCATCTGGCTCTTATCTATGTCAACGACATTGGCGGACACTCAGTTAGTCGCCGTAGCAGGGGTCGTCCAGAACGAATAAGGTTGTTGAGTATTGGCCACGTTGGCGAGTCTTTAGTGGTCCTTCAGATATCGGATTACTCAGGTATTTCTGAATTAGCCTATACGACAAACAGAGTTTACGAGTCTATAAAAAAGCAGCACTCTCAGTGCTTATGTCAGTTCTTTAATGCTCTTTTTGAAAAGGTTTCTCAGGGTAATGTCACGGCAATGATTTACTCTCTAAAGGTTAGAGATCAAGTGAGCTGGGGCTAGAACCGACTGGCGCTTTTGAGAGAGATTCCACCTAAGCAGATTGTTTTAACTAAGTGCCTGCCTGAGGCTCTCTAAAAAATGCCTTCTCCCTTCATAAGTTAATCTATTCAGTATAGACTCTAAGTCACCCATGTAGATAAGGTTGGATGAGATATGAACATTATTAATAAATTTACCTCGATTTTCTGTGTGTTATTTTTGTTTCTTTGCATCTCAGTACTTGTGAAGTCTGAAGAAGGTGATGCAGGATTATGGAAGAGTGAAGACTGTAGAAACGTCAGTGAGGCAGCAGGATTTTTCTTATACACGTCTGGAGAATTATTAAAAACCGCAGACAAAGAGAGAAAAGCAGGAAGCGAGGAAAAATCTGAAAAGTCATATTCAGCAGCATTATTTTTTTCTGAGCTATCTGCAAATTCGGCAAAGAATTTTGAGGTATTTTGTAGTAAATAATAACAAAATTATTTGTGATGAACTTAATTAACCCTGTATGAATAGCTCATCTAGTTAAATCAGGTGAGGGGTAAGAATTTCTTGAGTCTATAAAAAATGGCTGTCAGTAAAATAAAATATCTATGTAATCAACAGCATATCTTTTAAAGACACTTCTCCACCGCGGTGCTGTCGTTGATAGGAGGCCACAGCAGTACCAGGGGTCTTTTGGGCGAGGGAGTGCTCAGCCACGGCACCTTCAAAAGTGCCGTTTTCCGCTATGTAATCACCAAAAGTAGACCTGAACCCGTGCACTGATATGTTGGGTCCTCGTTTAGCCTGCCATTCATGGGTCTTATTCATAGGTTTCAATACTGAGGACATATCTGCTTTTAATAGGTGCTTTCCGTTTGAGAGATTAGGGAATACGTATTCGCTTGTTCTCAGGTTGCTTAGGCTGTTTAGTTTCGAAATCACTATCTTTTGATAGAGGTGTCGAATGTTGCTTTTTCCCTTTCATCCGTCTGGATGGAATGACCCAGAGCCCTCCCATTCAGAACGTCAAACTATCCCAAACGCGAAGGCTCTTGTATTACAGATTTTCCAAAGTCTTTAATCTAAAAAAACATCATTATTAACTCGGGCTAACTCATTCCCCCTGATACCAAATCGGTGATGTCCAAGCCATCTCTCGAACTGTCTCAGGATAAGTTCCGTTAGTACAAACCTCAGGTCGATCAGCCTCAGCCAATGCGGCACAGTCATAGGTGTGCCAGCGGGCAGTCTCAGGTTCTACAGCGCGCAGATAGTAATAAGCTGACTGGCTAGCATTAAATTCTTTATCGCTATACACCACGCATAGGCTATCGGCGCCGGTTTCCGCTTCGGCAACTGTTATGACCTCATTACGCATTTTGCCGTCACCGTCGATCCAACCCTTGATTAGATGCAAGGCTACCAGCGGTTTGCCATCTGGATCCTTAGCCGCATAGGCAAGTAGGCTAGGGGGCTTAGTACTGTCTCCCGAAGCGACTAAATCAGAACCCATGGGGACGCCTGTGGCATAGGCCACAGCCACCATATCAGGCGCATCACAGAGACCTTCGCTGAGGTCCCAGCCAGCAAACAGGCGCGGCCGAATGCGTGGGCCCGAGGTGCCAAATACTTCTTTGCGCAGCATCGCGTCAAAGATGGCATCGCGAGTATTCTCCTTCGCCCAAACACCGGCTAGACCGCCGGGATTGCCATCAATACCACTGGTTAGCAGTCCGGGTTTAAGTCTTTCCGCCGGAGTTGATTCCCCAGTGACAGCACCAGTCCATGCGGATTCAATCACTGCACCTGGTGTACTTGAATGGGTATCTGTGGCCGCAATTGTGCCCAGCTTAACCGGATTCAAACCAATTGATTGTTCCTCGAGTAGGCCGACTAGTAGGCCAGAGCGCTGAAAGTCAGTAGGGTGGACGCAGCCAGCACCGAGCATGCCATTGCTGCCGGTCTTACCGGGTTCACATTCTGCGGTGACCTCTGATGCCTGACCCATTGTTAGGTCGCCCTGATTTAAGCTGCGGGTGACATAGGTCTTGTTCTCGCCCATGCGCCTGACGGCCTCAACTTCACAGAGCTCGTCCGGGGCACCAAAGACACTGCTCAAACCATTGATACATTCAGAGCTTCCTTTGTGCTGGAAGATCTCCATAATCGGCTCGCGCTTCAATCGTGCAGTGGCATAGGCGCGCTTGGCTGCAGTGGTGTCTTCAAGCTGCATATAGGGCGCCATTCGGCCATTAGCCAAGTTGGAGTTGTGGGGGATAGTAAGATAGTCACAGCCCTCGGCTATATCGCAGACCGCATCCAGTGCTGACCAGAGCTTGCTATCGATGGGTGCATCTATATAGCTGACAGGTTTGGCCGGAACATTGTTATCGCGAAAGATAACATTGCGATGGTAATTCGATGTGCCAGGTGTGCCGGTGTACTCATAGGCGACAAAGCTGGTGAATTCGCAGGGAGTATTGGCTCTGTTGGCCGCCAGTTGAATATCTTGCCAGGGTGATTCGGCATAGGTACTGCACTGGCTGCCATCGCTGCCGCAAATTTCCTTAATCCGCTCTGGTGTTTCGGTGGTGATTACCGAGCCCAACATCAACATACCCTGACGTTCATTAACCCGATAGTTTTTACAAAAAGTGGTGTTGTAGGCCGGTGAGCCTTCGGTGCGGCACAGAGCCCGCTCACCGAGGAACTCCCCGTGATCAGTAACCGCCAGAAAATCCAGTGGCCGATCGATCTTTACTGAGCCAAGGGGAATACCCTGTTTGTCCACGGGGAAGAATGGAATTGCTTCACCGCGGGCATAGCGATGGGCATCCGTAGGTGTGGTGCCGACGCTGTTGGCCGCGGCATCAAATGAGTAGCTGGTATGCACATGGAGATCGCCAAACAGTGCAGTGCCATCGGTATTGAAATTATCACAGCCATCGGCTTCAACCGCGGCGGTGTCAGTGGATATTGACTGCTGAACATTGGGAGTAATCGAATTATCTGATCCACTGCAGGCGCTGAGCAATACTATTCCAAGTGCTAAAAAGAGTTGGCTTCGCATAATATTTCCTGTTCGGTATAAGCCGCTGCCTAAAGAGGCGCGGCTGATCCTTGTTGGTGTTGACGTTAAAGAGTTGTTTAAAGCAGCTGCATCGCCATGTAGATCAGTGCAATCAATGCGCTGACCCAACTAAGGCTGCGCAATGTCGCCAGGCCAAAGGTATAACAGGCCAGATGAATAAGGCGCAATGCTAGCCAAGCGCTTGCAGCCTGAGTGTTGTCTATATCCATCATCATTGATAGGAGTGCCAAAGTCAGAAAAATTGGCAGCGTCTCTTGAAGATTGGCCGCGGCGCGGGCGATACGCTGATAGGTTATTGAAGTCTCGACTTCCTCGTCGCGGTTACCTAGCAGGTAGCCGCTATTTTTTAAATTGACGGCCATCGGCAGCAACCAGATTTGAAATAATGTCAGTGCTAGGGCGTAGAGAATTATATCGCTCATGATTTTTCCTTTTTAGAGTGTTATTTGTTGTGAGGATAAATTTTCCTCGGGTTATTGTGCTGGGTTAAGAGCGTTTTTTACGCCATACAGCAGTCTCTGGTGTGAATAATTGAGTGGGGCCGTCAAGGCTATGCCGGCGGGCAGTGAACCAACTAAGTTGGATTGGCTCGGATCACTGGCCGAAATGGTCATCTTCCGTTCATCGGAGACAGCTAAAATGGGACTGTAAAGGCCATTGCGAACCACCACAATATTATTATCAAAGTCTATGGTGATGTACTGACCATCAAACCCTACGGTTGAGATCAGCGTATTTTGCGGCGGATATACTGAGCCGTCTTCCTGAGGTGCAGCGCTTATAGTCCAAAACTTCAGGCCGTAGCTGAATACTCCACCAGCGATTTCGGTTACTACAGAGTCGACTGTAATATTTTTGATACTGTCGATATAAGAGCTGGGAATCACCTGCTCATTATCCCATGAGCCGTTATTTAGCAGTAACTGCCCAAATCGTGCAAAATCACGAGGGGTTGCATCTAGGCAGCAGTAGGCCAAATAGTTTCCATCCACCTGGCTGGTGCCTTGGTTATCACGCCACCATTGGGCCTGCATGCCTATCTTAGAAAATAGATGCAAGTCAGCATAGGTTTGAAGATCCTGACCCGTAGCTCGGTAGAGAATTTCTCCCAGCACCATGGTGTCGCAATTTGAATAAAGCCAGTAACCAGACTGCCAGGTTGGCCCGTATGTATACCAGGGCTGACTCACATTAGTCTCTGCCAGTTGGCGATTAATACAGCCAGACATCTGGTCCTCAGAGAAGACCAAATCACCACCGGAACCGTTAGCACTGGTGCAGGTGCTCAAAGTCTGTTCAACAGAGTCATAACAGGCTAAGGGTAGTCCAGAGCGCATATCCAGCAGATTACGGATGGTGATTGTCGCTCTGTCATCCCCTTGCCACTCATCAATATAGGTTGCGGCGGGTTCCGAAAGGGATTCGATAAAACCCTGTTCGATGGCAATGGCGATCATCACACTGGTAAAGGATTTCGCCGTCGACCAGGAGGTTGCAAGACTATCTTTGTCACGAGTGCCATAGGTTGCTTGGCTGTCGAGAGTACTGCCTGCGGAAACACTGGCAGCCTCAGATGGCAGAATGCCTCTGTAGCGCTCATAAACGAGTTTATCGTCTTTGATCACCAGAGCGGCCTGAGTGAAACTACCATCGATAAAGGCTTGGTCGAAGGCCTGTTCTAATACGCCTGAATCCATGCCGACTGACTCAGGCGTGGCCTCTTGCCAAACTACGGATTCAACGACCTCTGGGGTTTCTTCTGTCTCTGTATCCGGTGCTGCTGTTGGGTTTGCTGGCGCAGATGAACCGGAACCGCCGCCGCAAGAAGCCAGTAGGGTTAAAAAGAGTATTAAAAATAGTGACCTGATGAGAGTTTTAAACATTTTGCATGTCTCCTCTGCTTATTATTTTTATATTTTTAAGTCGAGCGATAGTAACGCCAAAAACCTGTCAGCGAAACTCCCACCTATGACCGGCGAGGCTAGGCTTTTAAAATTTTACGATTCGAAGATTTTACGGTTGTAAAATTCTAAGGCTCTAAGGGTGCTGGCAGCCCTTCAAATATTGTGCCCCAAATTTTGATATCTTTTAATCCGCTGGGCCCGACCTCATAGGGGTCGGCTTCAAGTATTGTAAAGTCGGCTTTTTTACCGGCGCGAATCGATCCAATCTGATCTTCCCAACCCATGACCCAAGCTGCATCAATGGTGATCGCGCGCAGACCTGCGTCCAGACTGACCCGCTCATTGGCACCAGTGAGATTGCCATTAATGGTGACTCGGTTAACCGCCGCTGAAACCAGAGTTAGCGGCTCCAAAGGCGCCATGGGACTATCGGAATGAAAGGCGAAGGGCATGCCCAGTCGCTCTAGTGAACCCAGACGCACCATCTGACTGCCTCGATCGGCACCGAGCCACTGATCGCTGTACATATCGCTGAGCATATAGTGGTAGTAGGGATTGGCCGAGACCACTGCACCGAGCTCTGCGAGCTGTCGATTCTGATCTTCTGTGGTGTAGGCAAAATGTTCCAGAGTCAAACGGTGATCGGTTTTTGGGGTATTTAGTTGCAGGGTTTTTAACAGATTAATTAATACCTCGGCGCTGGCATCACCGTTGGTATGGGCATGAATCTGATAGCCCGCATCCCAGAATGCTTGAGCCCACTGCTGAGACACTGCTGGGGGCACCATCCACACGCCTTTGTGCCCGTCGATATAGCCGGGGAATTTAAACTGGGCCAGCCCGCTATAGATCGCACCATCAATCATCAGTTTAAAGCGCCGGTCAAACATCACTCGGTGACTGTTTTGTGCGCGCCACTTGTCCACTTGCAGCAGTGCCTCTTCAATGGAGACTCCGCGGCCAATAAAGTCGGTAATAATGGGTGTCAGAATTAATCTGGCCGGTGCTTGGGCGGTTTCCACTGTATGGCGAATAAGGCTTATTTCTGCATCTGGATTACCAAATACACCGATGCCCATATCCAGGGCTGTGGTCACACCGCCCTGATGGACCATTTGAATAAAGTTTTCCATGCCTTTACCAAAGCGAATGGGGTCAAAAAGAAACGCCATTTTTGGAATCAGAGCATACAGTCCATTCTCGAAGAAATGACCTTTTGACCAGTCGGTTAGTGGATTGTCTGCAAGATCCGTTTCTTTGATATCGAGCATATTAAGTGCCGCATCATTGGCTACTATTTCGTGGAATGATCTATGCCAAAGCATAACGGGCTGGTCGGGAAACAGAGCGGTCAGCTGCTGGCGAAACAATTCTCCGTGCCACAGTGGGTGGTAGCCCCAGGCAATAAAGGGAACGTCTTTGTTACTGTGCTCAGAAACCAGCTGGGTTAGGCGTTTGAGATAGGCTTCGGGCGTCTTGGCACCGGGAAATTCTCCAGTAGGCAAGGACCAGTCATCCGGGGCGATAAAGGGGAACTGTGTCAGTACCGCTGGGAGAGAGGGGTGCACATGGGGATCAATAAAGCCCGGCATTATCACCTTGTCCTCAAAGCGCCGATCGATACGCACCTCTTTTTGATCGCTCCAACTGCTGAGAGATTTCAATGAACCTACGGCAACAATACGCCCATCGGCTACGGCCACTGCGCTGGCCTCGGGCAGTGCCGCTTCCATGGTGATGATTTTTTGCGCGGTATAGATAACCAATTCGCCGTTAACACTATTGCTATCTAGGCTCTGGGTGCTGGATAGCGCGGTAGAAGTAAGGGTAAGGCTAAGTAGCCATAAACAAGCAGTTGTTATGCGCTTCATGATATTCCTTGGTTATTATTTATTCTTATCGGAACCTAATCTGATAGGCAAAATAACCGGTTTTCGCCTAAGATGGAAATCTATCCTGTGATCTATGAGGTCATCAATCCGGTTATCTATCCGGTAATAGGTACAGCCAATACATTAAAACTATAAGTGTTTCCTAGAGGGTCAACAGTATGAAAACCAGAGCAGCAGTGGCATTTGGAGCGGGTAAACCTTTGGACGTTGTCGAAGTGGATCTCGATGGTCCGCGAGCCGGCGAAGTCTTAGTTGAGGTCAAAGCAACAGGGGTCTGTCATACGGATGCCTTTACACTGTCTGGTGATGATCCTGAGGGCGCCTTCCCGGCGATTTTAGGTCATGAAGGCGCGGGTGTAGTGGTTGAGGTTGGCCCTGGGGTAAAGAACCTCAAGCCTGGTGATCATGTGATTCCGCTGTATACCGCTGAGTGCCGCGAATGTGAGTACTGTCTAAATCCCAAAACCAATCTCTGTCAGGCCGTGCGCTCGACGCAGGGTCAGGGCCTAATGCCCGATGGCACCAGCCGTTTCTCTTTTGAGGGCAAGCCTATTTTGCACTACATGGGTTGCTCGACTTTTTCTAACTACACTGTGCTGCCAGAGATATCCCTGGCCAAGGTGCGTGAAGACGCTCCCTTCGACAAGATTTGTTATATCGGCTGTGGCGTGACCACTGGTATAGGTGCTGTGGCGTTTACCTTGAAGGTTGAGGCTGGTTCCACTGTGGCGGTGTTTGGTTTGGGCGGTATTGGTTTGAATGTGATTCAGGGCGCCAAAATGGTGGGTGCCACGCGGATTATCGGTATAGATTTAAATCCGGCCAGAGCGGCTTTAGGTAAGCAGTTTGGCATGACTGATTTTATCAATCCGAAAGACGTCGAGAATGTCGTCGACCATATTATCCAGATGACCGGCGGCGGTGTTGATTACAGTTTTGAATGTATAGGCAATGTCGACGTGATGCGCCAAGCCCTTGAGTGCTGTCACAAAGGCTGGGGCGAAAGCTGCATAGTCGGCGTCGCCGGTGCCGGCAAGCAGATCACCACTCGTCCGTTCCAGCTAGTGACCGGTCGCTCGTGGCGTGGAACTGCCTTTGGGGGTGCCAGGGGCCGCACTGATGTACCGCGTATTGTCGACTGGTATATGGAGGGAAAAATCAATATTGATGATTTGATCACCCATAAAATGCCTCTCGACGATATTAATAAGGCCTTTGATTTAATGCATGCCGGCGAGAGTATTCGCTCCGTCGTTGAGTTTTAACTCAGGAGTTATAAATGGTATCTCAAACTCCAGAACAGATTGGCACAAACCAAAGCTTTGGCGGTCAGCAGCTGCGTTACAAACATCAGTCTGCCGTTTTAAACTGTGAAATGACCTTTAGCATTTACTTGCCGCCCCAGGCGCAAAAGGGACCGGTGCCGGTTTTATATTGGCTGTCAGGCTTAACCTGCGACGATGAGAATTTTGTCCAAAAAGCCGGTGCTCAACAGCATGCTGCGGAACAGGGTATTGCCATAGTTTGCCCGGATACTAGCCCCAGAGGCGATGGTGTGGCTGATGACCCTGATGGCGCTTATGATATGGGTTTGGGGGCGGGCTTCTACGTCAATGCTACGCAGCAGCCTTGGGCGGAGCACTATCAGATGTGCAGCTATATTTTAGATGAGCTGCCGCAATTGATTAACAAAGAATTTCCAGTGGATGGCGAGCGAATCTCGATCTCAGGGCATTCCATGGGTGGCCATGGGGCCTTGACCATTGCCCTGAAAAATCCGCAGCGGTTTAAATCAGTGTCGGCTTTTGCACCCATCTGTTCGCCATTAAATTGCCCCTGGGGCGACAAGGTGTTGAGTAATTACTTGGGTGATGATCGGCAGACATGGAAACACTATGACGCGGTTGAGCTGATAAAGCAGGCCCAACAGCATTTGCCGGTGTTAGTTGATCAGGGCACTGCAGACAATTTCTTAACCGAGCAGCTAAAGACGGAGTTACTTGTCAGTGCAGGTCAAGTGGCTGATTTCCCCATACAGATTAGAATGCAGCCAGATTATGATCACAGCTACTTTTTTATCGCTACGTTTATTGCAGAGCATATTAAGTTCCATGCTCGGGCTTTGCTGTAAAGGAGTGCCTTAAAGAAGTGCTGTAAAGAAGTGCTTATAAGAACTGCTTAAAATCAGCGCTAAACGTGCGTTAATAAGCAGTCCTTATTAGGTAAATAAGAGTCGCTTGGGTAAGGCAGAACTGGGTAGTGATAGTGCTAGAATGCGAGGCCTGGCGGGGCTTCAATAGACTAGACGCCAGATATAACCACAGGAGTAGTTGAGTTGGGTATCAGCCAAAATGAGCAGCAATCGATCAGTGCTTTAGTCGGCCACTATATGCAGTTGCCCGGCGCATTATTGCCCCTGTTACATGCCATTCAGTCGGACTTAGGCTATGTGCCTGATTCAGCTGTGCCGATTATTGCCAAAGGTCTGAATCTGTCCCGTGCCGAAGTGCATGGTGTCATCAGCTTTTATCATGATTTTAAAACCACCCCAGTAGGCCGTCACACCGTCCAAGTTTGTCGCGCAGAAGCTTGCCAGTCTATGGGCTCCCGTCAATTGGAAGCTCATGCCAAGCAGACCCTGGGTATAGACTATGGTGAAACGACTGCCGATGGGGCTGTTACGCTCGAGCCTGTATACTGCTTGGGCAACTGCGCCTGTTCGCCTTCAGTGCGAATAGATGATGCTATTTATGCGCGAGTCGATACAGATCTTTTTGATGACCTAATGTCCGGACTCTTAACGGAAGAGGGGGCATCCAAATGACATTTTATATTCCACAGGATACCACTGCATTAGCACTGGGCGCTGACGCTGTAGCCAGTGCATTGCAAAGTGTCGGCATAGAGCCGGTGCGCAGTGGCTCCCGCGGCATGTTTTGGCTAGAGCCGTTATTGGAAGTCGAAACTAATAAGGGTCGTATAGGCTTTGGCCCGGTAACCGCCAAGGATATCCCCAGTATTGTCGACGCGCTGGAATCAGATCCAGCTAGCCATACCCTGTATCAGGGTGAAGTGGCAGACACTCCCTATTTTAAATCCCAGCAGCGCCTGACCTATAGTCGCGCCGGTGTCGGTGATCCGGTTTGCCTGGATAACTATCAGGCTTTAAACGGCTTTAAAGGTCTTAACAACGCCCTGAAAATGACCGGTCAGCAGATTGTTGATCAGGTTAAAGACTCAGGTCTGCGTGGTCGCGGGGGTGCAGCATTTCCCGCAGGCATTAAGTGGCAAACAGTGCATGATGCTGGCAAGGATGGCTGTCAAAAATACATAGTTTGTAATGCTGATGAAGGTGACTCGGGAACCTTTGCCGACCGTTTAGTGATGGAGGCAGATCCCTATCAGCTAATTGAAGGCATGATTATCGCCGGGCTAGCAGTGGGTGCGACCCAAGGCTATATCTACCTGCGTTCGGAATATCCTGTGGCTCATAAATTATTAAATATCGCCATCGACCGAGCTATCGCAGCGAACTTTCTCGGTGACAATATTCAAGGTTCGGGCAAAACCTTCTATCTCGAAGTGCGCTTGGGTGCTGGTGCCTATATCTGCGGTGAAGAAACCTCATTGCTAGAGAGTCTTGAGGGCAAGCGTGGAATGGTTCGCGCCAAGCCACCACTGCCCGCCATTGAAGGCTTATTCGGTATGCCAACCGTGGTGAACAATGTACTCACTCTAGCGGCGATTTCAACTATCTTGGAGCAGGGCGCAGACAGCTATCAGAACTTTGGTATGGGCCGCTCAAGAGGCACATTAGCCATTCAGCTTGCGGGCAATATTAAACGCGGTGGTCTAATTGAATTGGCCTTTGGTGTGACATTGCGCGAAGTAGTGGAAGACTACGGGCAGGGCACTTATAGCGGCCGGCCGATACGGGCTATTCAGGTGGGCGGGCCACTGGGCGCATTTTTACCCGAGTCTCAATGGGATACGCCTATGGACTACGAAGCCTTTGCTGCCATCAAAGCTATGATTGGCCATGGTGGTATTGTGGTCTTTGACGACACTGCAGATATGGCTGCTCAGGCTAGATTTGCCATGGAGTTTTGTGTTGTGGAATCTTGCGGTAAATGCACACCTTGTCGAATTGGTTCGGTGCGCGGTGTTGAAGTGATTGACCGCATTGTTGCCAATGAGAACCGCGACGATAATTTAATTCTGCTGCATGAACTTTGTGACACTATGGAGTTTGGCTCGCTCTGTGCGATGGGGGGAATGACGCCCTATCCGGTGCGCAGTGCACTTGCCCATTTTCCTAATGACTTTTTATTACGGGATGCCGCGGGCGCTTTATCAGGCGACGCCGCGGGCGCTGCTCAGGGAGAACATTAACATGTTGGAATTCTACGAACCCCAGGCAGATTACGGTACCCCAAAAAGCACCAACACCAATATGGTGACCCTGAGTATTGATGGCGTTGAGGTGACAGTCCCAGAGGGCACCTCGGTGATGCGCGCTGCCGCCGAGAGCGGCGTAAAAATTCCCCGCCTCTGTGCCACTGACCAACTTAAATCCTTTGGCTCTTGCCGCGTTTGCCTTGTAGAGATTGAGGGCCGTCGAGGATTCCCTGCATCCTGTACCACTAATGTGGAAGCGGGTATGGAAGTCAAAACCCAGTCAGATGAAATCGGCAAACTGCGCCGCAATGTGATGGAGCTGTATATCTCCGATCATCCCCTCGACTGTTTAACGTGCCCCACCAACGGTGACTGCGAACTGCAAGATACTGCCGGCGAGCTGGGCCTGCGTTCGGTGCGTTATGGTTTTGAAGGTGAAAACCATTTGGTTGCCGAGAAAGACGAGTCCAACCCCTATTTTACCTTCGACCCCTCCAAGTGCATCGTCTGCTCACGCTGCGTACGCGCCTGTGAGGAAGTGCAGGGCACTTTTGCCCTGACTATTGATGGTCGTGGATTTGAATCCAAAGTCAGCGCTAGTCAGGCGGAAGACTTTATGGATTCCGAATGTGTGTCCTGCGGTGCCTGCGTCAATGCCTGCCCCACTGCAACCCTGACCGAAAAAAGTATTATTGAAGCGGGTAAGCCCGAGCATTCAGTGACTACCACCTGTGCCTATTGCGGAGTTGGTTGCTCCTTTAAAGCGGAAATGAAAGGCAGCCAAGTGGTACGTATGACCCCTTACAAAGACGGTAAGGCCAATGAAGGTCATGCCTGCGTTAAAGGCCGCTTTGCCTTTGGTTATGCGACTCACAAAGACCGTATAACCGTACCTATGATTCGCGATAGCATCGATGATCCCTGGCGCGAAGTGTCTTGGGAAGAGGCGGTAACCTATACCGCAAAAAGGTTTAAAGATATTCAGGCACAATATGGTCGCACCAGCATTGGCGCTATCTCATCAAGCCGTTGCACCAATGAAGAAGTTTACTTAGTGCAAAAAATGGTTCGTGCGGGTTTTGGCAATAATAATGTGGATACCTGTGCGCGGGTCTGCCATTCACCCACCGGTTTTGGTTTGAAAACCACCCTCGGTGAGTCTGCTGGTACTCAAACCTTTGCCTCAGTTGCCGATGCCGATGTGGTGATTGTGATGGGTGCCAACCCAACCGAAGCTCATCCGGTATTTGGTTCGCGTCTAAAACGCCGCCTCCGTGAAGGCGCCAAACTAATTGTTATAGACCCTCGCAAGATTGAATTGGTCAGCTCGCCGCATATTACCGCCGACTACCATCTGCCTGTGCGCCCTGGTACCAATGTGACGCTGCTTAATGCCTTGGCCCATGTAGTGGTCAACGAAGGTCTTGAAGCTCGCGAGTATATTGCCGATCGCTGTGACGTGGCTGAATTTGAAAAGTGGGTGGCCTTTATTGGTGACGAGCGTCATTCACCGGAAAATACCGAAACTATTACCGGTGTTTCGGCAGCTGATCTAAGAGCCGCCGCAAGACTCTATGCCACTGGCGGCAATGGCGCTATTTTCTACGGCTTGGGTGTCACCGAACACAGTCAGGGCTCAACCGCAGTAATGGGTATTGCTAATCTCGCCATGCTCACCGGCAATATTGGTCGCGACGGCGTAGGTGTCAACCCACTGCGTGGACAAAACAATGTTCAGGGCTCCTGCGATATGGGGTCATTCCCCCATGAGTTGCCCGGCTATCGTCATATCTCTGACAAAGCCACTCGCGACCTATTTGAAGGGGAGTGGGGCGTCACTCTGGATTCAGAGCCCGGCTTGCGTATTCCCAATATGTTTGACGCAGCCCTAGATGGCGAGTTTAAAGGTCTCTATTGTCAGGGTGAAGATATAGCCCAATCCGATCCCAACACCCAACATGTAGAAGCTGCACTGCGATCGATTGAATGCTTGGTTGTTCAGGATATCTTTCTTAATGAGACCGCCAAATTTGCCCATGTATTTTTACCCGGCGCGTCATTCTTAGAAAAAGACGGCACCTTTACCAATGCCGAGCGCAGAATCTCAAGAGTGCGAAAAGTGATGCCGCCACTCAGTGGCAAAGCGGACTGGGAGGGCACCATGGCCCTGGCTAATGCTCTCGGCTGCGAAATGGAGTACAGCCATCCGTCAGACATTATGGATGAGATTGCTCGCCTAACCCCTACTTTTAACGGCGTCTCTTACGATCGGTTAGAGCAGCTGGGCAGCATTCAGTGGCCGTGCAATGACAGCACTCCAGAGGGTACGCCAATTATGCATGTGGACCAGTTTGTCCGCGGCAAAGGCTTTTTTGCCATGACCGAATATGTGGCCACTACCGAGCGTGCCAATCGCAAGTTCCCACTGCTGCTTACGACCGGGCGGATACTCTCTCAATACAATGTAGGTGCCCAAACCCGACGCACTGAAAACAGCGAGTGGCACGGCGAAGACCTAATCGAAATTCATCCCCATGATGCCGAAGAACGCGGTATTAATCATGGTGATTGGGTCGGTATCAATAGTCGAGTGGGAGACACTGTATTGCGTGCCGATGTGACCGATAGAGTAAAACCCGGCGTTGTCTACACCACATTCCACCATCCAGTTTCCGGTGCCAATGTAATCACCACAGACAATAGTGACTGGGCCACTAACTGCCCAGAGTACAAGGTCACCGCCGTGCAGCTTAGCAAGGTTACCCAGCCCTCAAACTGGCAGGCGCGACAAAAATCTTTCGATAAGCAGCAGCAAGGCTTATTAAAAGACGCGCGTCACTAAACGTGGCCAGCGAGAGTTCAGATAAGGTCACTCGGGTTATCTGGAAAGCCGGAGAAACCGCCGAGGGTGCAGACTGGGTTGCCAGAGAAAGCGCCGTGGCGATGGTTTATAACGGTATCTCCCATGTGGTGATGATGGCTACCCCTGCGGACTTAGAAGACTTTGCGCTGGGCTTTAGTCTTAGCGAAGGTATCTTGCAAAGTGCCAAACAACTGCTGGACACTGAGATAATAGAGACAGACAAAGGCATAGAGTTAGCCCTGAGGATTACTGCTGAACCCTTCGCCCAATTAAAACAGAAGCGCCGCAATTTAGTCGGTAGGACCGGTTGCGGTCTCTGTGGTGCCGAGTCCTTAGAGCAGGCCATTGCAGAGCCAGCGATGGTGGCCACGGAGTTAGCGATAAGTCACCAAGCTATTCAAAAAGCCTCCAGTGCCCTAGCCGCAGAGCAAAAGCTGCAGCAACAAACTGGCGCAGTGCATGGCGCGGCTTACTGCAATCAGCAGGGCGACCTATTATTAGTGCGCGAAGATGTTGGTCGCCACAATGCCTTGGATAAACTTTTAGGTGCGCTGGCGAAAAAAGAACAAGCTAGAGATAAAGAGCCAGGCTTTGTATTAGTGACCAGTAGAGCCAGCTATGAGATGGTTGCAAAAGCCACCAGTGCCAATATCCCATTATTGGCCGCAGTGTCAGCCCCTACATCATTAGCGATAGAACTAGCCGAGAAAAGCGGCTTAACATTGGTCGGCTTTACCAGAACCGGTCGCCATGTGGTTTATGCCAATGGCCAGAGAATTCACTAAGAGAATCGCCATGTCAGAATCAAAGCTCCAGCGTCTTGTCGATATGATCAATCAAATTGCTCTCAACATGAGTGCCAATGGCGGCGAGCAAATGGTCGCTGATCAGGTGGCCCAGCACCTTGAAAAATTTTGGGCTCCACCGATGAAGGCACTTATTACTGAGCAGCCAGTCGAGAAGGACGTTGGCTTGACGCCCATAGCGAAAATGGCGGTTCTCAGTCTATTGAAAATTCAGCAAGCCAAGTCCTAGGCCTTGACCTGACTTATCGGGTTTAATGTTGACAGCTATTGTTAACCGGTGCTATAAACAGGTCTTTAGTCGTTCGAGTACCGATCCCATGGCCACTAAGTTTTCTGAAGATGTGATTTCCCTGTCAGACCTAAAGGTCAATCCCGGCAAAGTAGTCAACCACACCACTGATTCTCGTCGCCCAGTGCTTCTCACTAGCCGTGGCCGTGGCGTAGCCGTGGTCCAGGGACTAGCTGAATATGAAAGGAATGGTGAAGAACTGGCATTTGTGAAAGCCGTTGCTCAGGGTCTTATGGATATTGAAGAAGGCAACAGTTTTAGCTTAGAAGAGGCAAAAAAACAATTCGGTATAGCTTAGGTGACGATATTATTTTCCAACTCGGCATTAAGCGACCTTGATGAGATTAAACGGTATTATCTTGAACTGGGTGCAGTCGAAGTTGGTGATGATATTGTTGCATCCGCCTTTTCGCATATTGAAACATTGGTAGATCACCCGGATATTGGCAGGGTTGTGCCCGAGTTTGAACAACAGCATATTCGTGAATTAATTCATTCCCCCTATAGAATCATTTATCTTCGCGGCGAAAGCCATATCCAGGTAATTAGAATATGGCGCAGTGAGCGGTTGCTAAATATCAATCAGGTCAATGAGCCTTAAGCGAAATGTATCAAGATCCGCGGTGTTGTCATCTCGAACGGATATGCAAGATATCTGATTACAGTTGTGGCTTTATCTCAACAAACCGTCAATAGTCCCAAGAGCCAGAAATTATTCGTTATCCAGCATAGAACAACCATCAAGGACCCCATAGTGACCAACCCTCTTTTAGAATTCCATACTCTGCCTCCATTCAGCGCAATTTGTGCCGAGCATGTTGAGTCAGCAATCGAAACGTTAATCGAGCAAAATCGCGTTGCTCTTGAAGCACAGCTTTCCAAGCTTGAGACAGTGACCTGGGATTCGTTAATTGAGCCAATCGATGCGCGCAATGAAATACTTAATCAAGCCTGGTCACCGGTAAGCCATTTAAATAGCGTAGTGAATTCAGACGCCCTGCGCGAAGCCTACAATAACTGTGTCGGGAAACTGGCTCAGTGGGGAACTGAAGTGGGACAAAATGAGGCGCTTTTTCAGGCCTACAAAACACTTTCAGAGAGCGAGGAGTTCGCCGGATTAACCCAGGCTCAGCGCCACAGTATTAAGCTTGCACTGCAGAGCTTTGACCTTTCGGGCGTTTCATTGCCAAAAGATAAAAAGCAGTCTTTTTCTAGATTAAAGCAACGATTAGCCGAACTTAGCAGCACGTTTGGCGATAATGTGATGGATGCTACTCAGGCTTGGAGTCTGCTGATTACCGATGTCGAGGAACTTGCTGGTGTCACCGACAGTTCGTTGGCCCTTTTTAACCAGGCCGCTGCAGAAAAAAATCAAGAGGGCTATTTACTAACCCTAGATCAGCCCTGCTTTATTGCCATTATGACCTATGCCGACAGTCGTTCACTGCGCAAAAAACTCTACCAGGCGTTTACCACCCGCGCTTCTGATCAGGGTCCTCAGGCAGGGCAGTGGGACAATAGTGCAATTATTGATGAGATCTTAAAGCTGCGCCATGAGGCGGCACAGATACTAGGCCTAGGTAATGCCGCCGAGGTTTCACTGGCGCCTAAGATGGCCAGCTCAACGGATCAGGTGATGGCATTCTTAAGTGATCTAACCCGACAGGTTAAGCCTCAAGCCGAAAAAGAATTTGCCGAGCTTTCAGCCTTTGCCAAGACAGAGTTGCAGATCAATGGTCTCAAGGCGTGGGATATTGCCTATGTATCAGAGAAACTCCGCACACAACGCTATGCCATCAGTGTTGAAGCGTTGCGTCCTTGGTTTCCCGTCGAGCGAGTGTTAGTTGGCCTCTTCAGTATTGCCGGCCGTTTGTTCGATATCAGTATTGAAGAAGACTCCAGTGTCGACCTGTGGCATAAGGATGCCAGGTTCTATCGTATCTCGCGCAACGGTCGGGTGATCGCCAGTTTTTATCTGGATTTATATGCTCGAGAGAAAAAGCAGGGTGGGGCCTGGATGGATGTCTGTCGCTCAAGACGCAAGGTGGCTGACAGTATCCAGCTTCCGGTGGCCTATCTCACCTGCAACTTTACCCCGCCTGTAACCGGTAAACCTGCACTGCTAACCCATGACGAAGTCACCACCTTATTTCATGAGTTTGGGCATGGCCTGCATCATATGCTGACACAGGTTGAGGTCCTTGAAGTCTCAGGGATCAATGGTGTCCCCTGGGATGCAGTAGAGTTGCCGAGTCAGTTTTTAGAGAACTGGTGCTGGCAGGAAGAGAGTATTGCATTGATATCAGGCCATTTTGAAAGCGGTGAAGCGCTACCCAAAATCATGCTCGACAAATTATTGGCAGCGAAGAACTTTCAGTCCGGTATGGCACTGGCGCGCCAACTGGAATTTGCTACCTTCGATTTCCGTCTTCACTTAGAGTACAACCCCGTTAATCCTGACAGTCCCCAAGCGTTAATTAATCAGGTGCGGGAGCAAATCGCTGTTATTAAAGCGCCAGATTACAATCGCTTCCAAAATGGCTTTGGACATATTTTTGCTGGCGGGTATTCAGCTGGTTATTACAGTTATCTCTGGGCTGAAGTACTGTCGGCCGATGCCTTTTCGCTATTTGAAGAGCAGGGTATTTTTGACCAGACCACAGGGGATAAATTTCGCGCTGCGATTCTTGAGAAAGGTGGGTCTGACGATGCGATGAATCTGTTTGTGCAGTTTCGGGGGCGCGAGCCTTCTAATGAGGCGCTGTTAAGGCACAGAGGTATTGCTTAGTTGTAGGCTTGGGTGTGAGCGATAGCGTTGACTGTGGCGGGAGGTTTTGAGATCCCTCGTCGCGTTGCTCTGTCGGGATGACAGTTCCGATTAATTTTTTTATCCCGAAAGTATCCTGCTGTGTTCTCTAACCCTCTCAAGCTGTTCTCTCTAATCCTCCCAAACTGTCCTCTCCAATCCTCCCAAACTGTCCTCTCCAATCCTCCCAAGCTGTCCTCTCGAACTCTCCCAACTGTCATCTCGAACGAATGTGAGAGATCTCGATGCTGATGTGACCAATAGAAAGCCAAGAAAAGCTCTCCACTTAGTATCCTGTACTAGACTCATAAAATACCAGCGGATGCAGCAGTTTAGAACGGAGACTCAGTATGAAGACGCCAGAAATTCCTCCAAACGAGGTAGCAAGGCTTCAGACCCTCAGATCATTCGATATATTGGATACCCCTCAAGAAGAGCGCCTCGATCTTTTAACCCGCATGGCACGACGACTATTTGATGTACCCATAGCGCTTGTTAGCCTCGTGGATAAGGACCGTCAGTGGTTTAAATCCCGTATTGGCTTAACGGTATCTGAAACCCCAAGAGATATTTCATTTTGCGGCCATAGCATTCTTGGAGAGGAGGTTTTTATTATCCCCGACGCCTCTTCTGATGAACGGTTTCAAGACAATCCTCTAGTGATTGATAAGCCCAATATTCGCTTCTATGCCGGCTGCCCCTTGCGTGCGCTGAATGGAACTCAGATGGGTACGCTGTGCATTATTGATGACAAGCCTCGGGACTTTAGCGAAGCTGATCTCAGTGCACTGACCGACCTCGCGGCTATGGCTGAGCAGGAGCTGGCGGCTCTGCAGTTGGCAGTGCTCGATGAGCTGACAGAAATATCTAACCGGCGAGGATTTATGACATTGGTCGGCTATGCAATTTGCATGTGCGTGCGGCAAAAGATATCTGCCTCTCTAGTGTTTTTCGATCTTGATAAATTTAAGTTAATCAACGATACCTATGGCCATAGTGAGGGCGACCGGGCTCTGGTGACCTTCGCAAAAATCTTGCATAAAACTCTACGCGAGTCTGATTTGGTCGCGCGTATTGGGGGCGATGAGTTCGCCGCATTGCTTTTGGATACGCCAAAAGCCTCGGCACTTGATGTGATCCTTAGGCTGCAGGCGAGATTGGATGTCTACAATGATAAGTCGCCCCATGATTATCAAATCGACTTTTCCTTTGGAGTGGTCGATTTCGATCCCAAGGTGCACGCCAATGTTGAGGCCTTACTCGCCGACGGCGATGCACTGATGTATGAATGTAAACAAAGAAAGGGTTAACACCGGCGGCGAAAATCTCATAGACTGCAGTTTCGTTTTGAGACTGTGTTGAGAGTATTTGATGACTGAATCCAACGGTTTTATTCCGCTGAACTTCACTGTTCAGGAACCGCAAGCCATGCAACAGTCGGCGCAATCATTTTACCAACAAATGGCCACTCGCCGTTCGGTGCGCGACTTTTCAGACAAGCCGATTCCCGACGCTGTGCTTGAGCATGCCATTTTGGCCGCAGGCACCGCCCCCAGTGGGGCAAATATGCAGCCCTGGCACTTTGTGGTGGTCCAGAGCCCAGAGCTCAAAGCACAGATTCGTCAGGCCGCTGAAAAAGAGGAGCGTGAGCTCTATGACAATCGGGCCTCTGATGAATGGCTCGATGCTCTGGCTCCCCTGGGGACTGATGCCAATAAACCTTTTCTGGAAACCGCGCCGGCACTGATCGCAATTTTTCTCAAAAAGGTAACCATTGATACTGATGGCAACAAACATAAAAATTATTACACCTCGGAGTCGGTCGGGATTGCCACGGGTATGTTGATTACCGCCTTGCACCAAGCCGGGCTGGCCACCTTGACCCATACCCCAAGCCCAATGAAGTTTCTCACTGAGATTCTCCAGCGTCCGAGTCATGAGCGGCCGTTCTTGCTCTTAGTAACGGGCTATCCTGCCGAAGGCAGCCTAGTCCCAAATATTCAGCGCTTACCCTTAAGAGAGATAGCCACCTTCTCAAAGTGATTAGGTACGTTTAAAGCGTGTCTATGCCTGCCAGACTTTGCCATAATGGACGGACTAAATACTTGATCGTTAGCCGCTAATAGTTAGTCGCTAATAATTAGCATCCGATAAGTTGATGGAACCCTTATGTCGCACTCAACCCCGCTAACCCACTTAAATGCCAATGGTGAAGCCCATATGGTCGATGTATCGGCTAAAGCAGATACTGAGCGCACTGCCATAGCGCAGTCTCGGGTGGAACTGACGCCCGCCATAGTGTCAGCAATAACCGATAACAGCCTGCCGAAAGGCGACCTGTTTGCCACGGTGCGCATTGCTGGTATTCAGGCGGCGAAAAAATGCAGTGATTTGATTCCCCTTTGTCATCCATTACCGCTGTCGAAGATTACGGTGGATATTGAGCTGCAAGCAAATAGTCTAGTGATCAGCGCACTGTGTAAAACCACTGGCAAGACGGGCGTTGAGATGGAAGCTCTTACCGCCGCATCGGTTGCAGCCCTGACGGTTTACGATATGTGCAAAGGTTTGGATAAGGGCATGATTATTGGTGAGACAAAGCTACTGGAAAAGACCGGTGGCAAATCTGGAGACTGGACGGCCAATGATTAATTTACTGTTTTTTGGTCGCCTCGGCGACTTTGCCAAAGCGGTGCCATCGAATCTGGAGGCATCAACCCCAGCAGAGGCCCGTGAATTATTGGCGGCAGACTTTCCCGATCTTGGGCGAGAGCTCTATGAGCCTCAGGTATTGGTCTCGGTTAACAAGATGATTGTGCCCTGGGATCAGCCCCTGTTTGAGGGCAGTGAAGTGGCGTTCTTGCCTCCGGTTACTGGGGGTTAAAAATGACGAGTCGCATCCGGATTCAGCAGCAGGATTTTGATTTGGCCGAAGAGTATGAACTGCTCCGCCAGACCGATTCTGCCGTTGGCGCGGTGGTGACTTTTTCGGGGCTGGTGCGTGACTTTGAAGTCGAGGCTGATGTTGGTGTTGAGGACGTGACCTGTGCCAAGAAATCCATCGATTCTCTGAGTTTGCAGCACTACCCTGGTATGACCGAGAAGTTGCTTGAAGCTATAGTTGAGCAAGCTAACACACGCTGGAATCTGATCGCCACTACGGTGATCCATCGGGTCGGGGATCTAGCACCTAGAGAGCAAATCGTTCTGGTTGGCGTCGCCAGTCAGCACCGCGCCGAGGCCTTTGAGGCGGCGCAGTTTTTGATGGACTATCTCAAGACCCAGGCGACCTTTTGGAAGTCCATAAGACGCGATAACCAGCAGCAGTGGATCCACAGCAAAGCGTCCGACAAGCAGGCTGCAGAGCGTTGGGGCGGATCGAAAGATGAGTAATATAGATGGTCTTATACTGGCAGCAGGCCGTTCAAAAAGAATGGGTTGTGAGAATAAATTAAAGTCAATTCTAGGTGGTAAAGCACTTCTTGAGATTGTGGTTGAACGGCTCAAACCTCAGGTGAAAGAGCTGTTTATCAATGCCGATCCAGTGCTCTTGGAAGGCCAGTCTCTAACCCTAATTAGCGATCATATCGAGGGGTTTCTAGGTCCCTTAACCGGTCTCTGGAGTGCGCTAAAAAGTGATCAGTTGAGCACAGCCAATTACCTTATGATTGCGCCCTGTGACGGGCCTTTTATCCCGTGTAATTTAGTGTCTGAGCTGCATCAACTGATCATTGCAAATGATGCTGATATTGCCTGCGTCCGCTATCAAGGGTTTGCCCAGCCAACCTTTTCTCTGTGGCACAAACGGGTATTGCCAGCGGTTGAAAAGACCCTTTTAGTCAAAAAGCAGGGCGGCTTTAAACCGCTTTTAAAGGAGCTAAATACGGTCTATTTCGACTGGCCAGACCAGCCGCTAAACCCGTTTTTTAATATCAATACACCTGCAGATTTAGCCGAAGCGGAGCGACTTTTAGCGTGAGCCCTGAACTCAGTCATGAGCAATTTATGCGCTATAGCCGTCATCTGCTGATGGACGATATTGGTGAGGCAGGGCAGCAAAAACTGTCACAGGCGCGTGTATTAATTGTGGGGCTGGGTGGCTTGGGTTGTCCGGTTGCGCTCTACTTGGCTGCGGCCGGAGTTGGGCATCTATCCCTCTGCGATCCAGATGTAGTTGAACTGAGTAACTTGCAGCGACAGATTCTCTACCGCGAGAGCGACTGTGATCGGTATAAGGTGGAATGCGCAGAGCGCGAGTTGAAGGCTTTAAACCCTCCTATCAGCGTCACTGGTTACGCTGTTGAGATTACCGATAAATTGATTGGCAACCAGGATATTGTTGTCGACTGCACTGATAACCTCGCGGCTCGGCAGTTGATCAATAGTGCCTGCTATAAGAATAAGATTGGCTTTGTTAGCGCCTCTGCGCTGGGCTGGGAAGGGCAGTTGATGGCGTTTGATTTTGCGGCTTCTGACAGCCTCTGTCTCAACTGTATTATTGATAAGGATTCTCCAGAGCCGATGCAGAATTGCTCGAACTCTGGAGTAGTGGGTCCGGTACTGGGCGCTATGGGCAGTTTGCAGGCGACCACGGTGATAAGAATGTTGCTGGGCTATTTTCAGCAGCATGGTGAGATGCAACGCTATGATGGTAAAACTGGGCGCTGGATGGCGTTGGCTGCCAGTGCGAGGCCTGATTGTGTAGTTTGTGGTGAGACTGGATAAGAGGCGACGTATTCAGGATGACAATATGAAATGCGTAGGATTACAAAGTAAGACAGTAGGCTGACAAATTAAACATTAAAAACAGGAGTAATACACGTGGCTCACGATGCATCAGCCCCAAGACGTTTTGTTAAAATCGCCATACTCACGGTGTCCGATACCCGTAGTCTGGACACCGATACCAGCGGTTCATTTCTCCAGCAGGCGCTGGAAGAAGAGGGCCATCATCTGGCTGATCGCAAGCTGGTGATCGATGATATCTACCAAATGCGCGCCGTGGTCTCCCATTGGATTGCCGACCCTGAAGTCGATGTGATTATCACCACTGGCGGTACAGGATTTACTGGCCGTGACAGTACCCCTGAGGCCCTGTCGCCATTATTTGACAAGCATATTGAAGGCTTTGGTGAACTGTTTCGCCAGCTCTCCTACGATGAGATTGGCACCTCTACTGTGCAGTCGCGCTGTTTGGCTGGACTGTCTAATAATACTGCTATTTTCTGTGTGCCAGGATCCACAGGTGCCTGTAAAACCGGGTGGAATGGCATTATTAAACAGCAGTTGGATAGCACCTTTCAGCCCTGCAACTTTGTTCAGCATGTGCGTAAGAAATCACTCTAATGTATAGCGTCCCAGAGGCCATTAACCAGCTTGTTGCCAGCGCCGACAAGACCGCTGCAACCGAGTCCCTGGCCGTACTAGACAGTCTCGGACGAATTCTAGCGGCGGATATTTGCGCCGCAGTTGCTGTGCCGCCTGCCGATAATAGCGCAATGGATGGCTATGCCTTTTGCTATGCCGATGCTGTGGCAAACAACTTTAAGCTACCACTCAGTCAGCGCATTGCCGCTGGAACAGCGCCACAAGTCCTTGCTGTCACTACCGTGGCGCGAATTTTTACCGGTGCAGAGATTCCCCCTGGAGCCGATACCGTGGCCATGCAGGAAAACTGCAGCGAACAAAATGGACTTGTTGAAGTAGATGAGGGAGTTAAGGCCAGCGCTAATGTCAGGCCGCGAGGCCAAGATATTCAGGCAGGCCAGACTATTTTGACTGCAGGCACCAGAGTGCGCGCGCAGGAAATGGGTTTGCTCTCTTCTATCGGCATTGCAGTAGTTGAGGTATACAAACCTCTGCGAGTGGCCATTTTTTCCACTGGTGATGAACTGGTGGAGCCCGGCATGGCGCTTCAGCCGGGACAGATATACAACTCCAATCGCGCCACTCTAATCGGTTTGATTCAATCATTGGGCATGATTCCGGTGGATTTAGGCACAGTAGCAGATAGCCCAGAGGCTACTGATACCGTATTAATCAAAGCGGCTGAGATAGGCGATATTATTATCAGTGCCGGCGGCGTTTCCGTTGGCGAAGAAGACTATGTTAAAGACGCCGTGGCCAAAGCCGGTGAACTCAATTTCTGGAAAGTCGCAATTAAGCCCGGGAAGCCGCTGGCCTTTGGGCAGGTCGGCAATAAGCCCTTTATGGGTCTGCCCGGCAATCCGGCCTCGGTGTTTGTCACTTTTATGATTCTGGCGCGACCCTTTTTGCTTGCCAGTCAGGGCGCAGCCGATACTGCGCCAAAATTTTTAAAAGCACAGGCTCAGTTCGCCAAGAGTGGCGAGGCTCGCGAAGTCTATCTGCGCGCGCGGCTGCAAGATGGCGTGGTTGAAATCTATCCCAATCAGAGCAGCGGAGTGCTTGCCTCGGCCTGCTGGGGGGATGTCTTTGTTAGGCAAGTTAGCGGTCAGCCTATTGAAGTGGGGGATCTAGTCGATGTGTTACCCTACGCCCAATAAGACAATGTTATGGAAGCCACTGTTTTGACTCAGCCCACGTCATTAATTGATCCCTTCGGTCGATCGGTAGATTACCTGCGTCTATCGGTGACGGATCGCTGTAATCTGCGCTGTACCTATTGCATGGCCGAAGAGATGACGTTTTTGCCAAAGCAGCAGATTCTCTCGCTAGAAGAGCTGCGCGATGCGGCAACTGCCTTTGTTGAGTTGGGTATTCGCAAGATTCGTCTCACTGGCGGTGAACCCCTTATTCGCCGGGATATTCTTAAACTAGTCAGTTCCCTATCAGCCCTGCCTGGGCTAGACGAGCTGACCATGACCACCAATGGCCTGTTGTTGCCAACTATGGCGCAGCCATTAAAAGATGCGGGTATCTCAAGATTAAATATCAGTGTCGACAGCTTAAAAGCTGAGCGCTTTAAACAACTGACCCGCGTGGGTGATCTGAGCCAGGTGTTGGAAGGCATTCACGCCGCCAATGCAGTGGGGTTTGGCAAAATCAAACTCAATGCAGTTATTTTGGCTGGCTTTAATGACGATGAAGTAATAGATCTTGCGCGCTTTGCGGTGGATAACGGCATGGATATTTCCTTTATTGAGGAGATGCCATTGGGGGAGATATCCTCCCATAAAAGAGTTAATACCCAGATTACCAGTGCTCAGATCCATGAGCAGTTAGCTGCACAATTCACCATGGTGGATAGCGCCGAGACTACTGGGGGTCCATCGCGGTATATGCGAGTTGCCAACAGCGACAGTAAAATTGGGTTTATCTCGCCGATGTCGAATAACTTTTGCGAGTCCTGCAACCGCGTGCGTATGACCGCAGAGGGGCGCTTGTTACTCTGTCTGGGCAACCAAGATAGTTTAGATCTGCGCGAGATCTTGCGCAGCCATCCCGGCGACGCCGAACTGTTAAAACATAAAATTGTGCAAGCCATTGGCAACAAGCCCGAGCGTCATCACTTTGACCCTGAGCAGGTGGATATAGTGCGCTTTATGAATATGACCGGTGGCTGAGGTCGATGGTTTTAGAGTCCTTTTTTGTTTTTCAATACTCCTACTGGCTGTTAGCCGCTATAGCCTTAATGGCAGTGCTCTATTCCTCTGTGGGTCATGGTGGTGCCTCTGGTTACCTGGCCGCAATGGCACTTTGGGGGTTGGCTCCCCAAGAGATGCGCCCCGCCGCTCTGGTGATGAATATTGTGGTTACCTGCTGGCTGCTGTACCGATTCCAACCCTATAAGTTGATGCCTCACAGCCTGTTTTGGCCTCTGGTAATGGCGTCCACACCTGCAGCGTTTATAGGCGGTCTATGGGTGATCGATGTGCTCAGTTATCGCTTGCTGGTGGGCTTACTACTTGGCTTGGCTGCGATTCGTATGCTGATGAGTCATAAAGCTAATCAGCAAATTCAGTTGCCGGCGCTTTGGTTAGTTTTGACGGTTGGCGCGCTATTGGGCTTCTCGGCCGGCTTAACCGGTATTGGTGGCGGGGTGTTTTTAAGTCCGATACTGTTAATTTTTGGCTGGTGCAGCATCCGTCAGAGCACTGCCGTTGCCGCAGGCTTTATTCTACTTAACTCGATTGCGGGGCTTGCCGGTTATGTCGTCAGTGAACAACCCTGGCCTCTTGGAACCGGTTGGTTAATGCTCGCTGCATTTGTTGGCTGTTTGCTTGGGGCCGAGCTGGCATCCCATCGCGCCAGTTCTAATGTCCTGCGTAAATTGCTTGCGGGCGTACTGATCATTGCCGCAGGCAAGATGATCTTCAGCGCCTTTTAAGCTTCCCTTTAAGCTCGGTTAGATTCTGATTTGGTATGGAACTAGTAGTTGAGTATGTTATTCTTCTGATTAGTATGATTATTCACCCTGGGTTGGTTTGAGATCCCTCGTCGCTTCGCTCTGTCGGGATGACAATTAGGGGGTTCTGTCGGGATGACAAATAGGGGGCTCTGTCGGGATGACAAATAGGGCGGCCCTGGCGGGATGACAGCTGTGAGGGCTCTGTTGAGATGACATAAAAATACTCCGTCATCTCGAACGCATGTGAGAGATCTCATGGAACAGGCACACCATTACCTGGAAACTAATGAATTCACTGGTCGACAAAAAAATAGCGTCGCCTTTTTCCAAAGGCCGTCAGCACCAGCGTAAATTTCAGTCGATTCTGTCTGAAGCGGCGCAGTTGTTCAATTGGCAGGGCTCCCGAGCTACCACGCTAGTGGATATTGCCGGTAGTCTAAATCTGACTAAAACCTGTGTCTATTACTACGTAAAAACCAAAGAAGATCTGGTCTACCAATGTTATGTCTCAAGCTGCGATATGTGGCTAGATAAGGCTCGGCAGGCTAATAGCTTGGACGCAAGCGGTGTCGAAAAAATTGTCCAGATGGTGCGTGAGCACTTTAACCAATATATAGACACCCTCAATGGCAAGGCGCCACACTTCGCAATGCTTACCGAAGTCACTTCCCTCAATACAGACCATGCCGACGATATAGCCCAACGCTGGGACGAAATCTTTCAGCTGTGCTGCGATATGGTCAATCAAGGTATGACTCAGGGACTGATTAAAAAGCAGGATTCGGCAATTGTGAGTTCGGCAATTTTCTCTATTATCCAATGGTTTCCTGTATGGCTTAACCGCACTCATGCGGCCAATCCCGGGCCTGTAATTGATGGCGTACTGGATGTTCTACTCAATGGTCTCGCCGCCGAGCGCCACCAGTTTGCCGCAATCGATTTTCCCGACTTAAGCTATTTAGCGTTGGATAGTTTTGATCGCGATGTACAAAATCGTATGAAGCGCGAGGCATTTTATCGAGTGGGTTCGATCTTTTTTAACCAGAAAGGTTACAAGGGCACATCTCTTGATGAAATTGCTAGTTCTCTGGAAGTGACCAAAGGGGCTTTTTACTACCATATTAAAAATAAAGAAGAGCTGCTCTACCAATGCTTTAACCGCACCCTGGATGTTGAGCGATTACTATTGGCCAAGGCAGGTAGTGTTCAGGGTAGCGGCGTTGAAAAGCTTGAGTTGGCGCTGCGTTATTTATTTAATGTGCAGTTTTCTGAGGAGGGGCCCCTGATCCGTTATCGTGCACTGCCATCTCTCGATCAGCAACACCGCAAAAAAATTCTTAAAGCAACCAGTGCCAATAGTGAGCAGCTGGGGGCTTATATTAGGCAAGGTTTGGAAGATAAGACGCTGCGAGATACGGATTCAAGCGTGGCGCAATATATGCTCTCTGGTGCTGTTGAAGCCAGCCCGGACCTGGTAAATAAGGTTGTGGATGTGGACAGTAAGCTGTTGTCTGCGGCTTATTTTCAGTTGTTTATGAATGGGTTGGCTGTGAGTGTTTCCGCTGACCTGTGATTTAGATTTCGCCTCAATTTCTAGCTTTTGATTACTCTACAGGCTGTCATCCTGAGGAATTTCCACAGAGTTGTTAGTTTGGTTTTATCTGTTCTCGTAGAGGGGGTATTTCTAATCTGCGGGCTCACCGCGTTGCATTTCGGTCCAAGCTTGCTGGAGCAAAACGTGGCGAGTCTGGGAGGTTCTCAGGCTTCGTCGTGGGCCATATATGAAAAAACCCCACTGCATGCAGTGGGGTTTTTTCATATATGGTGCACTCGGGAGGATTCGAACCTCCGACCGCCCGGTTCGTAGCCGGGTACTCTATCCAGCTGAGCTACGAGTGCTTTACTGTCTCCTTTCAGAGGCCGCGTACTATAGGGGGGCAGGGCGGTTGTGTCAACAATCCTACGCGGCTTTTAGAGGGTTTTTTTGTGCCTTTTATTAGCTCTGTGGAATTGCTAACTGCAGGGTTTCTTTAAGTTCTTCCATTACCACATAGCTGGTTGATTCTTGTACGGCTGGCAGTTTAAGGATCCGGCTGCCAAGTAGCTCTCTGTAGGCGCTCATATCGGCAACTCGAGCTTTGAGTAGATAGTCGTAATTGCCTGAAACCAGATAGCAGCTCTGAACATCTTCAAGATCCATTACTGAACGGTGGAACTCTTCGAAGTTTTTCTGCGAGGTGTGGTTGAGGCGTATTTGCACAAATACCATCAGTCCAGCGTTCAATAGCTCGGGATTGAGTTTGGCGGTGTAGCCTTCGATATAACCGTTGCGCTCTAGCCGTTTGACGCGTTCTATGCAGGGAGTAACGGAAAGGCCGACTTCCCGGGAAAGGTCGGTGTAGCTGATGCGACCGTCGCGCTGCAGGATGCGCAGTATATTGCGATCTATTTTGCTGAGCTTCTTAGACGTGCCGTTTTCGCTGTTAGCCATAATTTATTATTTCCTGTTTAAAATAACTATTAAGAAAAATATTCTATATTAATCCCTATAAAAGTAATAAATATTTTTATTTAAAACCAAAATATTAGTAATAAATCATAAAGCTGGCTTCGAGTTTAGGCGGCTTATTTGGGTTGTTTCTATAGATTAGAGGGATTGAACTATGTTGGTAGGTGTTCCGAAAGAGATTAAAAATAATGAATATCGTGTGGGTCTGACGCCATCTTCGGTTGTCGAGTTAGTCGCCCGTGGCCACAAAGTTATGGTAGAAGTAAATACCGGTGCGGGGATCGACTTTAGTGATGAGGAGTATCGTGCGGCGGGGGCCGAGATGGTGGCCAGCGCGGCGGACGTTTTTGCAGCGGCGGATATGATCATTAAGGTGAAGGAACCGCAGCCTGTGGAATGTGAAATGTTGCGCGATGGTCAGATTCTTTATACTTATTTACATCTAGCTCCAGATCCTCAGCAGACCAAATTATTAGTTGAGTCCGGCGCCACCTGTGTCGCCTACGAAACGGTGACGGATAATCAGGGTGGCTTGCCTCTGCTGGCACCCATGTCTGAGGTGGCTGGGCGCATGTCGGTGCAGGCGGGAGCTTACCATTTGGAGAAAGCTCAGGGCGGTCGTGGTGTGTTGCTGGGCGGCGTTCCCGGCGTGGCACCGGCGAAGGTGTTGGTTATTGGTGGTGGTGTGGTCGGTGATAATGCGGCGGCCATTGCTGTGGGTATGGGAGCTGATGTGACTATTCTCGATCGTTCTATTGCCCACCTGCGTGAGTTGGACGCGAAATACGAGGGGCGCGCCCACTGTGTCTATTCCACCATGGCGACTATTGAGGAGTATGCCCTTGATGCGGATCTGGTGATTGGTGCGGTCTTGATTCCCGGCGCAGCGGCGCCGAAGTTATTGAGTCGCGATATTATCAGTCGCATGAAGAAGGGTTCGGTGGTGGTGGATGTGGCCATTGATCAGGGCGGTTGTTTTGAGACGTCCCGTGCGACGACTCATCAGCAGCCGACCTATATGGTCGATGATGTAGTCCATTACTGTGTTGCCAATATGCCCGGTGGTGTGGCGCGCACGGCGACTATGGCGCTAAACAACGCGACCTTGCCCTATGCACTGGCGCTAGCGGATGATCCTGTCAATGCACTGTTTCGAGATAAGCATTTGCAGAATGGTCTCAATGTGCACAAAGGCCATGTGACTTACAAGGCGGTGGCAGATGCCTTGGGTTATCCCTATGTACCTGCCGATGAGGCGCTTAAGGTCTGAGCGTAATGTTGAAACACTGTTATTTATTGAGCCTGATCCACAGGTGCTCGGCTCTGGCCAGTACCTCACCTTCCTCTGTACAGAGGGCTGCGGCAGAATAATGTTTGCGGCCTTCTATATAGCGCTTCCAAGCATAGACTATTAGGGGTTGATCACCAGGTACCGGCTTGTCGATGCTGGCGGTCATTTCGCCAAGCAGGCAGATAGAATCGGCATTTACTGGCACATCTAAAGCGAAGTAGCCGGGGCAGTCCAGTGCTGACCAGATAAATTCTGCTTTAACCTGGCCATTGGTATCGATTAAGTCCGCAGAGGGTTCCCAGTCACAGGCGACCATTTCTTGACCGTTAATAGCGCCGGTAAACAATCTTAGGCCATCACCTTGCTCGCGACCGGTGCCGCAGACAAAGCAATGGGGAAAGCTGTGTTCGCTAAAACCACTGTAGTTGTTTCTCGCTGCTCGAGCCTGTTCCAGGCTCGGGGGTTGCGGAGGCTGCATATCCAACTGCGCTGCCATAGCAGTGCCTATCAGTTTCTTATCCTGCTTTAACAACCAACTATCTGCGTCCTGCTCGATGCTTAGCTGGGTGTCCAGTGGCGGCGGCATATGCAGTCGAACCTTACTCGGGCCCTCAATCTGTTTGCCGAGCAGACCGCAGCTGTAGCCTCCATTGCCCGATTGTGGTGGTCCGCAGTAGCGCTTGGCAATTGAAGTGGTAAACATAGCGGACTCTCTGAAAAGGGTGCAGGAATAGAACTAATTAAGCTCGCTATCCTGCCAGAATTTGGTGCCTTTTACAGTAGCCTGTAGCGCTAAGCCAGATTCGGTGAGTTGGTACACGGTGATATTATCAAATGTGGCCTCGCCACCTACGGCTGCACCTTTCTCACTGGCCTTGGCTGCTGCGTCGGCATTGACGCCAAAGGCCCAGCCATCGTCAATAAATTGACTCAGTGCATCGCGGCTGTGAAACACAAACAGGGCGCGAAAATCTTTTAACCCTATACCCAAGCCAACACGGGCTTCACCCATTTTCATAAAGGTGTTTTTACCGCTTTTATTATCGCGGACTACACCGTGGCCGGCACCGACGCTGGCAAAGATAAGGTTAATATTGGCGTTGCTAAATACCGCATAGCCCGCTGCGCTGCCAATCTGAGCTTTGACGTCGGGTTTGATTTTATACAGGTCCTGGAGTACCTGATTGCGCACATCAATAATGATCTGGCGTTTTTCGATGGGGGTTTTGGTTGGGTTGTTGCTGCAGGCGCTGACGAATATCAGCGCAATAATACTAATGCTTATACTAAGATTAAATTTGAGTTTGTGCATGGTAATTCCTTTTAGTGTGCCCGACTCTAAATGGACTTTTCTCAATAAAAGAGCCTCCACTAAATGTAGCACCAAATTAGTAAGGTGCCTCAGCGACAAAGACAGCTCGCACTGGCGCCGGATGACCTTCGACAGTTTTACTCGGATCATTTGGGTCCAAGAAGTCAGTCAGTGATTCGAACTTCATCCAATCCGTAGTGCGCTGTTCTTCAATACTGGTGGTGCTGATATCCACCATGCGGGGATTCTTTAGGCCATTTTTGCTCATCCAGCTAATCAACATATCCGGAGAGGGGATAAACCAGACATTGGGCATTTTCGCATAGCGATCCTGCGGCACTAGTAGCTGGTCTTCTGCGCCCTCGATCACTAGGGTTTCGAGAACCAGTTGGCCGCCGGGCTTTAATAGCTGGCGCAGTTCGCGCAGATGATCCATGGGCGAGCGGCGGTGATAGAGAATGCCCATGGAAAATACCGTATCAAAGGCGGCCATTTTCTCTGGCATATGTTCAATGCCCAGGGGCAATACATCGATTGGCAGCTGATTGCCCGCAAAGCGTTTGATCGCATAAAACTGAAAGACAAATTTTGCTGAGGGGTCTATGCCGATAACACGCTCGGCGTCAGCGCCGAGCATGCGCCAGCAATGGTAGCCATTGCCGCAGCCAACATCGAGGATAGTGCGACCTTTTAGCGGGGCCAGATGGGGCAGCACGCGATCCCACTTCCAATCTGAGCGCCACTCGGTGTCCAGATGCATACCAAATAAATTGTACGGTCCTTTGCGCCAGGGGTGCAGCCCCATTAGAGTGGCTTGCAGGGCCAGACGTCGACCTTTGTCCATCAGGCTGATATCCCCAACCTGCACGCCATTGCTAAAGTCGGTAAACAGAGGGTCGATTTCCGGCAGGCGCCTCATTGTCTCTTCCCACTCGGGCATATCGCCCCAGCGCTCGCGGCGCAGTTGTTTGGCCACCAGCTCGGGCAGGTCTTGGCCCCACTGATGGAGTTCGGACTCTTCGAGCCAGGAGAACAGGGGGCCATAATCGAGTGATGTTGGGATCATGCGGATACCTAAAATTTTAGTGGTAAATTATAAGGTATTTCCGCTATGGTTTGACGCCTAGAAAACAAATAGTAACTAGAGTTTTAAAATCAATGAATAGCGATACCATAGAGCAACGATTTGAACAGCTGGAAGAGAAGCTGGCATACCAGGAAATGACTAATGCCGAGCTGAGTGAAGAAATTTTCCGTCAGCAAAAAGAGATCGATACATTGACTCTGGCCCATCAATCCATGGTTCAGCGTCTTGAGGCACTGCAGGATGTGGCGGCTGAGGGCGATGGTTCTCAGAATGAAAAGCCGCCGCATTATTAGAGGTATCTAGTACCACTCAGTCGCAACTCGTCAAATTTAACTGAGGTTATGCTGTAGTCTAAGAGACAGGTTTCAGGTGAAATAACCGAGAAAATAAAAGGTCGCATAAGACGGCCTTAATAATAAAAAAGTTAGTTAATCTACTTGTTAGGGGAATGCCATGACTAATCCACAATTAAGCGCAGAAAACAAAACTGCCATTGATGCTGCATTTGAGGCACACAAAGCCTATGCACTGAAGCTCCGCAAATCCACCTGTGCTCAGCGCCTTGAGGTGCTGGCGCGCTTTGAAAAAGTGTTTAAAAATTCCTACGATAAAATTTATGCCTCAGCCATGGCAGATTTTGGCAAGCCGGGCGCGGAAGTGGATATAGCTGAGATTATGATTGTGTTGTCTGAGTTAGCTCATACGCGCAAGAAATTGAAAAAGTGGATGAAGCCAGTATCTGTGCGTGCATCCATGACCATGCTCGGTACGTCCTCCAAGATTGTTACCGAGCCTAAGGGCACCAGTCTGGTGATCTCGCCTTGGAACTATCCGTTTAATTTGACCTTCGGGCCAATGATCTCAGCGATTGCCGCTGGCTGCACTGTGGTGATCAAACCTTCGGAAATGACACCCCATATGTCTAAGGTAATTGCAGAGATTGTCGAAGAGGCATTTCGTCCGGAAGAGGTCAGCCTGTTTCAGGGAGAGGCCGATGTTTCCAGCTATCTAACCAGCCTGCCATTTGACCATATCTTCTTTACCGGCAGCCCTGCGGTGGGCAAACATGTTATGGCTGCGGCGGCAAAAAATCTTACTTCAGTGACTCTGGAGCTGGGAGGCAAGAGCCCGGTGATTGTGGACAAAAGTGCGGATCTGATGAAAACCGCACGCAGTGTTTCCTGGGGCAAGTTCAATAATAATGGTCAGACCTGTATTGCGCCGGATTATCTGTTTGTTCACGAGAGTATTAAAGATGAGCTGATGGTTGAGTTAAAGGCCAGCATGGCCCGCCAGTATGGCGAGGGCAGCGATGCTCAAGCCAACGGCGATTATTGTCAGGTGGTTAATTCTGGCCATCACGGTCGTATTTCGGGACTGTTATCCGATGCGTTAGCCGGTGGTGCTGAGTTGATCACTGGTGGTCAGATTGATGATGCTGAGCGCTTTATTGCGCCGACGCTGCTTCAGGGCATGACGGCTGATTCGCGGATTATGAATGAAGAAATTTTTGGTCCAGTACTGCCGATTATGACCTTTACCGATCTCGACGAAGTGATTGGTTTTATCAATGACAAACCAAAGCCTCTGGCGCTTTACTTTTTCGGTCGCGACAAGGCTGCGATTAATAAGGTGATGGAAGAAACCAGTGCCGGCGATACCTGTATCAATCAGGTGGTGATGCACTTTGTGCACCCCAACTTACCCTTTGGTGGGGTTAACAATAGTGGTATTGGCAAGTCCGGTGGCGAGTGGGGTTACAAGGCATTTTCCCATGAACGCAGTGTGTTACAGGACAAGTTTGCCAGCGGTCATATGATGCACCCACCCTATACACCGAAGGTGCGCAAGTTGATTAAAACCATTACGGGATTGGTGAGTCGCTAGTCACTTATCTAAAAGCTTCTTGCTTGCGAAGACCTATTTAATCGCGACTAAAGACGCAAAGTTAAAACATTGAAACCAAGGGCTTGCGGAGTTAAATCCGCAGGCCTTTATTCTATTGATATGGGTCTCAAGGGTTTCTGGAAGCAGAAAATTTTCCAGAGAATCACGCTTCTGACTAATCTCCAAATCACTGTAACCCTGAGCGCTTTTAAACTGATGATGCAGTTCCGAGAGCAGTTGGTTTAGGGATTCCGGTTCAAACAATAACTTCTCTGAAATCACCAGACAGCCGCCGGGATTGAGTCCCGCATAAATTTTTTCTACCAGCGCCTGACGCTTTTCAATAGCAATAAACTGCAGGGTAAAATTCATCACCACCAAGGATGCGTTGCTGATTTCGATATCACAGATATCTGCTTCCACTAGTTCGATTTTAGCTGTGGTTTGGCCTTGTTCTAACACCGAAGCACAGCGCGATAGCATCGCCGCAGAGTTATCCACCGCCACTATACTGACATCGGGCTGATTGACTTGTTGAGCAATAGCCAGAGACGAGGCGCCCAGCGAACAACCCAGATCATAGCAGTTACTATTAGGCTGCACATAGCGAGCGGCCAGTTCGCCGCAGAGATTAATAATCGTCTGATAACCGGGCACCGAGCGCTGAATCATATCCGGAAATACGTCCACTACCGCCTCGTCAAACGCGAAGCGGGGTACATTGCCCAATGGGCTGGCAAATAAATTGTCCTGTTTGGGCGTGTCGCTCATAGGGCTTAGACCGCAATAATATCCAGGCCAGTTTTCGCCGCCAGATCGCTGTTGGTAATCACCGCAGTCTGAGCCACTTCGGGGCGCAGATACTCAGTGGCAACGCGCTTCAGATCGGCATCGGTCACTGCTAACACGCGATTGCGAAACTCGCTGATTGAGGCTTTGCTGCGACCATTGAGCTCACCGTGAAATGCCTGCATGGCTTCACCTGCGGGGGAGGCGGGTTTATCCATGCCGCCAATAACGCCCAAGATCGCCTCTTCAATGCTGTCGTCGCTCAGGGGTTTGTCCATCAGCCATTTAATCGAGTTATCGAAGTCGGAAAGTGTGCCTTCGATGCGCGGATCGCGATAGGAGAAAAAGCGGAATGCACCGGACTGATTATCCTGCGACGCGCCACCACCATAGGCGCCGCCCTGTTCGCGAATGGTGCGGTGCAGATAGCCATTGCGCAATACGCCGCCGAGTACTGTGAGGGCCGCTGAATCTGCATGGCTTGAAGGCACTGTGGCATAGGCTTTAGCGCAGAAACTCACTTGAGTATTAGCGGTCCAGCAGTGATTGACCGATTGTAGATTGGGCTGGTAGTCGATCAGGTTGGTTGGCAGGGCTGCGACCTGCTGATCAGCGCCAAAGGTGTTATTAATGCTCTGCTTAAAGCCATCCAGGCGATGCTCTTCAGCGACCAGTAAATACTGTCGCGGTTGCTGCAGTACCAACTGATGTATCTCCTCTAGCTGGGCAGCTAAGGATTCTAGTCCGGCTTGGGACTCGAGGCTCTGGTCCAAGGCTTTGATCTGGGCCAATCCGCTCATACCGCCCCAACGCTGGTTTAAATAGGCATTAGCCGAGAGGCCACTGGCCGCTGCGGTCATCGCCAGCACATGGCCGTTGCCAACGATGGACGATTCACGGTGAGTGCGGATTTGAGATACCAGTTCGCGCAGTCGCGAGAGCTCGTTAAAGCGGGTGTTTTGCATAGACTCATGCATCAGATCACTCATGGCGCTTTGGTTGCGCGCCAGACCTTTTGCCGAGAAGCTAATATTGCCGTGGAGTTGATCCAGGCGATCTTTGTCACTGCGCACAGATGCAGAGGCCGAGTAGGCACCCACCACACTGGAGTGCCAAAGCTGTGTAGCCTGATAGTCTTTGTCGCCGACTCCCATTTCCGTTACACAGGTGCTGTAGAGTGGCAGAAGGTCCATTTGCTGCTGGGTTAGCGCGGGCATTGGCATAATGATCTGCTGGTAGGCCAGGCCATTGGTGCCGGCGCTGTAGCTAGTTAGGGGCAGAGGCGTGCTATCGACACTGTGGCGCTCGGCATAGGCAATGTCTGCGGGTACATCTTCAATGCCAACCTTGGGTAGGATATCCAGATTCTCTTCCATTTCCTGACGCTCTTTAAGCGCCGCGGCGTTGTCTACTATGGCCTGTTTCTCACTGTCGTTGAGCTTGACCTGAATCGCTGCTAGCTGATTTTTCTCAGCCTGATCTCTGGTGTTGGCGAGCTCGTGATCGGGTTTCATCACCAAGCGAATGCGGTGCTGATTATTGATTAGCAGATCCTTGGCGAGGGACCGTATAAACTGTGGGTCTTGGATCTGCTGCTGGAGCTTTTCCAGTACCGGATCCAGATTTAACAGATCCACCGGATCACCCCGATGAGTGGCGCTGGTCAATGAGGTAAGAATTAAATTGAGACCATAAGGGTAGCCGCCACCGGACACTTCCCGCTGAGACAGCTCCAACTGATGGAGACTGGCAGCCACCTGTTCTAGGGGTAGTCCATTGTCAGCAACGTCCTGCAACACATCGAGAATCAGTTTTTCAACGGCATCCGCCTGCTCAGGATTAGAACCCTCGATACCACAGGCAAAACACAGCTCTTTCTGCGAGTCTTCAAGGCCACACATGGGTGAGGGCGACGTACCCAGGTCGGTGGTTTCCAATGCTTTGAGTAACGGTGAGCCGCTGTTATCCAGCAGCACACTGGCCAGCAGGCGGGCCTGCATAGTAGCTTCTAAATTAGTCGAGTCACCCAGCAGCCAGGACACAACAATATGGGTGTGATCGTCTAAAGGTGCTTGATCATCAGCGGCGTAGGTCTCTTCAAAATACTGTGGTGTGGTGTAGCGCTGTTCGTCAGTGACGGCAATATGACAGTCGAGTTTTTCAAAGCGACTGAGGGCGTTGGTTTCAAAAGTCGCCTGATGCTCGGCGGCGTCTATATCACCAAAGGTCACAAAAATCGCATTGCTCGGGTGATAGTGAGTTTTGTAAAACGCTTTAAATTGATCGTAGGTCAGGTCCGGAATATCCGCTGGCTCGCCGCCACTGTTGTAGTGATAGGTACTGGTAGGGTAGAGATGCTTACTCATGGTTTGCCACAGAGTCGAGTTGATCGAGCTCATGGCACCTTTCATTTCATTGAATACCACACCTTTGTAGGTGAGCTCAGAGCTTGAGTCGGCGGCATCGGCAAATTCTAGGCGATGGCCTTCCTGAGCAAAATCCAAGGGGTCTAGGCGGGCAAAAAACACTGAATCCAGGTACACATCGAGGAGATTGTTGAAATCTTTTTTGTTCTGGCTGGCAAAGGGATAAGCGGTCCAGTCGGAACTGGTAAAGGCATTCATAAAGGTGTTGAGTGAGCGCCGAATCATCATAAAGAATGGGTCGCGAACCGGGTATTTTTCACTGCCACAGAGCGCGGTATGCTCGAGTATATGGGCAACACCTGTAGAGTCCATTGGCACTGTGCGCAGGGCAACGAGGAACACATTCTCTTTATTGTCGGCAGCTAGGTGGATATGTTGCGCACCAGTCACTCGGTGGCGATATTCCTGATAGCAAACATTTAGGGAGGGTATCTCTTGCTCGCGCAAAAGCTCAAACGCTGGGTGCTGGGTCATAGGGACTGTTGCTCTGTGAGATGGAAAAATAAAACCAGGCTGCATTCTACTGCATGTGACTTGTGGGGGAAATGCCGTCGATCATTGGTGGCGGGTTTTAGGGGCTTATTCAAGGCTCTAGATTAAGAGTTTAGGTTAAGAGCTTAGATTGCGAGCTTAGATTAAGAGCCTAGCTTTCGCCCGCTTGCGGTACTCAATCGGTGTAGTTCCCTCCCAGCGTTTAAAGGCGCGATAAAAGGTACTGGGTTCAGAGAAACCGGTGAGATAGACAATTTCGCTAATCTCCTCATCGGTTTGCGATAGCAGTCGTTTGGCGAGTGAGCGGCGGTGCTCACTGAGTAATCGCTGAAAGCTGGTCTCTGCGGAATTGAGCTGATGCCTAAGATTCCTCGGCGTGATCTCAAGTTGCTCGGCAACCTTTTCCAATGTTACCTCAGCACTTTCCAATAGCGCTGCAATCTGAGTGCGAACCAAACGCACAAAATCCTGCTGTTGCAGTCGTGCCAAATGCTGATCGGCGGCCTTAACATGGAGGTTGAGTAACTCAGGCACCGCATTCAGTGAACGGTAGTTGAGAATCTCTGGGGCAAAGTGGAGTTGAAACGATGGCGCATTAAACTCAACCTCACATTGAAATATCCGCTGGTATTCGTCCAGATTGGTATTGGGCGCATGATTGAAAACAATTTTTTCCGCCTTAAACGCGCCGTCGGTAACCGCTTGAAAAGATTTAATGAGTCCCAGAACCATGGCTTCTGCCAGGTGCGAGGTGGCGTATTGATGCTCGGCAAAGTAGCTGGTTAGGCAGGGTCTTGGATGTTCACTGAGCTGTCCATGGAGCGCATCGCTGATCAGGCGCTGATAGCTGATTACTCGGCGCAAGCCATCGCCAAAGGTGGCGCTACTGAGAAACAAATATTCGAGGATCTGACCCTTGTAGACGGGCATCTTTTCGCCCAAATGAAGTCCTATGCAGGGGTCCCCGGAAAGCTCAACTGCGGCTTTCCAAAAATGGGGTTGGGCCGAGAACTGGGTGCGTAAATTACTTTGGTAGAGTTTTTGTGGATCCAGTCCACTGCGGCGCAGAACAGCGTCGGCATCGACATCTAGGTTGGCTAAACCTTGATATGCCAGTCTGACTAAAGTTCCCGCATCGGTTAAACCTGACATACACTTACCTAGTAGCCGATTAAAAATAGTAGCTCTTAAAGCTAGTAGCGCTTAAAAACGCTTAATAGCGCGCTTCGCCCACGCCATAGCGCTAAACACCAATCCATTAGACCCCATGAGTCTGAGAAGCCGGCGAAGATTGATATTATATATGATTGGCCGAAATGACAATATAGAGTTTTTTTACTGCCAATGATTACCAGGGAGGTTTCACGCAGAATGAAAAATATGAATAGTCCAAATCACCAGTCCGATAAAGCCCATAGCAGTCCGCCACCTGTTGGCTCCGCGCCAATAGTACTGGACCATCTGCCGAGTATGCCGTCGCTTTTAGGCCGAGCCGCGTTTAAATCTGGCTACTATCGGCTCGGTGATGTTTTGCCGGCGCTGAGTACCGAAATCAACCACCTGCGAATTCGTCAGGCTGACCTGCGCGATTATCGAGCCCTATGCGGTTTTACTGATAATGCAGTGCTACCCGCAACCTATCTGCACATGCTGTCTTTTCCGCTGTCGCTAAATTTACTCATTCAGCAGGACTTTCCCATGAAAGCCATGGGTCAGGTCCATTTGCGTAACCAGATCTCGGTGCTTGAAGCATTTGATCTGCGGGCGCCGATCAGTATGAAAGCGACGATTGGCAACAGTGAGTTGACCAGTCGCGGTGTTGAATGGGATATAGATGTCTCTGCTGTGGTGGATAATCAACTGGTCTGGTCGAGCACCTCGACCTATTTGAATCGCTGTGAGACGGGTGTGCCTGTAATTCGGAGCAAAGAAACCTCTCCCCAGGGCAATGCGCAAAATTGGACAGTTGAGGCTGATATTGGCCGCCGCTACGCCAAGGTCTCCGCTGACTACAACCCGATTCATCTCTCCGACATCACGGCTAAACTATTTGGCTTTAAACAGGCGATTGCCCACGGTATGTGGTCCAAAGCGCGCTGTTTGGCCGCACTGGAAGAAAAACTGCCGAGCGCCGGTTACAGCGTTGATGTGGCATTTCATCGTCCATTGTTTCTGCCCGCTGAGGTCGTCTTTAATAGCCACGTAAATCAACAGGGTGAGAGTTTCTCATTACAAAACAAAACCAGTGGAGTTCTCCACTTGCTAGGCCAAATCTCATAGGAGAGTAGTAATGCCTGATTATAAAGTTCCGGTAAATGATTACCTGTTTCTGTTCAACGATGTGCTCGATATGCAGAGCCAATATAAAAATGTTCAGGGCGGAGACGAAGCCAGCAACGACATGGTTGAGGCGATCTTTACTGAAGCAGCCAAGTTCTGTGAAAACGAATTGGCGCCCATCTATCAGAGCGGCGACGATGGCTGTACTTGGGATGACGGTGTGGTAACTACACCTGCAGGCTTTAAAGAAGCCTATCAGAAGTTTATTGAGGCTGGCTGGACTAGCTTGACGGGTAGCACGGATATGGGAGGCCAGGGCTTGCCATCGTCTATTGGTATCGCGATTAATGAGATGATGACTACCGCCAACTGGGCCTGGGCTATGTACCCCGGTCTCAGTGAAGGCGCTGTTGCGACGCTTGAAACCAGCGGTACCGAGCAGCAGAAGAAGGATTATTTGGTCAAGCTGATCAGCGGCGTTTGGAGTGGCACCATGTGTCTCACTGAACCCCACTGCGGTACTGATCTAGGTTTGATGAAGACTAAGGCGGTTCCCAGCGATGACGGCAGCTATAAGGTCAATGGTACCAAGATCTTTATCAGCGCAGGCGAGCACGATCTGACTGAGAATATTGTTCATATAGTACTAGCCAAATTGCCGGATGCACCCAAGGGCACCAAAGGTCTATCGCTGTTTATTATTCCTAAATTCTTGGTTGCTGAGGATGGTTCGGCAGGGGAGCGCAATGGCGTTCGCTGTGGCTCCATTGAGCACAAAATGGGTATCCACGGAAACGGTACTGCAGTGCTCAATTTTGACGACGCCAAAGCCTTTTTGATCGGCGAACCCAATCAGGGTCTGGCGGCTATGTTCACCTACATGAATGTTGCGCGCATAGGAACTGCTAGTCAGGGTGCCGCGGCAGCTGAGCGCTCTTATCAGGGTGCCGCCAAATATGCTCGTGAGCGTCTGGCTATGCGCTCTATTTCAGGTGTAAAGAATCCGGAAGGTCCAGCCGATGCCATTATTGAGCATCCAGATGTGCGTCGCATGTTGCTGACCCAGAGAGTTATCGCCGAAGGCGGTCGTGCCATGGTGACTTATGCCAGTCAGTTTGCCGACCTCTATCGCGGCGGCAACAGTCAGGAGGAGCGTGATGCTGCAGAAATTCGCTTGGGCTTCTGTACCCCTATTTTAAAAGGTTTTATTACTGAGCTGGGTGTTGAAGCAGCCAATCATGGTGTCCAGGTGTTTGGGGGTCACGGCTACATTAAAGAGTGGGGCATGGAACAGATTCTTCGGGACAGTCGCATTGCCACCTTGTATGAAGGCACCACCGGTATTCAGGCCTTGGATCTGGTTGGGCGTAAAGTGCTGATGGATAAATTCAAGCAGCTCAATGTCTTTACCGGCGAGATGCTCAGTTTTGCTGGCCAGTTTCTGCCTTGGAAAAAATCACCTCAGGCTAAGCAGATGCGCAAGCAGGCTTGGACTGTTGCCAAACTAGCGATCAAGTGGCGCTATCTGGCTTATCGCATGGCGATGCGAGCGAAGAAGAATCCGGATAATGTCGGCGCTTCATCGGTTGATTTCCTGATGTACTCTGGTTACGCCTATATGGGCTTTATGTGGGCAAAGATGAGTTTCGCTGCACACAAACAGTTGGCGGCGGGTGAGGCTGACAAGAACTTCCTCGAGTCTAAGTTGCACAGCGCAGAGTTTTTCTTTGAGCGTATTTTGCCCCGAGCTGACGCCCATGCTAAAACCCTGAGTGCCAATCTTGAAAGCCTGATGGCAATGCCGACTAGCTACTTCGAATAGATAGTGTTGCCAAGAAAAACGTTCAGGAACCCTGTAGTTTGCGCTGCAGGGTTTTTTTACATCCAGCGTTTTAAATAGCTAGTATTTAAATAGTTGCTCTATAACTAGTTACTCTATAANNAAATAGTTGCTCTACAAATAGTTGCTATAGGCCTGAAATACGTGACAGGTTATAGCGGCATTGTTACAGTCCAACGCATACAAAATAGTCAAAGGAAGAGAGAATGGAATTTGCAGATGTGGTTAAGGCTCGACACTCCTACCGTGGTTTTTTACCCAAGGCGGTGGACGAAAAGACCCTAAAAGAGATTTTTGAGCTGGCTAACTGGGCGCCCTCCAACTGTAATGTTCAGCCTTGGCATGTGCATGTTCTATCCGGTGATGCCTGCAATAATATGCGTGAAAAGATGAAGGCGGCGGCGGTAAAAGAGCCCAGCGGCAATCCCGATTTCCCCTGGCAGGGTAAGTTCAGCGGCGACTATCGTGAGCGTCAGATTTGCTCTGCATTGGGTCTCTGGGAGCATCAGGGAGTCACCCGTGAAGACCGTGAAAAGCGCGCTTGGTCGTGGATGCGCAACTTTGAATTCTTCGATGCACCGCACATAGCATTCATTTTTGTTACCGACGAATTTCCCGAGCTAGTGCGTCTGGCAGGTGATACAGGTATGTACGCTCAGACTCTGATGCTGGCAATGGAAAATGCCGGTCTGGGTTCTTGCCCGCAGACATCAGTGAGCTGCTATCCGGATCTAGTACGTGAAGAACTGGGTATTGAGCGCCGTTTTAAATTGATGATGGGCCTCTCCTTTGGTTATGTAGATCATTCAGACAGTGCCAATAATCTGCGCACTGATCGTGCAACCCTAGAGCAGTCTACGACTTTTCACAGCTAAGTTTTTTACAGCTAGGCTTTTTATAGTTAGGCCTTTTATAGCTAGGCTTTTTATAGCTAGGCTTTCTTTCCACAAGGGTCAGGCCGCCTGAATACAGTTGCGGCCTGAGGCTTTAGCGCGATAGAGCGCCTGGTCAGCGCGCTTTAAAACCTGCTCAAATGGATTGAAACTGTTGCTCGAGTGGGCCTTATCACTACTGGCGACACCAATACTCACCGTCAGGCGCAGATTTCCTTTTCTCTTGCTGGCGCCACGTCTGGGCTCGCCCTGTTTAAGCTTCTTTGGGCGCAGCTGTTTATCCCGCACCACCATATCGTAGTTGGCTATGGCCTGACGGCAGGCTTCCAGTGCATTCAATACTTCCTGCTCAGTCTTACCCCTGAACAGCAGACAGAACTCTTCACCACCATAGCGAAAAGGTTTGCCGCCCTCAGCGGTTTGGTTAAGCAGGCTGGCGATCACCCGCAGGGCCTGGTCCCCTAAATCATGGCCAAACTGATCATTTATTTTTTTAAAGTAATCCGCATCTACCATGGCAATGCTGTAGGGGCCACGCAATGTTTTGGCCGTCTGCTGTAGAGCGCGACGATTGCCTATTTGAGTTAAATCGTCGCGGTAGCCTATCTGTAAAAGGCTGATAGTGAGGTTAATTGTCAGCAACAGACCCATGCCGGAAAACATAAACGCTGAGATGCTATTGAGTTGGATCCAACCATAGGTGATCAGACTCATCAGTGCGCAGCCCAATACTGAGTTGTGAATGCTCTGATGCTGATAGAGACTTAATCCCAAGCTCAGACCGACAGCGACAAAATAGAGCATCCAACTCAACGCTGAGAGATAGCTGCCGATAAGGCTGGTACTCAAGGCGTCGGTAGCAGAACTAAGAAATAACGAGTGATTAATTGCCAATAGACCGGCGACCAAAAGAATAATCAATGGTACCAGCAGGACCGTCAGCAGCCCCTGTAACTGAAGACAACTGCGCTGCGGTAGCAGTGCATAGGTGATCAATAGCGCCGGGCTGAGCAAGGTCAGCAGATAGAAAATTTGACTGGCAGGTTGGGTATTAAGTGGCGACTGCAAAAAACGTTGAATTAGCCAATAAGCGCAGAGCAGGCCAATGGTGATTCCGGCCTCTAGAGCATGATTGCTTAGGAGTGCGATAAGGGCCGCCAGCCCCAGTAAAATATAGGGTAGCTGAAGCAGTAAAAAGTCTAGTTGGCTGGTGCTGTGTAGGGGGTGATCGACAAATAGATAACGTAGGGCTAAAGCGGCTACTGCACAGGTAAGCGGCAGCACAGGGCGCAAAATTGTCGAGGACATAGGGCTAGCTCAAGGCTTCTTGTTAAACACTCCCTTAATAGTAGTCAACTTTTAAGTCAAAGGAGGCTAAACGACGATCTGCAGGAGTCCAATCAGACTAGTGCTCAATAACACCCACCCGAGAATTTGATAGAAGCGCGCATTGCTGTGCTGCAGTAAGCGCTGGTGGAATTTCTGTCCGATCATATGACCGATTCCGGCAAACGGCAGGAGCCATAATGAGGCCATCAGCTGCAAGTCGACACCGGCTAGGTTAAAGGCAAAGAGTTTGATGCCAACTAGGACAAACCAGAGTACATACACGGTATTGCGAAACTCATGGGCTTGAATATGGCGCATGGCCACGGCGATCACCAAGGGTCCACCGATTAGCGAGGTGCCGCTGATATAGGCGCCGAGTATCAAAAAGACGTTATCCAGCAGGCGACTGTTGCTCTGCAGTGGTTTGCCAATAATATAGGTGATCGAGTAGGCCGCAATTAACAGAAAGATAATGCTGTTCATCAGGTTGCTAGGCAGTATTAATAGCCCCACAACCCCTGCTAGCTTGGGAATTAGCATAATCAGCAGGGCGTAGCGTACAAAGCGCCAATTGATCGCTTCTTGAGGTGGTTCGTGCTGTTTTTCTCGAGTTACAGCATCAGTTACAGCACCAGTTACAGCACCAGTTACAGCAACTGCCCTGTGAGATAAACACAGTGTTAGGCCGGCAAAAAATAGCAGATGTATGGAAATGATCGGCAGGAAAAACAGCGGATCATTGTGGATTAACAGCAAAAACGGAATAGTAAATAGCGCGCCACCAAAACCGAAGCCGGCACGAACAAAGCCGCTCCAGATAAACACCAAAACAATCAGCGCGTACTGATACCACTGAAAATCCAAATTCATTTAAGCGGCCGCTCTAATGATCACAGCCACCGCTGCCGTGAACATGGCCGTGGCCCACTTCGTCATCGGTGGCGGGGCGAATGCTAATCACTTCGATTTCGAAATGCAGGTTTTTACCGGCCAGTGGATGATTCATATCCACATCCGCATTGAATTTTCCGACCTTCATTATGGTGCCTGGCTTAACCCCGTTTTCAGTATTGACGTTGATTGCCTGACCCGCGGATAACTTGCCCTCATGCTTGAGATATTTGGTTGGAATGCGCTGCATATTATTCACATTGCGCAGTCCATAGCCGTCGGCTGGGCTAACGCTAAAAGCGCGCTTTTCACCTTCCTCGGCACCGGCTATGGCGGCTTCGAAACCACGGATCATCTGGCGATGGCCATGGAGATAAACCATTGGCTCCTGACTGTCGTAACTTTTATCAAGGATCTTGTCATTATCATCTTTAAGCTGGTAGTGAAGGGTGATAACGTGATTGTGCTTGACCGGCATGGCGCTGACCTCTAGGGAGCGAGTTCTGAGGGCTGCAGTTTACATCAGTTGTGCCATCGGCAACATTGTCGCAAGCACTAAATAACGGGCACAAACTTAAGTAATCGACTGAGGAGAAGGGCAGTTATGTCAGGGGCCAATAAAAACCGTGAAATAAATACCGGCGCTGGCAGCCAAGATAATCTCGAAGAGGACTTCGATGCGCTGTTTGGGGATGCCGTCGAACCTCTGCGCGGCAAGGGTGCCGCTTTTGTGGCCAAGTCTGCTCAGTTGACGCCAGGTGTCTTGGCGCGTCGCCAGGCGGCTCAGGTAGAGGTTCAGGACGAGGGTAATTTTCTGGATCCCAATAGTATTATTGAACAGGTCGCGGCACTGGATCCGTTAGCGTTTTCTCGTCCCGGCGTGCAGCACGGTGTGTATAAAAATCTCCGCATGGGTAAGTATGAAATTCAATCGCGCCTTGACTTGCACCGTCACACGGTGGAACAGGCACGAGCTGCGCTGTGGCATTTTGTCGATGATTGCCAGAAACACTCGGTGCGTTGCGCCCTTATCACTCATGGTAAGGGTGAGCACCTTGCGCGACCTGCTGTACTTAAAAGCTGTGTCAATCACTGGCTTAAACAGTTTGATCAGGTCTTGGCCTTCCACACCGCGCAGAAGTATCACGGCGGTTTGGGTGCCACCTATGTGCTGATCAAGAAGGGCAGTGCTGCTCGTCAGACTACCAGTGAGAATCTAGAGCGAGCGGGGCATTACAAGCCCTAGTTATTGCACAACAGCCTACTCTTCAGCGTCTAAGTGAGGTTGATCTTTTTTTTCAAGACCCGCGTAAAGGACAGATAATAAATAGAATAATCCGAAGCACTGGGTAACCCTATGAATCTGTTTCTAGGCCTCGATATGCAGCTTATGCTGGAGGCTCTTCCCCTAATACTTTTAATCGCCCTGAGCGCCTGGTTGGTGAGCTTGGTGATCGAGGATATTAGAATTATCGATTACCTTTGGTCGCCAATGCTGTTGGTAAGCGCGCTGGTCTATGCCTATCAGATCGGTTTTAATATCAGTCTCAATACGGTCAATTTGGTTTTCCTCCTAATGCTTGCAGTCTGGGCTCTGCGTCTGAGTGCCTTTCTCTTACTGCGCGGGCGTAACCTTGGGGAAGAGCGGCGCTACAAGGCGATGCGGCAAAAGTTGTCGCCTAATTTCGCCGTCAAAAGTCTGTTTAATGTATTTCTGTTTCGGGCGCTTTTAATTTGGATGCTTAGCTCGCTGTTTGTTGTAGCGCTGGGCTCTGGGGCTAGCCTAAGCTGGAATTACTGGCATACAGCTGGCGCTGCTCTGTGGATGGCTGGCTTTACCTTGGAGGTCCTAGCCGACCTGCAGCTGTATAGGTTTAATCAATTGGTGTTGCGGGATTCGGAGACGCTGAGCAGCGGTCTCTGGCGCTACTCCCGGCATCCCAATTATTTTGGAGAGTGCTGCGTCTGGTGCGGCTGGGTGGTTTTTTCCATCCCCTCTGCCAGTGCGGCAACCCTGCCTTGGCTTTTGTTGGCGCCGATGATTATGATAGCCCTGTTATTAAAATTATCCGGTATCGGTCATATGGAGCGAGGCATCACTGAACGGCGTCTCGACTATCGGCAGTATATCGAAACGACCAGTGCTTTTATTCCGTGGAAGCCAGCGCAAAAAATAGGCACAGATCTATGATTCGCAGTTTGATTATTGTTTCCTTTTTACTGGCAACCAGCCAAGTTGTAAGCGCCGAGCTTGAGGGTGCGAGTAGCAGATTTTTGGATTTTGACGTTTTTTTAAATGACCGTGAAGTAGGGCAGCATCAGTTTGAACTGTTACAGCGGGGCGAGTCGACTGAGGTTTCCTCAACGATGGCGCTAGATTTCAAAGTTTTTAAAATAAAGCGCGTTAAGTACCTCCATCAAGCTAATGAAATTTGGCAGTCTGGCTGTTTGGTTTCGCTGCAGAGCCAAACCGAAAAGCAGGGTAATGCCTTTGCCATAGAGGCCAGTACCTATGAGGCCGGGCTTGTGGTTCAGCGTCCCAAGGAGACAGAAACACTCACCGGCTGTGTACGTGGCTTTGCCTATTGGAATCCGCAATGGTTGCAGGGAGACAATTTATTAAACGCAGAGACGGGGATCAATGTGCCGGTCGTTATCAGCGCTCAGATTTCTGAAAAGGACAGTATTACCCATATCAAGATTGCCTCAGCTAAATTCGATATTGATCTGCAATACGACGCTGCAGGAGAATGGCTGTCGCTAGAAACCGAACTGTTAATTGGTGGCATACTGCGCTATCAGCGCGTCCTTTAGCCTTAACAAACACTGGCAAAATTGGTTCAAAAAGAGAGCGACAAAAATGAAATTAGTAAAAGTAATGACCGCTGCTACATTGATGATGGTGCTCACCGCCTGTAGCAGTCAGCCGCCTATGGCCACGGTGGAGAAGGTCGATCTGCCTCGCTTTATGGGCGATTGGTATGTCATTGCCAATATCCCAACGTTTCTTGAGAAAGCTGCTCACAATCCGGTTGAATCCTATGAGCTGAATGCCGATGGCACTATTGCCACCACGTTTACCTTTAATGCCGGTTCTTTTGAGGGGGAGGAGAAGGTCTACCAACCCAAGGGCTTTATTCGAAACGCCGACAGCAATGCGGAATGGGGTATGCAGTTTCTCTGGCCGATTAAAGCTGACTACCGCATAGTCTATTTAGATGAGGATTATCAATACACCGTGATCGGCCGCAATAGCCGCGACTATGTATGGATTATGGCGCGTAGCGCACAGATCCCGGATAAGACCTACGCAGAGTTGCGCGACTTTGTGATCGACTTGGGTTATGACCCTGAGCTGTTGCAAAAGGCACCTCATCGACTGCCCCAGTAATGGTTACAGACAAAAGGCGTAAGGCTTTTCCATAGCCTTACACCCGTACTTTAAGCCAGAACCTTACGCCAGAACCTTGTAAATCCCCCTTAACAACGTTGTGAGTTCCCTGTCGCTAATAATGTAGGGCGGCATAACATAGACCAGCTTGCCGAAGGGACGAACCCAAATACCCTCGGCGACAAATTTCTTCTGAATCTCGGCCAGATTGACCGGCTCCTTCATCTGAATCACGCCTATGGCGCCGAGAACGCGAATTTCATCGACGCTATCTAACGCGCTAAAGACTTCCAGCTGAGCACTTAAAAGCGTTTCAATACGCTGAATATTGGCCTGCCAATCGCTGCTTAGTAATAGATCAATGCTGGCATTCGCCACAGCACAGGCCAGGGGATTACCCATAAATGTTGGGCCATGCATAAAGCAGCCGGCCTCTCCCTCACAGATTCCACGGCTCACGTCTTTACTGCACAGAGTTGCCGCGAGAGTCATATAGCCGCCGGTAATGGCTTTGCCCAAACAGAGAATATCCGGAGAAATTCCCGCCCATTCGCAGGCAAATAATTTTCCGCTACGACCAAACCCGGTGGCGATCTCATCGGCGATTAACAACACATTGTGCTGGTCGCAGAGTTCGCGGACACGCTTTAAATAGTGCGGTGAGTAAAAGCGCATGCCGCCAGCACCCTGAACAATTGGCTCCAGAATCACTGCAGCTAACTGATCGCTTTGAGTTGAGATTATCTCGGCAAACTCAGCGATATCCTCTTCATTCCACTCCGCGTAAACGCCAGTCTCAGGTGCCGGGGCAAAATGATGTTTGTTCACTACCTGATCAAACATATGGTGCATCCCGGTCTTGGGGTCGCACACGGACATGGCGGCAAAGGTATCGCCATGGTAGCCACTACGCAGCGTTAAAAGCTGAGATTTTTGCGTCTGGCCCTGAGAAATCCAGTATTGAAAAGCCATCTTGATTGCCACTTCAACTGCCACCGAACCCGAGTCTGAGAGAAACACCTTGTCTAATCCTGACGGCGTAATGGCTACCAGTTTTTCACAGAGCTCCACCGCTGGCGCATGGGTAATGCCGCCAAACATCACATGACTGACTCTGTCGATCTGATTTTTTGCCGCTTGATTTAACACCGGGTGGTTGTAGCCGTGGATCGTGCACCACCAAGAAGACATACCGTCGATTAGCTCTCGACCATCGGCCAGTTTGAGATAGACCCCTGAGGCTGACACCACCTCATAGGCTGGTATGGGGGCACTGAGTGAGGAGTAGGGATGCCAGACAAATTGTTGGTCTTTTTGTAGCAGTTCTGCATTTTGCTGCGCGGTTTTGGTGATGCTGTTCAAAGTTTTATGGGCTCCAAATTGATTGATAACAGGGGCGATGTTACTAAAGGTGGGTTTCAGAAAGTGTGTTCTCCGCGTCAGCTATTTCGTCGCTTTGATTACAATAATTTTTACCTCACAACGGATTCAAATGGAGTTGATTATGCAGCGGTTACAAATGTTGGTGGTGGTTCTCGCCGCCCTATCTTGCGCCTCAAATGCACTTGCAAAAAAAGACAGCCAAGCCTGGGCTATGTGGAATAGCAGTGACGAGACCAATTCGATGATTATAGATCATTCGGCGTTTGATGGCTTTTTAAAAACCTATGTATTGAGCAATCATTCCTCGGGAATTAACCGCTTTCGCTATGCTGATGTGACTCGTCGAGACGCCAAGGCGCTGGATAAATATATTGCCAAGATGGCATCGATTGATCCCCGTGATTATCGCAAGCTTGAGCAAAAGGCCTATTGGTTGAATCTCTATAATGCGCTGACTCTACAAGGTCTGCTTAAGGTCTATCCGGTGACTGCTGTGGACCGTGACAAAATAAGTCGCAAGCGCCGCGTATCGGTGGCCGGCAAGAAGTTGTCGGTAGCCGATATAGATCAGCGTATTCTGCGGCCTGTCTGGCAGGATTACAAAATGGTGTTTGGTCTCAGCTGCGCTACTGTCGGCTGTCCGGCAATTCATGCTCAGGCCTTTACTGGGCGCAATACCAATAAATTGCTTAAGCAGTACGCTCGTGAGTTTATTAATCATCCCCGTGGTTTGACTGTGTCTCGGGATCAGTTGCGTGTGTCAAGGATATTTTCTTGGTATCGAGATGACTTTGGTGGTGGAGACCGCCAGTTGATTCGTCTGTTTTCCCATTACGCTGAGGACAGTAAGGCGCTGTATATTTTGGGTTTTAGTGGGGATATTGAATATGCTTACGACAAGCGGATTAATGCGCCGGAGACGCGCTGGCCGCTTTAGTGGGGTTTGGGTGGTCTGAGATCCCTCGTCGCTCCGCTCTGTCGGGATGACGGGTTTTAGAGCTCTGTGGGGATAACAGGTTTTTAGTACTCTCTTGAGGTGACGGGCTAGTGAGTGGCAAGCCACCTCCAGCCTGTCATCTCGAACGTATGTGAGAGATCTCAAACTCCCCGAACAGAGAATATCAACCTAAGACTTGGTGAAACCCCTACGCTGCAATTACAATGCCCAGCTTTCAAACCACGACCCTTAGAGCAGCCCCAATGTCGATCCGCAAAAACCAGCTGGAAGCCAACAAACTGCAGAAGCGTCTGCGCCGCAATGTGGGCAAAGCGATCGCCGATTACAATATGATTGAAGAGGGCGACCGCATTATGGTCTGTCTCTCTGGTGGCAAAGATTCCTACGCAATGCTGGATATTTTGATGGGCCTGCAATCTAGTGCGCCTATCAAGTTTGAGCTGGTGGCGGTGAATCTGGATCAAAAACAACCCGGCTTCCCCGAACATGTATTGCCCGAGTATCTGGATAAACTCGATATCGAATACCATATCCTTGAGAAAGATACCTACAGCATCGTCACCAGCAAGGTGCCTGAGGGTAAAACCTACTGCAGTCTCTGCTCCCGTCTGCGTCGTGGCACACTGTATGGCTTTGCCGAACAGATCGGTTGTACCAAAGTCGCCCTGGGCCATCACCGGGATGATATAGTCGAAACACTGTTTTTGAATATGTTCTACCAGTCTAAGCTCAAAGCCATGCCGCCTAAACTACTCTCAGACGATAAAAAGAATATTGTTATTCGACCGCTGGCGTACTGTCGAGAAAGTGATTTGGTGGCCTTGGCGGAACTCAAAGAATTCCCGATTATTCCCTGCAACCTCTGTGGCTCTCAGGATGGACTGCAGCGCAATGTGGTTAAAGATATGTTGGTGCAGTGGGAGCGCCAGTATCCGGGTCGTGTGGAGAGCATTTTCAGTTCGATAAAAAATGTTTCCCCGTCCCAGCTTGCGGACACTGAGCTGTTTGATTTTGAGACGTTGCAAATCGAGCGCGAGGAATTCGATCAGGCTACTGAGATTAAAGCGATTAATCTTTAGCAGGCATGGTAGCCTTGTAATGAGTTAAAAAAATAATAGCAACGTAGAGGGATCTTATGTCTCAACTATCACTGCCCACCACCATTGCCTTTCTGCTCTATGTGACCATCGTTTTGGCAATCGGTATCTATGCTTACAGTAAAACTAAAGACGCCAGCGATTATTTTCTCGGCGGTCGAAAGCTGTCACCGCTAGTCGCAGCAATTAGTGCTGCCGCCTCCGATATGAGTGGCTGGATTTTACTCGGGCTACCCGGATATGCCTATCTAGCAGGCTTGGAGGCTGCGTGGATCACTATCGGCCTGACCATCGGCGTAGCAGCCAATTGGGTGCTGGTAGCCAAACGTCTGCGTATCTACACCGCTATGCTCGATGATGCCGTGACTATTCCGGCCTATTTGCAACGCCGCTTTCAGGACTCAAAAGTTTGGTTAAAGTCGATTGCCGCAATCAGCATTTTGCTGTTCTTTCTCTTCTATGTGGCCTCAGGATTGATCGCCGGCGGTAAGTTATTTAATGTGGTCTTTGGTCTCGACTACTATATCGCGGTGTTTGTTGGCGTCATCCTAATTCTGTTTTACACCTTGTTTGGCGGCTTTTTAGCGGTTTCTTGGACCGATGTATTTCAGGGCACGCTGATGCTAATTGCTCTAGTCGCTGTGCCGATTCTGGTGACCAGTAATCTTGGCGGTGTCTCGGCAGTTGCGGCGGATATCGATGCGACCAATCCCGAGTTATTAAATATGTTTACCGACGCAGCAGGGGAGCCGCTGGGTTGGCTGACAATTATTGGTCTGCTCGGTTGGGGCTTCGGTTACTTTGGTCAACCGCATATTCTCGCCCGTTTTAAAGCGATCCGGTCTGCCGACGAAACGGGTGTGGCAACGGTTATTGGCGTGGGCTGGGCATCCTTTGGTTATCTGACCGCAATACTGGTTGGATTCTGCGGTATTGCTTTTTTAAATGAGCCTTTGGCAGATCCTGAAAAGGTCTTTATCACCCTGACCAGTTTGGTTTTTCATCCTCTGGTCGCCGGTATTTTATTGGCGGCGATTCTCGCGGCCATTATGAGCACTGTGGACTCCCAGCTGTTGGTCTGTTCTGCAGCGCTGGCTGAGGATTTATATCCGCTGGTGGTAAAGAGAGCGCTCTCTGCAGAGGCGCGCATGAAAATTGGTCGCATTGCCGTGGTTGTGCTGGCAATGGTGGCTTCCGCACTGGCCATGGACCCTGAAAGTAAAGTGTTAGATGTAGTGAGTTACGCTTGGGCCGGTCTTGGGGCTTCCTTGGGGCCCGCTATTTTAATCAGTCTCTACTGGCGTTCGATGACCTCTCAGGGTGCTCTGGCAGGTGTCTTAGTCGGGGCGGTTACCGTCATAGTCTGGTCGCAGCTCAGTGGTGGCCTATTTGATGTTTATGAATTGGTGCCGAGCTTTATTCTCTCGTCTATTGCGGTGGTGCTCGTTAGCCTCCGCAGCCCCGCGGTTCGTGATGCTGTTGGCATTCAATTTGACGATATGCTCACGAAGGTGAGAGGTGGCGCCTAGTTGCCTTGTGTGCGGTGAGTAACAGCTTGCCGCCAGCATTGAGAGAGCCGTCAACATTCCGATAAGTTGTTTGCCATATACTGCCAGAATCTTGTTTTGGGTGGGAAAGGCGGCAAACGACGTGCACCGAATAAAAATTCATCAAGGAAAAATCGCCACTCTCAATGTTGAGGCTGTGGTCAGCTGTTACTCGCAGAGTGGTGCTCAAGAGAGGCTAGCAGTGGCCAGTGGTGATGGGTTGGTGCCGCTCAGGATTGGCGATGTGCATGTGGTCGCAGAGGCTGTTGAAGTCACCAACAAGATTTTAATTGAGGCAATTGGTCCGCGCTGGCGTGGCGGTGATTATCAAGAAGAGCAGCAGTTGGCCTCTTGTTATAGCAAAGCCATGGATTTAGCCAAGCAATATAATGTTCGCAGTATCGCTTTTACGCCCATTAGTTGCGGCCCCCTGGGGTTTCCCGCCAACCGTGCAACCAACGTTGCTATTCAGCAAATTAAGCTTGGCCTGGGGAGAAATCCATTGATTGAATCAGTGGTTTTTTGCTGCTTTGATCCGGTGACTACTGCGCTTTACCGCAGTCGATTAGGAAAGTAGGCCGGGACGCTTAATTGGCCACAGCGCTTAATTAGCCACAGCGTTTAATTAGCCACAGCGCTTAATCAGCAGTGGCGCTTACATCTTCTCCATCACTTCAATACCTAGCAAATCTAGACCTTTGGCAATGGTTTCTGAGGTCAGCTTGCACAGTTGCAGGCGACTTTTCTGCAGTTCCTTCGGCACCTCATCTTTTAGTACTGGGCAGTGCTCATAAAAAGTCATATAGGCGCTGGCCAGTTCATAGACATAGTTACACAGAATATGCGGATAACCCTCAGCTGCTACCTGATCTACTACACCGTCAAACTGAAGCAGCTTCATAATCAGGGCTTTTTCTTGGGGTTCAGTAATGCGGATCTCTGCGCTAAAGCTTTCGGCGCTGATTCCGGCTTTGCGGAAAATACTGCGTATGCGGGTGTAGGCATACTGTAGGTAGGGTGCAGTATTACCTTCAAATGAAAGCATCGCATCCCAGTCAAAAATATAATCATTGGTGCGGGTCTTGCTCAGATCGGCGTACTTGATTGCACCTATGCCAACACTGCGGGCGATATTACTGATCTCGTCTTCGCCGAGATCGGTATTTTTACTGCGCAGCAACTGCTCGGCACGCTCCACCGCTTCCACTAAAAGATCAGCCAGCTTTACGGTTCCACCGCTGCGGGTTTTAAACGGTCTGCCGTCTTTGCCCATCATGGTGCCAAAGGGGTGATGCTCTAGACTCACTGCATCAGAGACATAGTCGGCTTTTCGAGCGGCGGCAAACACCTGTTTCATATGCAGAGATTGTCTTGCGTCAATAAAGTAGAGAATGCGGTCGGCCTGCAGTTGGCCAACACGATAGCGCATAGCGGCAAGATCGGAGGTGGCATAGAGAAAGCCGCCACCGGATTTTTGCACAATCATCGGAGAGGGATTGCCGTTCTTGTCAGCCAACTCATCGAGGAAGACGACCTTTGCTCCGTCGCTCTCTACGGCTAAAGCTTTCGCCAGCAGATCGTCGAGAACATTTTGTAGGTCATCGTTATAGGCGCTCTCGGGCATAATGTGCTCGGCGGTGAGACCGACATTGAGCTGGGCATAGATTTCCAAATTATGTGCCACAGACACCTGAATAAATTTCTGCCACAGGCCTCGGCAGTGGGCGTCGCCGGACTGTAATTTGACCACATAGGCACGAGCTGTATCGGCAAATTCTGGGTCGGCATCAAAATGCTTTTTTGACTGCTGATAAAACAGTTCTAAATCACCCAATGCCAACTCGGCTTGTTCCCCTTCGCTAAGTTGCTGTTCTAGCTCCGCAATCAACATGCCGAACTGTGTGCCCCAGTCGCCCATATGGTTTTGACGCAGGACTGTATGACCCTGATATTCAAGTACGCGAGCAACCGCGTCACCAATAATGGTTGAGCGCAGGTGGCCGACATGCATTTCTTTGGCGAGATTGGGTGAGGAATAATCCACAACGACTCTTTTCTGGGTGCCATCGAGATCTGATTCACTCTGAGTGTAAAGAGTATTAGTACCTAGACTGGCTGTCAGAAATGCGTCACAGAGATGTATGTTGATAAATCCGGGGCCAGCAATTTCAAGTCTGTCGGCAATGCCGTCGAGATCCGCATGCTGAATAATTTTTTCAGCTAAGTCTCGGGGATTCATCTTTAAGCGTTTGGCCGCAGCCATAGCGCCGTTGGCCTGATAGTCGCCAAATTGTGGTTTGCCACTTAACGCCAGAATCGGAGAGCATTCACTGGGAACTCCCGCGGCCTGCATAGCGGCGGAAAATCGCTGATTGAGAATCTCTTTGATGCGCATAACTGGTGCTTTCCTTGGGTGTGGTTCAGGCCCTAAATATAGAGCGAGGCAAAAAATTGAGGTGAATTGTAGGTTTCCCGCGATGGAAAGCAAAGCCATACTTGCAAATAATCGCGGTATTGCTATAGTTTTGGCGCTCGGTCAATGAGTGACTCGGCTTTAAAACACATTTGTAACACTTAGGATCCCCGATGGACTCAACACTGATCTCTCAAGGCTTGGACCTGCTGCTCTATGGTATGGGCACTGTGTTTACCTTTTTGACCCTTCTGGTGGGTGTTACCACCCTGATGTCAAAGACAGTCAATACGCTGGTTGTTGAACAGCCAGAGATCGCGACGGGCTCAAACGCAACTGTGACAGTACAGTCTCCTGTTGAACCGCGCATTGCCAAAGTGATCCAGGCTGCGATCGATCAGCACCGCAGCAAGAAGTAGCTTTAGCCGCCTAAAACGAACTCTCAACGAACTTACCAAAATGGACATGAATATGCCCTCGACACCTGCCGCCCTTGGCATTACCGAAGTTGTTCTGCGCGATGCGCACCAGTCTCTCTTTGCAACCCGTATGCGTATCGACGATATGCTGCCGATCGCCGAGAAGCTCGATCAGATTGGTTACTGGTCAATGGAGTCTTGGGGTGGAGCGACATTTGATTCTTGTATCCGTTTTTTGGGTGAAGATCCCTGGGACCGTATCCGCGAAATTAAAAAAGCCATGCCCAACACGCCGCAGCAGATGCTGTTTCGCGGCCAGAATATTCTCGGCTATCGTCACTATGCCGATGATGTGGTGGAAAAGTTTGTTGAACGCGCTGCGGTAAATGGTATCGATGTGTTCCGTGTATTCGACGCCATGAATGATATGCGCAACCTCGAAACCGCTCTACGTGCAGTGGTTCAGGTGGGCAAACATGCTCAGGGCACTATCTCGTACACAGTTAGCCCAGTGCACACTATTGATCGCTGGGTGGATATGGGTCGCCAGCTTGAAGATGCCGGCGCACACTCAATCTGTATTAAAGATATGGCCGGACTGCTGACTCCTTATGCGGGTTTTGAGCTGGTCAGTAAGCTTAAACAAGCCGTTTCTATCCCGCTTCAGTTGCATGCTCACGCCACAACCGGTCTCTCTACCAGCACCATTATGAAATGTGTCGAGGCAGGGATTGACCGTGTGGACACAGCTATCTCTTCTATGTCTATGACCTACGGTCACTCGGCGACAGAATCTGTGGTGTCTATCTTTAAAGGCACCGAGCGCGACTCGGGTCTGGATATAGTAAAGCTTGAAGAAATTGCTGCTTACTTTAGAGAAGTACGTAAGAAATATTCTGAATTCGAAGGTTCAATGCGCGGTGTTGATTCGCGTATTTTAGTGGCCCAGGTGCCTGGTGGCATGCTTACTAACATGGAAGGTCAGCTGCGTCAGCAGGGTGCGGAAGATCGTATCGATGAAGTGTTAGCTGAAATTCCTCGAGTGCGGGAAGACCTTGGCTTTATTCCATTGGTTACGCCTACCTCGCAGATTGTTGGTACTCAGGCGGTGTTAAATGTTCTGACCGGCGAGCGTTACAAGTCCATTTCAAAAGAGACATCCGGCGTCTTGCGCGGTGAGTACGGTGCCACACCAGCGCCGATGAATGCGGAATTGCAGTCGCGCGTATTGGATGAAGGCGAAGAGGCGATTACCTGCCGTCCCGCAGACAATATTGAACCTGAGTTGGAAGCATTGACTCTGGAGCTGGAGGGCCTTTCCGCCGAGCATGGTTTTCAGCTGAGTGCCGGAGAAGGGCAGATTGATGATGTGCTGACTTATGCACTGTTCCCTCAGGTCGGCCTCAAGTTTTTGCAGAACAAAGATAACCCGGATGCCTTTGAGCCAGTGCCCACAGGTAAAGCCAAAGCTGCAGTGCAGACTAACGACGCTGGCGAAGAGATTTATACCGTTGAAGTTGAGGGCGTCTCCTACACTGTGGCGGTCAGCGATGGCGGTGATGTGACGGCAATTGCCGGAACGGGAACTGGCGCCTCATCTGCCGCAGCGGCAAGTGGCGCAGCGCCGGCAACGGGCGGCGATCCTGTCCCAGCCCCGCTAGCGGGAACGGTGGTTAAGATATTGGTTCAGCCGGGACAGCAGGTTGTTGAAGGTGAAAGCATTGCGATTCTTGAAGCCATGAAGATGGAGACATCGGTCAGTGCGCCTAAAGCCGGTCAAATTGTTGAGGTCAGAGCAAAGAGTGGCGACAGCGTAACCGTCGGCGATGTGTTGCTAACCCTGGCTTAAGGAGTCATTTGAAAAATGGATAATCTACTCAGTTTATGGGCCAGTTCCGGTCTTGCGCAGATTCAAGCGGGTCAGCTGGTCATGATGCTGGTCGGTCTGGGCTTGCTCTTTCTCGCTATCAGTAAAGGTTTTGAGCCTTTGCTGTTAGTGCCAATCGGTTTCGGTACTATTTTGGCCAACGTTCCTGGTGCAGGCTTTGATGCAGCGCCGGTCTATGATGCCATGGGGCATATGGAGAGCCCTGGTGGGTTGCTCTACTATATTTATCACGCCGGTATTGAGACTGGTCTGTTCCCACTAGTGATCTTTATGGGTGTCGGCGCCATGACCGATTTCGGTCCGCTGCTGGCCAACCCAAAAACCTTATTGCTGGGTGCTGCAGCTCAGGTGGGTATCTTTACCACTGTAGTGGGCGCAGTGGCTCTAAGCCATTTTGGTATTTTTGATTTCACCATTCAGGAGGCGGCATCCATCGGTATTATTGGTGGTGCAGATGGCCCTACCGCGATCTTTGTTACCAGCAAACTGGCGCCGGATCTGCTCGGGCCCATTGCGGTGGCAGCCTATTCCTATATGGCGCTGGTGCCGATTATTCAGCCGCCAATTATGCGCGCCCTGACAACCCCAGAGGAACGCCAGATTAAAATGGTCCAGCTGCGTCCAGTGACCAAAGCTGAGCGCATTGTCTTCCCGCTGGCGCTATTGGTCTTGGTGGCCATGTTGCTGCCAGATGCTGCGCCATTATTAGGCATGTTCTGTTTTGGTAATCTGATGCGAGAATGTGGTGTGGTTAACCGTCTTAGTGATACAGCGCAAAACGCATTGATCAATGTTGTGACCATCTTTTTGGGTCTGGGTGTGGGTTCAAAAATGAGCGCCGAGAAATTCCTCAATCCAGAAACTATGGGCATTCTTGCCCTGGGTGCGGTGGCCTTTTGTATAGGTACTGCCTCTGGTGTATTGATGGCCAAGCTGATGAATATGGTTGCCAAGCACAAGGTCAACCCATTGATTGGTGCCGCTGGTGTTTCAGCAGTGCCTATGGCTGCGCGAGTGGCCAACAAAGTGGGCTTGGATGCCAATCCACAAAATTTCTTGCTGATGCACGCCATGGGCCCAAATGTTGCCGGTGTAATTGGTTCGGCAGTGGCCGCTGGTGTAATGATTAACCTTGTCGGCGGTATGTAAGTCGATGGGTCCCATTGAACAGATTGTTACCGATAAGCTCGCTGGTCATTTTGAGAGCGAGGTTTTGCAGGTCACAAATGAGAGCTATATGCACTCTGTGCCTGCAGGATCTGAGACTCACTTTAAGGTGGTGCTGGTGACCGAGCAGTTTGCTGGTCAGCGCCAAGTCCAGCGTCATCAGGCGATTTATGCCGTGCTTGCTGAGGAGCTGGCTGGGCCTATACATGCATTGGCCCTGCATACTTACAGCACCGATGATTGGGCTGAGAGTCAAAGGCAGGCGCCAGATTCTCCTCATTGTCTGGGTGTTAAAAAAACAGACTAATATTTGCAACAAAACGGTCCAAAAGGTTGCAATACTCTCCCTTGGCTCGCTTCTTTAAGAACAATTACCTCTTTATCGCATAATAATCCCCCTTCGCCGTTTAAAGCTGGAGCTTGAAGGTCAGGGCGCAGAGAATTACCCTTCGAAATTCTGTAGTAGCCGTTTTAGGTTCCAAGAATTATAAAAGAAGTTATTCAGGGGGAAGTATGCAATATAGATCGCTTTTAAGCAGTCTCAGTCGGATCAGTGGATTGCGACAATCAAAACATTTCGGTGCGATCTTCGCGCTGTCTCTTTCTTTAATTCTTACGGCTTGTGGTGGCGGTGGCAACACTGTTACTGACAATCCTGCTGCAGAGCCAGGTCCTGATGGCATAGCGCCGACTCTGCTGAGTGTATCGATCAAGCAGTCCAAGACTAGAAATGGTTCTGCAGACGGAACGGCTAAACTCGGCGATTCTATCACTGTGACCTTTGAAGCCAGCGAAGGCCTCATGCGGCCTGAGGTTACCATCGGTGGCTTTGCCGCAGATGTTAACGGTAAGATTGGCGATTGGACTGCTGTTCGTGAGATGACCGAACTCGATATGGACGGCGTGGTTGAATTTACGATTAACTATACCGATATAAGCGGTGTCGAGGGTGTTGCAGGCACCGCAACTACTGATGACAGTGCTGTTGAGTACTGCGTAGAAGGTTGTGTAGAGCCAGAGCCAATTACCCTCGCTGGTACTTGGAGACTTGACGCAGCTGGCGTAGGTCCAACTGCAGGCAGCCGAGAGTGGTTTGCCCTCAATCGTAGCAATGCCGATGATGTTGCCGCCCGTCCCTGTTTGTTCGATGACGCGTTTGTATTGGGTGCCGATGGCTCCTTTGCTAACCAAATGGGCGACACGACTTGGGTTGAAGGTTGGCAAGATACTGAAGCCGGTGAAGGCGCTTGTTTAACGCCTGTCGCGCCCCATGATGGCAGCATTGCTGCATCGTATGTCTATGATGAAGCTGCAGCGACTCTTACTTTAAATGGTCAAGGTGCACATCTGGGTCTGGCCAAAGTAGTTAACGGCTCTGAACTCGCATCGCCCTCTGAAGCGCCTGAGTCGGTTACTTACACCGTATTGACTTTTGATGGTGATTTCCTATCTGTTGTGGTTGTAGCAGGTGACGGCGTCTACTGGTCTTATGATCTGGTTAAAGATCAACCGTCTGCGTTGGCAGGTACTTGGAGACTTGACGCAGCTGGCGTAGGCCCATCGGCAGGCAGCCGAGAGTGGTTTGCCCTGAATCGTAGCAGTGCCGATGATGTTGCTGCCCGTCCCTGTCTGTTTGACGACGCATTTGTCATTGGTGCCGATGGCTCCTTTACTAACCAAATGGGCGACACGACTTGGGTTGAAGCTTGGCAAGATGCTGAAGCTGGTGAAGGCGCTTGTTTAACGCCTGTTGCGCCCCATGACGGCAGCATTGCTGCATC
>ENA-UZWV01000313-UZWV01000313.1-metagenome-genome-assembly--contig:-Day-3-1m-contig-313_pt2 | contig 64051 bp, 57 predicted proteins | sample MGYA00260342_ERZ794902 | MGnify/ENA metagenome assembly ERZ794902
AGTTGATGAGGTGCTGTAACTGCTATAAATTGAGTTTTGTAAGGCCGAATATCCGGAAAACGCTTGATCATTGAACTAGTATCACCTGGTCAGTAGTTTCGTTTCGCGTGGTGCTTAGCATAGTCGATTATAGAGCGGATAAACCACCGGCGAGGCGAATTAGTTGAGGGCAAATAATGACCGATAATAGACGTTGTGCTTGGTGCGGGGATGATCCGCTCTATCAGCAGTACCACGACCGCGAGTGGGGCGTGCCCTGCCGCGATGACCAAACGCTATTTGAGTTTGTGGTGCTTGAAGGCGCCCACGCTGGCCTCTCCTGGATAATGATTTTGCGCAAACGCGAGAGTTACCGTCAGGCTTTTGCTAACTTTGATGTGCGCAAGGTGGCGGCATTTGATGACACTGATGTAGAGCGACTACTTAAAAATCCGGGCATTGTCCGCAACCGTCTCAAGGTTGCTAGCACCATCTCTAATGCGCGACACTTTATTGATTTGCAAAATGAGCATGGCAGTTTTAGCAATTATATCTGGGGCTTTGTAGACAACCTGCCCATCGTCAATCACTGGTCGTCCCTGGCACAGATTCCGGCATCCACTGAGCTGTCCGACAAAATCAGTAAAGAGATGAAAAAGCGCGGCTTTAAATTTTTTGGCACAACAATCTGTTACGCCTTTTTGCAGGCGGTGGGGGTGGTCAATGACCACACCATGGACTGCTTTCGTTGCGGTCAGGACTAAAGCGATGCAGTCAATTTAGCCCACAATCACCATGTCGCGGCCCATATATTTTGCCTGATAGAGCCCGTTTTCTGCGGTGGATATCAGGTCGTCAATACCAGTACATTTATCGATTGAGGCGACACCTACACTGAGCGATATCCGCAGCTGGTCGCCCTGAGCTTCCGTGGCCAGTTTCCCTGCCTGGGCTCGCAACCGCTCGGCGATATTGACTGCGGCTTCTGAATTGGCGGTTGGCAGCAACACCATAAATTCATTGCCACCCCAACGTGCCACCACATCTTCACCTCGCAGCGGTTCGCTGAGTAAGACGCCAATAGCATGCAGCACCTCGTCTCCCACATCATGGCCGTAGCGATCATTGATAAATTTAAAGTTGTCGAGATCCGCAAGCAGTATCGAGAACGGCTGATTTACCAGACGGTACTGCTGATATTTTTTCTCCAATCGCTGCTCCATATCGTGGCGGTTGGGGAGTTTGGTGAGCTGGTCCTGATGGGCAATTTGATCGACGCGACGAGACAGATCTTTGTAGCGATTTAGGCTGCGGGAATGAGAATTGTCCATGGCAATAGCAAATACCGACAGCACCGCAAACGAGGACAAGAAACGCACCAGGGTTACGTCGCTGTATGCTGGCATCAGAATAAACAGTGATGGCCCGTAAAAAAGCCAGGCCGACCCGATGAGGACGGCGCCGAGTATAAAGACACTGCTGCGATAACCGAAGCGGCCCACCAACACCGGAATAATAGTCAGGCACCAGAGCAGTGCAGAGCCGTCCGATGCGCCGGAGAGCAGGTAAAAGTAGCTGCCTATCATTACTGTGGCGAGCAGTAGCCGCGCTGTCCGGGGTCGATCAAAGATCGAGTGAATACCGAGACCGACTAAAAGGAGTGCCGCCATAGCGAGATAAAACGTGGCGAGATTCATGTCTCCTTGGTAGTAGGAGTAGAAGGCAAAAAGTACTGAGATAATTTCCTGGCTGACCAGGGAGAAGGAGAGAAATCCTCTAGGTATAGAATCTGTGCTGTTGAGTTCCGTCATAAGCTTCCCACCATCCATTGGTAGTAAATGTCGCGCTAAAACCTGGCGCTTAATGCCTAATTCTTAAGCGTAAACAGACGGGCCACCGCAACCAGTGGCCCACCTTTTTAAACAGATTACTTAGCCTTTGTTACTTGTTACTGATTACTTGTTACTGATTACTNNCTGATTACTTGGGCGCACGCTTGCGTTCATTCTCAGTCAGGCGCTTCTTGCGCAGACGAATGCTCACAGGAGTGACTTCCACCAGCTCATCGTCTTCAATAAACTCAAGAGCCTGCTCTAGCGTGTGCTTGATTGGCGGCACCAGGGTCAGTGCTTCGTCTGTTCCCGAGGCGCGAACATTAGTCAGCTGCTTGCCTTTAATCGGGTTGACCACCAAATCATTGTTGCGAGAGTGAATACCCACTACTTGACCTTCGTACACATCGATCGCATGACCTAAGAATAGACGACCGCGAGCCTGAATGTTAAACAGTGCGTAAGCAGCAGTTTTACCTTTGACCATACTGATCAGCGCGCCGTTTTTGCGCGAGTGGGCTTCGCCCTCTTTTGCTGGGGCGTACTTGTCAAAAATGCTGGTCATAATGCCTGAGCCTGAAGTCAGAGTCAGGAAGGCGCCACGGAAACCAATCAGTCCGCGAGACGGCATAGAAAACTCTAGTCTTACGCGGCCTTTGCCGTCAGGTTCCATATTGGTCAGCTCAGCTTTACGCATGCCGAGTTCTTCCATTACCGAACCCTGGTGCTGCTCTTCAACATCGATTACAACCTGTTCAAAGGGCTCGTAAACCTTGCCGTCGACAACTTTTTGTACCACTTCTGGACGGGAAACGCCCATCTCGAAGCCTTCGCGACGCATGGTTTCAATCAATACCGACAGGTGCAACTCACCGCGACCAGAGACAATAAACTTGTCCGGCGTATCGCCAGGCGCTACGCGCAGAGCAACGTTGTGAATCAACTCTTGCTCGAGACGGTCTTTAATATTTCGCGTTGTTACATACTTGCCTTCGAGTCCGGCAAACGGAGAATCGTTAACAATAAAGGTCATGCTTACAGTGGGTTCATCAACACTCAGTGCTGGCAAGGCTTCAATATTCTCTGGATCACAGAGAGTGTCTGAAATGCTCAGGCCGTCAATGCCGTTGATGCAGACGATATCGCCAGCGCCGGCCAATTGGGTCTCGATCTGCTCGAGTCCAAGATACCCTTTAACGTTGAGAACCTTACCTTTACGCTCTTTGCCGTCTGCAGACTTAACAATAACCTGCTGTCCTGGCTTGAGCTTGCCGCGAGTAATTCGGCCAACACCGATAACGCCAACATAGCTGTCATAGGCCAGTGCTGATACCTGCATTTGGAAAGGGCCATCGACATCTACTTTTGGTGCTGGTACGTCATTGACGATCATTTCATAGAGCGGCGTCATATCGTCGGCCATATCGTCGACATCGAGGCCGGCTATGCCGTTGAGTGCTGAGGCATAAATAACTGGGAAGTCCAATTGCTCATCGGTAGCACCGAGATTGTCGAACAGGTCAAAGACCTGATCCATAACCCAGTCAGGTCGAGCACCAGGACGGTCAACTTTGTTGATAACAACGATTGGGCGCAAACCCTGCTCGAACGCTTTGGAGGTTACAAAGCGTGTCTGTGGCATGGGGCCGTCTACGGCATCAACCAGCAGCAACACTGAGTCGACCATGGACAGTACGCGCTCTACTTCACCACCGAAGTCGGCGTGCCCCGGGGTGTCTACAATATTGATGCGGTAATCATTCCAGTTGATCGCAGTGTTCTTTGCCAGAATCGTAATTCCGCGCTCTTTCTCCTGATCGTTGGAGTCCATAAGGCGTTCGGAACCCACATCTTTACGATCGAGAGTGCCAGATTGGCTGAGAAGTTTATCGACCAGTGTTGTCTTACCGTGGTCAACGTGGGCAATGATTGCAATGTTCCGCAGGTTTTCAATGGACATGAGAGGTACCAGTAGGCGCAAAAAGGCGCGATTATAGGCTAATTGACAGAAACTGCTACGGATCTTTTCACTAGGCGGTAGATTCTTCTCTGCTGAGGCTGTTGCGTTCGATCAACATTCGAGTGATTGCGGTGGCTGGCGAGGGGGGTGCGATCAGATTTCCCTGTAATAACTGACAACCTGTGTCGAGTAAAAGATGATGTATTTCGGCCTCTTCAACGCAGGGGGCGATGCAATTTAAGCCTACGGATTTGGTCAGCTCCACCAGTCCCTTAACCAAATTCCAAGAACTTTCCATGTAGGGACATTCGGCCATTAACTTGTGGGAGATGCGAATCGTACCCACATCGAATTCACGCAGCTTCTGAATAGGCAGAGTTTGATAGCCCACATTGTCCACCACAAACTGAATGCCCAGAGCTTTGAGGCTGTTCAGTTGCAGGGTCAGAGGGTTGTGTATTTTTGGCAGGGTTTCGGTGTGAAGGGTAAATATAAGTGTATCTGCCTTAATGGCATATTTAGTCAGCAGAGCTTTAATGCTCAGGGTAAACGACGGGTGCTCCAGTTCACGCAAGCTGAGGGTATAGTAGATTTGCTGATCTTCGCGCCATAAGTCCTGAGTGCGCCAGAGGTCTACCTGATTAAATATCTGTTCAAGCAGTGTTAGAGAGATATCCACGATCATTGAACCCGACTCGAGCAGCGCAATAATTTCATTGGCAGCAATCAATTCGTTGTCTGGATTTTTCCAGCGCAAAAATATTTGCAGGCCGCAAATCAGGTTTGTCTTAGTGTCGAGAATCGGCTGGTAATAGGGTAAAAACGATTGGTTGTTAGTTTTGTCCCGCAGCTGCTCCAACAGCATTGCCTGAGTTTGCATCTCAGAGGGCAGTTTCTGATTGTGAAAATAATAGTTCGATTTGCCCTCCCGCTTGATGGTGTAAAGGGCTTTGTCCGCTTGCTGCAAAATAGCCTCGCCATCGGAGCTGCCATCGTTGAACAGTACTATGCCGATACTGCAGCTGATGCGAAATTTCTCATCCTTAATCACTAGGGGCTCGCGGGCGGCATCAATTATTTTTTCTGCGACTTGAGTAATCTGCAGGCGCGAGGGCTCTTCTTCAGTGCCGAGGTTTTCCAGTAGCACAACGAATTCGTCACCACCGAGGCGTGCAACTGCCTCTTCGGTGCGAATCACCTTGCGCAGGCGTTGAGCAAATAGGGCCAGAGCCAAATCACCGTAGTGATGACCTCGAGTGTCGTTAATCTCTTTGAAATGATCTAGATCGATAAAGAGTAGAGAGCAGTAAGCTTGGCTGCGCTGGGCGAGTGCAACAACGCGGTTTAATTCTTCCATTAAACGATGGCGGTTGGGCAGACCGGTCAATGGGTCGAAATAGGCCTGTTGCTTAATGCGTGTCTCGAGATTAACTCGGTCAGTCACGTCTTCAACAAAGGATGCAGCGCCCACCACATTCATCGCCTCATCAAACAGTGGCGTATCATTCCATTCGCAGATAATCATGGTGCCGTCGCGAGTGACATTTTCTGCGGTGCCAGTGAAGTCTTTACCAAACAGAAAAAGATCGTTTTCCACCTGCTGAAGTAAAAAACTCTTCTTTTTGTCATATAAAAATTCAGTGGTGCGACCCAGCACCTCTTCTTTGGCATAACCAAATATGGTGGTGGACGCTGGATTCCAGCCAATTATTTCGCGCTCTTGATTCCATTCAATAAATCCAAGAGGCGTCTGCTCGATCAGGCTGGTGATTTTTTGACTAGTGGCAATAACCACATCTGAGTGCTCATTGGCTTTGATCATATTGCCGGTCGCCCAGCTAAAGGCCCGGCGCTGGCTAAGCTGATTGCGATTGAAGATAAAATAGGCCAGTGGGACTAGGATTAAAAACCCGGGGTTTATCTGAGGTTGGTTGCTGAACAATGCAATAAACAATGGTGCAAAAATCAGACTCAGAAAAAGATGGCGGAAGATGGTCTTTAGCGCGTAAGTCAGTGGCCAAGCATAGGTCAGGGCAATAAGCGTTATAGATGCAAAGACCGATTTTTCTATAGAGTCGGGGGTGATAAAGGTCACTGCTGCGGCACCGTAAAGTGCGGCAAAAATCAGTGATGAGGTGGTGATAAGGATTTGTGTTTGACTGATGCTAGCCTTGGTGTCGCGGCGTATTTGCACGGACCACAGCCAAACGGCAAGGCTTGCTAGGACAGCTGTGGTGAGCCAGGCCCAGTTCCAGATTGTTGGGTTTTGATTGCTTGCCAAAACAGTCAGTAAGATGGCGCCAGCCATTGAAATTCTTAGGCCCGAATTGATGTTTTTTGAAGCGTGCCTTTCCAACTCGATCTGTATCGAGCTGTTGAGTGAGCGGGGATTGGGCTGCTCTGCTTCCTTGAATTCCCCGAGCAAATTTTCAGTGCTCATCATCGGCTGCATCCTGCTGCTGATTTCGGTTGGACAAAACTCAGGCTAAGCTCTAAATATAGTCGCTTCTCAGTGACAATGGCGACTAATCAGCTTAAATAATGCGAAATAGAGCACATATACTGTTGTTATGATTGCATGTTTCTTGTTCTGGATCTGTCGCTTGAAAGGGTTAGGGGGTAAAAACTGCGATCTTTTCAAAGCCGTTTTTTTGCAATGCGTCAGCATGGAGGCGGCTCATAATCCCCTTTTCACAGTAAAGAAGGTAGGACTGATGTCTATCTAGCTCGTCGAGCTGTTTTTTGATTTGGAAGAATGGCAGGCGGATGATTTTATTGGCTGGCCAGATTAACGGGCGTCGCTCAGTTTCATCCGGATGACGCACATCGAGGATAATGTCTTGCGCCTGTGGCCGTGAGATTGTTTCGATGATCGCCATTGCCTGGATTCCTGGGTGGATGTTGATGCTAAGCGCACTAGATAGAATAGATTGCATAGAAAGTCTAATTAGACTAGAAAGAATGGCAGAAAAACCCCTCAAAAGCATTATACTGCTGCGGTTCAACAATAAACCTAAATAAAAACCCTGATCTTAAGCACATTAATGGTGCGTCTTGCTTTTAGTCTGCACCATTATGGTGCCTTTCGGTTGGGTGACGTGAGTTGTTGGCTGCCTGCCTTTGGCCGGTATGGCAGATTTGGCGCTGGCTTCGTCAAGCATCGTTGGATCTGTGTGGGGGCATGCCTATTGGCACGACTATTGCAGTTTCTTAACCCGTAAAAGTCTAAAAAGAATTGCTCAGGCAGTTTTGTAAGGCTTCAAATTAGAAAGCACAATTTAAAACGCACATTCCATATTGGAGGAATACATGTCTGAGAAGACTTTGAATCTTATTAAAGAAAGTGGCGCTCGTTGGGTCGACATGCGCTTTACTGATACCAAAGGTAAAGAGCAGCATGTTTCTATACCTACAGGTGAAGTCGGTGATGATTTTTTCGTTGAAGGTAAAATGTTTGACGGATCATCTATCGCTGGATGGAAGGGTATCAACGAATCAGACATGATTTTGATGCCAGACGACAGCACTGCTGTTCTCGATCCCTTCACTGATGAGCCTACTGTTATCATTCGCTGTGGCATTGTTGAGCCTTCAACCATGCAGGGCTACGAACGTGATCCACGCTCCATCGCTGAACGCGCTGAGCAATATCTGCAGTCTACTGGCCTGGGCGATACCGCATTCTTTGGACCAGAGCCTGAATTCTTCGTTTTTGATGATATCAAATGGGGTGTCGACATGAGCGGCGCTTTCTACAAAATCAACTCCGATGAAGCCGCTTGGGCTTCAGGCAGCGATTTTACTGATGGCAACATGGGTCACCGCCCTGGCGTCAAAGGGGGTTACTTCCCCGTACCACCAGTTGATAGTCTGCACGATCTGCGTGCTGCTATGTGTAATGCCATGGAGCAGATGGGCCTTGATATCGAAGTGCATCACCACGAAGTAGGCACTGCTGGCCAGTGTGAGATTGGTGTTCGCTTTGACACGTTGGTTGCGAAAGCTGACCAGGTTCAGATCCTCAAGTACTGTGTACACAACGTTGCTCACGCCTACGGCAAGACAGCAACCTTTATGCCTAAGCCAATCGTTGGCGACAACGGTTCTGGTATGCACTGTCACATGTCTTTCGCTAAAGACGGCGTCAACCAGTTTGCTGGCGATGCCTATGCTGGACTCAGCGAGATGGCTCTGTACTACATTGGTGGCATCATTAAGCACGCCAAGTCACTGAACGCCTTTGCTAACGCTTCGACTAACTCTTACAAGCGTTTGATTCCAGGTTTTGAAGCACCGGTAATGCTGGCTTACTCAGCGCGTAACCGTTCTGCTGCGATCCGTATCCCATACGTTGCTAGCCCACGTGGCAAGCGTGTAGAAGTGCGCTTTGGTGATCCAACTGCTAACCCATACCTGATGTTTGCTTCTATGCTGATGGCTGGTCTGGACGGCATCAAGCACAAGATCCACCCTGGCGATGCAGCGGACAAAGATCTCTATGATCTGCCTGCTGAAGAAGCTGCAGCTATTCCTCAGGTTGCTGGCAGCCTGCGTGAAGCACTCGACGAGTTGAATGCTGACCGTGAGTACTTGACTGCTGGTGGTGTATTCACCGATGACATGATCGATGCATACATTGAGCTGAAGATGGAAGAAGTCTACCGCGTTGAGCACACCACTCACCCGGTTGAGTTTGATATGTACTACAGCGTATAAATAGCTGGTTATGTTTCTGCTCTTCTAGCGAGTCGCAGCTGAAACATAGCAACACCTGAAAAGCCCGTCATTGTCTCAATGGCGGGCTTTTTCTTTGTTCAAAATAGGTCTAGTCTTTAAATAGCGCAATCTGGACTCTGCACCAGTCGCGCTTTATTAACAGACTGAAAGGCCAGATCAATGAAGTCCTCTCTACCCCTTCTATGTCCTTTATCTCTTCTATCCTTTTGCGTAGCAATCCTGGTCACTCTTGCGATCTCTTCGGTAGTTGCACCAACCGTAGCCGCAGCTGTTTATAAGACCGTCGATAAGCAGGGCAATATCATCTACACGGATACGCCACCCGCTGCAACTGCTGCAACTGCTGTAAATAAAGTGACTTTACCTCCGATCAATCCGGTCTCTAGCCCAACAGATCCCGCCCCTGCAGCGGCACTATCCCCAGAATCCTCAGACGTCGATCCAGTTACGGCCTTCACTGGCTATTCCTTTATAGCCTTGGCCTCGCCCGTGGATGGAACGCTGATGCACTTCAATGAGTCAAATCTCTTGGCTCAGCTAGCACTAACCCCCGGGCTAGAGGCTGATCACTTAGTGCAGTTTTACGTCGATGGCTCAGCCTACGGTAGCGCCATTCCGTCACTAACTCTCTCTATCAGCGGGTTGGAGCGCGGATCACATCGTATTTCCGCCCGTGTACTCTCTTCTCGCGGGGCTGTATTAGCCATCGCGGCGCCCGTCACTGTGCATGTGCAGCGTCATTTCAAGCGCAATTAAGCTCCTCTCAAACTCCATCGCACCAATATGGTGCGTTAATCTCTAGGCTCGACTATACTGGTTCGGCCGATCTTCCCTAACCCCCGTGTATTGGTCGCTTCCGCAGAGCTATCTCGACTGGCTTTTGGCGTGCTTATTGCAAGACAAGACATACAGGCTCGAACAGCGAAAGAAACGGGGGAAGGCTGATTAGCCTCCCAAGCATTCATCAATGCCTGCTGCGGAAAACCCGCGATAACTGATACTCGATTCACTGGGAACCCATGACATCAGACCAGCTACATAGATTGCTACTGGATAACCTCAATACTGCGGTGTTGTTGGTTGATCAGAGCCTGCTGATTGATTACATCAATCCTGCCGCGGAAGCGTTGCTTCAAGCGGGCAGCGCGCGCCTGCGTGGTACGGAGGCGAGTGAACTGTTTGATGATGATGAGACGGCAAGGCAGACTTTGCATGAAGCACTTGAATTTGGTCGTGCACTGACCCTGCGCCATGAATTTCTTAGTGGTCTCGGCGTCGAGTCCTCTCAGGTGGATTACACCGTGACACCCATAAGTATTGGTTCTGATCAATGGGTGTTGATGGAAATGCAGCCGGTGGATCGTATTTTGAGGATTAACCGTGAGGAGGCCTTGCTCTCGGTTCACGATACGTCCAGAAGCCTAATTCGCGGTTTGGCACACGAGATTAAAAACCCTCTAGGTGGTATTCGCGGTGCCGCGCAATTGCTGGCTCAGGAAATCTCTAGTAGTGAGATTGATAGCGAGACCTCTGAGCTCTGCCAGATTATTACCACCGAAACCGATCGTCTTAGAAATCTTGTCGATCGGCTGTTGGGCCCGAGTCAGCTGCCTAAGTTTGCTTCGATCAATATCCATGAGGTCGCCGAACATGTCGCGACATTGATCGAAGTAGAGGTGCAGGGAGGGCTAGTTGTCGCGCGTGATTATGATCCGAGTATTCCAGATCTGTCAGGTGACCGTGAGCAGCTTATTCAGGCCGTATTAAATGTAGCCCGCAATGCTATGCAGGCCATGCTTGAGTCGGATCTGCCCCAGCGACGATTAACATTAAAAACGCGTATCCAACGAAACTTCACCATTGCTGGCCAACATCACAAGGTGTTGTGTCGCCTAGATATTATGGATACCGGGCCAGGTATTTCTGAAGATATTAAAGAGCGAATTTTCTTTCCCATGATCAGTGGTCGCAGCGAGGGCACCGGATTGGGTTTAACCATTGCACAGTCTGCGATCAATGTTCACCAGGGCATTATTGAATGCGAATCAGAGCCGGGCAGTACAAGGTTCTCGATCTATTTACCGATAAAGGTTTAGCATGAACAGTACATCAGAAATTTGGATAGCCGAAGACGACCGCTCACTGCGCTGGGTAATGGAGAAAGCAATTTCTCGCGAAGGCATCGAAGTGCGCAGCTTTGAAAATGGCGATGACCTGTTGGTGGCGCTTCAGTCATCACTACCAGAAATTATTATTTCCGATATTCGTATGCCTGGAATCGACGGCCTTGAGCTACTGAAGAAAATTCACTCAACGCGACCTGATATCCCAGTGATTATTACCACCGCGCATTCAGATCTCGACAGTGCCGTGGCCGCCTATCAGGGCGGGGCCTTTGAATATTTGCCAAAACCTTTTGATCTCGATGAATTGGTTGATGTAGCCCGTCGCGGAGTGACTTTTGCCCGTGAGCAAAAGCCCCAAGACTTACCTCTAGAATCACCACCGTCTCAGGAGATTATTGGTGAGGCACCGGCCATGCAGGAAGTGTTCCGCGCCATTGGTCGCCTTTCTAACTCCAACATCACCGTTTTGATTAATGGCGAATCGGGAACTGGTAAGGAGCTGGTGGCCCATGCGCTGCATAAACATAGCCCCCGTCGAGACTCTAAATTTATCGCTTTGAATATGGCCGCTATTCCCAATGATCTGATTGAGTCAGAGCTTTTTGGTCATGAAAAAGGCGCCTTTACCGGTGCGGCTCAACGCCGTGAAGGACGCTTTGAGCAGGCCAATGGCGGCACATTATTTCTCGATGAAATTGGCGATATGCCACCAGAGGCACAGACTCGCCTATTGCGCGTTTTAGCCGATGGTGAATTCTATAGGGTCGGCGGCCACACCTCGGTAAAAGTAGATGTGCGAATTATTGCTGCAACTCATCAAAATTTAGAAGCGCTGGTGGAGAGCAATCGCTTTCGCGAAGATCTCTATCATCGTATAAATGTTATTCGCGTGCATCTGCCTAAACTCTCGGATCGTCGTGAAGATATCCCCCAGTTAATGATGCACTTTTTCCATCGTGCGGCCAAAGAACTAGATATGGAGCCCAAACTGCTGTCTCAGGAAGCGGAAGATTTTTTCTGCGCCATGGATTGGCCCGGCAATGTTCGCCAGCTAGAGAATATTTGCCGCTGGCTAACCGTGATGGCGGCGGGGCGCGAGGTATTGCTGACGGATTTACCCCCAGAACTTAAGGCGGAAGAAACTGGTGGCGAGCTGCGTGTGCAGGGTGACTGGCAGCAGATGTTACGGCGCTGGAGTGAGCGCGAGCTCAAGTCTGGGCGTCGAGATATTCTGTCTCAGGCAGTGCCAGATTTTGAGCGCACCATGATTGAAACCGCCCTGGCTCATACCAGTGGCCGTAAAAAGGATGCCGCTGAATTGTTGGGTTGGGGTCGCAATACATTGACCCGCAAATTGCAGGAATATCAGATGGAAAATCAGGCGCTGTAGTCGATTTAAATCCGAATGTAAAAAACCAGGCAATAAAAAACCCCGCTCTTAAACAAGGCGGGGTTTTTGCTGTTCAGCGTTTATCGACTGATCAGTGAGTGCTGCTCTCTGGTGCCTCAGCGGCGGCTTCTTGCTGTGCGGCTGCCTGCTGAACTGCAGAGGCGAATAGCGCTTCAAAATTAATCGGTGGAATCATCAGCGGAGGAAATGAACCCTTGGTCAATGTGCTGTCGATTGTCTCACGAGCATAGGGAAGCAGCATGCTTGGGCAGGTCACATTGAGCACTTGGGCCAGCTGACCACCTTCCAAACCGTCGATTGTAAAGAGACCTGCTTGGTCTACTTCAATTAGATAAATAGTTTCTTCTTCATCTTTGACCGTCACTGTAATACGCAGAGCAACCTCATAAACGCCGTCTGCAACCTTATTGGTCTTGGTACTCAGATCCTGGTTTACCTTTGGAGTCCACTGCTTCTGGAAAGCGGCTGCGCCCTGGGGCGTCTCAAATGAGAGGTCTTTTACGTAGATACGCTGCACGGCAAACTTAGGGGCTGGTGCGTTTTCTTCGCTGGCTGCTTCTGGGGCAGTAGTCGTTTCGTCAGTCATGGTTGAACCCTTTAATCAAATTATTATGTGTTGTTACCGACTTATATGGAGACTGTTTCGCCGCTTTCAACCCCAGCCTTGAGGGTCGCGTCAAAAGTGCCCTGACGCTCCAAGTCTCTGAGCTCGTCAAAGCCACCAATATGCTGATTGCCAAACCAAATCTGAGGCACTGTATTGCGTCCACTCTTGGTGATCAGCTTGCCGCGTAGTTCAGCGTTATTGTCGACCGATATATCCTGATAATCTATTTCTTTGGCAGTGAGCAACCGCCGCGCGGCAGTGCAAAAAGGGCAAAAGCGTGTGCCATATAGTACAACGTGAGACATGTAAGTTCCTTGAGTAGCGCCACCGAATGGCGGCGAGATAGACTAGGCGTCGAATTACTTACCTGATACCAGTGGAAGGCTTGCGCCCTGCCACTCACTGATGCCGCCGCTAAGGCGTCGAGCATCGTAATTATCTTTAGTGAGAAGTTTGCCAGCACCGCCTGAGTGCTGACCAATTTTATCGACCACAACAATCGTTTTGCCGCGAGATTTTTCCAACTCACCAATACGGCTGGCGAGTTTGGTGTGGGGAATATTGCGCGAGCCGTGGATATGGCCACTTTCAAACTCAGCAGTGGTGCGCACATCGACCACTACCGCTTGATCGCTATTCATTAAGCGAACCAATTCAGCTGTCCCCAGGGTCTTACCGCTTTTGCGCTGCTCGGTGAATAAAAAGAAACCGATTAATGCGAATAACAATGAAATTAGCAGCCACTGTTCACTGACAAATATAAAAATATTCACGTCGTATTTTCCATTGGTAAAATTATTTTTTAGGCGACTCGATGTAACTGGTCGAAGTCTTGGGTGCTCTGTTCAAATGCCTCTGCGGCGCGCAGTATACACAGGAATTTCAGCTTGAGCTAACACTGCAGTCCAGCGGTTAATTTGGCTTATAAATCGAAAGCAATCCTGTTACTGCCAGCGGTTCCAGATTGGTGTGCAGTCTTCCGGCAGCGGCGCCACATGACCCAGTGAAGCCCAGGGTTGGTTGGGGCTGTGAAAGTCCGATCCGCAGGAAGCTTCCAGTCCACTGTCGCGGCAAAGTCTGGCCATATCGCGGGTCACAGAGGGCACCTGACTGCCGGAAATAACTTCCATCGCCTCCCCCCCTGCAGCCTTAAAGGCGGTGATCAATTCAATTAATTTAGAGCGGGTCAATTTGTACTTAGTTGGGTGGGCCAGCACTGCTACCCCGCCGGCGTCGCGAATCCAATCAATCACCGTCTTGGGGTCCGCCCACTGATCTTTAACGTCACCGACTTTTCCTGCGCCCAGATAGCGTTTAAACGCCTGTTGGATATTGCTCACTGCGCCAATGGCCACTAGATGTTGGGCAAAGTGTGGTCGTCCTACTTGTGGGCCATTGGAAAATGACTTTGCCCCCTCTAAGCAGTCGGCGAATCCGAGACGGGCAAGTCTCTCGGCAATAATTTCTCCCCGGCCCTCGCGAGCCTTCGACTGCTTTGTCACCGCCTCGACAATCGAGTTGCTGTGGAGTTCTACATTGAGGCCAACTATATGTACCCCACGACGATTCCACTGGCTGGATAGTTCAATGCCGGGAATAATCCGCAGTCCAGGCTCGATATCTCCCAATGTGCTATAGGCCGCCAGAGTGTCGTGGTCGGTAATTGAGAGCATATCAATCTCTCGCTCGCGGGCGAGATTAATTAGCGCAGCTGGATCAAGCGTGCCGTCGGATGCGGTGGTATGGCAGTGGAAATCAATATTCATTTATACGCTGTGCTTAAAAATTTTGCGTATTGTAACAGGCTCGCTCCACGTATACTGAGCCTCATGATCGAACCAATCTCCGAATTTCAAATGCGCCAAGTTGAGGCGGCAACTGAGCGCTGTATTGAAAAAGCATCGCAGCTCTATGGACGCTGTTTCGATACTATCACCGTGGATTTTGACCTCAAAGGTAAGTGCGCAGGGATGTACCAGGTAAAAGGTCGCAGTCGACGTATTCGCTACAACCCCTGGCTGTTTGCAAAATATTTTGAAGATAGCCTCAATGATACGGTAATCCATGAGGTTGCCCATTATGTGGTCGATTGTCTCTACGGGCTGCGGCGGGTCAAGCCCCACGGTGTTGAATGGAAGCGCGTGATGGTCGATCTGGGTGCCGAGCCCAAGGCGACCGGAAGTTACGATCTAACCGGCATTCCCGTGAGGCAGTACGCTAAATTCGCTTATAAATGCGGCTGCAGAACTCATCAGTTAACCAGTCTGCGACATAAAAAAATCCTTAAGCGCCGAGCCCAGTATCGCTGCCAATTCTGTCATGGTTTCCTCGTCGCCGATATTGCAGCCAGCGCATGAGCGAGTGGTTTGTCTATCTTATTCGGGCCACCGATCAGTCGATTTATACGGGGATTACCACTGATGTCGAACGACGCTTTAATGAACATCTAAAGGGCCGTGCTGGCGCCAAATACTTTCGTGGTCGCCGTCCAGAAGAGGTGGTGTTTGTTGAGGGTGGTCACGACCGCAGCAGCGCCAGTATTCGCGAGGCGCAAATCAAAAAGCTCTCCCGTAAGCATAAGCTTGATTTGATCAGTCCTTAGAGTTTATCTTCTCTTTAATTGGTCTATACAGATAATTTTGTCTTTCGAGAATAAATTATTGTGGTTATGTTCCCTTAGATACCCTATATTGCTCGACAAATAGTCAAACGTTACATGAAAATATTCAAATTTTAATTGTCTATACAATTAATTCGTATAGACATATTTAGGCGATATTTTATGAGTCAAACTAGCGACGTACTCCCTCGATATGCGCAAATCAAAAGCCATATTAAAACGCAGCTGGAATCTGGCCTGTGGCGGATCGGTGAGCGTATTCCTTCAGAAACTCAGTTATCGCAAGACTTTTCAGTCAGCCGTATGACCGCGCGCAGGGCTGTCCAGGAGTTAGCAGATGAAGGCCTACTGGCGCGTTCGGTGGGAGCCGGTACCTTTGTAATACAGCCGCCATCGCCCATTTCATCTGTGGAATTACCGGACTTCAATCAGCAGTTTAGTTTTAGTAACTCAGAGTACAGTAATCGTATTGTCACTCTGGAGACGATGCCAGCAGAACGGGATATTGCTGCACTGCTGGGGTTGGCCGAGGGCGAGCTGATCTATCACTCGGTGATTGTGCACTCAATCGCCTCAGTTCCGGCGCAGTGGGAAGAGAGCTTTGTCAGCCCCGAACTGGTGCCAGTTTATCTCAAGCAAAACTTTAAGAGGGTGAGTCCCCAAGCGTATATCAACTGGGTAATTGCACCCAGCCGAGTTGAGCATCAACTGCAGGCAATAATCGCCGATGTCATGATTGCCGGTGCCTTGGGACTGTCCACACTCAGTCCCTGTATTAAAATAAGCCGTCGCAGCTGGCATCAAGATCGCGTGATCAGTGTCAGTCGTTGCATTGCCTCTGGGGCCAGCTGTCGAATTGGCAGTGAGCTGTTACTATAAAATCCCTCAAAATAGCGTTAATTTGTCGCTAAAAATCGTTAAAAGAGTCTAACGTGAAAAAAATCGCTGTATTTGTTGATGTACAAAATATTTATTACACGGTAAAAGAGCAGTTTGGCTGTTACTTTAATTACCGTGAGCTCTGGCGCCAGCTCAGTGAGCAGGGCGAGATTGTTCAGGCTACAGCCTATGCCATCGAGCGAAATGACGCCGGGCAGCGGGGCTTTCAACAAGTGCTTCGGGATATTGGATTCGAGGTTAAGCTCAAGCCGTTTATTCAGCGTAGTGATGGTTCGGCCAAGGGTGATTGGGATGTGGGAATCGCTATCGACATAATGGACTGTGCCGCAACGACTAATCCGCCTGACGAGATCATATTGTTATCAGGTGACGGGGATTTTGATCTGCTACTCGCTCGAGTGAGCCAGCGTTATGCTGTATCGACCAGTGTCTATGGTGTGGCGGCGCTCACGGCAGCATCACTGATTGATGCCGCCGATCACTTTCAACCGATTCAGGCCAAACTCTTGCTTAAGTAATAATGCCGCTTTCGGAACCACCCTGGCCAGGCACCACGATTTTTGATGCCTCTTCGCGACGCATTTGTTCCATTTTTTGGTTAGCTTCTTCAACTGCGATCTGTGCCTTGCCGGCAAAATCACTCGCGGCTTCGCCGATGGTTTCACCATCTAACGTAAAGTTAAGCGGTATGGCACCCATCTGGGTCATCACCTGTGTCGAACCGAAAAATGTTATTGCGCGGTCCGAGTCATCGCTGCCATCAGCTTTCACTGGAATCATTTTGCGGATAAAGCCAATCTTTTGATCGGTAAAGCTCTCTTCGCGAAATAGGCCGTTGGGGTCCATTGTGTTGTTGCTTTGATTAGTCATATTGAATTCTTTTCGTAGGTTAAAAACACGCACACCCTAGCAGACATGCGTCAGCGGTAAAAGTTTGTCGGCCAATTAAGCTGGCAGCTTTTTCGAAATAGCAGCGGTGGCGACCAACATTAGGGATGAGAGCAACAGGCAGGCTGTCAGGCCAAACTGTTGGTAGACCAGCCCAGACAGCAGTGTGCCGACTAATCTGCCAGCAGCATTGCACATATAGTAAAAGCCTACATCCAGCGAAGTGCCGTCTTCCCGCGCATAGGCGACAATCAGGTAGGAATGAATCGACGAGTTGACGGCAAAGAATGCGCCAAAAATCATCAGTCCCGTCACCAGCACGATGGCCGGTAGGCTGGGGTCACTCCCTGCGGCATAGAGGGTGGCTCCAATTGCGGCTGGTATTAGGCAGAGTAGTGCAGCCCACTTAAATGCTGTACTCCCCGAGGGGTGAGTAATATTCGTTTCCCCGTTGCCAGTGTTGGTGACTTTTGGGGCCAGTGTTTGCATCACACCGTAAGCCATTACCCAGGCAGCCATCATGCTGCCCACTTGCACATAGCTCCACTGCAGTTGGCTCTGCAAAAACACCGGCAGTGCCACAACAAACCAAATGTCCCGAGAGCCAAAGAGAAAAAATCGCGCCGCACTGAGTCGATTGACTGCGCTGCTTTTGGAAAACAGATGTTTGAGTGGCTGGGGCTTTTTGGCGATACCCATACTGCGGTCTAGCATTAAAACGCTGAGTATTAAAACGCCGCTTAAAGCAGTGGCCATTGTTGCCACGGCGCTTTGAAAGCCGACAGTGGCTAACAGCCAGCCACCGAGGAAAAAACCGACGCCTTTTAAGGCATTTTTCGATCCGGTTAGCAGGGCGATCCAGCGATAGAGCCGCCCTTGAGCATCAGCTGGCACCAGAGATTTAATGCTCGCTTTGGCGCCCATTTTATTCAGATCTTTGCCAATCCCGGAAAGTGCTTGGGCGATCATCACATAGACCGCATTGAGTATCGAGCTGTCTACCATCAGCATGCTCAGAGCGACAATCTGCAGTGCCAGGCCTGCCTGCATTGTAATGGATAAGCCGATAGAGGTTGCTAGCCAGCCGCCATATAAGTTAGCAATCACTCCGCACAATTCGTAGAGTACCAATAGGCCCGCTATTTCAATCGGACTGTAACCGAGTTGATGAAAAAACAGCACCACCAGCATGCGCAGAGCGCCGTCGCTGAGTGTAAAGGCCCAGTAACTCAGGGTCACTAAACCGTATTGGGTGGCAGGCGCTTTAAGCTCAAAATTCATCGTTGCTTATCAGGTTCTCAATGTGGGTTATCGGCGCTGATTAATTATTCTAGTGTTCAATTGACGCCGCGACTTTGGCCGCTAACTCCATCATGCGATTAACGTAACCGATTTCATTGTCATACCAGACAAGGACTTTAACCTGAGAGTTGTTGATCACCATGGTGGACAAACCATCCACAATTCCCGAGCGCTTATCGTTGGTATAGTCCGCCGAGACCAATGGTAATTCTGAGAACCCAAGAATCCCTTTTAAGCGTCCCTCGGCGGCATCGCGAAGTGCGTCGTTAACCTGATCAACGTTTACGTCACGGTTTAGCTCAAAAACACAGTCAGTTAATGAGCCATTGGCCAATGGCACTCTGACTGCCAAGCCATTAATGCGCCCCTTAAGTTCAGGAAAAATTTCAGTGATTGCGGTTGCTGAGCCGGTGCTGGTAGGTATCAGCGATAACCCGCTAGCTCTGGAGCGGCGCAGATCGCTGTGATATTGATCGAGAATACTTTGAGTATTGGTGATGTCGTGGATGGTGGTGATTGCGGCATGCTTAATACCAAAGGTCTTTTGCAGTACATCGACCACCGGCGCCAGGCAATTAGTGGTGCAGGACGCGGCGGTGACTATGGCTTGATTGGTGTAGAGATGATCATTGACTCCCATCACCAGGTTTAGCGTGCCATCTTTTACGGGTGCCGAGACCACCACTTTTTTAACGCCCTTGTCGAAATAGGGTGCCAGCGCTTGCTGAGACTTAAAGGTACCAGTGCATTCGATAACCATGTCCACGGCCGACCAGTCCGTGTCAGCGATGTTTGTGTTCTGGGTATAGCGCACCGTTTGGCCGTCAATACAGAGGTTTGCATCAGCGCCAGATTCTTCACTAGAGACAGTTTTATCCCAAGTGCCATGCACCGAATCATATTTCAGCAAATGGGCGGCTGCCGACGCATCACCGGCTATTTCGTTGATCTGCACGATCTGGTAATCATCGCGATGCCATGCGGCGCGAAGTGCCAAGCGGCCAATTCGGCCAAAGCCGTTAATAGCAATTTTTATAGTCATGGGCTTATATATCTCTTTTTAAAGTTGTGGGCGCAAACATCAATCAGGCTTTAGACCAGCAGTATTTTTTCGACACAGCGCACAGTATTTTGCATCAGCGACTCAATTGAGAACAGAGCATCACTCAATCTGCCAACCATTCGTGAGTAATTATTCTCAAAAGCGTTTCAAATGCTCCTCCTACTAACGGAACAGAAGCAAAGCGAAAAGCCAAAGCAATGAACCGACGCCCACAGATCCGGAAGGAACCGGTTAGATTATAAAGAGGATTTATGAATGAATGATTACAATTTTACTAGCTTATTAATGATTACTTGTGGCGCCCTTCTCGGTGTTTCAATTGGTATATTTGCCTACGGCTCAGATTTCTGGACCAGCACGGGAATAGGCTGTGCACTCGCCGCCTGTGTTGCGGTGAGCGAAATCTCTCCGATGTTTGATTGATCAATTCCCACCAAACCACACAGCTCCGTTATTAAGTTGTGCGGTGTTAGTTATATCATCTCCTCCCATTCAGGCCACCTTTAACCAGTGGCCTTTTTTTTGGGAAGCTTTTTACCCAAAGCTTTTTGTTAAACGCTCTTAGTGGTTGTGTCCACCGGGGCCGTGAATATGGCCATGCTCGAGTTCTTCGGCTGTTGCTTCGCGAACATCGGCAATAGTGACGTCAAAGTTGAGATCTTTGCCCGCTAGCGGATGGTTGCCGTCGACAGTAACAGTTTCGTCAGTCACCAGAGTTACGGTGACGGGAACAGCTCCGCCCTGACCGGTCTGCGCTTCAAACTGCATGCCCACTTCAATGGTGTCAACGCCTTGGAAAGAGCTGCGTGGTACTTCTTGAATTAATTCTTGTTGAACTGGCCCATAACCTTCTTCAGCAGATACTTCGACAACCATTTGGTCGCCAACTGATTTGCCTTCAAGGGCTTTTTCTAAGCCTGGAATAATGTTTCCAGCGCCGTGCAGATAGGCCAACGGATCCTGTCCTGCAGAGCTATCAATTTCCTGGCCCTGGTTATCAGTTAATCGGTAGTGAAAGCTTACTGCGCTATTTTCTGTAATGGTCATAATCGAATCTCGGTAGCGTAAAAAGGCGACATTATGCGCGAACGAATTTTAAATATCGACTCTCGAGATGCCAAGCAAATCTAGGTTGTAAATCCGAAAGATCGGGATACACTTTGTCTCTGTCATATTTGTGTCATGTTGGGGCCATTAAATGAGACGTTTAGAATGAATGATAAGGTTGAAATAATGCCCAAGCATAGAATTCTCATCGTCGATGATGAGGCGGCGATTCGAGATATGCTATCTATCGCATTGGAGGCTGCTGGCTTTAATGTTTTACAAGCGGATAACGCACAGCAGGCTCACGCGAGCATAATCGACAATCAGCCAGACTTAGTGCTGCTCGATTGGATGATGCCGGGGACCACCGGCTTGGAGTTGTTGCGGCGTTTAAAGCGTGACGAACTGACGGCGCAAATACCCATCATTATGCTCACTGCCAAGGCCGAGGAAGACAGTAAAATTGCCGGTTTGGACGCGGGAGCGGACGACTATATCCCCAAGCCCTTTTCGCCTCGTGAGCTTATCTCTCGGATCAATGCCGTACTGCGGCGTATTGGTCGTGAAGCATTAAAAGAGCCAATATCCATTGGTGAATTGGTTTTCGATCCCCTTGGTCACCGCGTCAGTATCGCTGGTGAGTCGATTAATCTAGCTCCTACCGAGTACCGGCTGCTGCAGTTCTTTCTCACTCATCAAGAGCGCGTCTATTCTCGAGGACAGATTCTCGATTATGTTTGGGGCGGCAACGTCTATCTCGATGAGCGCACTGTAGACGTGCATATTCGTCGATTACGCAAGGCGATTTCAGTTGCAGGCCATGAAAACTATGTGCAGACTGTTCGCGGCGCTGGCTACAGGTTCTCAGCCCAAGTGAGTAACGCTTAACACACGATTATTGAAACAAGCGATTAATAAAGGGTACCGATTCATTGCGACCAGGAATGAGCAGAGAAATATGGCGTGTAGTGCTTATTAGCCTATTTTCGGTGATTTTTGGTTTTGGTCTCGGCGCTCCCTTTGAAACTCTTGTTGCCGGCCTAGTTGCCTACAGTCTCTGGACCTTCCGAATTATCTCTCAGCTGTTTAGCTGGATCGACAAAGGTATGCGTGGGTTTCCACCGGACACGGATGGGGTCTGGGGCGAAATCAGTGATACTCTCAATCGTCAGCGTCGCCGTCACCGTCGCACCCAAGAGCGGATGCGCCGGACTATCAACCGCATCACCCGCTTAACTGGCGCTCTAGAAGAGGGCATTGTGGTTCTGCGCAGCGATCTTACTATCGACTGGTGGAACAGCTCTGCTGCTGGTCTGTTGGCACTGCGCTCCAGCGATCGCGGCACTGCCGTCACCAATCTGATTCGCGGGCCCGAGTTTGTCAGCTATATCAGTCAAAAAGAATTCGACGGTTCATTAAAACTTTCTTCGATTAACCCCTCAGATCCAATACTGCAGGTCTCCGCTTCATTTTTTGGCGCTGATGAAATTGTCTTGGTAGTCACGGATATCACTCGTGTGACTAATTTGGAGCAGCTGCGCAAAGAATTTGTTGGCAATGTCTCCCACGAACTGCGCACGCCACTGACAGTAATGAGAGGCTATTTGGAAACGCTGCAGGACATGCCCGGCAACAGTCAGATGGTGGACAAGGCCTTTACTCAAATGGCTGATCAAGTGGTTAGAATGGAGGCCTTGGCCAACGACTTAATTCTTATTTCACGCCTCGAGTCCGACGACAATGCGCCCAATGTTGAGACGGTTGATCTCCATAAGCTACTGGAAAGCATAGTCGCCGAGGCAGAGTTGCTTAGCGAGGGTAAACACTCACTATCTTTAACTTGCGATGAAGACAGCGGGATTAATGCGGACATCACAGATCTTCGCAGTGTGCTTGGCAATATAGTGTTTAACGCCGTGCGGCATAATCCTGAGGGCGCTGACATAGCGATAAAAGTCACCCGTTACAACAGCTATATTAATATCTCGGTCAAGGACAGTGGCAAAGGGATAGACCCAATGGAAATTCCACGTCTTACTGAGCGTTTCTATCGCGGCGATAGCAGCCGCAATTCAGATACAGGTGGCACCGGTTTAGGCTTGGCCATTGTCAAACATGCGCTGGCGCGTTGTGATGGTAGACTCACGATTAATAGTCGCCTCGGGCAGGGCGCAGAATTTGTCTGTCGCTTTCCGCTAAAGCCCGATAGCGATTAAAGGCTAAACGCAGGCCAAGCAATTTAGTCTGCGCAGCGGAAGCTATAATGCAAATAGTAATCCCCTTCTCGCCGTCCATCGGCTTCAGTCCATTGTGATTCCAAAGTCCATCCCTCAGCACAGTAATGGGCCATCTCGATATGCAGACGTTGTATAGCAATAGTGACCGATTCCTCAAACTTTGCATTGGGTCGCAGAGAGTAGCTCTGTCGAGCGGCAAAGGATTTTCCCGGGTTATGGTTCATTGAGCCCGGTGCAGCAACAGGTCGTTCAGCCATGCCCGAGACTGGGTCAACTGTGCCCTCACCGTAGAGTTCTATGGTTGCGTTACTCGCCGATTTTTTCGCCGTTAGCTTAGCTTTTGATGGCTTCTCACAGTCAATAATTCGATCCATAAAGTTCGGTGAGTCTGCGTCATCTGTATCAAAGTCGCAGGCGCCAAATACATTGGCGCACAGCAGTAAGCTGGTTGCGCAGATAAGTTTGGCAGTGCTTTTAGTGATGCTCATTTCGATAGTCTCAGTGAGTAAATTAATCGAACAGGCATTTTAGCCCGAGTTGGTTGCTTTAGTTAGCTTTCGTTAACTGTAAAAAAAGGTGAATCCCCGAAGAGATCCACCTTTTAATCTGGCTTTTAGCTTTCCCAGTGGTACTTAGAACTTATGTTCCATACCCAATCCATAGGCAGTGGCTTCACTGTCGGCTTCACCTACTGAAGAGTCAGTGTTGTCAGTGTAAAACACATAGAGCTTCGTGCCTTTGGCCAGCTTGTAATCAGCACCCAGTGAAAGTGAATCTTCTTTATCGCCGTCGGCATCATCTTCGATTGAACCGTACTGAGCTTTCAACGTGGTTTTCTTGTCGAGCTTATAGGCAGCGCTAACAAAGTATCCAGACTCATCCTTGGTGCCTAGGTTGTCTTCGTTCTGCTGGTACATAACCCCAAGCTTTAGAGCATCGAGTTTGTACTGAGCAACAATGCGCAAAAGATCTTGGCTATCCACATCTTGGTCGCCGGCAACCGCTAAATACAGATTGTCTTTGCTGTAGCTAACAGAGTAAGAAATGCCGTCGGTCAGACCAGTGTCGTCATTGCCATCACCGTCAACATCGGCACCTTCGCCCGGTATCATTGCAACAGTAGTTGCAAAACCATTCACCTTGGGAGAGGTGTAGGCAATGATATTAGAAACACGGTTCTCGCCTTCAAAGGTATGCTTGATATCACCTTCTAGGTCATTGAACAGATCAATTTTATTCTGTGCCAGCTTGGTCGGTGTGTCGTGCTTACCTGCCCATACAGTACCAAAGCCACCTCTGATGCCAGCCATAATATTGCGCTGGGTAAAGGTCTGACCATTTTTTGCATCACCATCATCTACCGCAATCTCGAACTCAGCTTTGTATACAGCATAAAGTCCGTCGGCAATCTCAGTCTTACCTTTAACACCAAGGCGCGATGCATTGCTGTTAAGTTTCCATTTATCAGCTGAACCATTATCAGTATTCACTACTGACAGATTCACTTTACCGTAAATAGTGCCATCGATCGGGCCGTCGGCGAAGCCATAAGAGGCGAAACTTAAAGTTGACGCCACTGCGGCAGAAATAAGTACTTTGTTCATACAAAATCCCCAAAAATTAAAGGTTAAGCATCAGCCACTATGCTGATCACTCCACTGCCTCAAGACAGCGGAGATGCAACTCTATGATTAAAATATGACATTAATGTGACAGCAAAAAAATAGCGCTAAAAAATTTAAAATCATTCCTTCTGGTGCATTTGTCATATTTCTGTCACATAAACTCAATAGTCTAGCCAGGCAAGCAAAAATTGATGAATTAGCAGCACTCCCCCGTGCCCTATTGTGAAGAAAATTGTGGAGAGAACTATGACCAAGCGAACTAATCTATTCGCCATATTAATGGCAGCAGCATCAGTGGCAGCGACATCTACTGCCCTAGCGCGAGACAGCATTGAAGTTGTAGGCTCTTCTACTGTCTATCCTTTTTCTACCGTAGTCGCTGAGCGCTACGGCCGATCCAGTGGCAAGCCTACTCCAAAGATTGAGTCCACAGGCTCTGGCGGTGGTATGAAATTATTTTGTTCTGGTGTTGGTACTAACTACCCAGATATCACTAACTCTTCGCGTCGCATGAAGGCCTCTGAGTTTAAAAAGTGCCAGACCAATGGCGTAAAAGACGTTATCGAAGTCCATATTGGCTATGACGGCATTGTTATTGCTAACTCGATAAAGGTTGCGCCTATGAAGCTGACGCGCAAGGATATCTTTTTGGCACTGGCTGCCAAGGTACCGGGCGCTGTTGATGGCGAGTTGATCGAGAATCCCTACAAAACGTGGAAGGATGTTAATCCGGCACTGCCTGCTACCACTATCGAAGTTATGGGTCCCCCGCCTACTTCTGGCACTCGCGATGCCTTTGCTGAGTTGGGTCTGGAAGGCGGCTGTAAGAAAATCGATTGGATTAAAGCGCTGAAGAAAACCGATAAACATGCCTTTAAAGAAGTTTGTCATACGATTCGTGAAGACGGTGTCTATATTGAAGCCGGTGAAAATGACAATCTGATCGTGCAAAAGCTTGAGGCTAACCCAGCTGCGCTGGGCGTGTTCGGATTTAGCTTTCTTGACCAGAACGCTGACAAGGTTCAGGGGTCTCTTATAGAGTCTGTGGAGCCAACCTTTGAATCTATCGCCGACAAGTCCTATCCGATTTCACGGCCACTGTACTTCTATGTTAAAAAAGCGCATGTGGGTGTTGTACCAGGTATGCAAGGTTATCTGAACGAGTTCACCAGCGAAAAAGCCTGGGGTGAAGAGGGTTATCTTGCCGAGAAAGGTATGATTCCTCTGCCTATAGAGGAGCGTCGAGTGATGGCTAAAAACACTCGCGGTCTGGTGCCTATGTCCGGCAAAGAAGCATTGAAATAAGTCCCATAAGTTGTCAAAGTACGGCCCGGCCAAATTGGCTGGGCCGTATTGTTTTTTTATCTAATGAGATTGTGCCAGTAATATGCAAGTGACAAATATTCTTATACTGATACTCGGGTTAGGTCTCTTTGCCTTTTACCTGGGTCGTGGCCGTTCATTGGCCCTAGCCAAACCCCTGGGCGGAATCCGCCATATTCATTCACTGCCATCTTATTATGGCGCCCATGTGGCTCTCTGGTGCGCATTGCCGTCACTGCTGCTGCTCGGCCTGTGGATGATCTTTGATGGTCCATTGATTAACAGTATTGTACTTAATTCTCTGGCAGCCGGAGGCATGGTGGTAGAGAGCAGCGGCGAAAGTTTGCTGATGAATAAGATCACCAATCTTGCTCAGGGCGTATTGCCGCGCAAGAGTGCAGATCCCGAACTGGTTGCTGCCGCCGACCTAATGCTCCGACTTGAAGTGATATCGCGCTGGTCTTTAACCGCGCTGATGATGACCCTGTCGCTGATTGGATTTGGCTGGAGTTGGTCGCGTATTTCCTCAAGTTTTCGGGCTCGCCCCCGGGTTGAAAAGGTTATGGAGAAACTGCTCCTGGCCTGTGCCTGTGTGGCCATTTTTACCACTCTGGGGATTGTTCTTTCAGTACTGTTTGAATCTATTCAATTCTTTAGATCCGTGCCCATAGATGACTTTGTTTTCGGCCTTGATTGGAGCCCGCAAACGGCGATCCGCGAAGATCAGGTGGGTTCCTCCGGCAGCTTTGGTGCGGTGCCACTATTTGTCGGCACTCTTTTGATCTCAGCCGTGGCCATGTGTATCGCTGTACCGGTTGGCCTGATGTCGGCAATCTATCTTGCCGAATACGCCAGCCAGTCGGTGCGCGGTTTTGCCAAGCCGGCGCTGGAAGTGTTGGCGGGTATTCCAACCGTGGTTTACGGCTTCTTTGCCGCTCTCACAGTAGCGCCATTTCTCCGCGATCTCGGTGCTAGCTTTGGCCTTTCGGTCTCCTCTGAAAGTGCGCTGGCCGCCGGTGGTGTGATGGGGGTGATGATTATTCCCTTTATCTCTTCCCTGGCTGACGACGTAATTACTGCCGTGCCCCAATCTATGCGCGATGGGTCGCTGGCGATGGGTGCAACCAAATCTGAAACCGTACGCAATGTGATTATTCCCGCCGCACTGCCGGGTATTGTCGGCGGCATTATGCTCGCCGTTTCTCGCGCCATTGGTGAAACTATGATTGTAGTGATGGCCGCCGGTATGGCTGCCAAGCTGACTGCCAACCCTCTGGACTCAGTGACTACAGTCACAGTGCAGATCGTCACCCTGCTCACCGGCGATCAGGAGTTTGACAGCCCCAAGACTTTGGCCGCCTTTGCCCTGGGATTGATGCTGTTTGTGGTCACCCTGATGCTAAATATCTTTGCCCTACAGATTGTTAAGAAATATCGAGAGCAATATGACTAAGCCAGTAAACACTTCAGTAAATACCCCAGTCAATAATCTGGAAAAAATTCGAAAGTCCCTCGGCCGACGCAATCGGTCGGAGCAGCTTTTTCGCTGGTATGGACGTCTTGCCATCTTGATTGGACTGGCCGCGGTCACGGTATTGTTTACTGATATTGTCAGCAAAGGTCACGGTGCTTTTCGTATTGCCTATCTGCAGCTGGAAGTGGAATACAATAAAGACCTAATTGGTGTGGATAATCTCACTGACTCAGAGCAACTGGTTCTGGGTAATTGGCAGGCGGTTCCCAAGCAGGCGCTGCGCCAGCAGTTTACCGATGTTTCCGGTCGCAGTGACAAGCGCAAACTCTATGGTTTAGTAAGTAACGGCGCTGGCTTTGATCTCAAAGATCGATTGCTAGCCAACCCGCAATTATTGGGAACCAAAGAAACGGTCTGGGTACTGGCCGACGACGATATAGACACCTATTACAAGTCATGGCTCGATGGCGAACCCTATGCCGCAAGACTCTCAGATAAGCAGGTTAAGTGGATTGGTGAGTTACATGACCAGGGCAAGATTCGACTGCAATTTAACAGCAACCTATTTACCCGGGGTGACTCGCGAGAGCCAGAACAGGCGGGTATTCGTGGTGCTGTCATGGGATCTCTATTCACGTTATTACTGACCCTAATGTTGTCTTTCCCGATTGGTGTAGCAGCAGCAATCTATCTGGAAGAGTTCGCGCCGAAAAATGGTTGGACTGATTTCATCGAAGTGAACATTAACAATCTAGCCGCGGTGCCATCAATTATTTTTGGTCTGCTGGGTCTGGCGATCTTTATTAACTTTTTCCATGTGCCGCGATCGGTTCCCATAGTCGGTGGTCTGGTGCTGACCCTGATGACTTTACCCACGATTATTATTACCAGCCGCGCGGCGATTAAATCAGTGCCGCCGTCGATACGCGAAGCGGCTCTGGGTATGGGTGCATCAAAATATCAGATGGTTATGCACCATGTGCTGCCCCTGGCCTTACCCGGCATGTTAACCGGTGCGATTATTGGTATGGCTCAGGCTCTGGGTGAATCGGCGCCACTGCTAATGATCGGCATGGTCGCCTTTATTGTCGATATTCCCGCTGGCTTTAATGATCCGGCAACGGTTCTGCCAGTGCAGATCTTTCTTTGGGCTGACAGTCCAGAGCGCGCCTTTATCGAAAAAACCTCCGCTGCCATTATGGTACTGCTGAGCTTTTTAATTGTTATGAATACATCCGCCGTGTGGCTGCGCAAGCGCCTCGAACGTCGCTGGTAGAAAGGAAAAACTATGAATGCAACTGACCCTGTAATGGGCGCCAAGGCCGAAGTAAAACAGAATCTTGACGTGGCGGATAATCAGGTCACCGTGGGTAGCTGTTTTACCGATGCGCCAAAGATGACTATGCGCAACGTCAACGTCTTTTACGATGACAAACAGGCGATTCACAATGTCAGTGTCGACATTGCCAAGAATGAAGTGATTGCCATGATTGGTCCATCGGGCTGTGGCAAGTCGACCTTTTTGCGCTCGCTAAATCGTATGAACGATACGGTTGAAAGCTGCCGAGTCGAAGGTGAGATTTGCATGGACGGTGAAAACCTTTATGCCCCCAAACTAGACGTAGTTGAGTTGCGCGCTAGGGTAGGGATGGTCTTTCAAAAACCCAACCCGTTCCCCAAGTCGATCTATGACAATGTTGCCTACGGCCCCAAGATTCATGGTTTGGCAGACACCAGAGTCGACCTTGACGAGATCGTTGAAAACAGCCTGCGTAAAGCCAGTCTCTGGGAAGAAGTGAAAGAGCGGTTGCATCAGTCGGGCACCGGTTTATCCGGCGGTCAGCAACAGCGACTCTGTATTGCTAGAGCTATTGCTGTGAGTCCCGAAGTGATTTTGATGGATGAGCCTTGCTCAGCACTGGATCCTATTGCCACGGCAAAAATTGAAGAGCTGATCGAAGAGCTGAGTCAAAACTTTACCATTGCCATTGTGACGCACTCCATGCAGCAGGCAGCTCGGGTTTCACATCGCACGGCTTACTTTCACTTAGGCCGCTTGATTGAAGTGAATCCCACAGAGCAGGTCTTTACCATGCCAGAGCATGAGCTCACAGAAGCCTACATCACCGGTCGCTTTGGTTAAGTGTTTAAGTGATTAAGTGTTTAAGTGATTGAGCAGGCCGAATTTAATCGGCTACAAGCCATATTAGTTAGGTAGCCAAAGAGGCTAAGCGGAGAAGACAATGGACAAGATGACGTTCGAAAACCATTACATGAAGCAGTTCGATGAAGAACTCGAAGAGATTCGCACTCGCCTGATGGAAATGGGTGGCAAGGTTGAGCAGCAGCTGCAAAATGCGATTCGCGCGATTGGCGAAGCCGACAGTAAGCTCGCCGAAGAAGTGATTAAAGAAGAACAGCTAGTCGATAATATGGAAGTTGATATAGACGAGGCCTGTATTCTTATTATTGCCCGCCGCCAGCCCGCGGCCAGCGACCTGCGCCTGGTAATGATGGTCACTAAAGCGGTCAATGATCTCGAGCGGATCGGCGACGAAGCGAAAAAGATTGCCAACCATGCACTTATTCTTGCCAATGAGAGCGGCTCATCAAAGGGTTACACCGAAGTCCGCCATCTTGGCCAGTCGGTTATCAGCATGCTCAGCAATGCTCTCGATGCCTTCGCGCGCTTTGATGTGGATGCGGCTATGCGCACTATTGAAGAAGATAAGCAGATCGATCAGGAGTACAAGACCGCCCTGCGTGAATTGGCCACTTATATGATGGAAGATCCTCGTAGCATTAGCCGAGTGATGAATGTCCTTTGGGTGGTTCGCTCTCTAGAGCGGATTGGCGATCACGCTAAAAATCTCTGTGAGCAGATTGTCTTTGTGGTTAAGGGTAAGGATATTCGCCACCAGAAATAGAATGCTCTAACTATCTCTTAAGCGCTCATGCTTCACTTGCTTTAGCGGAAGTCTTGGCTTCCGCTTGTGATCTTTAGCAGCCTGGTAAGTCTGTTATTTCGCGTCTTCTCGGTTTCTCATATTCCTGTCAGGCTTTTTTTAGGACCTGTGGGCTCAAAATAAGCCTTTTTGATCGCAAATTGATCAGTTTCTATAATCCTTTGTGGCACAGTCTCGTCAAACACTACCACCAAGAGTAGTCGATCCAAAAAGAGGGTTTTTCCGTGGTTTCTCCAACAAAATTTTTATCCCTGACGATTCTATTAGTCTCCCTGACACTTCAGGCCTGTGGCGGCGGAGGTGGGGGTGGTTCTACACCAGCACCAAATCCAACGCCAGATACAACTAAGCCAATTATCACCCTAAACGGTGACGCTAGCCTTAGCATTGAGCAGGGCACGCCTTACACTGAAGCCAATGCCACGGCGGATGATGCGGTAGATGGTCCGGTGGATGTAGTGATCAGCGGCACCGTTGATACTAGTCCGGGTACTTATACTCTCACCTATACCGCAGTGGATGCAGCCGGAAACAGTGCAAGCATAACTCGAACTGTTACCGTCACTGCAGTCGAACCAGAACCCGATACAACTAAACCCGTTATCACCTTGAATGGCGAAGCCAGCCTAAGTATTGAACAGGGCACAGCTTACACTGAAGCCAATGCCACGGCAGTAGATGCGATAGACGGTTCAGTAAATGTAGTAATTAGCGGCACTGTTGGCAGTAGTGTGGGTACTTATACTCTCACCTATACCGCAGTGGATGCAGCCGGTAACAGTGCAAGCATAACGCGAACAGTTACCGTCACTGGCGCTGAGCCAGAACCTACAACTGACGATACTTTTATCCTCAATGATGGCGTGGTTGACGCAATCTGGGGTGGTGACGCGGAGTTATCATTCTTTGATAGTAAGCTAAATTATGGCCAGGCTGATGCCAGCTGCTCAGGAACAAACTGCGACAGCGTTGACTGGAAAGTGGTTACTGATGTTGATCGCGGCGACGTGCTGCAGGTCAGTTACACAGCCGATGCCGGTCATGCTGGTCTGGTAGTGGGCCCGACTGCTGCTATTGACCTCAGTGACTATGCTGACGGTAACTTCTCATTTGATATTAAACTGATTAATGCTGCGAATGCTCTGGCCGGAGGATTCTTCCTTAAGATTGAGAGTGGTGTGGCTCCTGCTATTTCAAATTCTGGTGAACTACCAATTCCCGGTATCGTTGCCAGCGGCGACTGGCAGACTATTAATTTTCCAGTGTCATCACTGACTGCCAGTGGTGCGATTAACCTCTCAGATATCACTGCGCCAATGGTATTTTTCCCTAAGGCTGGTAACGGTCCTAGCTTAGTTTATCAAATTGATAATGTGCGCTTTAGTGGTATTTCCGATGGCGCTACACCACCTACAGATGACGGTGGCGGGTCTCAAGGACCCACAGACTACACAGTGGTGTCTTACGGTGCTGGTAGCATAGCTGATACCCTCTATACCGCTAGCCATCGCTGTAAAAACGATTTCGGTTATTGGGTTGAAAATGCCGGTGTTATATCGACGCAGTCAGATGTTCAAATAAAGGGTTGTGATCAGGGCAGTGGAATCCCAACCGGCAACGTAACTAAGCTGTACCCTCAGTTGGCGGGTCCCGCTGCTGAAAAGCCCACGCAAACACATAAATGGTGGGGTTCTGTCTCATTTCTTGGCGAAATGACCGTAGGTGATGCAGCTGATGCGGCCTATATCACTCCAGATCCAATTACTGCTCGCATTACCGATAAAGGGGTTCGCGTAGCGGGTATTCCATCCGGAATGAGAATTGATGGAGAGAACAACTTCTATTACCCAATTCCAGATCATGCTGCCGAAGTGTTTGATGGTATAGCGATTGGCAATTCCGAATACTCTAATTTAGAGGCCTTTGCCAAGGATCACAGTGCCGGCACTGTTACGGTTTTGTGGAAAAGTGGTGATACAGATGTAATGGAAGCCACCTTTGTGCATGGCTCCCCCTATGTTTACTTCAAGGCCTACAGCGGTAATTTAGAAGTCCGTACATTTCGGCAGGATGGCGGTGAAAAGGGCACATTTAGTGCCGGCGATAACGTAATGGGTATCTGGACTAGTGTGGCCTCAAATTCCAACAACTATTTGATTGTTGGTGAAGGGGCAACGACTTTTACGGACACTTCAGAGAATCCCGGCGACGCTACAACGATGGGCAAGGTCGAGATAAATAATAGTACTGATGAAATGACCTTAGTTTACCTTCCGCATCTACAGGCAGGTACAGCGCCAAACGCTATGGTTGATCTTTTTGCCAGCAAGGCCCGCAATCCTGTGGCCGAGGTCGACATTGACTACCAAGTAAATGCTGCAACCAATGAAGTAACCGTCACCCACAGTTACTTAGATGATCAGGGCAATGCTGTAGATACCATTGCTGGTATGCACCCATTGCACTGGAAAAATACATCGCAAGCCACGACTAGCTATAAGGTTCGAAGTGCTCGTGGCATGGTGAAGTTTGCTGAGGTTAATACGTTTAGCTACCAGATACCCTATGTCGGTGTGTTGCCTACATTCCCAGTTGTTGGCGATAGCCTTGACCAGCCAACCCTCAAAGGACTGGTTACTGAATTTGTCAGCAAGGGCTCTGGTGCGTGGAATTTATCTGGCGGAGGTGTTGAAGAAACCGATACGTACTGGAGCGGGAAAAATTATGGCAAGGTCGCTGAGCTTGCCGCGATTGCCCGTTCTCTTGATATGCAAAGTGAAGCTGATCAGTTGGTCAACTGGTTGAAGGCGGAACTTGCAGATTGGTTTACCGCAGAGACAGATGGCACGCTAAACACAAAAAAATACTTTGTCTACGATGATGACTGGAATACGTTGCTCGGGTTTGATGAATCCTTTGGCTCACATCAGCGTTTAGCCGATCACCATTTTCACTATGGCTATTTTGTCCGTGCGGCTGCCGAGATCTGCCGCGTCGATTTAGCCTGGTGTGGTGATGACCAATATGGGCCAATGATCGAGCTTCTAATTCGTGATTACGCAGCGGATACAGACGATGCATTGTTTCCTCACATGCGCAATTTTGATCCCGCCAATGGCTTCTCCTGGGCTGATGGTCAGGTTAATTTCACCCGCGGAAACAACAATGAGTCCACCTCCGAGGCAGCCACTGCATATGGTGCAATTATTCTCTATGGATTGACCACCGGAAATACGGAGTTAACTGAGCGGGGCATGTATCTCCATGCGTCAACCGGTGCCGCATATTGGGAGTATTGGAATAATATTGACGGCTACAACAATGTCAGTGCTGATGCAGATAACTTCCCTAGCGGATACAACCGGATCACCACCTCAATTATCTGGGGCGATGGCGCGGTTTTCTCTACTTGGTTCAGTGGTGCATTTGCGCATATTTTAGGCATTCAGGGTCTTCCATCCAGTCCACTTATCTTGCATGTGGGTTTGCACGCAGACTATATGGAAGACTATGTGGCTCTGGGGTTAAGCCAGTCCTCCAATGGCAAACCTTCGGGACTAATCAATGATCAGTGGCGCGACCTATGGTGGAACCTCTGGGCCATGGTGGATGCAGATGCGGCAATTGCTGACTACAACAGTGCTGGTAGCTATACCCCTGAAGCGGGTGAAACCAAGGCTCACACTTATCATTGGCTGCATACTTTTAATGCACTGGGGCAGTTAAAGACAGGCACCGGCGCCTTGACCTCTGATTACCCATCGGCACTGGCCTTTGATAATGACGGTGTTAGAACCTATGTGGTGTATAACTTCACGGCGCAGGAGAGGGTAGTGAGCTTTAGTGATGGCAAGCAGGTCACGGCTACAGCGAATGGGTTTACGCTGATAAGCGCAGATTTGTAATAGCGGATACGTAAAAAAGGCCTTTTAATTAAGGCCTTTTTTTGGTTTTTTTTAGCCTTTTGGGTTTGAGATTTTTAATCTAAGCTCTTTAACTTAAGCTCTTCAACTTAAGCTTTGGCACTGGGCCGAGCATTCACTTGATCGAACCAGCGCTGCAGGTTTACACAGTCTTCTGGAATTTTCTTTTTGATCCAGCGGGCAAAGCCTATGGTGGTAAATGCGGTGATATCGGCAACCGAAAAATAGTCGCCAATCACAAATTCGCTGCTGGCAAAATGGGCGTCCAAATCACGGAATAAATGATCGACGCGCAACAATCCGCGTTCAGCTAAGTCAGGGATCTGTGCGTAGGAATTGGGCCCGGGCAGCGCGCGGCCGGCGAACACTGGATTGGAATTTCTAAAGCCATCGGCCACTGCAACTATGCCATTCATATTGAGCTGATGGTTGGAAGATTCAACCAGAGCCTTTTCCAGTGGCGTGCGCCCGAGTAGCGGATGTTCAGGATAGACTTCTTCTATATAGCGACAGATAGCGTGAACCTGACTGATGCAGGTGCCATCATCGAGCTGTAAAAGAGGCACTTCACCCAGGGGGCTCAACTTCAAAAATGCCTCAGATTTCTGCTCAAGCTTTGCCAGATCTATCTGAATCGTTTCAATTTCAATATTTTTTTCAGCGAGAAATATTCTCACTCTGCGAGGATTGGGTGCTGCGGCGTAGTCGTAAAGTTTCATAGTCTGAACTCCGAATTATTATTATTTTATCGCCTGAACCGGAAGGGCTAATAGCGCCAGACGCTTTTCGATGGCCGCGAGTATTGCCGCTGCATCGAGGCCGATACTTTCAAGTTGTTGCGAGTGGTTGCCGTGATCGACAAAAGTATCAGGCAGGCCCAAATGCAGAACCGGCATCACAATGCCCTGCTCAGCGAGAAACTCACTGACAGCAGAGCCGGCGCCGCCAGCAGTGCTGTTTTCTTCAAGGGTTACCAACAGCTGATGAGTCCCGGCCAGATCGCGGATCAGCTGTTCATCAATCGGTTTCACAAAGCGCATATCCGCCACCGATGCGTTCAGTGTCTCGGCCACTTCACGTCCAGTGGTCAGCAAGGTACCAAAGTTTAGAATTGCCACCCCTGCGCCTTTTCGGGCCATCAGACCTTTGCCTAAGGGAAGCGCCGTCATCTGTTGTTCAATCACTGCGCCTGGGCCAGTACCGCGGGGATAACGCACCGCCGCAGGACCTGCGTGCATATAACCGGTGTACAGCAGCTGCCGAGTTTCGTTTTCATCGGAGGGCGCCATAATCACCATATTGGGAATGCAGCGCAGATAGCTAATATCGTAAGCGCCAGCATGAGTGGCGCCATCTTCGCCAACCAAGCCGGCGCGGTCGAGGGCAAATAGCACATCGAGATTTTGTATGGCGACATCGTGAATCAGCTGGTCGTAGGCGCGCTGTAAAAAGGTCGAGTAGATCGCTACCACAGGCTTTGAGCCCTCGCAGGCCATTCCGGCTGCCAGGGTCACTGCATGCTGCTCGGCAATCGCCACATCCTCAAAGCGCTCGGGAAAGCGCTCGGCAAATTCGTTCATTCCGGAGCCGTCGCACATGGCTGGCGTAATGCCCACCAGGCGACTGTCTTGCTCGGCCATATCACAGAGCCAATCACCAAAAACTTTTTGATACTTTGGTTTTGGCTGAGGTTTTGATTGTGGTTTTGACTGAGGTGTAGTCGCTGCCAAAGAAGTGATTTCCGCCGCTTTGACAGACTGCTTGGGTTCAATTTTATTCAGCGCATGATAGCCAACCGGATCATTCTCTGCAGGGGCAAAGCCTTTGCCCTTGTGCGTAATAATGTGCAGCAGCACCGCGCCTTTAATTTCTTTGAGCTTGCGTAGCGTCTCGACTAATAGCGGCAGATCATGGCCGTCTATAGGACCTACATAGTAAAAGCCCAGCTCTTCAAAAATCGTTGCCGGGGAGACCATGCTCTTCATATATTCTTCAGTGCGGCGGACAAAGTTAGTTGCATGAGGCATACCGCTGAGGACTTTTTTGCCGCCTTCGCGAAACTGCGTATAAATCCGGCTCGACCAGAGTTTCGAAAAATAGGTCGACAGGCCGCCAACATTGCGCGAGATCGACATCTGATTGTCATTTAGTACCACCAGAAGATTTTTGTCTACATGAGAGGCGTGGTTTAGAGCTTCAAAAGCCATGCCCGCAGTCATGGCGCCATCGCCCATAATCGCCACAGCGCGGCGCTCTTCACCGAGCTGAGATGAGGCCATAGCCATACCCAGTGCAGCACTAATGGAGGTGCTCGAGTGGCCGACACCAAAGGTGTCAAAGTCACTCTCACTGCGTTTTGGAAAGCCCGATAGACCATCCTTTTGACGCATACTAAGCATCTGCTCACGGCGGCCAGTCAGTATTTTATGGGGGTAGGTCTGGTGGCCCACATCCCAAACCAGTCGATCGTCTGGGGTATTAAAAACATGGTGCAGGGCAATCGTAAGCTCAGTAACCCCTAGTCCGGCGCCAAAGTGGCCTCCGGTCTTGCCCACGCAATAGAGAATAAACGCGCGCAACTCATCCGCCAACGTCTCCAGCTGCGCTCCATCTAGGTGGCGCAGATCAGCAGGCGCAGTGACAGTGTCTAACAGTGGGGTCTGCGGTCGAGTGTGTGGGATTTCGTTAAAGGTCTTTGCCATGCTGTTATATCGTTGACTATTAGGTAATTAATCGTGTTTTGGTTGAGGCTGTAGATACTACAGCAAATGCTCAGCCGGTTCCGCTTTGGTGTGCTATTTATCATTTAATAGCTGGGCTCAGTTAAGCTCGCCTAGCTAGTGATTGCGCTTAACAATAAACGCGGCAATCGCTCGAAGCGGATCAGCTTTTTCGCCAAAGTTTTCTAATATTTCCATGCTCTGATCAAAGAGTTTCGCCGCCTCACTGCGCGCCCGCTCAAGTCCTAAGATCGAGGTGTAGGTCGACTTCAGATTGGTAGCATCAGATCCCTGTTGCTTGCCTAACTGTTCAGTGGAACTCTCCACATCGAGAATATCGTCCTGAATCTGAAACGCCAGACCTATGGCTCTGGCAAAGTCTTTGAGCGCGCTGAGCTGTTCTTGACTGGCCTGACCTGTGGCCAGAGCGCCCATCAATACACTGGCTTCGATCAGTGCGCCGGTCTTGTGCGCATGCATAACCTTCAGAGCATCCAACTCCAGCACCGAACCGGTCGCTGCCAGATCAATTGCTTGACCTGCGACCATACCGCTGCAGCCACCCAATCGTGAGAGTGTTGAGACCAGCTCAACCACAATAGTGGGATCCAGCTCAGAGAGTTCACAGAGTTGTTGAAAGGCCAGAGACTGCAGGCCATCGCCGGCAAGAATGGCGGTGGCCTCATCAAATTGGATATGGCAAGTGGGCTTACCGCGGCGCAGATCGTCATCGTCCATTGCCGGCAGATCATCATGGATCAGCGAATAGGCATGGATCATCTCAAGTGCCGCAGCCACCTTGGCGGTATTTGCATCACTGCCTGCCACCGCATCGGCCGCTGCAAAACACAGCGCCGGACGTAGACGCTTGCCGCCGTTAAATACCGAATAGCGCATCGCCGCAAAAAGCGGCTCAGCCGGACCAGTTGCCGCTGGCAACATAGCTTCCAGCTGGGCATCAACCTGTACTCTGTAGTGACTAATGAGATCTTTGATGGATGACATAAAGGCGACTAGTTGTCGCTGGATTCGAAAGGCTGGCTAACAAGCTCATCGCCTTGGCGCGTTAAGAGCTCCACCTTCTGCTCGGCGGCTTTTAACGCCTGCTGGCATTCGCGGGCGACCTTGATGCCTGACTCAAAGGATTTTAATGACTCCTCCAAACTTAGCTCACCACTTTCCAGTGATTCCACCAGCGCCTCAAGGTTGGCCAGTTGTTTCTCAAAATCCACGGCTTGTTTTTCTTTGGTCACGGTTTTAATCCATTATGAATAGAATGTAAAAAAAGATTTAAAAGAGCGCTTAAAAAAGCGCAAGCGCTGGTCTTAAACCCAATAGACTCACCCTAACCAACAAGGCCATCGCGGTCAATTTTAAAACCCTCTATAGCTGCTCCAGCGTGAGGAATTAGGGTCAATTAGCCGATAAAGCCCTGGGCAAAGGTCAGCAGTATCAACACTGGGCAAAATAGCTTTACGTAAACTGGCCAGATTTTCCAAAACAGACTCTGCTCCACATCTGGATTGCCCTTCTGAATCTCTGACAAAATGCTATTGCGATAGAAAATCCATCCAGCAAAGATACAGATAAACATACTCAGCAACGGCTGCGCTCGTTCAGTGGTTAGCGTAATCACAAAGCCAAACAGGTTGTCGAAATTCATTGCAATGGTGGAGCTAATGGCAAAGATAATCAGTGCCACTAACCAAGTCGCCTTAGTGCGACTGATCTGCTGGGCTTCCACAGCATAGGATACCGGCACCTCAAGCATCGAGATAGACGAGGTCACTGCTGCAATCGACATCAGCACAAAAAAGGCCAGACCCACAAACACACCCGCCGCGCCCATACCGTCAAATAGGGCAGGCAGAACCTGAAAGATCAGATCTGGCCCAGCGATCAGGCTGCCGCTCTCGGCATAAATCGTCACACCCAAATGCTGCGCCACAAACATCGCCGGCAACACAAGTAGGCCCGCCAAAAAGGCAATTCCCGTATCGGTCAAAGTAACCAGCGCACCGACCAAGGGCAGGTTCTCGTCACTGCGAATATAAGAGCCGTAGATCAGCATAGTGCCAACCCCCAGACTCATGGAAAAGAACGCCTGGCCCATAGCGCTGACAATTAACTTTGGGTCACTCATTTGAGAAAAGTCCGGCACTAAATAATGCTGTAAGCCCTGCATTGCGCCAGGTTGCATCAGCACATAGAGAATAAGCCCGATAAGGAGTGCAAGAAGGGAAGGCATTAAGCGCTGTGACCACTTCTCAATACCCTGTTCCACACCTGCACTGATCACCAGCGCCGTCAAACCAATAAACAACGCCGCAAAGCCCACATTGCGCGCCAGGCCAAACTCAGTCAGCCAATTACCCAGCTGTGGAAGCCCAATAAGAGCAGTAAGAGGCTCAAGCATAAAGGCCAGCATCCACCCAGCCACAAGACTGTAAAAGCACAGAATCAGACTCGCCGTTATCATGCCGCCCATACCCACCATCCAGCCGGCGCGCTTTGCAGCGGGAGTCGTCGAGATCGACTGCAGGGCATTGACCATATTCGACTGGGTGTGACGGCCAATAATCAACTCCGCCATCATCGCCGGATAAGCCAGCAGGAACGCCAGAATCATATACATCAGCACAAAGGCAGCGCCGCCATTTTCGGCAGCGTTAGTGGGAAAGCCCCAGATATTGCCCAGTCCAACCGCCGAGCCTGAGGCGGCCAAGATAAACGCCAAGCGAGAAGAGAATTGACCTCTTTGCATTTGCTATCCCTTTTTTCTATTTTTAAACACTTTTTAAGTGCTTTGCTTTTGACTCGGATTCTAGGTGATTCAGCGCCTAAATTCGATCTAAATAAAATATTCATTGGCAGCGCATTTAATCGCCTATGCCCAGCCCATGACTATGCTAGAATTGCCACTCACAGGGGGCGTTTTGGATTCGACGACGGCTACAAAACCTCCGGTGCATGCCGAGATGGTGACCAATCTCGTTAATCCAAAGTCGCAANNACGACAACTACGCACTAGCTGCTTAAACCCCAGTGTAGTGCCGTCTGACTGGAGCCGTGCTTATGCGTCCAGAGTTTGAAATCCTTCGGGAGAGATAACGCTCAGGCGTCATATCTCATAAGATCGTGATGAAGCTTGTTCGGGGCGGATTCACTAAAAACTTACCGAAATCGTGCGCTGTGCGCCCTGTCAGTCGGGTTACAGCGTACTAAAATTAAAGACTGAACTAAGCATGTAGAGCCGTAGGCAGCGGGCTGGCGGACGCGGGTTCAATTCCCGCCGCCTCCACCAAACAAGTGATTTAAGAGACACTTCGCAAAACTAAGTACCTAGTAAATACCCATACAGGCCAGTATATCTGGTCATGTATGGGTCTTTTAGATTCTGTAATAATCGTTAACATCCGTTTACTTTGGTAACACAAGTGGTAACATAGAGTCGTGTTACTGAAAGCTGTGTTACTTCAATGCCTAAAATAACAAAACCACTATCGAATATAGAGCTCGTTGCCGCCAAGGCTGCTGAGAAACAATACTCACTTGCTGATGGTGATGGGCTGCATCTGCGCATTGCTACCAGCGGCACAAAAACGTGGTTGTTTAATTACTATCGACCGCACACCAAGAAGCGAGCTAACCTTAGTTTTGGCAACTACCCCTCAGTCACCTTGGCTGAAGCGAGATCGATGCGCTCAAATGCCAGATCTCTGTTAGCAAAAGAGATTGACCCTCAAACCTCAAAAGCTCAAGCCGAACGAGAAAATAAAAATATAGTGCTAGCTACCTTTGAATTTACGGCGGCAGCTTGGTTAGAAGTAAAGAAAAATCGAGTATCTTCTGATCATGCTAAGGATATTTGGCGTTCCCTAGAGCTGCATGTATTCCCTAGTTTGGGGAAACTACCAACATCATCTGTCACAGCACCTCTTGCCATTGAGGCTTTGAAGCCGCTTGCAGCAAAGGGGTCACTAGAGCAGGTCAAACGAATTTGCCAGAGACTCAACGAAGTGATGGTTTGGGCGACGAATACGGGTGTAGTCCAGCATAACCCGCTAGCAGGTATCTCAGCAGCCTTTAAGGTACCCGAGAAGCAAAACCAGCCGACGTTACCTCCGAGTGATCTGCCCTTATTGCTAAGCGCGGTTCAAGCAGCCAATATTAAAGTAACGACCCGGAGTTTAATCCTCTGGCAATTACACACAATGACCCGCCCAAGTGAAGCTGCCGGCGCCCGTTGGGATGAAATAGATACAGAGCGGTCAGTTTGGTGTATTCCGGCGGAGCGGATGAAAAAGCGACGAGACCATATTGTGCCGTTAACCTCACAAGCTTTGAGGTTATTAGAACGGATGAAGTTAATAAGTGGGCGTAGTGAGTTTATATTTCCATCTGACCGAAGCAACAGGAAGCCATACAATCCCCAGTCAGCGAATATGGCCTTAAAGCGTATGGGCTTTCATGGGAAGTTGGTTTCTCATGGGCTGCGGGCACTGGCAAGCACAACTTTAAATGAAGCAGGCTTTGATGGGGATATTATTGAGGCAGCGCTTGCTCATGTTGATACCAACACAGTCAGAGCTGCCTATAACCGTGCCCAGTATATTGAACGTAGGAAAGTGATGATGGAGTGGTGGTCAGAGCGAATTGAAAATGCTGCTCTCACAGGGGAAATGACTCCAGTTATATTTGGTAATGTTCGAGAAATATCTCAAGTTTCTAGTTGATTGTGTTGAATTATGGGGATAAAAAAGTAATGAGTAAATTCCAGATCTATTTTGATGCAGAGCAGGCCGCTCTTCTGGCTATTGGTGTTTATGACGAGTTCGAAATTATTGATGATTTAGTTTTGGCCGCTGATAACAAACCCTCGTTAAAGCAAATTTTAGAAAATGTGATGGAGTTACATCATATGCTTCAGTCGAATATTGATGATCATGAGCGCAATGGAAGTGGCAGACCAGTCTCGTTCACGGTATGCCCTGATAGCGGTAGTGGCGTTTATACTAAGGATCAGCTTAAAGCATTTGTTAAGCCAATGAACGTTGATGGTTTGATAGAGAACATAGGCAAGCAATACAGTATTTCAGTTGAAAAGCCACTGGGAGTAAATGAGAAGAAAACGCTGCTACGCATTATAGGTGCATTGACAAATGCTTTAGCGGATAAAGGCCCACCAAACCTTAGTAAGGAAGGTTCGCCTATAGTTGGGACGGATAAGAGCGGGATAATTGGGTTGCTTATAGATAATAGCTATATACCTCTTAAGAAATCCACTTTGCATAAACATATATCTTGTGGGCTTTCAGAAATAGAGGACTTTAAAAAACAATGACAGATAAAGCAGCCTTATATAAGGAAACAAGAGCGTTGTTCCAAGACGCCTTTAGTCACCTGGACTTAGAGTACCCTATACCAGTGGAAGACATCCTATCACACGATCTTTTTACTGAAGAGCAAATAGCTATTTTAGTTTCGGAAGGCTTTCTATGTGCTGATTCACTCGATTCAAGTCCTCCGATGTAACTAGCTCGTTTCGTACTCAATTTCCAGCTGGAAGTTAGTTTTTCCAGCTGGGACGATTTCTTTTTTAGCTTTAAACAAAATGGCTTCGTAACCAAAAACATCAATACGAGGCTATGATGCAATCAATTTCAATACAGCGTAAACCTGATGTCCTAAAGCAACTCGGCATATCCGCTACAACCCTCCATGTACGAATCAATACACATAAATTTCCTACACCCATTAACCTCGGTGGCCGCGCTGTTGGGTGGCTATCAACTGAAGTAGAAGCTGTCATAGCAGCTATGGCAGCTGGTGGCGAGGACTACACTCTTGAGCAGGTAGTCACTCTTCTAATGGAGAAGCGTGCCACTACGTTGAGAGGGCTGTTCGATGGACATTAACCTTACCAGTGGTCAGGGTGCGTCACACTCGAACAGTAATGGGGAGCTAAGCACAATCGCGTTCAATGACATTATCCAGTTGGTCCATAACCCCGCTAACGTTGAAAAAAACCAAGCTCAATGGTTTATGGCTTCGATCCTAAAAACTAGAACCCTTAAAGACCAGCAGTCTGATGGCCAATTTCCAGTCATTTGGGGGGACATTGATAAGAATCCTCCGGCGATAGAGGATTTATGCCGTCGCCTGGATGACATTTTAGGAGGAAGTGACTATGTGACCTATACAACTAAATCGGCTACATCAGATACACAGAATAGCCGAGTGATAGTGCCTCTGATAAAAATATTAGGCTTTGAGGATTGGCATAGGGCGCAGCTAGCATTTAACAATGCCCTTGAGGGTTCGGGGATCACAGTAGATCGTTGTTCTGAGAACGCCAATCAGCTAGCCTTCCTACCTAATCGAGGGGCTTATTATGATTATAGAATCAAGACCAGCGGAAACTATTTTGAGCCGTTAATAAACGATACCGTACAAGCAGATGATCGCACACCGGTGGATATTTCATATGCCAATAATCTAAATGCTCACCAATGTCCCTCTGATACCTTAATCGATGCCTTTAATGCACAAAACAGCATTGACGGAATACTTATCCAAGCAGGATATGCTCAAAAAGGATCTTTGTACCGTCACCCTAACAGCCTTAGCGGGAGTTACAGCGCAAGCGTGAAAGGTGGGCGAGTACACAGTCTCAGCACTGCGGACCCCCTGTACACAGAAGGAGGAGGGGTTGGAGCCCATGATGCCTTCAGCGCCTTTAATGTCTTATTTCATAATGGAGATCTAAAAATTGCTCTTTATGATGCCGGTGAGAACTGGGTTAAAATCAAGGGTCAATCATGGAATGCACAGAAAAACATTGAAGCCTTGGCCTCATTGGAAGACCCTTTTCAGATTCTTGCAGCCGATGGGGGCAACAAAGAGGCAATCCACAATGCCCTAGCAAGTATCAACTCAGCAGATGTCTTAGACAAAGGGAAGCTGCGTAACCAGCTTAAGAGCCTCACAGGCTTATCCCTTGCTGATATAAAGAGTGCCTGCAAAGAGGCTCAGAACATTCAGCTTTCACAAATGGAAATAGCCGAACAATTCCTTCTGAAGCCTGAATATAAAAACCTAGTAGCCTGTGAGGGATCGCTGTGGCTTTGTGACAATCGAACTCATATCTGGAAAAAGATAACACTTAAAAATATTGGCCAACAGATAGCAACTCCCTTTAAGGGTCAGAAATTATGCAGAAGAGCATCTGACTATAAAGCGTTAAGTGAGCTTGTGTATGATCGCACAGAGAGGACATCATTTTATGAAGATGCCCCCAAGGGAATAGCGACTCCAACAAGCTTCTATTCGATCTGCGATTCTAAGCTTACACAAGTCGCTCTCAATGCTAATCATCGTGCTAGGTTTCAGGTAGATATTGAACCGTTCAAGGAAGAGCCGGCAATGCTTCTCAGAACGCTAAGGGATGCGTTCTCTCCAGACGATGCTGACGAGCAGATTAGGCAGCTCAGAATGTTCACCGGACTAGCATTATTTAACCTTCAGCATCGTCAACAAAAAGCTCTATTACTTTATGGCGTTGGCGGGTCCTTTAAATCTGGGTTTCAGAAAATCATCGAAAAATTGGTAAGAAAAGAATACTTAAGTGCAGTGTCACCTATGGAGTGGGATCAGGATTATAAAAAGGCTGCGTTGGTTGGGAAGCTGATAAATTTGGTTCCAGAGATCAATAATGACACCGTAATACCAGGGGCTGAGTTTAAAAGCGTAGTTGGCTGCGACAGGGTGACAGCTCGTGAAACATACGGAAAGGCATTTTCATTCCATCCTGGTTGTGCGCACTGGTTTAACAGTAATTTCTTCTTGACGACTAGAGATCAGTCCGATGCCTTCTGGAGACGATGGGCGATTGTGCACTTTAGTAGAAGTAAGCCTGAAAAAGAGCGGGACCCTAATCTAGCTGAGACCATAATTAAGACTGAGCTACCGATGATATTAAATTGGGCAATTGAAGGAGTTGTAGATTATTTAGAAAACAAACTCTTCTTATCCCAGGCTCACGAAAAGTTGCTTGATAAATGGAAGCGCGAGAGTAACTCCGTTCAGGGCTGGATATCTGATTCTGAGTGCAATGGTGTCACGGAAGCAGAACAGAAGCGTGCATCTATAACATTAGTTGATGCTTATAAAAAATATGAATACTGGTGTCGAGATAATAACTTTAAGGTAGTCTCTTCAAAAGTATATCGCAGCCGAATGGAAGATCTTGGTTATCAAGTCATAACCCGTGACGGCTATAAGCGCTATAAGTCATTGTGGTCGAAATCAAGCCAATAGGTTTTTTAAGTCAGTGAAAAAAGTGACACTTTTTTAAATCTTTTTTTATAAAAAAAGAAATATAGAAGCACGGATGCTTTTATAAATAACCAAATGGCTATGAAAAAACAGTCACTTTTTTCACTTGAGACAACCTGATGTTGTCTCCTTAAGTTGACTCCCAACGATAATAAATCCCCCTCAAAGCTTTTAGGTCAAATATGGCTAATTCCCACAATCATCCCCGTATCAGACGTCGTAATTATGAGTATCCAAGATTAATGCCATCCGATATAAAAAAGTATATGTCTCCACCAAATGGTTGTAGGCATTCTCTGTCATGGTCGATAAATGGTCAGTTAGTGTTAGAGTTAGACGCCACAACTACACCCTATGGCCTAGACATCAAAGGCTCTAAGGGCTTTCAGCAGTTGATCCCAACGGCCTGGACCAAGTTGAAAAATGGTGCCCGACAATGGTGGTTGTGCCCCGAATGTCGCCGTCGGTGTGGTGTTCTTTACTTTGATAACGGATTTGGCTGTAGGCACTGCATCAAACCAGCTTATGAATGTCAGAATGGTTCGAGAACTGACTATTTAGCGAGAAAGATACGCGAGTTGTGCACCAACGTGCTGGGAATACAAAACGCTTCTGATGATGTTCTATGTTCTATTTATGATTTGTCAGAGCACGAGCACCTATTAAAAAATAGATACAGTAATATTTGTGAGCGAATACAAACATTGCAGGCTGAGTTAGCTTCTAACGTGAATACGATCTCAAGACTAAAACCGCTAAGGGTCGGCCCATGTAAACCTTACAGACCTGTTCGATAAACTCCGGGAGATTGTCCTGTCCAGCGCTTAAAGGCTCGTGAAAAGTTCGCTGCTTCAGTAAATCCAAGTAGATAGGATATTTCGTTAATTGGGATATTGCTATTCCTAATATATTGAAGTGCCAGTTCATTGCGAGTGTTGTCGAGTAAGCTCCTAAAGTTAGTGCCCTCATCGCTTAGTTTTCGTTGCAACTGTCGTAAGGTAATATTCAACGCGATGGCAACCTCCTTTTCACCAGAGTTCCCAGACGGGAGTATTTCTAATAGCCGTAAATAGACCTGATTGGAAAGGTTATCCTTGTCTAAAATCGCTAGCCTCTTTGCTGTTAGCTTTTCTGCTTGCCGAGCACTATCTGGGTCAGAGGCCATTAGCGGTGTATCGATAGTAGCTTTATCAAAAAACATGCGGTTCTCAGCTGCTGAAAATATGACCGGACATTGGAAAAGATCTTCATGTATCTTCGTATCTTCTGGTTGTGCGCGTTCGAGTTCTAGAAGTGTTGGCTTGTAATCCGGGCGATAAATAGTTCTGCATATGGTGATAATGGTAGCAAAAAAGCCATCGATATCTTGGTAAGCAATCATCGGTTTATCATTATGGTCCCGCAATATCGACACTGTTAGGCACCAGGCGTCGTCGCCCTCCTCGAAGGTCTTTATCGAGGCATTATTTAAGACCTTTCCATATCTAGCCAGTCGTTCAAGAGCATCCTTGAGAGTAGAGCTAGACCACAGCGCGATTCCTAAGGCATGAAATGTCGTCGGATTGACAAACCTATGATTATCTAGGCCAAAAGTCGAATTCCCTATTACCTTTTCGGCAAGATGCCATACTCGGTTTACAGGTCCTACTGGAATCCGTTGGCAGCTATCGGCAATTGCATTTAACTCTATTCCTGCACTCGCAAAGATATCTGTGCTGCAACAGCCGTGAAATTCAAGTGTTCGAGATAACGTTAATATCCACCCTGCAGGGACCGTATATGCATTTTCGGAATAAATCATCGCAAATCAGCTTCTTCGAGTAAAAGACCATAACCATACTCCTATTTGATTAAAACTACCGCAATAAAAGCTAAAAAGCGATTAGATTCTGGGCAAAAACACTGGCCCTTAGTATGGTCTCCTAGGGTCATTAGTCATTGGATGCAACCCTATTAAATACGCAATTTAGAGCATATAAATACTCCTAAGTAGGTTTGTATCTGGAGGTATGCGGTAGAAGCTTAGTCAGCCGAGGTCTTATGGGAAGGGATATACTTTTGTCGCTATATGATAAGTCCTGATCACTGGAGTTATATTATCTTGGCATAAGTTTAAAGACCGCTGAAAATGGTAACGCTATTTTTATTGCTACCCGAGCCCTATCAGCAATTAGGTGAATGTTATTTAAGATAGATAATAAAATAATACTTAACGGAAGGGGAATATTGATGAATTCAAAAATTTATGAGGTAAAGAAACGGATGGCACTAGCTGTAAGTGCCGGTGCGGTAATGCTTACCTTCACTGCATCGCCCGCCTTGGCGGTTTTAGAGGAGGTTGTAGTTACAGCGCAAAAGCGGTCTGAATCATTGCAAGACGTCCCGATCGCAGTAGTAGCCTATACAGGTGATGGTATGAAGGCATTGGGTATTGATGACGCCACTGACTTAGTGAATCTCACGCCTGGCCTACAAGCCAAATCTCAGAGCGGCTCTAATCGCAATTATTTCCTACGTGGCGTTGGAACCAATGATACGCATCTAACGGCGGCTTCTGCTGTGGGGCAATATATAGACGGTATTACCTTAACGAGTGGCTTTCATGGGCGAGCAGCTTTATATGACATGGAGCGTGTCGAGATTTTGAAGGGTCCACAAAATGCGCTTTTTGGTCTGAATACAACTGGCGGGGCCATTAACTATATAACAAAGAAGCCCGAAATAGGCGCTGGAACTATTGGCGACCTAACTATAAAAATGGGCAGTAACTCCCTGAAAAATATTGAAGGCGCGGTCGGTTTTGATATGGGCCAGAATGCCGCCGGTCGAATTTCGATATTTAGTACTCAAGAGGATGGTGCTTTTGACTCTCTGACCAGCGGCAAAGATATGGGTGATGATGACACTCAGTCTGTTCGTGCGCAAATGTCATGGGCTCCAACTGAAAACACTCAGGCCCTAGTTAACGTATATTGGATGGAGAGTGAAAATAATGGTACTGCCGCAAAAGCGGTCGGAACAAGAGATCCCAATGATACCAGCTGGAACCCCGGCCCCTGTTCAGATTTTAATCCCCTTGCGATAGTAGACTTTGAAAGAACTACCAGCTGTCTCTCGAGGCCTGCGTGGTCTCCAAATCCGAATATACCCGGACCTCCCGCTGTGATTCAGACGCCAGGCGTAAATCCGTCGCAAAGCGATTGGGAAACGGTGGACATGAATGCAGGCGGAGAAAATCTTGAGGTTAATGGAGTCTATTTAAAACTTGATCATGATTTAGATTGGGGAACTTTTACCTCTATCACATCATATGCCAGTCTTGATGTTAAGGCGGAGCTCGATATTGACGCCACTCCGCTAACACTTATGCACTTTTGGCAGTCAGATGATCGTGATACGTTTCAGCAGGAATTTCGCTTAGTGTCTGATGGTGGTGAGGACTATCGCTGGATAGCTGGAGCATACTGGCTTGACGACGAGGCCTCGTCTTATACGGCCGTGCGTGGTGAAGCTATCCAGTTTGGATTTGGTAACAAATTACCAAATGTTCAGTTGAGTCATACTAAGGAAAACGTGGCAGTTTATTTTCAGGGTGAGTATGACGTTGCCGATGATATAACTTTTACCGCAGGTGCGCGATGGTCTGACGAAGAGATTGTGGGTGATTATCTTCCCTCAGCCCCCATTATTGCGACTGTTGGCTCTGAAGCAACTTTTTATGCTAGCGATGTTGATGCATTAGTGGCTGCGCAATTTACTGGTCAAGCAGGGTACGATACCAACGGCTATCAAATAGCTCGTCAAGTGAAACAAAAACTAACCAACGAAGATATCGGGTATACCTTTAAGCTAGATTATAAAATGGATGACGATTCATTAGTCTACTTAAGTCATTCTAGGGGCTTTAAAGGGGCGGCATTGGATATCAGAGCGGTTTTTGCTTTAGTCCCGGTAGGAAATGTTCTCCAGGGCTTGGAAGATGCTCGCCTCGAGCCCGAGTCGCTGGATGTATGGGAGCTTGGTTATAAAGGCACATTTATAGAAAATCGAGTTCAGCTCGATGCGTCAGTATATTCCTACTCCTATGAAAACTTGCAGCAATTTATTACTTTGCAAGGCGTACCTACGCTTGATAATGCACCAGAGTCTGAAATTAAGGGGTTTGATGCCAATATTAAATATGCAGGCGATAGCGGCTTATATCTCCAGGCTGGCCTTACTTATTTAGATACGGAGGTAACTGATGCCGAAAATAGTGCTTTTGCTCAAGGCGCCGACTTAGCTGCAGCCGCACAATGGTCATACACTGCGCTGGTATCACAAGATATAGATTTAAACAACGGCGCGCTCTTAACCATGATGGCAAACATTAGCTACACGGGTGAGACCGCTAACGACACATTCACAACGGGGAGTTCACAAATTCCAGGTGCTTTAACGATTGATGATTATACGATCATAAATGCCAATGTGACCTATCGATATGGTCCCGCACAGAAATATGCAGTATCGCTATTTGGAAATAACCTCACTGAAGAACGTTTTTGCTCCACCCTTCATGTTCCTGATGGTTCAGGGCTTCTTGTAAAAACGCCAGCTACGGCCCTCCATATGAATGCTACCTGTCGGGTGAGTAATGCTTCAACGCGGACTATTGGGGCTTCTTTTTCAATGGCGTTCTAGTACATAACTAGGAGTAGGGGCTTGGGCTAGCGGCCATGCCCCTTTATTAAAACCTAAAAACTGAATAGGTTCATGATGAGCGAAATACATACATTAAACGCAATGGTGACGGCAGTAAACGCAGAGCTGACTGATCCGCAGAGAAATCAAATTATTCACGGGAGTCAGGGTAGTGCGGCTCGCTTTCATCTCTACCATGCAGGATTGTCGATATGCTCACAAAAGGTGCGCGCCGTATTAGCCGAAAAGCAGCTTGCTCACACATCTCATGAGCTTGTGATACTTAATAGTCGCGGTATCTATTCTGAAGAATTGACTCCCGCTGAGAACTACTCGCCCAATTATGTTCGATTGCGCATGTTGGCAGGTAAGGAGCTTGGGCTACAGTTTGCCACTAAGCATACCGGGCGATCTTCGGTTGAGTCGGAGGGTTTCGATGCCTGTGTTGTACCAACTTTGGTGGATCTGGAGAATAATAAAATCATCGTAGATTCTATGCGAATCTGTGACTATCTTGACGCAGAATTTCCAGGGCCCATGCAATTGATACCAAGTGATCAAGTGCTGCAAAAACAGGTGATGGAACAGGTGTCAATCATCGACAGATTCCCCCAGCCAGCTTTACTATATGGCTTTCATCCCGATGACGATCAACGTCCCGATTTTATTCAGCATGTTATGAGTGATGTTTATGATCTGAAGATTGAGGCTTTAGACGCGCTGATCGAAGCTAACAGTGGCGAAAGAGAACTGGTTGACGCCTATCGTAGCAAAATTTCAAAGGAAAAAGCCGGTAAGGTATTGGCCCATGATGTAGATAGTCAGTATGCAGTCCGTAAAGAGGCGCAAGAGGCCATCTATACTCTAGATAAACAGCTAGCTGTGTATGCAAATCCATGGATATGTGGCGATACTTTTACGCTTGCGGATTTGGTTTGGGCGATCAACCTCTATCGTACTCAATGGTTAGGATTAGCCTCGTTGTGGAAGGATCTTCCAAGGGTGCAACAATATGCTATGCGTTTATATCATCGACCCTCTATCTGGAATGCAGTAATAACGTTTCCCTCTCCAATGCCGGCGTCACCGCATACTGCCGATATTGAGAGCCCTCAGATCGAGACGTGAGCCAGTGATAATCACTAGGCGTGAAAATGCGAATTTATTAAGTAATTATAGCCTCTCTATAAAACCTGATAACTATAGTTTAAATAATAGCAGTAGTAGACATATCGTTGTCTTCAGGAGACTAATAGGTAATACATAATTGAAAATATAATATTGATACACAATTGAATAAACAAATTGAGTTAACGATGATCGATATGACATTACATTTAATAACTTTTTAATATCCAGAATAAAAGAACATCACTAATTAAATAAAATAATGAGGGAAATTTATGCCTTTAAAAACAGTTTTTTCCACTATGGAAAATATCCAAAAGGGCGGTATCAATATTATCGGTAAAGATGAAAAGAAAAACTATCTTTTCTCGAACATTTATGAGGTTGCAAGAGACTCACTAGAATATGAGCGAGTTGTTATAGCTAAAAATTTAGAATATACAATTGAGGTGTCAAAGGCGGTTGGAAATTCTCCCTGGTATATTTGCGCACATGATGAAACTGTTATCTGCATGGAGGGAGCAACCCAAATTAATTTTATTAAACCGTCCGACGGATCAGTTATTCCCGCCGAAGAAAAAAACGGAGTAGTGAAGCTGGATAGAAAACCCGAAGGAATAAAAATGGGGATAGTAAAAATAAAGTTTGGGCATCAGGCTTTGCTGCCGGCGGGGGCCGCCTATCAGTTCAATGCGTCTGAGATTAGCGTGTTAATGATTCAGTCAGTTATAGGCGATGAGTCAATTGAACGTTGGGCTGATATTTGTGAAGTATAAATCTCGATTAACATCTAAAAAAATAATGAAAGAGGACTGTACGAATGGAAAATGATATCGTCGAATTTAAAGGCTTAGTAATAACCGAAGGCGAGCACAGGGTAAGTGATGATGTTGGCACGCACGGTTACCATAGTTTTGAGATAGGGCAGTACCGATTTGAGCGGGACGAATACTTTGTCAGTATTCATCATCCTAAAGGCACGCATAGTATGGATGTGGACCATTTTTTACGGGACACTATGCGTGATGTCGCATGGGGTTTTTTTTATGGCTGGCTAAACTTCGATGATGTATTTGGTACCTGTAACCGGTATGGCTCGGTTGATATGTATACGGGAACCTATAACGGTGCTTATCGCGAGGCAGGTTCGGATTACATTGAGCGATTCGACTCCAATGAGCTTTTGGCTTGTTTAAAGGAAATGCTTAGTGACTGGGTAAATGAGGGGTTTAATCCGTTTCAGGCGCCTCAGGAAACAGGGACATCCGTTGGCCGGAAGAATGGAAACAATGATGAAGCACTGGCATTTCAGCGTGAAACTGCCGAGCGCATGGTAAGTATGCCCGGCGATGCCCAAATTCGTACTGACGAGGGTGGTACGCCTGTGAATCGCCACTTTTCCGATGTGGCTCAAGATGAACCCGAGGTATTGGCGGAGCCGGGTTTTGAAAATGAACTCGGTGCTTATAACTTTTTCGCTTATCTTTCCCGATCTCCGGTGACATGGAATCCTTCTATAGCCTCAGTTGTCAAGGCTAGCGCGTATTGTCCCACCAGCGAAGAGCATGCGCTTCCGGTTATTCATGGGAACGATCGGGTCGAATGGTTTATTCAGCTTTCTGACGAACTCATTTGGGAAACCGGCGATAAGGTCACTGGGGCTCCGCGGGCACGGGTCACTATGAAAGCGGGTGACGTATCTGTAATGCCAGCAGATATTCGCCATGCGGGTTTATCACCGAAACGGTCGATGCTTTTGGTTTGGGAAAATATGACTCCGGGGCTTGAGAAGCGCTATGCATCAGGTGAGCTACCTCCGGTACCAGTAAGCTTCTAAGCTCACAAATTTATTTAATCGACGAGAATGACTATGATGACGTCTAGTAGTATTAAGAGTCAGCTATTTATTGACGGACAGTTTGTAAACTCTGAAGCGGGGGCAACCATTGATGTGGTAAACCCTCATGATGGCTCCTTGATAAGCAAGGTGGCAGAAGGCAGAGCGGAGGATATTGACAAAGCAGTAGCGGCTGCTCGAAAAGCATTTCCTGGCTGGCGTGATACGTCGGCGGCACAACGCGGCGATTTGATTCGCAAATTAGCTGATAAGTTGGAAGAAAACTTTGAGGAAATGTGCCTGCTGGAGTCATTGGATACCGGACATCCGCTACGTGACACTCGTTTCTTGGATGTCCGGCGGACCATTATAAATTTTAGATATTTCTCTGGCCTGGCTGATAAGGTTGATGGTCGTGTCGTGCCCGTGGATGCCGGTCTATTGAATATTGTGAAACGCGTTCCAGTGGGCGTTGTTGGTCAAATCGTGCCCTGGAATTTTCCGCTAATGTTCTGTAGCTGGAAGCTTGGGCCTGCTCTAGCTGCAGGTAACACCGTGGTTTTAAAGCCATCTGAAATCGTACCCCTATCAACATTGCGTCTAGTCGAGATGATGGCGGAGGTCGGCTTTCCGCCGGGCGTAGTAAATGTTGTGCCAGGGTATGGGCATATAGCAGGCCAACATCTTGCTCAACATCCTGATGTGCAAAAGATTGCATTCACGGGTTCAACTGAGACGGGCAGAAAAATCATTGAGGCCTCAGCAGGCAATTTGAAAAAGTTGCAGCTAGAGTTGGGCGGTAAAGGGGCCAATATTATTTTTGACGATGCAAGGATGTCCGATGCAGTTAAGGGCGCGGCGTTTGCTATCTTTCATAATCAGGGTCAGGCGTGTATAGCAGGTTCGCGTATTATCATTCACGAATCTATTATTGATGAGTTTTTAGAAAGATTTTCTAGCCTGGCTAACTCTATTCGTTTGGGTAATCCATTGGATCCAGACACCCAAATGGGGCCACTTACCAGTGAGCTGCATCAGCAGAAAGTCTTGGCTTATTGCGATCTTATGAGAGCGCAAGGGAACAGTATTATTACGGGCGCCTGTGCCCCTGATCAAAAAGAGCTAGCGAATGGATACTATGTGAAGCCAACCATTGTGATGGCTGATAGACATGACCGCGTGTTTCATGAGGAGGTGTTTGGACCTTTTGTTTCCATCACAACTTTTGCCACTGACGAGGAAGCCATAGAGCTTGCCAATGCCACTCAGTATGGTCTTGGCGGAGGATTGTGGACGCAGAATTTTGAGCGCGCCCACAAAGTGGCTGACAAAATCGATGCAGGCATGATATGGGTCAATACCTACAAACGAGTTTATCCGGGTTCGCCATTCGGCGGTATGGGAGCCTCTGGATACGGGCGTGATCTGGGTATTGAATCGATGCATGGTTATACCGAGCCTAAAGCGATGGTCTTCAATTATGGCGCGGGTGTACACGACTTTTATGCCGATTGATTCCGATACTGAGACCCGAACTTCACTTATAAAGCAGTCTTTACTCAATGAATGTACGGTTACCCTAATTGATAGGCACGGGAGGCTTATCGTCTTTCCCTGTGGTCTTGATGAGCCAGTATATAAAGCCGCGGGGCGTGCGGGTTATGAGTTGACGCTCGGGTGTATGCAAGGGCGCTGTAGGATCTGCAGAGCAAAGTTAATCAGCGGAGAGGTCAAGTATCTCCGCTCTATACCGAAAGAGGAGGTAGGAAAGCTTTCAGGATCGCAGGATGTTCTGTTGTGCTCATATGCCCCGCAGGTTGATACCACCTTGCAAACCTGTAGCCCGTGGTTGCAGCGTACTTAATTGTTGGATGCTGGTCTTGTGACTAGCACTGATGAATAACACCTATCTGTTAGAAACTTACAAGGAGATGACATGTTTAATTTTGATTACCAGACATTACCATGGAACATTATTTTTGGTACTGGCGCGCTGAAAAGGCTCCCTGGAGAGCTTGCAGATTTAGGTTATAGCCGCGCCCTAGTGCTGTGCACTCCCGATCAGGTTATTCAGGGGCAAGGTATAGTCACACTGCTAGGCGAGCTCGCGGTCGGGATTTTCGATCAGGCTCAGATGCATGTTCCCGCCGCAACGGTAGACCAAGCAATAGACAGGGTGGAGGCACTCAAAGCCGACTGCACTGTCTCCATTGGTGGTGGCTCGACGACTGGTCTGGGTAAAGCGCTAGCCCTTAAGCTCGGGCTGCCTAATATTGTAATTCCCACAAGCTATGCGGGTTCTGAAATGACCAATATCTGGGGTATTACTGAAAACGATCGCAAAGTCACTGGTAGGGATAACATTGTCGTGCCTACTCTCACAATTTACGATCCTGAGCTCACACTGACATTACCTGCGAAATTTGCTGGTCCAAGTGGTTTGAATGCTATGGCCCAGGCAGTAGTCAATGTTGCGTCGGCGAATGTGAATCCGATAGTGCAGTTGATGGCCATCGAAGCGGTACGGGCATTGGCGCATAGCTTACCTATGGTGATTGCCGAGCCTGAAAATATGGAAGCGCGTGCGGAGGCTCTCTATGGCGCTTGCCTGGCAGGCGGGTCCCTAGGGACAGGAACCACCAGCCTGCATCACCGTCTTTGCCATACTTTTGGCGGTACATTTAACACCCCTCATGCTGAAACCCACACTGTTCTGCTACCCCATTGTGTGGCGTACAATGCTGCTGCAACCGCAACGGGAACACAGAAACTAGCCGAGGCTATGGGTGTCGACAATGCGGCGGTGGGTATTTTTAATTTGGCTAAAACTGTGGGGGCACCCACTGCGCTAAAGGATATCGGAATACAGGAAGCCGATCTTGATAGGGCGGCGGCTATCGCCACCGAAACACCCGTGAACAACCCAGAAACAGTCACCAAAGAGCGCGTCCGCGAGCTCTTACAGCGGGCGTGGGCTGGAGAAATGCCCCGTGCCTGATGTTGTTATAGTCAGTGCTGTCCGCACACCGATAGGCCGACTTCGCGGTGCATTATCGCCGGTGCGCCCGGACGATCTTGGGGCTCTTGTTTTAAAGGCGGCGGTTGAGCGAGCTGGCATTGATCCCGCTATTGTTGAAGAGGTTTACTTCGGTTGCGCTAATCAGGCTGGAGAGGACAACCGCAATATTGCCCGCATGTCACTGTTGTTGGCAGGCTTCCCCGACCATGTGGCTGGTCTGACACTCAATCGTCTTTGTGCTAGTGGCCTCAGCGCTATTAATCAAGCGGCTCGCGCAATTACGGCAGGGGAAGGTGATGTCTACATTGCTGGTGGTGTTGAAAGTATGAGCCGCGCGCCCTACGCGCTAGCAAAGAATTCTATGGCGTTTGGGCCTACGGGTAATTCAACTGCCTTTGATACCAGCCTTGGCTGGCGGTTTCCCAACAAAAATATGGCTCAGAGATTTCCTCTCGAAGCTATGGGAGAAACGGCAGAAAATATTGTTGAACGCAGTATAACTGGCGAAATAGCGGGTGGCGCGATTACTCGAGGCGAGCAGGATCGCTTTGCACTGCAGAGCCAGGAGAGAGCTTTAAATGCTATAAAAGCGGGCTACTTCGACAGAGAAATCGTGCCGGTGTCTATACCTCAACGTCGTGGTGATGATGTTGTTATGGATACCGATGAACACCCTCAAATTGTAAAAGGGAAAGCGGGCTATCAACTCACGACCAGCGCCGAGAAATTGGCAACATTGAAACCCGCATTTCGTCCGGGAGGCACCGTCACTGCCGGCAATAGCAGCGGCATGAATGATGGTGCAGCGGCACTGGTATTAATGTCTGGCGACAAAGCCAAGACGCTTAGTTTGAAGCCCCTGGCTCGGTGGGTCGGCTCAGCCGTCAGTGGTGTTGATCCAAGGATTATGGGTATGGGGCCGGTAGCGGCAGTTGAGAAGCTGTTAAAACGTAAACAGCTTAGGGTCGACGACCTCGACATGGTTGAGTTGAATGAGGCCTTTGCCGCCCAAGCCCTAGGGGTTATGCATGAGCTTAAGCTCTCGGAGTCCATCACAAATGTGAATGGTGGTGCGATTGCACTGGGGCATCCGCTAGGTAGCTCTGGAGCACGGATTGTATGCAGCATGATTCACGAGATGCAGCGCAGAAGTATCGAGGGTAAAAGTCTGCGTTATGGATTAGCCACTCTTTGTGTGGGTGTGGGTCAGGGAGAAGCGGCACTATTTGAATTACTAGAAGCCTGAGTTCTACTTGCATGAAGACCATGACTGATAAAAGCAAATATATTTTTTCGGAGAGACCGTGAAGAAAGTACCTCAAATCTCGGCATATGAAGCAGCAAAACTCGTTAAATCCGGCGATACCATACTCGCTGGTGGTTTCGGTATGACCGGAAATCCAATCCATTTGCTCCATGCTCTGGCAGAAATGGACACAAAAGATCTAACCTATGTTGGGAACAATGTTGGTGAAGCTGGGTTAGGTGGGGGCCGCTTATTGCGAAATGGGCAGTTACGCAAAGCAGTAGGATCTTTTCTCACCAGTAATCGAGAAGCAGTTGCAGCGGCCCAGCGCGGAGATATCGAAGTAGAACTGATTCCTCAGGGTACTTTGGCCGAAGCCCTGCGGGCTGGAGGTGCCGGTATAGGCGGCTTTTATACACCAACGGCAGCTGGCACTGAGCTGGCGAAGGGTAGTGATACCAAAGTTATTGATGGTACTGCCTTTATCTATCAAGCCCCTATAAAGGGGGACGTTGCATTGATTCGCGCCTGGAAAGCGGACACCGCCGGCAACTTAGTTTACAGAATGACTGAGCAGAATTTTAATCGTGCTATGGCGACTGCAGCAAAAATAGTTATTGTCGAAGCAGAACATATTGTGCCATTAGGTCAACTCAACCCTGAAGAGATTCACACGGCCTGCTGTTACGTAGACTATTTGGTTCAAGCTCATACCAGTCTTGAAGATCTGGGTTCATCTGCATCGGTGGCCACCAGCGATAAAAAGGTAGATGAGAGCCGGCTACTGATGGCTGAAGCTGCGGTTGCCGAGCTACAGTATGGCGATGTAGTTAATCTTGGCATCGGTATTCCCACACTGGTCGCTGATTTTCTTACTGGGGCTCATGGAGTCATTTTGCATACGGAAAACGGCATGCTAGGCGTCGGACCGGAACCTGAATCTGGGGGCGCGATGGACTTTCCGGTAAATGCCGGAAAGGTCCCGGTGACAGCTTTACCAGGGAGCAGTTATTTTGATTCTGCCGACTCCTTTGCCATGATTCGTGGTGGACATATCCATGTGGCGATAATGGGTGGTTTGCAAGTCGATGAACAGGGTAATCTTGCCAACTGGGCTATACCGGGCAAACCACTATTAGGGGTTGGGGGCGCCATGGATCTCGCCACGGGGGCCAAACGCTTAGTAGTTACTATGACCCATTGTAATAAAGACGGCTCCAGTAAGTTGGTCCGTAAATGTACTTTACCTATAACCACCTTTGGTGCCGTAGAGACATTGATTACGGATCTGGGCGTATTCCGTTTCCGTAATAACAAGCTCGTCTTAACTGGACTAATCGGCGACACGACGCTCGAAATAATCCGTAAAAATACTCAAGCCGACTTTATTGTCGCTTTGGACTAGGCGGAGACAAAGTGATCCGCATAAAACCCATCGACCAGATGCCCAATTTCCCATTTAAAACTTTAAGTGGGGTACCTTGGCCCAACGCAGATACTCCTAATAAACGGTTTTCCATGTTAGTTTTTTATCGTGGGATACAGTGTTCTTACTGTGAGAAATATATCAAAACGCTCCAGCAATGGTTGCCCGAATTTCAGCAGCGTAATGTGGAAGTGATTGCAATTAGTGCCGATAGTCTTGACCGCGCCGAACAATCACAGCGCGAATGGCAAGTAAAAGATTTGGAGTTGGGCTACGAACTAGATATTGAATCTGCGCGTCTACTGGGTTTGTATGTGTCGACGGCAATACGTGAAGCCGAAATGGAATATTTCTGTGAGCCGGGCATATTTCTCATAAGCCCGGACAACACGCTGTTTACAGCCTGGATACAGGCTTATCCGCACGCACGACCTCATTTCGAGGAGATTATTGGCTGTATAGATTTTATTGAGCAATATAAACGACCAGCGCGCGGTAATGCCTAGACAATCGGTTTTTATACGAAAAAAAAAACGATGAGCTTAGCAATACGCGTGATGTATTATCACAAAATTTTTATAGAAAATGCCTAAGAAGATCTATAAATAGGGTGCTGTAGGAAAAACTAAATAATTGTATCGAGGAATAGTATAGTGTTTAGAAAATTTACCAATTTTTGTATTCTGGCGATATTGATACTCGTTGTTGCCTGTAATGACCAGCGGCCTAGCGGAGCCGTAGGTAATTTAAATTTAAACCGTCCGAACGTGCTGTTAATTGTAGCTGATGATATGGGATTTACTGATATCGGAAGTTTTGGTAGTGAAATCCAAACGCCAAATATTGATGCTCTCGCCAATCAAGGAACACGTTTCAGTCGCTTCTATAGCGGATCCATGTGCGCACCTACACGGGCAATGTTGATGACCGGTACAGATCATCATGTTGCGGGAATGGGTAATATGGCCGAATTTATGACAAAAAACCAAAGCGGAAATCCTGGCTATGAAGGCTATCTAAATGACCGCGTGGTGGCTCTACCTAAACTTCTCGCAGATAACGGTTATCACACCTACATGGTGGGTAAGTGGCATCTGGGCTATGAACATGACCAAAGCCCGAGAGCGAGGGGGTTTGAACGTTCGTTTGTATTACTTAACGGTGCCGCAAGTCATTTCGATGATATGGGTGGTTCTGATATTCATCGACCGATAGCCAGTTATCGCGAGGATGGTGAGTTGATCGATTCATTACCAAAAGGGTTTTATTCTTCACACTCCTATACTAATAAACTAATTGATCAAATAGAGAGTAATCGGGCTGACGGCGAGCCATTCTTCGCCTATGCGGCCTATACATCTCCCCACTTCCCTTTACATGCACCCGCCGATGTGCATGATAAGTACGTAGGTCTTTATGATGAAGGTTATGATGTCATCCGAGCGAAGCGCCACCGAGAGGTGAAACGGCAGGGCCTAATTCCTGACCACGCAACGATCCCAGCTCGTCCCGATTTCATCCCGCCTTGGCTGTCTATGACTCAAGAAAGTCGGAACCTTGCCGCCCGTGAAATGGAAGTCTATGCCGCAATGGTCGACGATCTGGATCGTAATATCGGCCGACTGATCACCTATTTAAAAGAAAATGGACTGATAGAAAACACATTAATTGTATTTATGTCGGACAATGGTTCAGACGCTTTTTCCCTTGCTAAAGCCCCTGATGCTATTAAACAGAATGCAGCTAAATATGACAATTCGTTAGCGAACATCGGTAAAAAAAATTCATTTAGTTTTATTGGTCCTAATTGGGCCCATGTTGGCGAGGCGCCATTTCGGCTATACAAGAGCATGCCGACCGAGGGCGGGATTAGAGTACCTGCCATTATTACATTACCCAAAATGCAGCTTGGGAAAAATCAAGTCCAGCATATAAATAATAGTGTAGTCAGTGTTATGGATTTGGTCCCTACCATACTGGACTTAGCGGGGATTGATTATTCTAATCTTTATCAGAATATAGAAGGAGTCACACTGGATGGTCGCTCCCTGATGCCGATATTATCTGGTCAAACTCACTCTATTAGAACTGATAATGACGTGCTCGGTTCTGAGTTACTGGGAAGGAGAGCTATCATCAAAGGTAATTGGAAAATTATTAATTTACCTAAACCCATAGGCTCTGGAATCTGGGAACTATTTAACATCATGTCTGATCCCGGAGAACAAAATAATCTTGCGAAAGACATGCCTGATAAGTTAGCAGACCTGATTGTAGAATGGGACAAATATGCTATTGAAAAAGGTATTATTTTGCAACCGCCGGGACCATTGCAAGTAAATGCGTTAAAGTCTCCTGTTAAATAATTCTTTAAAATATTTGTTTATATTTAAGAAAAAAAGCGGTTAAAAATTGCGTATAGAATTATAGCAGAACACTAATTTAGGTATCACGATGCAATCCGTATGGGGTGTTTTGTGGGGAGAGTTGCGATGTTATTTTGCTTTTATAACAATATCAGGTGGATTTTATTAATGTCGGATAATTAATTTTAGTGTCCTAGTAAGCTAGGCTTCGATTTATTCAACGATACTCTTGTTCACCTAAAAAAGTATTTATATAGGAAATTAAAAAGATATAATTTTGATAGAAGAATCGCTTTTGTTTTGGTGCCTAGCCATTTTTGTAGTGTATATAATAGGCGTATCCAAGTCCGGCTTTGCCGGTGGTGCCGGCGTTATTGCCGTGCCCCTTATGAGTATAGTTATTTCTCCACAGGCTGCTGCCGCATTACTACTGCCAATATTATTGTTTATTGATGCTCTAAATATGAGAGTATTTTGGCCAAAAAGAGATGCTGTGTTATTGCCCCGCCTTCTGTTAGGTTCGTTTTTTGGGGTTGTGATTGGGGCGCTCTGCTTTGGTCTGTTTAATGTAACCATAGTCAAGATTATAGTAGGTTTTGTTGCTGTAAGTTGTGCGGCTAATAATATGAATAATAGGCAAAAATCACTGAAGCCAGTCTCCGTTATTGAATCAATAATTTGGAGTGCATTATCAGGATTCGCAAGTTTTATTTGCCATGCCGGCGGCCCACCAATAAACGCATATATGTTAAAGCTAAGTCTTAACAAAATAACTTTATTAAGCACCATTGCTGTTTTTGCTGGCATTACCAATTTAATGAAACTTCCCGCTTACGCTATTTTGGGGCAACTAAATATAAATGTTGGTTGGTTTGCTTTCGCGATGGCCCCAATAGCTTACGCAGGTGTATACAGCGGGATGCGAGTCAAAGATTTGATTTCCGATGAAACTTATATGATTATCTTAAATCGGGTATTACTAGTTGTAGGCTTTTATCTTATTACTACAAATACTACAGTTTTATTCTTATCAGTGTAAAAAAGAATTTAACCTTAAGGTCAGTAGTGCCTTATATATTTTCCGAGAATATCAGGCCAAATTAAAAGCCGTCCGCTCAAGTTGCTAGTTGTCTGGTAGATAAAAAATAGAGGCTTCGATTTTATAACGATAAGAGTCGGGTTGAGAGGTTCGTTACAAACAGCAATCAAATATAACTCTAATGATTTCAGGATAAAAGATGACTGATTATTTTGACTATGACCTATTTGTTATTGGTGCGGGCTCAGGTGGTGTGCGTGCTGCGCGAATGGCCGCCTCTAAAGGTAAGCGGGTGGCGGTAGCCGAAGAGCGTTATCTCGGCGGGACTTGCGTTAATGTGGGTTGTGTTCCCAAAAAGCTATTTGTTTATGCGTCTCAATTCCCCGAGTTATTTCATGCTAGTAAAGGGTTTGGCTGGATGTTACCGCAGGAGCCGACACTTGACTGGGCAACCTTAAGGGACAATAAAACTGCCGAGATTGATCGTCTTAATGGTATATATAACAGCCTTATTGATAACAGTGGGGCCGAACTCTTTGATGGCCGTGCAACCATTGCTGGACCGCACCTTGTCTCGGTCAATGGTAAGCTCTACAAGGCCCGTATCATTTTAGTTGCCACCGGTGGCTGGCCTTATATTCCTGAATTTCCTGGTAGTCAGTATGCGCTTAGCTCTAATGAGATGTTCTTTTTAGATGAGCTGCCGAAAACTGCAGTGGTAGTGGGCGGGGGTTATATCGCAGTTGAGTTTGCAGGGATCTTAAATGGTTTAGGCGTTGAGACTCATCTGGTGTATCGCGGGTCCGTATTGCTCAAGTCGTTTGATCGCGAGATGAGCGAGAAGGTTAAAGAGGGTATGGACGCTAAAGGGGTTCATCTGCACCTTCATACTGATATTGATAAAATCACCAATACCGATGGGGTACTGGCGGTATCTCTTAATCGAGGGTGTAAGTTAGATGCTGGTTTGGTCCTCTACGCCACTGGGCGTCAGGCGAATACCGCGGGTCTTGGGCTTGAATCGACCAATGTGGCGATGCGTAGCAATGGCTCTATACAGGTGGATGAACACTTTGCTACTGCTGAGCCCAGTATCTATGCACTGGGTGATGTCATTGATCGGGTTCAGCTCACCCCAGTAGCGATTCAGGAGGCGATGGTGCTAATCGATCACCTTTACGGTAAGGGCTTGGTGCAGATTGATTACAGTGATATTCCCACTGCTGTGTTTTGCCAGCCGGAGTTAGGCACGGTTGGGCTTAGCGAAGAGCAGGCACGGGTACAGTATGCCGATATTGCGGTCTTCGTATCTGAGTTTAAGCCGATGTTACAAACCTTAGGTGGCGGTACTGACCGCATCACTATGAAATTGGTTGTGGACAGGGGCACTGATCGTGTCGTTGGGTGTCATATGGTCGGCGAGCATGCTGCGGAGATAATCCAGGGATTGGGTATTGCCTTAAAGGCGGGTGCAACCAAGGCTCATTTCGACTGCACATTAGGTATTCATCCGTCTGCTGCTGAAGAGTTTGTGACCATGCGAGAGATGGCTAGATAGTCGGGCTGTAAAAGTTATAAACGTTAATAGCTGAGCACTTATGCTTGAAAGAGTGATGCTTGCCTAACTTCAAATCAAGGTAACACAGGAAGTAACATAAACGGATAGTTGATTTAACTAAACATATATTAATCAATTACGTACTGGCTCTGTACAGTTCCCGCCGCCTCCACCAAACAAGTGATCTAGGAGACACTTCGTACAACTAAGTACCCAGTAAATACCCATGCAGGCCAGTATATCTGGTCATGTATGGGTCTTTTAGATTCCGTAAAATTCGTTAACATCCGTTTACGGTTACGCAGCTTGATGCTTTTAGTCTTGGTGCGGAGGTTACTGACTAGTGACTACAAGGTAAGCGACTAATTCGCAGTCCCCGCAGTTTTCAATACTGTGGATAAGATCCCCACGATAATGCGCTGAGTCACCCGCATTGAGTTTGCAGTTGCTATCACCTGAGATAATGTGCGCCGTACCACTGGTGATGGTGAGAAGTTCCTTAGTACCGTCAAAGTGGGGCGCACTGGTTAGGCTTGCTCCAGGCTGAATACGCAGTTCATAAAACTCAATATTCTTTTCGATATGTAGCGGCGATAGGGTGCGTATTTGAATTTGTTTGTCTGATCGAAACAGATTGCTCTTATCCTCTCCATTGACCACCTCAATGGTCGA
>ENA-UZWV01004511-UZWV01004511.1-metagenome-genome-assembly--contig:-Day-3-1m-contig-4511_pt1 | contig 60677 bp, 66 predicted proteins | sample MGYA00260342_ERZ794902 | MGnify/ENA metagenome assembly ERZ794902
ATGCTTTTGCGGTCTGGACGGGACTCGAACCCGCGACCCCCTGCATGACAGGCAGGTATTCTAACCAGCTGAATACCCAATTCCTTTCTGAAAAAGATTCCAAGAGCCTACCATTTCTGGACTTGTCAATTCACAACAGGTTGGCTTAAGTTTCAATACCAAAGAAATCTGCAAGCGTCCCTTTGATTCCGTCTCTATTGAGAAATTATTTAAAATTTAATTTCATATGCGTATAGAATGCACTGTTACTGTCTAATTTCGTCTTTTTTCAGTGTAATTTTTAATTCAAATTCTTGCCCCAAATACCTGAACAATGAAAAGTACCCACCAAAAAATCACCTTTGTTCTGATCACTGCAATGATGGCCATCTCATGCGGCACCAAAAAAAATATTGCACAGATACACAATGATGAAGTTTTGCGAAACCTTCCTTGCACGGAAGCAGGCTTCTACAGAAATGGAACACTCTTTAGCGCCACAGCGATCGGCGAAAGTCAAGACAAAATGAGTGCACGAATAAAAGCTTTTGCTGCAGCGAGCCAATTACTTGCTACACATATCAAAAGTACTATGAGGCTTGTGATTGACAATTACGCAAAATCAAATGAGATCAACAACAAGGTAGAGGTCATAGAAAATTTTAAAGAAGTTGCTAGAATTGTTGTGAACAGAAAGTTAAATACAATCTCTGAAATTTGCGAAAAAGATACCGAATCTTCCTATCCGGGTTACTTTACATACTACACGACCATTGAAACTTCAGTCAACGATATTCAACGTGATTTTCTCAACAGCCTGTCACAAGACCCGTCTTTAGAAATGTATGTCAACTACGAACAATTCAAAGACACTTTTGAAAAGGAAATGAGCACCTTGAACCGAAAATAACGAAAACACCTTTCTTAAAAAAACACTCTCGATCGCGTTTTGATTGATCGCAACACTTGTGTACTTCAATCAAAAGATTATTTATCAGAAGTCCAAATCAAAGCCCTTTTTTGTGGTCTCGTTCCCTGCCGTTCACTTTTCTCGTAAAGTTGCACTCAGGATACACTGCTCGTCCACAACGTATACAAATAAAAAAATCCTTCCAAAAAGGAAGGATTTTTAACGCGGTCTGGACGGGACTCGAACCCGCGACCCCCTGCGTGACAGGCAGGTATTCTAACCAGCTGAACTACCAGACCGTTGCTGAAAAGGATTCTGAAAAGAAACCTTTGTAGTTCGCGGGTGCAAATATAAGCGGTGTTTTTATCATTCACAATAATTTTGACATAAAAAAAACAGTTTTTCAACAAAGATAAAAAACCAAATCATAGCTACTTCATTTACAACTGATTGCTAGACTTCCCTCTGTAACCTTGAACCCCGGGCCTTTCTTGCGCTAAAAAAACTCTTTAAATGAAATCATGCAACATCCAAAACTCACAAAAAAAGCCTGCACACAATAAAGCCTGTTTTTCGATGGATTTTAAACACGGTTCCTCTATTTTTGTAAAATGAAATTCAAATTGCAGTCTGCTTACCAACCCACAGGAGATCAACCCGAAGCCATTCGACAACTGACCGACGGCATCGAAAACGGTGACAAATACCAAACACTGTTGGGGGTGACAGGTTCTGGAAAAACCTTTACGGTGGCCAATGTGGTGGAAAAAATAGACCGCCCAACCCTTGTATTGGCGCATAACAAAACCTTGGCAGCGCAGTTGTACGAGGAGTTCAAGCAATTTTTTCCAGACAATGCCGTGGAATATTTTGTTTCTTATTACGACTACTACCAACCGGAAGCTTATATCCCTGCCAGTGGTGTGTTTATTGAAAAAGATCTTTCTATCAACGAAGACATCGAACGGTTGCGTATCAGTACCTCCTCTGCCCTTTTGTCGGGAAGAAGAGATGTCTTGGTCATTGCCTCTGTTTCTTGCTTGTACGGTATCGGAAACCCGATAGAATTTAAAAAGAATGTAATCACCATTGCGCGGGACCAACAAATCGCACGGACCCAATTTTTACATCAGTTGGTCACCAGTTTGTACGCGCGTACCGAAACAGAAATCAAAAGCGGGACTTTTAAGGTAAAGGGAGATACCATTACCATTTATCCTTCTTATGGAGAATACGCCTACCGCGTGCATTTTTTCGGAGATGAAATAGAAGAGATCGAATCTTTTGATGTGGAAAACAACCGCATTGTAGAAAGTTTTGAAAGCTTGAACATCTACCCTGCGAATTTGTTTGTCACCTCCCCAGATATTTTGCAAAATGCCATTCATCAAATTCAAGACGACATGGTGAAACAGGTAGCCTATTTTGAAGAAATTGGGAAACATTTGGAAGCAAAACGTTTGAAAGAACGCACGGAATTTGACTTGGAGATGATGCGTGAATTGGGCTATTGCAGCGGTATTGAAAATTATTCACGCTACCTAGACGGCCGAAATCCAGGTACCCGTCCCTTTTGTTTGTTGGATTACTTTCCACAAGATTATTTGATGGTCATTGATGAAAGTCATGTGACCATTCCACAAACACATGCCATGTATGGAGGCGACCGCTCTCGAAAAGAAAATTTGGTGGAATTTGGATTTCGACTCCCAGCAGCTATGGACAACCGGCCGTTAAAATTTGAGGAATTTGAAGGCATTCAGAACCAAGTGTTGTATGTAAGCGCCACTCCTGCGGATTATGAATTGGAAAAATCAGAGGGATTGTATGTAGAACAAATCATTCGCCCCACAGGGCTCTTAGACCCCGTTATAGAGGTACGCCCAAGTCAAAATCAGATCGACGACTTGACAGAAGAAATTCAACAGCGTATTGAATTGGATGAGCGTGTGCTCGTCACCACCTTGACCAAAAGAATGGCCGAAGAATTGACGAAATTTTTGACGCGCATTCAAATTCGTTGCCGTTACATCCATTCCGACGTGGACACCTTGGAACGGGTGGAAATATTACAGGATTTGAGAAAGGGGCTTTTCGATGTGCTCATTGGTGTCAATCTTTTGCGGGAAGGATTGGATTTGCCAGAAGTTTCGCTTGTGGCTATTTTAGATGCCGACAAGGAGGGGTTTTTGCGCTCGCACCGTTCGTTGACGCAAACGGTTGGAAGAGCTGCTCGGAATGTGAATGGAAAGGCCATCATGTATGCGGATAAAATCACCAACAGCATGGAACTGACCATTTCTGAAACCCAACGAAGAAGGGAAAAACAGATTCAATACAATACCAAAAACGGGATCACACCCACCCAAATCAAAAAGAAACTCGACAACAGCTTGGTTCAAAACCAAGGGACATCGTATTCTTCTCTCGAAAACCAAATGGCTGCAGAAGAAAATATGGACTACTTGACCAAAGAAGAAATTGAAAAACGCATCAAAGCCAAACGGAAAGACATGGAACTGGCTGCCAAAAACTTAGACTTTTTAGCTGCTGCTCAATTGCGCGATGAAATTGCTGTTTTGAAAAAGAAACGCTGATTCTTAAAAAAAACACTCGGAAAAGGAACGACTAAAAAAATGGGATTGTATTTTACAAGGCTTCTCCCAATTCTTTTAATTTTTCTGTATTCTCCGCCAATTTCAATTCTTCTACAATCTTATGAATGTCTCCATTGATTACTTTGGACAAGTCGTACAAAGTCAATCCAATACGATGCTCCGTCACACGCCCTTGCGGATAATTGTAGGTTCTAATTTTTGCAGATCGATCTCCACTGGAAACCAAAGAATTTCTCTTTTGAGCATCGGCTGCTAATTTCTTTTCCAATTCTTGTTCGTACAAACGAGAACGCAATACTTTCATTGCCTTGTCCTTGTTTTTGTGTTGCGACTTCTGGTCTTGACACTGCGCTACCAAACCGGTTGGGACGTGTGTCAAACGCACTGCAGAATAGGTCGTGTTCACAGACTGTCCTCCAGGTCCTGAAGAACAAAAATAATCGATACGGATATCGCTCATTTTCATATCAATATCAAATTCTTCCGCTTCGGGCAACACCATAACCGTGGCTGCAGAAGTATGCACTCTTCCTTGGGTTTCTGTCTGAGGTACCCGCTGTACACGGTGCACTCCGGATTCAAACTTCATGTCTCCATACACATCAGGTCCCGAAATACTAAAAATAATTTCTTTAAACCCTCCAGAAGTTCCTTCACTGATATCTTCTACTTCGGTTTTCCAACCTTTATCGGAACAATATTTGGTGTACATACGGTACAAATCTCCTGCAAAAATACTCGCTTCGTCTCCCCCTGTCCCTGCTCTAATTTCAACAATGACATTTTTCGCATCTTCTGGATCTTTTGGAATCAACAAAAATTTAATTTCTTCTTCCATTTTTGGAATCTGACCATTGGCCTCGTCCAATTCCATTTTAGCCATGTCTACCATCTCTGCATCTGACCCGTCTGAAATGATTTCTTTGGCTTCTTCTATATTGTTCAAAAGTGTCTCGTATTCATTTGCTTTCTCGACAATTTGACCCAAATCTTTGTACTCCTTATTGAGTTTTACATAACGCTTTTGATCCATGATAATATCGGGTTGAATGATCAAATCCGACACCTCGTCGTAACGTTGCTTGAATATTCTTAGTTTGTCTAACATCTTCTGTATACTTTATTCTATTGGCAAATTTAGGTATTTTTTTATGGCTTTTTTACACATGAAAAGACCAGCTCGAAAGCCAGTCTTTTGTTTGTTATTTAAAAAAAAGCTAATATTCGAACGTTCCGAATTCGCTGGAAATGGTTAATTTTTTTGTTTCAGAAGCTTCCACGCGTCCCACAATTTTAGCATCGACATTGTATGATTTTGAAATTTCGATGATCGAAGCTGCAAGTTCTTCGGGAACGTAAATTTCCATACGGTGCCCCATATTGAACACTTGGTACATCTCTTTCCAATCTGTTCCGGATTGTTCTTGTATCAATTGGAACAAAGGTGGCACGTCAAAAAGGTTGTCTTTGACAATGTGCAAATTTTTTACAAAGTGCAATATTTTGGTTTGCGCACCTCCACTACAATGCACCATTCCATGGATTTCTTCAGGAGAATAGGTGTCCAAAATTTCTTTGATAATCGGCGCATACGTTCGGGTAGGTGACAACACCAATTTCCCTGCATCAATCGGAGCATTTTCTACAGCATCTGTCAGTTTCACTTTCCCAGAATACACCAAGTCTTCAGGTACTTCTGCGTCAAAACTTTCGGGATATTTCTCTGCTAAATAGTTATCAAACACATCGTGTCTAGCGGAAGTCAATCCATTCGACCCCATGCCTCCATTGTATTCTTTTTCATAGCTAGCTTGTCCAAAGGATTCCAAACCAACAATCACATCACCTGCTTTGATATTTGCATTGTCTACAACATCTTTGCGTTTCATACGTGCGGTCACCGTAGAATCTACAATGATGGTACGCACCAAATCTCCTACATCGGCTGTCTCTCCTCCCGTGGAATGGATCTCAACACCGAACTTTTTCAAGTCAGCTAACAATTCTTCGGTTCCATTGATAATGGCAGAAAGAACTGCTCCTGGAATGCGATTTTTATTTCGACCTATAGTAGAAGACAACAAAATATTATCTGTGGCTCCTACACACAACAAATCGTCGATATTCATGATCAAAGCATCTTGCGCAATACCCTTCCAAACGGAAATATCTCCTGTTTCTTTCCAATACATGTAGGCCAAAGATGATTTTGTCCCAGCACCATCAGCATGCATGATCAAACAATAGTCCTCGTTTCCGGTCAAATGATCGGGTACAATTTTACAAAATGCTTGTGGAAACAAACCTTTGTCAACGTTTTTAATAGCGTTGTGCACGTCTTCTTTGGAAGCGGAAACTCCACGCTGACTATATCTTTTACTTACGTCTGAACTCATAATTTTTGTGATGCTATGAAAAATGCAAAGTTAATTAATTGAGGCGAATATCTATCAAAATACCCGGCTTTTTCAATGCTTTTTTCATCTATTCCTTTTTTGCGATCCAAAGACCTCGTCTTCGAGGAAAATAGAATGCCTCGCTGCTCATTTCAAACAAGAAACAAAGCCTACAACATGTCAAAATCTAGAAAAAAAAGTGTGCCAAAAGCACTCCAAAAAAAACAATCTCATTGTTTCTTTAGTTGAAATCTGTGCGGTAAATGAGCTCTAAAAACGACTTTTTTTATTCCATATAATTTAATAAAATAAAAATGAAAATGTGATATCCTAAATTTTTGTAACTATTTATTAGTGAGTCTTAAAAAAGTCTATTTCTACGTATATTTACGTAAATTAAATATGAGTCATCAAAAATTTAGCCGTATATTTGCCCGAGAAATCAATAAAGTATATTAATAACGTTACCTAAATAGTATTATGGCTAAAATTAAATTAGAGTACCTTTGGTTAGATGGTTACAAACCAACTCAAAACTTACGAAGTAAAACCAAAGTTGAGGAACACGAAAACTTTCAAGGAACGTTGGAGGAACTAGGAAACTGGTCTTTTGATGGTTCGTCTACACAACAAGCTTCAGGAGGATCTTCTGACTGTATTTTGAAACCGGTTGCAATTTATCCAGATCCAGCTCGTATCAACGGATATTTGGTAATGACTGAGGTATTGAACGCTGATGGAACTGCACATGAATCTAATGGTCGTGCTACGATTGAAGATGATGACAACGACTTCTGGTTTGGTTTTGAACAAGAATACTTTATCATGGATAGAGAGACTCAATTGCCATTAGGATTCCCTATTGGTGGTTACCCAGGACCTCAAGGGATGTACTACTGTTCAGTGGGTGGAAAAAACACTTTTGGTAGAGACTTCGTTGAAGAGCATGCTGATTTGTGTATCGAAGCTGGATTGAACTTTGAAGGAATCAACCAAGAGGTTGCTTCTGGACAATGGGAATTCCAATTGTTTGCCAAAGGAGCTAAGAAAGCTGGAGATGAAATTTGGATCGCTCGATATTTATTAGACCGTTTGACAGAAAAGTTTGGATGGTATATTGAATACCACCCAAAACCAATCAAAGGAGATTGGAATGGTTCTGGAATGCACGCAAACTTCTCAAATTCTATTTTAAGAGAATGTGGTTCAGCTGAGAAATACGCAGAAATCTGTGAAGCTTTCCGTCCTGTAACAAAAGAACACATCGAAGTATATGGTGATCAAAACGATCAACGTTTGACTGGATTGCACGAAACGGCGTCTATCAATGATTTCTCATGGGGAGTTTCTGATAGAGGAGCCTCTATTCGTATTCCAATTATCGCTGTAGAAAAAGGATACAAAGGATGGTTGGAAGATCGTCGTCCAGCTTCCAATGGAGATCCATACAAAATTGCTGCAAGAATTATCAAAACTGTGAAACCAGTAAAATAATCTTACTGCACTCCCTATTGCTAAAAAGCGTTCAAGATACACTTGAACGCTTTTTTTATGCTCTGCTTTGTTTCTTACTAAAAGTTGAAAACTATTCTCTTTTCCTGTGCACCCAAGGTTTGTAGTTTTTTGCCTCAGGACTTCTCAACTTATTTTTTTTGCTCCCAAACGTCACCGCAGCAACCTTGACCTTTTTTTCCACTTTCCAGGGTTTGAAATTTTTTACGGACGGACTTCGTAATTTTTTGGGTGTTTTTGTCACGAGCAATGCACTGGATTTGCTCGTATTTTTCCATGGCTTGTAATTCTTTGCTTCCGGACTTTTTAAGCCTTTCAAATGCTGCCCAAACATACTTGACACTGAAAAAAACAGTACCATTAAAATGAGATTTCTCATAACTTGATGGTTTTTGTATATTGATCATAAAACAAACGGGGCCACGACCCAATGGGGTATTGTTGATGATTTTTGAAATCCATTTCTGGACGAAACACTTCCTCACAAAACCAAAAACACCTATGCTACAGATTCAAATTATTAGTTTCGTCATTGAATACGGTTGCATTTACTTGTTACCAAGATACAAAAAAACAAACAAATGTTTATTTATTGCAAGATAATTTGAGAGATAAAAACCAGATATATGGAAAGTAAAACAAAACCGTCTAATTTTCCCAATTTCATTTTATCGAATAAAAATGTCAATGGCAAAACCGCGAAAGAAATTGCCAACATCCAATAAACATCGTTCTGCAACAGGACTTGATCTGTCACTTTTATGGGAGACACGAGGGATGTCAAGCCTAAGACAGCCAAAATATTGAAGACATTGGAACCGATCAGATTCCCCAAGGAAATGGCTTTTTCTTTTTTGAAAATTGCCATTAAAGAGGCAGACAGCTCTGGAATACTTGTCCCTATCGAAACGACTGTAATTCCGATGACTCTTTCACTTACTCCAAAATAAGAAGCCGTGTGAACTGCTCCGGTAATTAATAACTCGGAACCTCCCCAAAGTGCGAAAGCTCCAATCAAAAGATAAAAAACGTTTTTGTAAAGAGGCAATACATCCTCTTCATTAGGCATTTCCTCAAGTACTGCTGGTTTTTGAAATTTTAACAAATACACTAAAAACAGGAACAGTAAAAAGACCAACAACCCTCCTTCGTAAGATTGCAACGTTCCGTCGAAAATCAAAAACAAATACAAAAGTACTGAAGACAGCATCATAATGGGCCAATCTGTTTTGTAAAAACTCTTTTCAACGCTTATTGTAGACAAAAGTACAGTCACTCCCAAGACAAATCCAAGGTTTGCAATATTGGAGCCCAAAACATTTCCAACGGCCAAATCCGAATGTCCTTGCAATGCAGATTTCAAGCTGACGATGAGCTCTGGAGCGGAGGTAGCAAAAGACACAATGGTCATTCCGATGACTATTTTTGGAATCTTCAAAAACAAAGAAAAACCCACAGCGGACTTCAACAACCAATCTCCTCCGAAGATCAATAACACCAAGCCTCCTATTATGTAAATTGCATCCATGTAGCGTCACTTTCTAATTTGTCGGACAAAGATACTTTTTCTGAAGGAACCCGACTTTTATTCTTTTTGTTTTTTTTAAGTTGGGAATTTTCGTAATTTCAACATCTCAAGAAAACAAACTCTATGAAACAACATCTATTCCGTGCTCTTGCCAAAGGCAATCGATTGGTTTTTCCTTCTTTTGGCAAAAAGCAATTGGACATGAGCAAAGCAAAAAAATGGCAACTTGCCATCATCGGATACCGTGCTTTTATCACCAAAAATGCCCTCTCTAATTGATTTTTTATGTCTGAACAGTCTTCTCACATACTATTACATCTTGGCGCTTTTATCGAAATTCAAAGATTGGAAGCAGACCTCGACCAGGCAAAGATTCCTTGTTTGATTAAAAACAACTATGAATCGGCCAAGCTGGCGGGGTTTGGGGCTTTGCATGCCAATGTTGAGCTCTACGTTTTTGAAAAGGACTTTGAAACCGCATCTCAGATTTTAAAAAACCTTTTGGACGAAATTAATTGATTTATTTTCTCAAAATACTTTTATTTTGATGATATATATGTATATTTGCAACCGCTTAACGGCCGCGTGGCGCAACTGAATAGCGCACTTGATTACGGCTCAAGAGGTTATAGGTTTGAATCCTATCGCGGTCACGAATAATAGTACAATTAGGAAAAACGCTCGAGCTTGCTTGAGCGTTTTTTTGTTTTACTATTTTCAGCACGGAGCTTCGTAAGGAACGGTACAGCCAATCCTATAGCGGTCACGGAATCCCATTTTGAATCTATTGATTTTCAAGGTTTTTTTATTTACAGCTATTTCTATGTAGACAACAAGACTCTTGTAGCGCTGATGTATTGTTTTTCTCTGAACTTCTTCAAAACATTTTTTTATCAAAAAAACATACGCTTGTTGGAGTCCAACATTTTAAGCCCTTCCTTCTGCTTTTCAAAATTATCTTTACAAGACTGTCTCTAAAACAGAAAAGCCTCACAAATATTGAATTTGTGAGGCTATTAGTTCTGTGAGCGCAGAAGGATTCGAACCTTCGACCGCCTCCTTAGAAGGGAGGTGCTCTATCCAGCTGAGCTATGCGCCCATTATAAATTCAAAGAATTTACAATGCTAAAATACTTTCTTTATACTCAGTCGGGGTGGCAGGATTCGAACCTGCGACCTCCTCGTCCCAAACGAGGCGCGATGACCGGGCTACGCTACACCCCGAGTTTGTATACTGCAATGCTACTTGGAAAATTCCGCGAAGCCCTACACAAAGTATGTTGGATTGAAAATTGCGGAGAGGAAGGGATTCGAACCCCCGGTACCCGTAAAGGTACAACTCCTTAGCAGGGAGCCCCGTTCGGCCACTCCGGCACCTCTCCTAGATTTACAATCTCTATTTTTTCTATAAAAGAACGTATTTTTGCGAGTGCAAATGTAAGCCTCCATTTAGTATTTCACAACATTTTCACTACTTTTTTTATTGAAAAAGGTAAAAAGAAAAGGAAGCCACTCTCTACGAGAAATTTAGAAAAACTGGAATTCATCTGTATTCAATTCTTTCTTCCCGCTGCATGTTCTTATGCAGGATATTCTATGCGCACATGGTATATGTTTTTCAATTTCTTTTTCAATACTTTTTTGATGGTTTCGATTTCTCGAAATGTAATAGACGCGTTTCGAAATTGCCCATCTGCCATTTGTCGTTCGGTAATTTTATCAATCAATGCATCGATGGCTTGTGCAGATGGATCTTTCAAACTCTTAGAAGCTGCCTCTGCGGCATCACTCATCATCAAAATAGCCGTTTCTTTAGAGAAAGGAATGGGCCCTGGATATTGGAAGTCTTCCATTTCCACACCTTCTAAATTTCCTTCTGCTGCTTTCTTGTAAAAATAATAAACCGTACTGGTTCCGTGATGGGTTCGAATAAAATCGATGATGCGATCTGGCAAACCGTTTCTTTTCGCCAATAAAATACCTTGCAATACATGATCAATGATAATTTTCGCACTGTCTTTTGGTGGCAATTCATCGTGTGGATTTACAGAGGTCGCTTGGTTTTCTGTAAAATACATAGGGCTGATTATTTTTCCAATGTCGTGGTAAAGTGCTCCTGTTCTTACCAGCATCGAGTTTGCTCCTATTTCATTGGCTGCGGCTTCTGCCAAATTGGCTACTTGCATGGAATGTTGAAAAGTTCCCGGTGCTTTTTCATTCAATTCACGCAACAATTTTGAATTTGTGTTGGACAATTCCAACAGCGTTACATCCGAAACGAGCCCAAACATTTTTTCGTACATCCATATCAAAAATAAGGACAGGAAAGACAACACACCGTTCAATGCAAACAACACAAAATAACTCCAATTCATCTGCGAAATATTCCCCTCGTGAATGATAGAAAACGCAAAATACGTAAGCATATAAATCAGTGTAATCTGTCCTACAGAAATAAATAAATTGGCTCTTTTGTACAATTCTGAAACGGTCAGAATGGTCACAATTCCAGCAATCATTTGTAGGTAAATAAACTCAAAACTATTCGGAACTACAAAACCCAAAAGCAGTACAGTTAGCACATGTGTAAACAGAGCAAGTCGGGCATCAAAAAAAGCTTTCAACACGATCGGAAGCAACGTCAGCGGAACTACATATAGATAGGCCACTTGGTATCTCACCATCAGCGTCACCAAAAAAATCATCAAAATAATATTTAGAAAAATAAAAGTCACTTTGGTATTATCGTCATAAATGGCAGGGCTGTTTTTCCTCAAAAACAAAAACAACATCAACAAAGCCAAGGCAACTAAAATTGTATATCCCGAAACGATCCAACTGTAATTGTTTTTACTCCAAATTTGGGATTTGTACTCCTCTTTCAAAGAATTTAAAACTGCATACTTTTTGCCTTCTACAATATCTCCTCGAAATACAATCAGCTGGTCTGTTGAAATCATTCCTGTAGTATATGAGATGGCGTTCATGGCCTCTTTCAGAGCTTTTTCTGAAAACTTCTCATCAAAGGTTACATTGGGTTTCACAACGTCTGTCAATACGTTGAGTACAATATCTCTGTAAAGTGAACTCACATCCTGTGCCAACTCATTTTGAATCACCTGAAACAAATCTTGGGACAGTAAAAAATCTCGAAATTGTATTTCTTTGATTTCATTTTCTTTCCTTACAAAAACAAAAGTAGCTGCATCGTTTACCCTAGTTTCGCTGCCAACTTCTAAAAACCCTCGCTTGTAAATCTTGGAAAGTATTTGTTTTCCTTGCGTTCGTAATTTTTGGTAATACACCGAATCGGAGGCCAACTCTTGAAATCGAAGCTCCATTGATTTCTCTACAGCCAAAGGTGTTTCTAAGTCATAGACAAAAAATAATTTCGATTGACTTTTTACAAGCTCTTTTTCTCGCGCTATCACTTCTGGGCTTTTTTGAATTGCAAAATCAAAAGGAGCGTACAAGTTCTCATATTGCCATGGTTTTCCTTTTTGAAATTCAAATTTGAATTTTCCTCCTTCTGGAAAAAGATACACGATTAAAAAAGTAGTGGTAACAAACAGAAATACTTTGTAAACCAAGGAATTGTTTTGGTATATTTTGTTGATGAGGTGCTTCATTTAAAATGGTATTGTGACTCAAAAATAAGCAATTAATTAAGAACACTTGGGTTCTTCCGAGGTTTGTTTCTTTTCAACCTATAATTTGACAAACAGTAATGCTCATTCCTCAAACAGGCCTTTTCGTCTGAAAAAAAAACAGTATTTTAGCTTCGTCTGTTTTTCTTTCTTCAGAAGGATAAAAAAGACATGATTGTTGGTATCGTAAACAATAAAAAACCTTTGATCTATTGAAAAAAGGAAAGAATTCGATTGTGTTCCATGTTGCTTGGAGCAAGAATTATTGTTACTTTGCTGCACATTAAAAAAACAACGCTGCGGTAAAAGCAGTCGAAATTTAGAGCGGTAACCACCACACTACCAGCTCGTAAAGGAAAACACGAACCTGAATAATGGAGTACGGAATTTGTAATTTGAGCATCGTTCCTTTAAGAAGCGGCCCCTCCCATCAAGTAGAATTGATTTCTCAAGTGTTGTTCGGCGAACATTTCAAGGTTTTAGAAAAAAGAAAAGAATGGAGTAAAATTCGATTGGCTTTCGACACCTATGAAGGTTGGATTGATAACAAACAATACGCATTGACTTCGGAGGAAACCTATATCCAATTGGCAGCATCACCTACTTTTTTAGTAGGCAATCTTGTGGATTTCATCACAAACGACCGTCAAGTATTGTCTACCCTGACAATTGGGGCTCATCTGCCTCATTTTTCGGAAAATAAATTTCATCTTGGGAAGAACCATTTTCAATATGAAGGAGATTTTATTTCAGGCAAAAAAGATAAGGACAACCTCATCAAAACAGCTTTTTTATTTTTAAACACTCCTTATTTATGGGGAGGAAAGACTCCTTTTGGAATCGATTGTTCTGGTTTTTCACAGATGGTTTACAAATTAAATGGCTATCAATTGCTTCGAGATGCTTCGCAACAAGCAACTCAGGGAGAGGTCTTGAGTTTTATTGAAGAGAGTGAACCCGGAGATTTGGCCTTCTTTGACAACAACGAGGGAGCCATTACGCACGTGGGTATTATTATGAAAGACAATTATATCATCCATGCGCACGGCAATGTTCGCATTGACCGATTGGATCACTCGGGTATTTACAACGCAGATACCAAAAGACACACGCACACATTGAGAGTCATCAAAAAAATTATTTGATCAAAAAAAGCCCCTTATGTTGATAAGGGGCTTTTTTTTGTGTAAACTCATTTTACATATTCTCTAAAAGAGATCGCATTTCTTTTTGCTTGTCGTACATCTCTAAAATTTCATACAAGCTTGCGAGTGTTCTTAGAATATCTTCACTTTGTGGTTTGTATTCATGTGCTTTTTCATAATAAGGCAAAGCTTCGCTATAAACCGCTTTTTGTTTCAACAACAAAGCATCGTACTTGTCAAAATTTGACAAATTATTATTCATTTCTTCTACGATTGGTTTGGTTTTTTCAATGATTGCAGCACCAATATTATTATAGGCATCTGAATAATCTGGCTTCAATTCAATCGCTTTCTCAAAATGAGCGATGGCTTCTTGCGCAAATCCTTGGTCCATTGTAATTACCCCGACGTTGTAATGCAACAAAGGATCGTTTGGCTTGATGGTAATGGCTTTTTTCAGGCCTTCTAGGAATTTCTCATTGTCCCCTAATTCAAAATAAATATTGGCTTCACTAATCACTAAGGTATAATCATTTGGATATATCTTTTTCGCGTTCGCAATGGCCTCTAGTGCTGCTTCCTCGTCTCCTTTGGCAATGTAACTAAGTGCGATGTTTTTTGCCAATTGCCCTGTTCTTGACTCGGTTACAATCACCTCAGGATTTTCAGCTGTTTTAAAGGCAACTTGAGTATCCATATCTTTTTTTGAATTGAAATACAGTTCTTCACCATTGACAATACTTGTTGCCTTGTAACGTGTTGTGATACCTGTGTACCCCATCGCTAACAATTGCTTGTAAAGATCTATGGATCGATCGTATTCTTTTGCGAAATAAGATGACAATGCAGAATTTTCTAAAAAGGAAGTATCTCTTTTACTCAAGCTATACGCCAATTCAAAGCTTTTACTAGCGTCTGAATATTTTTTATCATTATAAGAATCAGACCCTTTTTGAACGGATCTCCTCACAATTGACTCTGCAATTTTTTCAGCTTCTTTCGAATATTTACTCTTTTTAATTTCTTGCTCATACGCCAACAAGTCACTCAAAGCTTCGGCCGTTTTTCCATCGTTTTGAGCTTGAGTTCCATTTGCGTACAACGCCTTTGTTCGAACATAAAAGTATCTCGCTTTTGTTTTCAAATCTGCAGCATCTAACAATAATTCTACAGTTTCAAGTTGCGCCAAGGCTTCCGAAAATTGCTCCTTTTTCAAAAGTTTTTCTGCAACTTTTAATTCTTTTTTTTGTCCCATCGCCGACACACTCAACAAGCATGCAAACAGCACTAAGAATTGATTCTTCATTTTTTACTAATTTATCGTTGTTTTATTCTTTTTCTTGATTGTTTTCATCGGTACTCTCAGAAGTTTCTTGTCCGTCTTCCAAAGCGGTCAACTCGTCCAATTCCTCCTCCTCTTCGTGCATTACTTTTGCTACAGCTGCAATCGAATCACTGTCTTTGATATTGATCAATTTGACTCCTTGTGTAGCTCTTCCCATTACTCTTAGATCTCCTACGGCCATGCGAATGGTGATTCCAGACTTGTTGATGATCATCAAGTCGTCTTCATCCGTCACGTTTTTAATGGCAACTAGATCTCCTGTCTTTTCAGAAATATTTAATGTTTTCACTCCTTTACCTCCACGGTTGGTGATACGGTAATCCTCCAATTGAGAGCGTTTTCCATACCCTTTCTCAGAAACCACTAAAATGTTGCTCTCCATATCGTTGACCGCAACCATCCCTACCACTTCGTCTTTTTCATGTCCTAAGGTAATTCCACGAACTCCGGAAGCTCCTCTTCCCATAGGTCTTGTTTTTTCTTCTTCAAAACGAATGGATTTCCCTGATTTCAAGGCCAACATGACTTGACTGTCTCCAGTAGTCAGTTTTGCTTCTAACAACTCGTCTCCCTCTTTGATGGTAATGGCGTTGATTCCATTGGCTCTCGGACGTGAATACTGCTCTAACAACGTCTTCTTCACCTGACCTTTTTTGGTTGCCATGATGATATAATGGTTGTTGATATACTCTTGATCTTTCAAATCTTGTGTTACCAAAAAGGCTTTTACCTTGTCGTCCGGCTCTATATTGATCAAGTTTTGCAAGGCACGTCCTTTGGCTACTTTGCCTCCTTCTGGTATTTCATACACACGCATCCAAAACACTTTCCCTTTTTGTGTAAAGAAAAGCATGTATTGATGATTGGTTCCTACAAACAAGTGTTCCAAAAAGTCTTCGTTTCGGGTAGAAACTCCTTTTTGTCCTCTTCCTCCTCTGTTCTGCGTTTTGTATTCAGACAACAACGTTCGCTTCACATATCCTGCGTGGGAGATGGTAACCACCACTTTGGAATCTGGAATCATGTCTTCAATTTTCATATCGGCACCGCCATATTCAATTTCAGACCTTCTTTCATCTCCATATTTATCACGTACCGCTACCAATTCGTCTTTGATAATTCCCATTCTTCTTGGCTCATTTGCCAAAATATCTTTCATATCTGCTATGAACGACATGATTTCATCGTACTCCGATCTCAGTTTGTCTTGTTCTAGCCCTGTCAGTTGACGCAAACGCATTTCAACAATGGCTTTTGCTTGAATTTCTGTCAGTTCAAAACGTTCTATCAAACTTTCTCTTGCGGCATCTGGGTTGTCAGAACCACGAATAATTTTAATAACCTCATCAATATTGTCAGATGCGATGATCAATCCTTGTAAAATATGAGCTCTTGCTTCTGCTTTTTTAAGCTCAAATTCTGTTCTTCGAACAACCACTTCATGACGGTGTTCTACGAAATGATGAATCAATTGTTTCAAATTCAACAATTCTGGTCGTCCATTTACAAGGGCTATATTGTTGACACTGAAAGAAGTTTGCAAGGAGGTATATTTGAACAGTTTGTTCAAAACAATATTTGGAATGGCGTCTTTTTTCAACACATAGACGACACGCATTCCATTTCTATCGGACTCATCGCGTATGTTTGCAATCCCTTCTAATTTTTTATCATTGACCAACTCAGCAGTTTTCTTAATCATTTCTGCTTTGTTGATTTGGTAAGGAATTTCAGTTACAATAATGCAATCTCTTCCTTTGACCTCTTCAAAATTTGCTTTGGCACGCATCACGATTCTACCACGTCCGGTATGAAATGCATCTTTGACACCTTCATAACCGTACAAAACACCTCCTGTTGGAAAATCAGGAGCTTTGACATGTTCCATCAACTCGTCTATCTCAATATCATTGTTGTCTATATAAGCAACCGTCCCGTTGATGACCTCTGTAAGGTTGTGAGGCGCCATATTGGTTGCCATACCCACGGCAATTCCAGAAGCACCATTTACCAAAAGATTTGGAATTCTTGTTGGCAAGACTGTAGGCTCTTTTAAGGTATCGTCAAAGTTCAATTTGTGATCTACCGTATCCTTTTCAATATCGGAAAGCATGTCTTCTGATATTTTTTGCATTCTTACCTCGGTATAACGCATTGCTGCCGGACTATCTCCATCCACGGATCCAAAATTTCCTTGACCGTCAACCATCATATAGCGCACGCTCCAGTCTTGAGCCATACGCACCATAGAATCGTACACCGATGTGTCTCCGTGCGGATGGTACTTTCCTAATACCTCCCCCACAATTCTGGCCGACTTTTTGTAGGAACCCGTTGCTTTGATACCCAATTCGTGCATCCCGTATAAAACTCTTCGATGTACTGGTTTTAAACCATCTCTTACATCCGGCAATGCCCTTGAAACAATCACCGACATGGAGTAATCAATGTATGCCGATTTCATTTGCTCCTCAATGTTGATAGGGATCAACTTATCTCCGTCTGCCATATAAATATCTTTTATGTTTGTATTGTGTTTTTATCCAAAGAGCAAGATACATATTTTCCTTTTTTCAACCATAAAAACAAGCCCCTGTTTTCCGCTGAGTTATTAACATTTTCACAAGAGTCATTTCTGCAATTACACCTTTACAAATCAATACTTTAAGCTGTAACAACAGTCTCAAATTCTTGTTTTTAATAACAATCCACCGATTTTTATAATTATTTCTAAAAATTTCTATTATTTTTACCTAAAACAAAGAACTATGGACGACAATTTTTCACAAAAAGTAAAAGACGTTATAGGGTATAGCAAAGAAGAAGCTTTACGATTGGGACATGATTTCATAGGAACCGAACATTTCATACTAGGTATTCTAAGAAAAGCTGAAGGAAAAGCTATTGATGTTTTAATTACCTTGGACACCAATCTCGATTACTTAAAGAAAAAAATAGAAGACCTCAATCCTTCAAAACCTTCTTTTGATCAAGATTCCAACAAACAAAAATTACATCTTACAAGACAGGCTGAAAAAGCGCTCAAGACCACTTTCCTAGAAGCCAAACTTTTCCAAGAAGATGCCGTAAATACAGCGCATTTACTTTTGTGTATTTTACGAAATGAAAACGACCCAACCACCAAAATATTGAATGGTTTTGAAGTTTCGTACGAAGATGTGAAATCAATATTCGAGGAACTGCATCACAACGAAGAAGAGGACACTAGTTTCCCGTCCTCAGAAAGTGACCAAGGAAACGATTTTGGAAATCCCGAAAAATCAAATCCTTACGAATCACAACCTGCAAAAGGAAAAACGACTCAAAAATCAAAAACACCTGTTTTAGATAACTTTGGGCGTGACTTGACCTATTTGGCAGAAAACAACAAATTAGACCCTGTAGTAGGTCGAAAAGAAGAAATAGAGCGTGTTTCACAAATACTAAGTAGAAGAAAAAAGAACAATCCAATGTTGATTGGAGAACCGGGAGTCGGAAAGTCGGCCATTGCGGAAGGACTTGCCTTGCGAATCACCGAAAGAAAAGTGTCTCGTATTCTTTTCAACAAGCGTATTGTTTCACTCGATCTTGCCAGTTTGGTGGCAGGCACAAAATACAGAGGCCAGTTCGAAGAACGTATGAAGGCGTTGATGAATGAATTGGAAAAGAATGAGGACATCATTCTTTTTATCGATGAAATTCACACGATTGTGGGTGCTGGTGGTGCCACGGGATCTTTGGATGCATCCAATATGCTAAAACCTGCTTTGGCAAGAGGCGAAATTCAATGTATCGGAGCGACTACTTTGAACGAATACCGCCAAAATATAGAAAAAGACGGCGCACTGGAAAGACGTTTCCAAAAAATTATTGTGGAGCCAACTTCTATTGAAGAAACCGTTCAAATTCTTCACAACATAAAAGAAAAGTACGAAGACCATCACAACGTAAATTATACCGATGATGCGATTGAGGCATGTGTAAAACTAACCAATCGTTATATGACAGATCGTTTTTTACCTGACAAAGCAATTGATGCACTTGACGAGGCAGGTTCTAGAATCCACATCACAAATATTGTGGTTCCTAAACAAATCGTCGAATTAGAAAGCAAACTGGAGGAAATAAAAACCGACAAAACCAATGCAGTCAATCGTCAGAAATACGAGGAGGCAGCCAAGCTCAGAGACGATGAGAAAAATATCGAATCTGCTCTGAAATCGGCACAAAACCAATGGGAGGAGGCTTCTAAAGAAAACAAAGAAGTTGTCTCTGAAGAAAATGTTGCGGAAGTGGTTTCGATGATGACAGGAATCCCTGTGAATCGCGTAGCAGAGGCCGAAAGCAATCGTTTGAGCGAGTTGCCAATCAAAATAAAAGGAAAAGTAATAGGCCAAGATGAGGCTGTCTCGAAGGTAATCAAAGCCATTCAGCGAAACAGAATCGGATTGAAAGATCCAAACAAGCCGATCGGGTCTTTTATTTTTCTGGGACAAACAGGCGTTGGAAAAACACAATTGGCAAAAATTCTGGCGAGTGAACTTTTTGACAGTTCGGATTCATTGATTCGAATTGACATGAGTGAATACATGGAAAAATTCTCCATCTCTCGATTGATTGGTGCACCTCCTGGATATGTCGGATACGAAGAAGGGGGACAATTGACGGAAAAAGTCCGTCGAAAACCTTATGCAGTTGTACTGTTAGATGAGATTGAGAAAGCACATCCTGAAGTTTTCAACATGCTGCTGCAAATTTTAGACGAAGGATTTGTTACGGATAGTTTGGGAAGAAAAATAGATTTTAGAAATACGGTCATTATCATGACTTCGAATATTGGTGCACGTCAACTCAAAGATTTTGGTGGAGGGGTTGGTTTTGGAACAGCCTCGAAGGTTGCACAAGCAGACGCCCATGCCAAAGGAATCATTGAAAGTGCTTTGAAAAAATCTTTTGCGCCTGAATTCATCAACCGAATCGACGATGTCATTGTATTCAATGCACTCGAAAGAGAAGACATTCATTCCATCATTGATATTGAGTTGCAAAAACTACTGAAACGCATTCGTGATTTGGGATACACTCTAAAACTCAGTAAAAAAGCGAAAGATTTTATCGCAGACAAAGGTTTTGACAAAAGCTATGGTGCACGTCCTTTGAAGCGTGCGATTCAAAAATATATTGAAGACGCACTGGCTGAAGAAATTGTGAATTCCAAACTTTCAGAGGGCGACTTGATCAAAATGGATCTCAATGAAAAAACACAGGAGCTGACTACCAAAATAGAAAAAAGCAAGGAAAAAACGGAATAAAATTCTTTGAAAAGCTGAAAATCTGATCTCAATAAAAACCGAAAGGTTGTTGTCTCAAAATCTAATTTTCAGCTTTTTACATTTCAATGGTATTGGCAAGGTTGCTCAAATTTACGTATGCTGACGGAAATTCTTTGAGTACAACAATGCTTCCATGCCTCGACAAAGTATTGATTTGGACTTCCTGCAAAAATCCATATACGGGTTCCGTTATAAAAAAAAGTATTTCCTCTTGCTCGTTTATGACTTGTAAAATAGATGTCACTCCTTGATTTACTTGGTTTTCATTTACAAAAATCAATTCTTTTCCTGATTTTTTCAATTGATTCAAAACCAATTTCCTTTCTTTTTTGTCTTGGATACAAGACGAGGCAATCATCGCAACGCCTTCTCCTACAAACAAAATATCACTTGTGTATGCGACAGCTTCACCAGCTTCGTATGTCGATGCAAACACGATGGGAGTATATTCAAAATCTTCGCAAAACTCAATGAACAAGGATTCGTCTGTGTGATTTGAGATGGATGCGTAGGCAATTTCATTTCCCCTATCCAAAACCATACTTCTTGTCCCTTCCAAATAGCACCCCTCCTCTTCCGCTTCTGTGTAATCGACCACAGATTCCACATCGACGCCTGCTGCCTCTAATTTTTCAAAGACAACTTCCGAGCGACTAGATCTTCTGTCTATTGACTTCAAAGGGTAAACTGCCGCCACGCCTTTTTGGTGAAAAGTCAACCAATTCCTTGTTTCTAGAGCGTTCTCATCTTTTGCAAAATCACAAGATATCACACGTACTTTGTGCGTATTCAAATGTGCTACCAGTGATTTTACTGCTTCTTTTTCTTCTCCTGTTTGAGAAAAATTTGAAATCAAGACGGTGGTGCTTCGCTTCATAGAATAAAATTACAAACAAAAAACCTCTCAGAAAAATCTAAGAGGTTTGCTTTTTATTTTTTTACAGAAACTCTTACCTGTTTTCTACAGCTTTGAATTCTCTGAATTTTTCTCCCACATACAACTGACGTGGACGACCAATGGGCTCGTGATTTTCTCTCATTTCTTTCCATTGTGCAATCCATCCTGGCAAACGTCCGATTGCGAACATTACGGTAAACATTTCTACAGGGATTCCTAAGGCTCTGTAAATAATTCCTGAATAGAAATCAACATTCGGGTACAAGTTACGAGACTTGAAATATTCATCATTCAAAGCAACATCTGCCAACCCTCTTGCAATATCCAAAACTGGATCCTCGATTCCTAAGTCCGCCAATACTTGCTCGGCTGCTACTTGAATGATTTTTGCTCTTGGATCAAAGTTTTTATAGACTCTATGTCCGAATCCCATCAAACGGAAAGGATCGCTTTTATCTTTTGCTTTTGCAATGTATTTTTGGTAATCTCCACCGTCTTTCTTAATGTCTTCCAACATCTCGATTACCGCTTGATTTGCTCCTCCATGCAAGGGTCCCCAAAGCGCAGAAATCCCAGCGGAAAGCGAGGCAAACAATCCTGCATGTGAAGATCCTACAATTCGTACGGTAGAAGTTGAACAGTTTTGTTCATGGTCTGCGTGTAAAATCAACAATTTATCCAACGCATCCAATACAATTGGATTGATTTTAAATTCTTCGTTCGGTTTGCTGAACATCATCTTGTAAAGATTCTCTACATAGCCCAAATGCTTGTCTCCGTAGTCCAATGGCAAACCTGCTTTTTTACGCAAGGTCCATGCAGACAAGACAGGAAACTTTGCCATGATCATAACAATAGCCTTGTACATTTCTTCTTCAGACTCTACATTGACGGATTCTGGGTTGAAAGAAATCAAAGCACTTGTCAACGCAGAAATAACCCCCATTGGATGTGCAGATTTAGGAAAACCATTCAATATTTTCTTCATTTCTTCGTCTACCAAAGATTCGTTTGCAATATCTACATGGAATTTCTCCAACTGTTCTGCGGTTGGCAATTCACCAAAAATAAGTAGGTAGGATGTTTCCAAAAAATCCGCTTTGTCAGCCAAATCTTCAATCGCATATCCTCTGTAACGTAAAATTCCTTTTTCACCGTCCAAAAAAGTCACGGCACTCTTACAAGATCCGGTATTTTTAAAACCCGCATCAATCGTTGTTACTCCTTCTGTAACGCCTCTCAATGTTTTGATATCGATTGCCAATTCATTTTCTGAACCTTTCACCAATGGGAATTCATATTTCTTTCCGTTTACTTCTAAAATTGCTATTTCTGACATGTTCTGTGTTTTTTCTTTTTTTTCTTTTCAGCTAAAAGTGTGACAAATTTACAAAAAAAGAGACTTTTTAAAGAAGTTTATTCATAAAAAAAATCGGAATAAAACAGGATTTTTTTTATGAATTCCACAATCCTATTTGGCTTCAAAAGACATCTCTTACAAAAAAAAAGGCAAATACAAACTTTTACCTTTAAAACTGCAATACTACTCTTCGAACTAGGATCGCTTTCAAAAAAAAAGACCGAAAATGAATTTCGGTCTTTATTAACTATTGTAAAAAAAAATTATTTCAACTTGAACGCTTTATCCTGAGGATAGTAAGCAGTTTCTTCCAATTCTTCTTCAATTCTTAACAATTGATTGTACTTGGCCATACGATCCGATCTTGACGCCGAACCTGTTTTGATTTGACCTGTATTCAATGCTACGGCTAAATCAGCAATCGTATTGTCTTCTGTTTCACCAGATCTATGTGACATCACAGATGTAAATCCAGCATTCTTCGCCATATTTACGGCTGCAATCGTTTCTGTCAAAGTACCAATCTGGTTTACTTTGATCAAAATTGAATTTGCAATTCCTTCCTCAACACCTCTTGAAAGACGTTCCACATTGGTTACGAATAAATCATCTCCAACGAGTTGTACTTTGTCTCCGATTTTTTCTGTCAGGTATTTCCATCCTTCCCAATCGTTTTCGTCCATACCGTCTTCAATAGAAATGATCGGGTATTTTTCAGAAAGTTCTGCTAAATAATCAGCTTGTTCTTGAGAAGACCTCACTGCACCTCCTTCACCTTCAAACTTGGCATAGTTGTATTTTCCTCCTTCGTAGAATTCTGCGGCTGCACAATCCAACGCTAATTTCACTTCTTCACCTGGCTTGTAACCTGCTTTTTCAATCGCTTGCAATACAGTATCTAGAGCGTCTTCTGTTCCTTCGAAAGTCGGAGCAAAACCTCCTTCATCACCTACAGCGGTACTCAAACCTCTGTCGTGTAAAATTTTCGCCAAATTATGGAAGACTTCCGAACCGATCTGCAAGGCATGTGAAAAAGATTTTGCCATCACAGGCATGATCATGAATTCTTGAAATGCAATCGGGGCATCTGAGTGAGAACCTCCATTTACGATGTTCATCATAGGTACTGGAAGTGTGTTTGCACTTACCCCACCGATGTAGCGATACAAAGGTTGGTTCAATTCATTGGCAGCTGCTTTTGCTACTGCAAGTGAAACTCCTAAAATAGCATTGGCTCCTAACTTTGCTTTGTTTGGCGTACCATCTAAATCGATCATTGCTTGGTCAATTGTATTTTGCTCAAATACTGAATATCCTAACAATTCTTCAGCAATAGAAGTATTTACATTGTTCACAGCTTTCAAGACACCTTTTCCCATAAAGTCGGTACCTCCGTCTCTCAACTCCACTGCTTCGTGCTCTCCTGTAGATGCTCCTGAAGGAACTGCTGCTCTACCCAATACTCCATTTTCTGTAATCACATCAACTTCTACTGTTGGATTACCTCTTGAGTCAAAAATTTGACGTGCATGAATGCTAATAATTACGCTCATTTTATTTAATTTTAATGTTTATTCTTTGTTTGTTTTGCAAGTTACAAAAGCCCTTGAATTGAAAAGGAATAAATTCATAGTTTTACCTACAACGTATTCGCTCCTGTTTTCCAAGACCTACACTTGTCTTTTGTTCTTCTTTGATTCTATTTTTTTAGATTCTCAATAAATTGATCAAACAAATAGGAAGAATCGTGTGGTCCTGGGTTTGCTTCTGGGTGGTATTGTACTGAGAAACAGTTTTTGTCTTTGATTTGTATACCTGCTACGGTATCGTCATTCAAATGCACATGTGTTATTTCCACTTTTTCATTTCCTTCCAAAGAATCTCTATCGATTACAAATCCATGGTTCTGAGAAGTAATTTCTCCTTTTCCTGTGATGAGGTTTTTAACTGGATGGTTGATGCCTCTATGTCCATTGTGCATTTTCTTAGTAGCCACACCCTGCGACAATGCAATGGTCTGGTGCCCTAAACAAATACCAAATAACGGCAAATCTTTATCGATGATTTCCTTTGCTACTTTTTGTGCATTGGTCAAAGGTGCTGGATCTCCTGGCCCGTTGGATAAAAAATAACCGTTTGGCTGGAACGCTTGCATTTCTTCAAAAGATGCGGTATTTGGAAATACTTTGATATAACAGTCTCTACTTGCTAAATTTCTAAGGATATTGGTTTTGATTCCCAAGTCCATTGCAGAGATTTTGTAGCTTGCATTTTCATCTCCGTAGAAATAAGGAGCTTTGGTAGACACGTTTGATGCCAAGTCCAATCCTTTCATACTCGGCGCTTTGGCTAATTTTGCTTTCAAGCCTTCAATATTTTCTACATCCGTGGAAATCAACGCATTCATAGCACCGTTTTCTCGGATATAACTCACCACAGCACGTGTATCCACATCTGTAATGGCCAATAATTTGTGTTCGATCAAGTAATCTTCCAAAGACCCCGAAGATCTTTCTCTGGAATGTACAAAGCTAAAATTACGACAAATCAATCCTGCTATTTTGATGCCATTCGATTCTACTTCGTCTTTATTTACTCCATAATTCCCGATATGCGCATTGGTAGTCACCATCAATTGACCGAAATAAGAGGGGTCCGTGAAAATTTCTTGGTATCCGGTCATTCCAGTATTGTAACAAACTTCTCCTAGAGAGGTGCCATCTATGCCGACAGATTTCCCTTCGAAAATAGTTCCATCTTCTAAAAGTAAAATTGCCTTTTTTAATTCGTTGTATTTCATATTTATCAGATATATAAGTAGTTTTTACGAGTCAATTTAATAGGTTTCTTTTTCAATAGTGCAAATATACAGATTGCACCGCAATTATTACTACCCTAAAAAAAAGGATAAACTAACTAAATAGTTTATCCTTTTTAAAGTATTAAAATTTCAAATGAATCATTTTATTCTTCTGAAGTTTTTGTTTCTTCTACTACGGGAGCTTCTGCTGTTTCAGCAACCACTGTATCCGCTTTTTTTCTACCTCTACGAGTTGCCTTTTTCTTCTTGCCTCCGTTCGGGTTGTACACTTCATTGTAATCCACTAGCTCTACCATCGCCATAGGAGCGTTATCTCCTTGACGGTTTCCTAGTTTGATGATACGTACATATCCTCCTGGTCGATCTGCAACTTTTACAGATACTTCTTTGAACAATTCGGTAACGGCATATTTGTTTTTCAAAGAACTAAATACATTTCTCCGATTGTGCGTTGTATCGTTTTTAGACTTTGTAATGATTGGCTCTACAAACTGACGCAAGGCTTTTGCTTTTGCAACAGTTGTATTGATACGCTTGTGCTCTATTAAAGAACAAGCCATATTCGCTAACATTGATTTTCTGTGAGCTGTTTTTCTCCCTAAGTGATTGAATTTTTTTCCGTGTCTCATGACCTTTGTTTTGTACTTTCATCTTGCTCAATCCACCGCGTGCGGAGAGCAAAATATGAAAGATTAATCTTTATCTAATTTGTATTTACTTAAATCCATTCCGAATTGCAATCCTTTAACATGCACTAGTTCATCTAGTTCTGTCAAAGATTTCTTACCGAAATTACGGAATTTCATCAAGTCGTTTTTATTAAAAGAAACCAAGTCTCCTAAAGTTTCTACTTCGGCTGCTTTCAAACAATTCAACGCTCTGACAGACAAATCCATATCAATCAATTTTGTTTTCAACAATTGACGCATGTGTAGGGATTCTTCATCATAGGTTTCTGTTTGTGCAATTTCGTCCGCCTCCAGGGTGATACGCTCATCAGAGAATAACATATAGTGGTGGATTAAAATTTTTGCAGCTTCTGTCAAGGCGTCTTTTGGGTTGATTGATCCATCTGTAACGATGTCAAAAACCAATTTTTCGTAATCGGTTTTTTGCTCAACACGGTAATTTTCAACAGCGTATTTTACATTCTTTATCGGAGTGTAAATAGAATCTGTAAAAATTGTCCCCAACGGCACATTTACTTTTTTGTTCTCTTCTGCAGGAACAAACCCTCTTCCTTTTTCAATAGTAATGTCCATTTCGAACTTTACGCTGCTTGCCAAATTACAGATCACTAAATCTGGATTCAACACTTGAAAACCTGAAGTGAATTTTTGAATATCACCGGCAGTGATTTGATCTTGACCTGATACGGATATCGAAACGGATTCTTTATCAGTATCTTCAATTTGTTTCTTAAAGCGTACTTGCTTAAGATTTAGGATAATTTCAGTAACATCTTCAACAATTCCCTCAATGGTAGAAAACTCATGCTCTACACCTTCCATTCTCAATGAAGTAATTGCAAATCCTTCCAAAGAAGAAAGCAATACTCTTCTCAATGCGTTACCTACTGTTAAACCAAAACCTGGTTCTAAAGGTCTGAACTCAAATCTACCTTCAAAATCGGTAGATTCAATCATGATTACTTTGTCTGGTTTCTGAAAATTTAAAATTGCCATAGTTTAACGTGTGTAAAATTATTTAGAGTACAACTCTACTATTAATTGTTCTTTGATGTTTTCTGGAATCTGAATTCTTTCTGGAATTGAAACAAATGTTCCTTCCTTCTTGTCAGCATTCCAAGTCAACCACTCATACACGTTGCTATTTGCTGCCAACGCACTTTCGATCGCTACTAAAGATTTCGATTTTTCTCTTACAGCTATTACATCTCCTGGTTTTAGTGAGTAAGATGGAATGTTTAAAATTTCTCCATTTACTGTAATATGTCTGTGAGATACCAATTGACGTGCTCCTCTTCTAGAGTTTGCAATTCCCATACGGTAAACTACATTGTCCAATCGAGATTCACACAACTGCAACAACACCTCTCCTGTAATTCCTTTACTACTAGAAGCTTTGTCGAATAAGTTGCTAAACTGACGCTCTAATATTCCGTAAGAATATTTCGCTTTTTGTTTTTCTTGCAATTGCATTGCGTATTCAGACTTCTTTCCTCTACGTCTTGCATTTCCATGTTGCCCTGGAGGGTAGTTTCTCTTTTCAAAAGATTTGTCATCTCCGAAAATTGCTTCTCCGAACTTACGAGCAATTTTAGTTTTTGGTCCTGTATATCTTGCCATTTTTCTTGTTTTAAATTAGGGATTGTGAATTAAGGCGTACTCCTTCGACAATCGGATTCCTAATAGGGTTAAATATTTATTATACAACTACTGAAATCATTTCAGTAAAAATTATACTCTACGTCTTTTAGGCGGACGACATCCGTTGTGAGGGATTGGAGTAACGTCAATAATTTCCGTCACTTCGATTCCATTGTTATGCAAAGTTCTGATTGCACTTTCACGACCATTTCCAGGTCCTTTCACGTATACCTTCACTTTTCTTAATCCAGCTTCGTGTGCTACTGCAGCACAATCTTCGGCTGCTGTTTGCGCAGCATAAGGAGTGTTCTTTTTAGAACCTCTAAAGCCTTGTTTTCCTGCTGAAGACCATGATATAACGTCTCCTTTTTTGTTTGTTAAAGAAATAATGATGTTGTTGAATGAAGCCGTGATGTGTGCTTCACCAACCGACTCAACAATAACCTTACGCTTTTTTGAATTTGATTTAGCCATAATACCTAGTTATTATTTAGTAGCTTTCTTTTTGTTAGCTACAGTTTTTCTTTTCCCTTTTCTTGTTCTAGAATTGTTTTTAGTTCGTTGCCCTCTCAATGGAAGTCCCGATCTATGACGAATTCCTCTGTAACATCCGATATCCATCAGACGTTTGATGTTCAACTGGGTCTCTGAACGCAACTCTCCTTCAATTGTAAAGGATCCTGCTTGTTCACGAATTTTCCCAATTTGATCATCTGTCCAGTCTTGAACTTTGATGCTTTCGTCTACTCCTGCGTTTGCTAAAATTTCTTTAGCTCTACTGTTACCAATTCCAAAGATATAAGTTAAAGCTATAACCCCTCTTTTGTTCTTTGGTATGTCAATTCCTGCTATTCTTGCCATAACTTACCCTTGTCTTTGTTTAAATCTAGGATTCTTTTTGTTGATTACATATAATCTGCCTTTTCTACGCACAATCTTGCACTCGGCACTTCTTTTCTTTATTGATGCTCTTACTTTCATCTTTTTATGTTTATTTCAAAATCAAATAGTTTTCAAAGTTGCACTTCTTTCACTATTTATTTCTTGAATCATTTATTTGTTTTGTTAATACCTGTAAGTAATTCTCGCCTTCGTTAAATCGTAAGGACTCATTTCTAACTTCACTTTATCTCCTGGCAACAATTTGATATAATGCATACGCATTTTACCTGAGATATGTGCCGTTACGATGTGACCGTTTTCCAATTCCACACGAAACATTGCGTTTGACAATGCTTCTGTGATTGTTCCGTCTTGTTGTATTGCAGCTTGCTTTGCCATATTACAATGATGATTTACGTTTGTTTCCTACTTTCATCAAACCATCGTAATGACTGTTCAATAAATAGGAGTTGATTTGTTGAATTGTATCGATCGCAACACCCACCATAATGATCAATGATGTTCCTCCATAAAACAAAGCCCAATTCTGTTGTATTCCAAATTGAACTGCTACTGCAGGCAAAATTGCCAACAACGCTAGGAACAAAGATCCTGGAAAAGTAATCAAAGACAAAATCTTGTCTAAAAACTTATCCGTATCGTCTCCTGGTCGTACCCCTGCAATAAAGCCATTGTTTCTTTTCAAAGCAGAAGCCATTTCGTTCGTCTTTACTGTAATCGCCGTATAAAAATAACTAAATACAATGATCAACAATGCAAACAAAATATTGTATCCCAATCCGTTGATATCTGCAAAACTTGCACCCACGGCTTGAAAAGCACCTTCCGCCTTTTGTGCCAAAGCACCAGGAATAAACATAATTGCTTGGGCAAAGATGATAGGCATCACTCCGGCAGAATTTAACTTCAATGGAATGTATTGTCTTGATCCTTGAACTTCTTTCACATCACCTGCAGTAGATCTTCTCGCATATTGCACTGCTACTCTACGAACGGCTGTTACCAACAACACCGAAGCCAATATTACTAAAAACCAAACCACAATTTCTAACAAAATCATCATAATACCACCGGCTCCTCCATTGGCTGTTTTCGAAACCAATTCTTGCATGAAAGATGTTGGGAATCGAGCAATAATACCGATCATAATCAACAACGAAATACCATTACCAATTCCTTTTTCAGTGATTCTCTCACCCAACCACATAGCAAAGATAGTTCCTGATGTCAAGATAATCATTGCTGAAAACCAAAACATTCCAGGGCTTAACAATGCCTCTGGTAAGAAAGCTGATTCGGGCAATATAGAACGAATATTCGTGATATATGCTGGACCTTGCACCATGGTAATTCCAATAGTCAACCATCGTGTGATTTGCGTTATTTTCTTACGCCCACTCTCTCCATCTTTTTGAAGTTTTTGAAGATATGGAATCGCAATTCCCATCAACTGAACAACAATAGAAGCCGAGATATAAGGCATGATACCCAAGGCCATAATAGAGGCTTGTGAAAACGCTCCACCAGTAAATGAATTCAATAAACCTAAAAGACCATCTGATGTTTGATTTTCTAAGGCAGATAGTTGTGTAGGATCTACTCCCGGAAGGGGAATCTGAGCCATGAAACGGTACACCGCCATCAAACCAAGTGTCAAAAGAATCTTATTTCTAAGCTCCTCTATTCTCCAAATGTCTTTTATAGTACTGATAAAATTTTTCATTTACTTTTTCTTATAATGTAACTGCAGATCCACCAGCTGCTTCAATCGCCGCTTTGGCAGTTTCAGTAAACTTGTGTGCAGTGATATTCAACTTTGCTTTCAACTCTCCACGACCTAAAATTTTAACCAAGTCATTTTTACGAGCCAAACGTGCTTCGATTAAGGAAGCCATATCTACGGTGTCCTTTAATTTTCCAGCATCTACAAACTCTTGGATTTTATCAAGGTTGATCCCTAAATATTCCACTCTATTGATGTTTGTAAATCCAAATTTTGGAACACGTCTTTGCAAAGGCATTTGCCCTCCTTCAAATCCTATCTTTCTAGAATATCCTGAACGAGACTTTGCCCCTTTGTGACCTCTAGCAGCGGTACCTCCTTTTCCAGAACCTTCACCTCTTGCTATTCTTTTTCCTTTTTTTATAGATCCCTTCGCAGGTTGTAAGTTATTTAAACTCATCGTTAATATTTTTATTTAATTTCCTCTACAGAAATTAAGTGATTAACCTTATTTACCATTCCTAGAATCGTCGCAGAGGCCTCGTGCTCTACTGATTGATTCATTTTACGTAATCCCAATGCTTGTAGGGTTCTTTTTTGAGAACCTTCACGTCTAATTTGGCTTCTTACTTGTGTGATTTTAATTTTTCCCATCGTATTTCCAATTTATCCGTTAAACACTTTGTCCAGAGAAATTCCTCTTTGCTTTGCTACTGTGTGTGCACTTCTCAATTGCAACAATGCATCGAAAGTTGCTTTGACAACATTGTGTGCATTTGAAGATCCTTGGGATTTCGAAAGTACGTCATGAACTCCTACAGAATCCAATACCGCACGCACTGCCCCCCCTGCAATAACTCCAGTACCATGTGATGCTGGCTTCAAGAACACTCTGGCTCCGCCGAACTTCCCTTTTTGCTCATGTGGCAAAGTAGCATTGATAATTGGAATTCTTACGAGATTTTTCTTTGCGTCTTCGATTGCTTTTGCGATTGCAGAAGCAACGTCTTTAGACTTTCCTAAACCGTGTCCTACGACACCGTTTCCATCTCCTACAACAACGATTGCAGAAAATCCGAAAGCACGTCCACCTTTGGTAACTTTTGTAACTCTGTTTACACCTACTAAGTGATCCACTAGCTCTAGTCCGCTTGGCTTTACTCTTTCTACGTTTTTATATTTTTGATACATAATACTTTCTTAAAATTTTAAACCTGCTTCTCTAGCTGCTTCAGCCAATGCTTTTACTCTACCGTGGTATAAAAAACCATTTCTATCAAAAGAAACTGTTGCTATCTTCGCTGCAATTGCTTTTTCAGCTACTGCTTTTCCGACTACTTTCGCTACTTCAGATTTAGATCCTTTTGCTGCAATTGCTTTGTCTCTTGACGATACAGACACCAATGTGTTTCCAGTATTGTCATCTACCAATTGCGCGTAAATTTCTTTGTTACTTCTAAACACAGACAACCGAGGTCTTTCTGCTGTTCCAGATACAACCTTTCTAATTCTAGATTTAATTCTCTGTCTTCTTTCAAGCTTTGATAATGCCATAACTAATTCTAAATTATGAACTGTGAATTACAGGAGTTTCTTAATTGAAACCGTCTTCAATTCTCAATTCTTATGTTATGCAGATTTCCCTGCTTTTCTTCTTAATTCTTCACCTACAAACTTAACTCCTTTTCCTTTGTAAGGTTCAGGTTTTCTAAATCCACGGATTTTCGCAGCTACTTGCCCTACCAATTGCTTGTCAAAAGACGACAATTTTACGATTGGGTTTTTCCCTTTTTCAGAGATCGTTTCTACTTTTACTTCCGGAGCTAAGTCAATCACAATATTGTGAGAGAAACCTAAAGCTAAGTCTAATTTTTGTCCTTGATTCGAAGCTCTGTATCCAACTCCGACCAATTCCAATTCTTTGGTCCATCCTTTCGATACTCCTTCTATCATATTGCTCAACAAAGATCTGTACAATCCATGTTTTGCTCGATCAGGCTTGCTGTCTGAAGGGCGCTCCACGATCAGAGATCCTTCTTCTTCTTTGACAGTAATTCCACCTATCAATTCTTGAGATAATTCTCCAAGTTTTCCTTTTACAGTTACTACGTTCTCAGCGATAGTCACCGTAACACCTTCTGCAATTGCTACTGGGTTTTTTCCTATTCTTGACATAATCCTATCTCTTTATTAATGAACGTAACATAAAACTTCCCCTCCAACATTCTCTTGGCGAGCTTTCTTATTCGTCATCACTCCTTTCGAAGTTGAAACAATAGCAATGCCCAAACCATTCAATACGCGTGGCATCTCTGATGCATTCACGTACTTCCTTAGTCCAGGTGTACTAATACGTTCCATTTTTTTGATAACTGATTCTTTGGTGTCTGCGTCATATTTCAAAGCTATCTTGATCACTCCTTGAACTTTATCGTCCACGAATTTATAGCTTAAAATGTAACCTTGTTCGAACAAGATTTTCGTCATATTCTTCTTCAAGTTTGAAGCAGGAATCTCAACGACTCTGTGTCCGGTAGCCGCAGCATTTCTTATCCTTGTAAGATAATCTGCAATTGGATCTGTGTACATATATACTCATTTGCGGTCTTGGTTTTTCGTCTTACTCTAAGACAAAACCTGAAACCAATTTATAATAATTTTTTGTGGTAAAAAGACCTTCGAGAGCTTTTCAACACTGCCTTATTTTACACATGTGCAAAATAACGGCCTGCAAAGATACAAATTCCTGTAGAATATCCTTGACATTCCGCAACAATTTACCTCTTGCTTACAAAAAGAACTCTATCTCCTTGGAAATAAAGTTCTTTTTTATTTTTTTGGTTGCTTACCAGCTAGCTTTTCTTACTCCTGGTATCAAACCTTGATTTGCCATTTCACGGAAAGTTACACGTGAAATACCAAATTGACGCATGTACCCTTTTGGTCTTCCTGTCAATTTACAACGATTGTGCAAACGAATAGGAGAGGCGTTTTTTGGCAACTTTTGCAATGCTTCATAATCCCCAGCTTCTTTCAAAGCTTTTCTTTTTGCAGCATACTTAGCAACCGTTTTTTCTCTTTTTACCTCGCGGGCTTTCATTGATTCTTTAGCCATGTCTTAGTTCTTTTTAAATGGTAAACCTAGTTCTGTCAATAATGACTTTGCTTCTTTATCAGTAGGAGCAGATGTTACGAATGTAATATCCATTCCACTAATTTTATTTACTTTGTCAATATTGATTTCAGGGTAGATAATTTGCTCAGTAATTCCTAAGTTGTAATTTCCTCTTCCGTCAAAACCAGTAGCTTTGATTCCGTTAAAATCTCTTACACGTGGTAATGAAGCTGTAATCAATCTGTCCAAAAATTCGTACATTTTGATTCCTCTCAACGTTACTTTGGCACCAATTGGCATACCTTTACGCAATTTAAAAGTTGCGATATCTTTCTTAGAAATAGTTGCCACTGCTTTTTGGCCTGTAATTGTTGACAATTCTTCGATTGCATAATCAATCAATTTCTTATCCGCAATTGCAGCACCTACACCTTTACTTAGAACAATTTTCTCTAACTTAGGTACTTGCATTACATTACTGTAACCAAACTCTTCTTTAAGAGCCGCTACGATTCTACTTGTGTAGTCTTCTTTAAGTCTTGGTATATAACTCATCCTTATATAGCTTTATCTGTTTTTTTAGAAAAACGTACTTTCTTGCCGTCCTCTTCTCTGTATCCTACTTTGGTTGTGTTTCCACCTTCAAGCAACATTAGATTTGAAACGTGCAAAGAAGCTTCTTTCTTTACAATTCCTCCTTGAGGACTTTGAGCGCTCGGCTTGGTATGTTTTGAAACCAAGTTTACACCTTCTACAATTGCTCTGTTTTTTTCAATAAAAACACGGACAACCTTTCCTTCTTTACCTTTTTGATCACCAGCAATTACTCTTACTGTATCTCCTGTTTTAATTTTTAGCTTCGCCATTTTTTATAATTTTAAAGCACTTCAGGTGCCAATGATACAATTTTCATGAATTGTTTATCACGAAGTTCTCTAGCTACAGGTCCAAAAACACGTGTTCCTGTCATTTCTTCAGAAGCATTCAACAACACACAAGCATTGTCGTCAAAACGAATATAAGATCCATCTTTACGTCTTACCTCTTTTGTTGTACGCACCACTACAGCTCTGTGTACTTGACCTTTCTTTGCAGTCCCATTTGGCGTAGCACTTTTTACTGAAACAACAATTTTGTCTCCGATTGATGCATAACGCTTTTTCGTTCCTCCTAAGACACGAATTACTAAAACTTCTTTCGCCCCGGTATTATCTGCTACCTTTAATCTTGATTCCGTCTGTAACATATTATTTCGCTCTTTCTAGGATTTCTACTAATCTCCAACGCTTAGATTTACTCAAAGGTCTTGTTTCCATGATCTTTACAGTATCACCAATATTGCAATCGTTTAACTCATCGTGTGCAACGTATTTTTTCGTTTTCAAAACGAATTTACCATACATTGGGTGCTTTACTTTTTTTACTTCAGCAACAACGATAGATTTCTCCATTTTGTTACTCGAAACTACACCAATTCTTTCTTTTCTAAGATTTCTTTTTTCCATCTTGTAACTTATTATTGCTCTCTTGCAGTTAATTCTGTTGCGATTCTAGCTGCCGTTTTTCTGATAGCTTTCAATTGCAAAGGCGTTTCCAACGGTGAAATTGCATGCGCCATCTTAAGATCTGTATAATTCTTCTTAAATTCTGCTAACTTCTCTTGTAACTCAGCAACTGATAATTCTTTAATTTCTGATTGTTTCATGTCTTTATCAATTATGCGTTATCAAAATCTCTAGCCACTACAAACTTCGTCTGAACGGGAAGTTTTTGTGCTGCTAAACGTAATGCTTCTTTTGCAACTTCAAAAGGAACTCCTCCTATTTCAAATAAGATTCTTCCTGGTTTTACAACAGCTACGAAATATTCTGGAGATCCTTTACCTTTACCCATACGTACTTCTAATGGTTTTTTGGTAATAGGCTTGTCTGGAAAAATTTTAATCCACAACTGACCTTCTCTTTTCATATGACGAGTCGCCGCAATACGAGCTGCTTCTATTTGACGAGAAGTTAAAAGGTTTTGATCCAAAGATTTGATCCCAAACATTCCGTTAGAAAGTCGGTGTCCTCTTTGAGAATTCCCCTTCATATTACCCTTCGCTTTCTGTACCTTACGGTATTTTACTCTTTTTGGCTGTAACATTTCTTAATTCTAAAAAATTTATTTTCTATTACGAGATTGCTTCTTAGAGTTCCCTCCTTTTGGACCTTGTTTCTTAGACAAACCTACCAATGGAGACAATTCTCTTTTTCCGTATACCTCACCTTTCATAATCCACACTTTGATACCCAATCTTCCATAGGTAGTATGTGCTTCTACTAGTGCATAATCAATATCTGCTCTAAAAGTAGAAAGAGGAATTCTACCTTCTTTGAAGTGCTCAGAACGCGCCATCTCTGCTCCGTTCAAACGACCTGAAATTTCAATTTTGATTCCTTCAGCGTTCATTCTAATAGCAGCTTGTATCGACATTTTGATAGCTCTTTTGTAAGAGATTCTATTTTCAATCTGACGCGCTACACTAGAAGCAACCAAAGTAGCATCTAATTCTGGACGTTTGATTTCAAAAATATTGATTTGAACATCGTTTCCTGTAATTTTCTTAAGCTCTTCTTTCAACTTGTCTACCTCTGTTCCACCTTTCCCGATAATGATACCCGGTCTAGCGGTTGTGATAGTAACGGTTACAAGTTTCAAAGTACGCTCAATAATTACTCGAGAAACGCTTGCTTTGAATAATCTAGCACGTACGTACTTTCTTATTTTGTTGTCTTCCGCTAATTTATCTCCGTAGTTATTTCCTCCGTACCAGTTAGATTCCCATCCTCTGATAATTCCTAAACGATTTCCAATTGGATTTGTTTTTTGTCCCATCTCTACTTACGATTGAATTGCGTTATTTTTATTTCCCAACACGATTGTCACATGATTAGAACGTTTTCTAATTCTATGTGCACGACCTTGTGGTGCTGGTCTTAATCTTTTTAACATCCCTGCGCTATCTACACAGATTTCTTTTACAAATAGTCCAGCTTCTTCAATACTAGCGTCTTCGTTCTTTGCTTGCCAGTTAGCAATAGCTGACAACAATAACTTTTCAACGTTGATCGATGCTTCTTTCGAACTAAATTTTAAGATTTGTAAGGCTTTTTCAACCTCCACTCCTCTTACTAGATCTGCCACCAAACGCATTTTCCTTGGTGATGTAGGACAGTTGGTCAACTTAGCAAAAGCCAAAGATTTCTTAGCTTCTTTACGTTGGTCTGCCATATTTTTCTTACGAACTCCCATACCTACTATTTTTTACCTTTATTTTTTCTATCTGCACCATGCCCTCTAAATGAACGTGTTGGTGAGAATTCTCCTAACTTATGGCCTACCATATTTTCAGTTACATATACAGGAACAAAAGATCTTCCATTGTGTACTGCGATTGTTTGACCAACAAAATCAGGTGTGATCATTGTTGCTCTTGACCAAGTTTTTACTACTGACTTACTTCCAGCTTCAACATTTGCCAAAACTTTCTTCTCAAGTTTATGAAATACGTAAGGTCCTTTTTTTAATGAACGTGCCATATCTTAATTATTTTTTTCTACGTTCTAAAATATACTTATTACTCGCTTTGGTCTTAGATCTTGTCTTGAATCCTTTTGCAGGGATACCATTCTTAGATCTAGGATGTCCTCCTGAAGATTTTCCTTCACCACCACCCATTGGATGATCAACCGGGTTCATCACCACTGGTCTTGTTCGAGGTCTTCTACCCAGCCATCTGCTTCTACCTGCTTTACCAGATACGAGCAATTGATGGTCTGAATTAGACACCACACCGATGGTCGCCACACAGTTTGCCAAAAGCAATCTTGTTTCTCCCGAAGGCATTTTAACCGTTACGTACTTTCCTTCTTTGGCCATTAACTGAGCAAAGGCACCTGCACTACGAGCCATTACGGCCCCTTGACTTGGTCTTAACTCAATACAACTGATTGTCGTTCCCAAAGGCATTTCAGACATCGGCATTGCATTTCCAACTTCTGGTGCAGCTCCGGATCCTGACTCAATTTTCTGTCCTACTTGCAATCCTGCTTGTGCGATCACATACCTCTTTTCTCCATCAGCATACTGCACCAATGCGATAAAAGCGGTACGATTCGGATCGTACTGGATTGACAATACTTCTGCAGCACCCGCTTTATCTCTTTTAAAATCGATAATACGGTACTTCTTCTTATGACCACCTCCAATGAATTTCATGGTCATTCTTCCACTGTTGTTTCGACCTCCAGATCTTTTATTCGGAGCCAATAGGCTTTTCTCCGGCTTGTCAGTAGTAATGGCGTCGAACCCATTCACTACTCTAAAACGCTGACCTGGTGTTACTGGTTTTAATTTTCTAACTGACATATCTAGTTATTAAATATTGTTATAAAAATCAATTGCTTCACCATCTGACAATTGAACGATTGCTTTTTTGTATTGACCAATAGAACCAGAAACTACACCTTTCTTAGTGAATTTTTGTGTTCTTTTCGCTGGATAAACGATGGTTCTTACTTTCTCTACTGATACTCCGTAAGATGCTTCCACAGCTTTTTTGATCTCTACTTTGTTCGCTCCAAGAGCGACAACAAATGAATAACGGTTGTATAACTCGCTATCGTTTGTCGCTTTTTCCGTGATAATAGGTTTAATTAAAATACGCATCTCTTTACCTATTTACTTAAATTAGACTCAATTCCTTCTAAAGCTCCTTCTAAAAGGATCACTTTACTTGTATTCAATACTTTGTAAGTACTCAACTCAGAACTTGTGATAACATTTGCTTTTTGAACGTTTCTAGCCGACAAATACACATTGTTATTTGCAGCACCCAAAACAAACAGAGACTTTTTGTCTTCTACGCCAAACGCCTTTAACACCGTCAAGAAATCTTTCGTTTTTGGAGCAGCGAAATTAAAATCTTCTACTACCACAATATTTTGATCTTTTGCTTGTGTACTCAACGCTGACTTACGCGCCAAACGCTTCAAGTTCTTATTCAATTTGAATGAATAACTTCTTGGTCTTGGTCCAAAAACACGACCTCCACCTCTAAAAACAGGAGACTTGATAGATCCTGCACGTGCAGTACCAGTTCCTTTTTGTTTTTTAATCTTTCTTGTAGACCCCGCAATTTCAGCTCTTTCTTTGGCTTTGTGCGTTCCTTGTCTTTTGTTAGCCAAATGCTGCTTTACATCTAAATAGATAGCGTGCTTGTTTGGCTCCAATCCGAATATAGCATCAGAAAGCTCTACTTGTCTCCCTGTGTCTTTTCCTGTAATATCTAAAACTGCTACTTTCATTATTTCTCAATCGTTATGTAAGCGTTTTTGTGACCTGGAACACATCCTTTCACTACCAATAGGTTCTTATCAGAAACCACCTTTAAAACTCTTAAGTTTTGAACTTTCACTTTGTCTCCACCCATTCTTCCTGCCATACGCATTCCTTTGAATACTCTCGCTGGATAAGATGCAGCACCAATAGAACCTGGGGCTCTCAAACGATTGTGTTGACCGTGTGTTGCTTGACCAACACCGGCAAAACCATGACGTTTTACAACTCCTTGAAATCCTTTACCTTTTGAGATTGCTGACACATCAACAAATTCTCCTTCTTCAAATAGATCTACTGTTAAAGTATCTCCTAATTTGTGCTCCTCCTCAAAACCTTTGAATTCCACGACTTTTTTCTTAGCAGTTGTTCCAGCCTTTTTAAAGTGGCCTTTTGAAGCGTTACTCGCACGCTTATCTGCTTTGTCATCGAAACCAAGTTGCAACGCATTGTATCCGTCAACTTCTTCGGTTCTGACTTGGGTAACTACACAAGGACCAACTTCGATCACCGTACATGGAATATTTTTTCCATTGTCATCGAACAAACTGGTCATTCCGATCTTTTTTCCTATTAACCCAGACATGTTTATTTATTAATTTAATTGTTTACTATTCTATTTCTTTCATTCAAACCCTGTAAAAGCCTTCACTTTCAACAAAAAAAAACAGGGTAAAATATCCTCAACCCTGATTCTATTTTTACCGTTTTTCCTTCGCTCGCAGCTCCGGACATGTACTCAGAAATCACAACACGCAACTCCCTTACTTTAAATGAGGTGCAAATGTAAGGTTTATTCACTGTAAAAAAAAATGATTTTGATTTTTTTTACACACTCTTGCTCAAAGCACCAAAACTAAGTTCTTTCAAAAGAAAACACATCTCTTTGAGACCTCTAAAAACAAAATACCCTCCTCGTAAACGAGGAGGGTATTGCTTTATAAAAGTAAGAAATTACACTTTAATTTCTACTTCAACGCCACTTGGCAATTCCAATTTCATCAAAGCATCAATAGTTTTTGAAGAAGAACTATAGATGTCTAACAATCTTTTGAAAGAGCTCAATTGAAATTGTTCTCTTGACTTTTTGTTTACGTGTGGTGAACGCAATACTGTAAAAATCTTTTTATTTGTTGGCAATGGAATCGGTCCGTTTACAACAGCTCCCGTAGACTTTACCGTCTTTACGATCTTCTCAGCAGATTTGTCTACTAAATTATAATCGTAAGATTTTAATTTTATTCTAATTTTTTGACTCATGATTTATAATTTATAGATTATTCTTTAGATTTTGCAATGACCTCTTCCGATACATTAGAAGGTGTTTGTGCATAGTGAGAAAACGACATTGTTGACGTTGCTCTACCTGAAGATAAGGTACGTAACGTTGTTACATATCCAAACATTTCAGACAAGGGTACTTCAGCCTTTACAACTTTAGAACCTGAACGGTCACTCATATCATTTACTTGACCTCTACGTCTGTTCAAATCTCCTACAATATCTCCCATGTTTTCTTCTGGTGTCAACACCTCCAACAACATGATTGGTTCTAAGATTTTTGCTCCAGCTGCTTTCGCACAAGCTCTATAACCCATTTTTGCTGCCAATTCAAACGACAATGCATCCGAATCTACCGGGTGGAAAGATCCATCCGTCAACGTAACTTTCAAAGTGTCCATTACGAAACCAGCCAAAGGCCCATTTGTCATAGACTCTTTGAATCCTTTTTCTACAGCAGGAATGAATTCCTTCGGAATACGTCCTCCTTTGATTTGATCAACGAACTGCAATCCTGAACCTTCGAAATCCTCATCAGCAGGTCCCATTTCAAATACAATATCACCAAACTTACCACGTCCACCAGATTGCTTCTTGTAAGTTTCTCTGTGTTGTGTCGACTTTGTAACCGCTTCTTTGTATTCTACTTGAGGCTCTCCTTGGTTTACTTCTACTTTGAATTCACGCTTCAAACGATCTACCAATACCTCCAAGTGCAATTCTCCCATTCCTGAGATTACTGTTTGTCCTGAAGCTTCATCTGTTTTCACTGTAAACGTAGGATCTTCTTCCGCCAATTTTGCCAAAGACATCCCTAATTTATCTACATCTCCTTTTGTTTTTGGCTCAATAGAAATTCCAATTACTGGATCTGGAAAATCCATCGACTCCAACACAATTGGTGCTTTCAAAGAAGACATCGTATCTCCTGTTTTGATATCTTTAAAACCAACGGCCGCTCCGATATCTCCAGCTTCGATAAAATCGATTGCCTTTTGCTCGTTTGCATGCATTTGGTAAATACGTGAAATACGTTCTTTTTTACCTGATCGATTGTTCAAGATATAAGAACCTGCATCCAAACGACCTGAATAAGCTCTAAAGAATGCCAAACGTCCTACGAAAGGATCGGTAGCAATTTTAAATGCCAATGCAGAAAATTCATCTTTTGCATCTGGTTGTCTTGAAATTTCTTCTCCTGAATCAGGATCCGTTCCTACAATACTATCTCTGTCTAATGGTGAAGGCAAGTAACGACATACAGCATCCAACAAGAATTGAACTCCTTTGTTTTTGAACGCAGAACCGCAAATCATTGGAATGATTGCCATATCCATTACCGCAGCTCTCAAAGCAGCATGCACTTCCTCTTCTGTTATCGAGTTTTCATCTTCCATGAATTTCTCCAACAAGTTTTCGTCGTAAGAAGCAACTTCTTCGATCAATTTCGCACGCGCTTCCGCAGCTTCCTCAACCAAATCTTCAGGAATATCTACAATATCAAATGTAGCTCCTTGTGTTTCTTCATGCCAGATAATGGCCCTGTTCTTTACCAAATCAACCACACCTTTGAAATCCATTTCTTCACCAATTGGCAAAACGATTTCAACTGCATTGGATCCTAACATCTCTTTCACTTGCGTACAAACTTTCGCGAAGTTAGACCCTTGACGGTCCATTTTATTTACAAAACCAATTCTTGGTACTTTGTAATTATCGGCCAATCTCCAGTTTGTTTCTGATTGAGGCTCTACACCATCCACAGCACTAAACAAGAAAACCAAACCGTCCAACACACGTAATGATCTATTTACTTCTACCGTAAAATCAACGTGACCTGGAGTATCAATGATATTGAAATGGTATCCTTTGGTATCCGGAGTTGCTTGTCCATTCTCTACAGGAAACTTCCATTCACAAGTGGTTGCAGCAGAAGTAATCGTAATTCCTCTTTCTTGCTCTTGCTCCATCCAGTCCATGGTAGCTGCCCCATCGTGAACTTCTCCAATTTTATGAGAAACTCCCGTATAATATAATACACGCTCTGTAGTTGTTGTCTTTCCTGCATCAATATGTGCAGCAATTCCAATATTTCTAGTAAATTTTAAATCTCTTGCCATTTCTTAGAATCTAAAGTGTGAGAATGCTTTGTTTGCTTCGGCCATTTTATGAACGTCCACTCTTTTCTTCACAGCAGCTCCTTCTTCTTTGGCAGCAGCTAAAATTTCACCTGCTAACTTTTGAGCCATTGTTTTTTCGTTTCTCTTTCTAGCATAGGATATCATCCATTTGATAGCCATCGAAACTTTTCTATCTGGTCTAATTGGCATTGGAATTTGAAAATTCGCTCCACCTACACGACGGCTACGAACTTCTACCTGAGGCATTACATTTGACAATGCATCTTTCCAGATTTCTAAGGCAGATTTCTCTTCCTCTCCTTTTCTCTCTTCTACGATTTCTAATGCATCGTAAAATACTTTGAATGCTACTGATTTCTTACCATCCCACATTAGCATGTTTACAAAACGTGTTGCTAATTGATCGTTGAACTTTGGATCTGGTAAAAGAACTCTTTTTTTCGCTCTTCTTTTTCTCATGTTTTCTGAGTGTTTTTTGTTGTGTGCTTGGTAGTAATATTGCTACTACGACTTTTTTTTGACAAAATCGAGGTGTACACAAATACTGTGCTACCACTCACGGATTTACTTCTTAGGACGTTTTGCTCCGTATTTAGATCTGCGTTGAGTTCTTCCCTCAACTCCAGCTGTATCTAAAGCACCACGAACTACGTGATATTTTACCCCTGGCAAATCTTTTACTCGTCCTCCCCTTACTAATACTATCGAGTGCTCTTGTAAATTGTGTCCTTCTCCAGGGATGTAAGCATTTACCTCATTACCATTTGTCAAACGAACTCTGGCAACTTTACGCATTGCTGAGTTTGGTTTTTTTGGTGTTGTTGTGTAAACACGTGTACATACTCCTCTTCTTTGAGGACACGAATTCAAAGCAGCCGATTTACTCTTCTTAGTGTTTTGGGTTCTTCCTTTGCGTACTAATTGTTGAATAGTTGGCATACTAATTTGTTATAAATTACGTTTATTTATTATTCTCTAACTTTTTTAGAGGGTGCAAATGTACAATATTTTTCTTTTTATTCAAACATCAAATCACTAAATTTCAAATCATTATCAATACCCGTCAATTCGACAAAAAAACTTAGTTTTGACAATCGATGTTTCTACCTACTTTATTTTCAATGCGTAAAAAAACAAGCCCCTTTCAACACATTCTTTGCATGGTTTGTTTTTTTTCTTACCATATACAGGCTCAAGAAATACAACTAGAAATTTCCCCAAAAGATTCATTGACAAGTGCCCATCCCCTACTGCAGCACTTAAAAGAAGAACACAGCACTTTAGAATCCCTCGCAAACTACCTCCAAGAATTCAAAACATCTTTGGAAACAAAAGGATACCTCAACCCTATCCAAAACTTTTCAAAAAAAAGCGACAGCAGCTACAAGGTCTCTTTGGATCTCCGTACAAAAGTGGACAGTATTTCTATAGATACTAGTGAGCTCACAGACCGACCTCCATTCCTAAGCACAAAAAACGATGCGATTCGCATCCCGATTGAAGACACGCAAATTTTCTTAAAAAAACTGAACCATTACTACCATGAAAAAGGAGCTACTTTTCACAAAATAGAATTGACCCATATTCAATCGATCCAAAAAAATCTCTTTGCACACTTGCGTGTTTCCAAAACATCTCTTCGGAAAATTGACAAAATCATCACCCATGGTTACTCCTTGTTTCCCAAGCGTTTTATCAGCAAACACCTGCAACTCAAACCGCACATCGTTTTCAACAAAAATCTCCTAAAAAAAACCAACGAGCGATTGCAGTCGCTGGATTTTATCACGCAAACCGCTCCTCCCAAAGCCCTTTTTACCAAGGATTCTACCATGATCTACCTCTACCTGCAAAAAAGAAAAGCGAATGTATTTGACGGACTGGTTGGTTTTAGCAATCGAGAAAATTCAAAAAAAATAAGACTGAATGGGTATTTGACGTTGTTATTAAAAAACACCTTCCACAGAGGAGAAACCATTTCTTTTGAATGGAAAAACAACGGAGATGATTTGGAACAACTTTTTTTCTCCACCGAAAGCCCTTATATATACAACAGTCCCTTCAGCCCAGCATTTGAATTCAAGCTGCAACGAAAAGACTCTTCTTTCGTAAACACCCGTTTCAATTTTGATGTAGGAGTTGCCCTGAATTTCAACCACCAGTTTTTTCTGTCGGTCGACACAGAATCCTCTCAATCGAATTTGGTGGTAAAAACAGGTGCCATTCAAAATTTCTCAAAAACAAACTACGGAGTGATATACCAGTTCGTAAAAAATCATTCTGAGAACGGGAAACCCACCACCAGTCTTTCTCTTCTTTTCAAAAGAGGCCAAAGATCGTCAGAAAACGAAGTTGAAAAACAATTCCTTTTTGCTTCGGAAATTTCACACCGATTCCAGATTTTTGGAAGAAATACCCTTTTTCTAAAAAACAAAAGCGAACTTATTGACTCTTCAAACCTATTGAACAACGAGCTCTATTTCCTCGGAGGAACCAATACCATTCGTGGCTTCAACGAACTCAGTCTGCAAGCTTCCGCCTACAACTACACCAATGCAGAATATCAATTTTCTACCGATTCCTTTTCTTATTTGTACTTGTTTGCAGATGTCGGCTTTTTAAAAAACAACACTTTGGCTAGTGAAGATACGCTCCTAGGAACAGGTATCGGTTACAGCTATCGGACGCCTTCAGGAAATATCAACATCAGCTATGCCTTAGGAAAAACAAACAAAACATCGTTTGACCTTGAGAAAGGATTGTTCCACATCAAATTTGTAAGTTATTTTTAAACGTCCAAAAAGCAGACACTTCCAAATAGTTTTGTCGCAGCATATTTGAAATAGAAAATTTTGAAGAAACTACTTATCCGACGACTTCGATTGCTCCTTTATTTTACAAAAAACCATCAAACCACTCGAGGTGTATTTTATTTATTTAAACTACCTTTGCCACCATGGAAGTAAAAACCTCAAGAATTTTCGGAATCAGAGCTGTATTAGAAGCAATACACAGCAACAATTCTATTGACAAAGTATACGTACAAAAAGAAAGCTCAGGGGCTTTGATGCAAGAGTTGATGCAAACTTTGAAAAAAAACAACATTGCATTCAGTTATGTACCCGTGGAAAAACTGGACAAACTCTCCAAATACAACAACCACCAAGGTGCGGTTGCTCAAATTGCACCCATTGACTTCCAGGACTTGGATGCATTGGTGACGGAAACTCTTGACAAAGAAGAAACCCCATTGTTTTTGCTTTTAGACCAGGTTTCCGACGTACGTAATTTCGGAGCCATGATCCGAACTGCGGCTTGTACAGGAGTCCATGGAATTGTCATTCAAAAACAAGGAAATGCACCTGTCAATGCAGAAACTGTAAAAACCTCTGCGGGAGCGGCCTTTACTATTCCTATTTGCAAGGTAGATCACATCAAAGATGCCTTGTTTATTTTACAAGCTGCCGACGTTCAAATTGTGGCTGCAACAGAAAAAACAGATGACTCCCTCTATGCTGTAGATTTCCAAAAACCTACTGCAATCATAATGGGTTCAGAAGATCGTGGTATCAATCCTTCGATATTGAAAATGGTTGATAAAAAAGCCAAGCTTCCTCTCAAAGGAACCATCGGTTCTTTGAACGTGTCTGTCGCCTGTGGTGCATTTTTGTACGAAGCCGTGAGACAGCGAATGTGAGTGTTGCGTTTTCAACTTTCAACTTTTAGTTTTTAACTTTCAATCAACTGTTTCTTCCTCATCGGGTGGCTTGAAATTTCCTTCGTCATCAAACCACGTGTCGAATTCATTTTTCACAAATTTATAGGGCGCTTTCTGTGGCCCTTTTTTTCGGTAATAGCACGCCAAAAATAAGCCGGTCACAAAACCTGACAAGTGTCCTTCCCAAGAAATTCCTTTTTCAATAGGAAACAAATACCAAACCATACTGCCATACATAAAAATAACCACCAAAGAAACCGCTATCAAACGATAATATTTTCGGAGTATCCCACTAAAAAAGAGAAAACTAAAGAGCATATATACCAGTCCACTCATTCCGATATGATAGGCGGAACCCCCTATGAGCCATGTCAAAAGTCCTGTTGCGAAAAAACCGAATAACAGTACTTTTTTTGCCAACTGTCGGTAAAAATAAAACAGCATACCCACAAAAATGACCATCGGAAAGCTATTGTTGAACAAATGTTTTGCACTTCCGTGAATAAAAGGTCCAAAAACGACACCTTGCAATCCAGAAATCCGACGTGGAAAAATACCCTTTTTTGTAAAATTGAAATGAAACTTTATTTCTATCCAGTACAAAGCCCACATAAAAAAGAGCATGATGAATGGAATTCTCAGTACATTCGCCGAAAAATAAAATTGTGTTTTTTGTTTTTTCATACCTTGAAAATCCTTCTTGCTAAAATAGAAAACACAACAACAATAATCCACCATATTTTACTATTTTTATCTTTCTAAAAAACAAATTCGCTTTCCATGATGAACCAACCGTTGGCAGAACGCATTCGTCCAAAAACACTAGAAGACTACATCAGTCAGCAGCATCTGGTAGGTCCAAAAGGAATTTTGACCCAACACATCCAAAAAGGAATCATCCCATCTCTTATCTTGTGGGGACCTCCTGGGATTGGAAAAACAACCTTGGCCAATATCATTGCAGAAGTATCGGAAAGACCTTTTTACACCTTAAGCGCTATCAATTCTGGAGTAAAAGATGTGCGAGAAGTCATCGAAAAAGCGCGGAAATGTGGCGGTTTGTTCACTGTCAAAAATCCGATTTTATTCATTGATGAAATTCATCGCTTTAGCAAATCGCAACAAGACTCTTTGTTGGCAGCCGTTGAAAAAGGATGGATTACATTGATCGGAGCAACGACCGAAAACCCAAGTTTTGAGGTCATTCCTGCCTTGCTTTCTCGTTGCCAAGTCTATATTTTAAACTCTTTTGACAAAACTGATTTGGTTGCTCTTTTGCATCGAGCCATGGACATTGATCCAGTCATCAAAGAAAAAAACGTTTCGCTTGAAGAAACCGATGCACTGATGCAAGTTTCGAGTGGAGATGCACGAAAATTATTGAATGTATTTGAACTTGTGGTCGACTCCGAAGAAAGCCCTGTTCAAATAACCAATTCCTTGGTTCTTAGCAAAGTTCAAAAAAACACAGTGCGCTATGACAAAACTGGAGAACAGCATTACGACATTGTATCTGCTTTTATCAAATCGATCAGAGGAAGCGACCCAAATGCGGCTGTCTATTGGCTGGCAAGAATGCTAGAAGGTGGAGAAGATGTGAAATTTATTGCCCGACGTTTGCTCATTCTCGCTTCGGAAGATATTGGAAATGCCAACCCCACAGCGTTGATCATGGCAAACTCAACCTTCCAAGCAGTCGCCTCTGTAGGCCATCCAGAATCGCGAATTTTATTGAGTCAGTGTGCTATCTATTTGGCCAACTCTTCTAAAAGCAACAGTTCCTACACGGCCATCAACGAAGCGCAAGAACTCGTGCGAAAAACAGGCGATCTTTCTGTCCCATTGCATTTGAGAAATGCCCCTACCAAATTGATGAAAGATTTGGAGTATGGCAAAAACTACAAATATGCGCATCAATACGAAAACAATTTTGCAAAACAAGAATTTTTACCGGATGAAATTTCAAATACTACATTGTACGAACCGGGTAACAATTCCAGAGAAAACAGCTTTCGCGAGTTCTTAAAAAAACGTTGGGAAGACAAATACAACTATTAGAAAATAAAATCGCTTTTTTAGAGCACCGGTTCAAACACCATCACTGAAACGTCCTCTGAGACTTCAACGTCGATATTCAGATTCCCTTTCTCGTCAAAGTAAGCAATGGTTTGTAAAAGGTTTCCAGAAGTATCTTTCCACAAAGTTTTAAAAACATTGGGCAAGGAGGTTTTTACAAGATTGCAGATCATTGTTTCAGAAGAAACCTTGACAACCCCACTCGACGCCAAACTTACCACATAACTACCCTCGTTTTCTTCAAGCTGAATGCGCAAGCCATCGGCATTGATGTACGTCGTCTTTGATTTGTTTCTACTCACTACTAATTTTGTATCCAAAGGAATGGTTTTGGTATATTGTTTTGCCAAAGGGACATATTGGTACTGTTCGTCTTTCAGACTCTCAAAAGCTTCTCTGAGACTTGCTTGGTAGGCTTTTCTAAATTCTTTTTCTCGACTTACCCCTTCAACACTTTCAAATACTTTTTTTCGATGACAATCCAGCAAATTGAATTGCAGTTTTGTTCGCAGCATACCTGATTTATTTTTTAATTCAAAAAACAATCCTCCACAAGGCAATACAGCCAACTCCTGAGGGAGTGTTTCGTATGCTCCAAAAACTGCAAAACCCTCTTTTTCCAACAAAAACTTCGCCATCGCATTCAATTGATATTGATCTGGTTCGTTCAAAAAAGAAAATTGTTCGGGAACAACCACATATGCAAAAGAGTTCAAGTTTTTTTGTGAGAACACGAGTGTGTTTGTTAAAAAAAGGAAAATTACAATGTTTTTCATTCAGATTCTTTTTTTCATTTAAAAGTAAGACATTTTATTGAAATTTTACGAAATTTCTTGAAACTTAGGTGTCATAAAATTTCGAAACATAGCTTCAAAAAAGAAGATAACTAAAAACAAAATATAGCAAGTCCCAGAAGTGTTTATATTTGCATCAAACAATATTTAATTTTGAATAAAGACTTACATATTCTTTTTTTGTGCAGTTGGTACCCTTCTCGAGTTCACCATACCAATGGCGACTTTATTGAAAGACATGCGCAGGCGGTTGCATTGAAACACAAAGTTTCTGTATTACACCTTGTCACAGATGACCATATTACAAAAGGCATTGATTTGAAAATCAGAAATGAAAATGGTCTTACCAGCTATATTGGATATATCAAAAGAACATGGAATCCTATTTATAAGGTTTTTCTCTTTTTGAAAGCTTATTTCAAAATTTTAAAGAAACTCGACAAAATCGATGTTGTACATTTAAACACCTTATTTCCACTAGGGGTGTGTGCCTTGCATCTAAAATGGTTTCAAAACATTCCTTACATCACATCAGAGCACTGGTCTGGCTATCATTTTCCATGGTCTAAAAATATTTCAAAGTTTGAAAAATTTCTTTCCAAAATCATAGCTCGACAGGCTTTCTCCATCTGTACTGTATCGAAAAACTTAGGAGACTCAATGCAACGTATGGGACTAAAAGGGAATTACCATCCTGTTCCAAACGTAACCAGAACAGATGTTTTTTTACCAAAAAAGGAAGACCTACGTAAGAACTTCAAAATCTTGCATGTGTCCAATATGAACAACCCCATTAAAAATATCTCCGGCATTCTCAACACCCTTGTCAGAATCCAAAAAAAAATTCCCAAATTAGAAATTTTCATGATTGGCGAAGAAGCCCCTTCTTATCAAAAAAAAGTAGATTTCTTGGGACTTTCAAAATGTGTTCAACTAAAAAATCACCTTCCTCAAAAAAAATTAGCCGACTACTATAAAAATGCTGATTTGTTTATTCTTTTCAGTAACACGGAAAATTTACCTTGCGTTATTTTAGAATCTTTTTCATCAGGAACTCCAGTGATATCTACAAATGTGGGTGGCATTTCAGAATTTTTTCCGAAAAACTTCGGAAGCTTGATTCCTGTCCAACAAGAAGATCAATTAGCTTCAGAAATCATTTCTTTTTACAACAACGAAAAAACTTTTGCGCCTCCCAGTGAAATGCATTCTTACGTGAAACAACATTTTAGTGAAGAAGTAATTTGTAAACAATTCAGCCATTTGTACGACAAGGCATTGCAACGTAGTTCAAAAGTTCACCGTTAAAATTTGTTATTTATGAAAGTATTTCTATCAAATTTTATAGCAAGATCTGGAAATAGAGTTTTAATTTCTACAATTCTCTCTCGAGTTTTATCTTTTTCGGCATCTTGGATAGCACTTCAACTAATCTCTAATGAAAAACTCGGTGTCGTTTTGTTTTCCTACAACATCATTGTTTTTATTTTGCCTTTTTCTGGATTGGGATTGTATCATGGCTTGATACGATACGCACCTCTATTGAACAATTCTAGCGAAAAAACACGCTTGTTCAATTATGTCCTTAGAAAAGGTATTCTCCTGAGCATATTGATTGCTGTCGGAGTTTCTTTTTTTAGTTTACTCATCCCTTTTCAGATCGAAAGATCTAATTCTTTTGTAGCTGTTCTAGCATTTCTTATCATACCTGATTACATTTTTCAAGTCATAAAAATTCAATTTCGAATCTTGCATGACAATACATCTTTCGCAAAAGTAGAAGTTGTATATAACCTCATTCTTTTTGTTACCGTATGCCTCCTCAGTTTTTTATTCGAGGAAAAAGGGTACACGATAGCACTCATAATTCCTGCTATCATTACAAGTATCATTTTTATAAATAAATTAAAACCTGCCTTTTCCAAAACTCCAAAGCCTCAAATCATAACTTTAGAATTTTGGAAATATGGTTTTTTTGCGAGTCTAACGAGTGTAGTTTCTCAATTATTAATTGCCATAGACATTTTAGTCATCGGTTCATTAATTCTTGATACTACAGCGATAACTACCTATCGATTTATTTCAATAATACCACTAAGTCTTTTGTTTTTACCTCAAGCAGTAATGAATACTGATTTTGTAAAATTAACCGAAAATATTTTTGACAAAAAGAACACGCATACCTATATAAAAAATTACATTTCGTTATTTTCAATAATCAGTATTTGTGGCTTATTTTTTTCCTATTTTTTCTCAAAAGAAATCCTCTCTTTCTTTGACGATGATTTCATACAATTTGGTACCAGTTTTTTTATTTTAATGCTAGGTACGAGCTCCATTTTGATGTTTAGAGGATTGTTTGGAAACTTACTTTGTTCCATTGGAAAAGTAAATACCAATTTATACATCAGTAGTATTGCTATTCTGCTCAATTGCTGTGGGAATTTTTACTTGATTCCTTTATATGGAATCAAAGGCGCGGCCATTACATCAGCCAGTATCATGTGGTTTACAAGTCTCACAAGCACATTAGCTTTTTTCTACCAGTACCAATCATTTCTAAAAAAAGCAAAGAAACAATAGTCTTCTCAAAAAACAGTTCGACTTCTATAAATCTGTTTCCCTTTTAGCAATCACAACCTTTTTTCCTGATAAAAAGAATAGACCTCTTTCTCTGCTCCAAAACTTTTATAAAAGCTCGCGACACCGGAAATCATTGAACCCTCAAAATCGAGTATTGAATCCGTATTCGCAAAAGCTTTTAGAAGCTCAAAAACTAAAAAAGATGGCATTCCCTTTTTTTTGCCAGAGATCGTGGCGCAAGGAATCAAATAAGTTAGCCTTTGAGTATCTTTTACCCACACCAATGCGGCGGACAAGACACCAGCTTCTCTCATTCCCCAAATATGCAAATCATTGTGTTTTCGTTTCAACAACTCTTGCAATGTCGTCCAATGGTTTTTTGAAAACACAGAATTGTTGCTCTGAACTTTATAAAAGCGCAAAAATTCTTCAGGTGATACTTTTTTTTCAAGGAGTCCGTCATTTTCTTTTTTGAGCGCTCGTTTTCTGTTTTTATTAAAACCTTCGTAAATTTCTAAAACACTTCTATTCAGGTTTAAAATATAATTGTGTTTTTTAGAGGCCCTTTTCATGATAGGGTTTCCAGCATTGCACTGCAACGTTACTTTTTTGAATTTCCTTGGAATGGCTTTTATAAAATCTTGCATCAATTCTTCCGAAATAAATTCCGCTCCAAAAACCCCCAACTGCTGTGTCCAACAAGGTGGATATATGTATTTGATAAAATATTTTGAGCGCCATGGCACAGGCATCACTGCTTTGTAATCCTCCAATACGAGCACGCCCCAATTGTCTGCAACAATGTCCAAATACCATGAAAAAGCATAAATTCTCGAATTTACAGCTTTTTGCAAACAAGCATCGTACTTGTCAAGATCCACATTTTCTCGGTTCACATAAACAATCATTTCTTTCCTTTGTTTTCAGGTTCTTTTTGAACACTTGTCAACTGCAATACTTGTTCATAGAAATATTTCCAACCGCGCCATTCTCCGTAATTGGATAGTATTTTATTATGAAAAAGTGTCACAAAAGTACCGTTCACTTTTTTTACAATTTCAAAACTCTCCTTCACTTTTTGAAAGGCCTGCTTCTCAGAAAGCTCCAAAGATTCTCTCAAAACAAGGTCTGAAATGGCAAAAGAAAACACTTTCAAAGGGGTTTGAATTTCAAAATCCAAATCGTAAAAATAAAAAGGCGTACAAGTACTCGCTCGAAAACCCAATTGATCTGGATACCCCATAGAATAATCCTCCTCCACCTCAAAATCTAGCAAATTTTGATACGTCTCTGGCAAATTCAATCGCAGGAAATGTTGCCGCGTTTTTACCGTAGGAATGTGAACGATCTCCTCCATTTTTGTCAATTCTTTTTTCAACATCTCCATATTGTTCATCGTAAAAAAAGACGCATTCAATCCAACTTTTACATAATCAGACATGGATTTTATCAACAGACGAAATTTATTTTTCGTCAAAGAAATATTGGTGTCGTAGGTTGTAAAATTTCCTATAAGAAAAAACACCATCGTGGACACCTTGTAGTTATTTTGCAAACTCACCATCCGATCGTATACATCATACGGATCTTTTTGTAATTTTAACAGGACCATACAGCGGTCCCAAAAAGCTGCCAATTTCAGTTTAGCAATATCTACGAATCCCCCGCCGACACTTCGAATAACACCTTTGGAACTATAAAGAAAAGCTTCGTTTACAGCAAACAAACTGAGGTAACTGTAAGGCCTTGGTTTGGGCTCTATATCAGGAAAAACATCTTTTAAAATCCCCAACAATTTGTAGGCCCATATATCGATGACAGGCTTGTCTAAGAAATCGTTTTTAAAGGCCAAACTCTCTTCCGCTGGAAACCGTTCATATACATCCTGTACATGAGGCAAATATTCCTCATAACGCGTTAGCAAGTAAAAGCTCGCTGCAAAAACATCAAAAGGGATCGATGATTTTTTTCCAGCCGTGAAAAAACAAGGAACCTCCTCCCATTCATGAACTGAAATTTCAATATCGTTGATTCCTTGCTCAAACAGTAAGTCATGGCTTCGAATAAAAAACTCACCTCCCAAAGGAACTTTCGAATACGTTAATTTACATCCATTATGGGCAACAAACTCTTCTACTTTGGTCGTAAATCCAACAGAAATATTCAAGATACGAACAAACACATGTTTGAAAACATAACGAAGTCGCGGTGTTATTTTGTGCGTATAAACTAAGACCATTTATTTCAAATTAGTTAACTTTTATACAGGCCCTTTTGGCAATATCTTTTGAAAAAGTTTTTAGACCCTGATATCAGGTCCTGAAAGTTTGTCTTTTCAACAAAAAAACTGCGTCTAAACGATCAAATCAACTGAGCATCTGCAAAGCTAAAATACGCTTTTTCGGTGATTATCAAATGATCTAAAATTTTAATATCCATGGTCTCCCCAGCTCTTTGTAATTTTTGGGTAATTTGCTTGTCTTGAACACTTGGATCGGTACCGCCAGAAGGATGGTTATGACAGAGCACAACTCCCGTAGCAAAGAGTTCCAACGCATTTTTAAAAACCATTCGAATATCAACCACCGTTCCCGCCAGACCTCCTTTACTCAACTGAATTTTTTTTAATATCCTATTGGAATTGTTCAAATAAAGCACCCAAAACTCTTCGTATTTCAAAGTCCCTATTTGAGGGCGCATCAAATCAAAAACATCTCGACTACAGGTGATTTTTTCTTGTTTTATTCCTTTTTCTGATACCGAACGCTTTCCCAATTCTAGTGCGGTAATAATAGAACAAGCCTTCGCAGCCCCGATACCTTTAAATTGCTGCAACTGTTCCATATTTAGTTGTGCCAAGTCATACAATCGATACTGGCATTGTGACAGTATCCGTTTGGCCAATTGCAAAGCGCTTTCTTTTTTATTTCCTGAACCAATCAAAATGGCAATCAATTCAGCATTGGACAACACAGAAATACCCTGAGAGCTCATTTTCTCTCTTGGCCGGTCGGAAACATCCCAATTTTTAATGGCAGCAGAGTGCTTTTTAAGAATCATAGCAGTGATTTTTATATCAAAGATAAGAGTAATATATTTGTAGTCAGATACGTTGCAGATTTTTGACTACATTAGAGTGTTTTACGATTGCAACGCTTAAACTTGATACAAATGAAAATTGTCATTGCTGGTGCTGGAGACGTTGGTTTCCACTTGGCGAAATTACTTTCTAACGAATCACAAGATACCTTTGTGATCGATTCGAATTCAAAAAAATTAAAATACATTGACGAACATTTGGATGTCATTACACTCAAAGGAGATGCGACTTCCTTAAAAACACTCAAAGAAGTTGGCATCGGGCAAGCGGATTTACTCCTAGCGGTTACAGAATCTCAAAACACCAACTTAACAGTAGCAGCCTTGAGCAAAAAACTAGGTGTCAAAAAGACCATTGCCAGAATTTCAAACACTGAATTTTTAACGACCAAGGAAATCAATTTCGCCGAAGTTGGTATTGACTACATGATTTCACCTGAATACCTTGCCGCCAAAGAAATTGAGGTATTGCTAAATGAATCTGTATTCAATGACAAAATCGAATTTGAAAAGGGTGCCATCAATATTTTAGGCGCACGCCTTTCTTCCAAATCGCCTTTGGTCAACAAAACCGTAAAAGAGGCCAAAGATTTGTTTTCAGATATCAATTTCACGATCATTTCTTTGAAAAGAGAAAACACAGTAGAAACCATCATTCCAAGAGGAGATACGGAATTCAGACACCACGATCAAGTATATTTTTCCGTAACTGCCGATTCTGTAGATAAAATTTACCCACTTATTGGGAAAGAGAAAATCGGTATCAAAGAAGTGATGATTCTTGGAGGAAGTAAAATTGGGCAAAAAGCCGCAACATCACTCTGTTCCAAGAATTTCAATGTCAAGCTCATCGAAACAAAAAGAGACAAAGCCTTTGAATTGGCCGACAGCCTCTGCGACGCGCTGATTGTAGAGGGAGACGGCAGAAATGTGGATCTTTTAGAAGAAGAATCCATTGCGACGATGGACGCCTTTGTCGCCGTAACAGGTAATTCAGAGACCAACATCATGTCGTGTTTGGTCGCCAAATCAAAAGGCGTTAAAAAGACCATCGCCTTGGTAGAGAACATGGATTATATCAACATCTCTCAAACCATTGGAATCGACACCTTGATCAATAAAAAATTATTGGCGGCCAGTGCCATTTTCAAGCATGTTCGAAAAGGAAAAGTACTGGCTTTGGCGAATCTACACAATGTAGATGCCGAAGTTTTGGAATTTTTTGTGAGAAGAGACAGCAAAGCCACCAAAGTTCCAATCAAGGATTTAAATTTGACAAAAAAAGCTGTTATCGGAGGAGTTGTACGAAAAGGAGAAGCGACCATGACTTTTGGAGATTATCAAATAGAAAAGGGGGATCGCGTAATTGTTTTCTGCTTGCCAGAGGCTATTGGAGACGTGGAAAAACTTTTCAACAACTAACAAGCTTCACCCCTATGAAACCCAGAGAACTGAATTTTAAAATGGTCCTTAGCTTTTTAGGACTGACAGCTGGACTCAATGGTGTTTTTATGCTGTTGTCGGTACCCTTTAGTTTGTACCACGACGAAAAAGCAGCATCTGGCATTTTGCTTGCCGGTGCATTGACCATTGTTTTCGGATTTTTCTTATGGTTTTTTAATAGAAAAGCTCCCAAAAACCTACAAAAAAGAGAAGGATATATCATCGTTACCTTGGGCTGGCTGGTCCTCACATTTACCGGAGCACTTCCCTATCTTTTTACAGGTACCATTCCCAATTTTGTAGATGCCATTTTCGAAACGATTTCGGGATACTCCACAACAGGAGCCTCCATCATCAACGATATTGAAATTCTACCAAAAGGAATTCTCTTTTGGCGCAGTGCCACGCATTGGATTGGAGGCATGGGAATTATAGTTCTAACAGTGGCCATTCTACCTTTGTTAGGAATTGGGGGAATGCAATTGTTTCTAGCAGAAGCACCGGGACCTTCTGCCGATAAAATGCACCCTAGAATTACCCAAACTGCGAAACGCCTTTGGTTGATTTATGTTTCCTTGACGCTCACCGAATTCTTACTTTTAAAAATGGCAGGAATGACATGGTTCGACGCCATCAATCACGCTATGGCAACAATGAGTACAGGTGGGTTTTCTACCAAAAATGCGAGTATGGCTTATTGGAATCACATGCCAATTGTACAATACATCGTCATTGCATTTATGTTCATTGCAGGAACCAATTTTGTTTTGACTTATTTTGCGTTGAAAGGAAAAATTCAAAAGATTTTTCAAAACGAAGAATTCAAATATTATCTCTTTGGAATTCTTGGTTTTACAATCCTTTTAACAGTCATCATCCAATTTTTTCAGGATCCAAATATGCAAACGAGTATCCATCATCCGATGCCTTGGGGAAGTTTTGAAAGTGCCTTCAGACATGCAGGATTTCAGGTAGTGGCGCTCATGACCACCACGGGTTTTGTATCCGCAGATTACACTCTTTGGAATTCCTTAGCCACCATGCTTGTTTTTTCACTGTTTCTCATCGGTGGCTCTGCAGGATCTACCAGTGGAGGTGTCAAAATTGTACGTCATATTATCATGATCAAAAACAGTTTGTTAGAATTTAAGAAACTGTTGCACCCCAATGCTATCATACCCGTTCGTTATGATGGAAAAGGAGTCTCTAGAATCATTGTTTTCAATATCTTGTCTTTCTTTGTACTGTACATGCTAATTTTTATCACCAGCGCCATTGCATTGAGCTTTATGGGACTTGATTTTACCTCTGCAATAGGAGCAGCAGCATCTTCTTTAGGAAACGTAGGACCTGCCCTAGGTAGCCTTGGACCCGTAAATAATTATGCATCTCTCTCCGATGTAGCAAAAATGTTTTGTTCATTTTTAATGCTCATCGGACGTTTGGAGTTGTTTACCGTTCTGATCCTTTTTACTCCCTATTTCTGGAAGAAAAACTAAAGTCCCTTTAAAGAAGTCTTGCTTGACACAATCTTCTTTTATGATCTTGATACCACTTTTTTGACGCGTTCAAAATCCAAACCACCGTAATTCCCTGAACTCATAAATAACAAGGCGGTATTTTCGGTGTCTTTTGAAAACAAAAACTCTTGAAACTTGTTGGAATTTGTAAATACCTTCAAATCTTCTCTTTGAAAAGCATCTTTGATTTGCTCCGCCGTAATTTCCTCTAACTGCTTGATGGCAAGAGCTTCTGGAGAATAAAAAACTACCGCTTCATCCGCACTCTCCAGAGCTCCCTGGTATTCTTTTAAAAAGACGGGATTCAAACTGCTATACGTATGCAATTCCAAACATGCCAGTACTTTTCTGTTTTTGTATTGATTTTTTACCGCAGTTGTCGTTGCCTTTACCTTCGAAGGTGCATGCGCAAAATCTTTAAAAACAACCGTATTTTTAACTTCTACAATTTTTTCTAGACGTTTGCTCGCTCCTTTAAAATCTCCAATGGCCTCGTAAAAATCTTCTTCCCCTACACCCATATGTTGACAAATCCATTTCGCTCCCGCTAAATTTTGCAAATTGTGCGCTCCAAAAATTTCCAAAGGCATAGGACCGTCAGGAGTTTCCATATAGGTAATTCCATTTTCAACAGTATGCTTGGGTGTTTGATAGGGATATTTTTTGATCGGATGTGAGGTGTTTTGAACAACGTCTGCCGCTGCTGCATCTTCCTCGTTGTACACCATGATCCCTCCACTTGTCAAAGAATCTGTAAAAATTTGGAACTGTTCTTTGTATTGCTCAAAATTTGGAAACACATTGATGTGGTCCCAAGCAATTCCGCTCAACAAAGCAATATTAGGCTTGTATAAATGAAATTTGGGCCTTCTATCAATCGGAGAAGACAGGTATTCGTCGCCTTCCAATACAATAAATTCATTTTCTTGGGTCAGATGAACCATGGTATCGAAACCTTCCAACTGCGCACCCACCATGTAATCTACCGAAATATCGTGGTACTGCATTACGTGGAGTATCATAGAAGTAATCGTGGTTTTTCCGTGAGAACCGCCAATGACCACCCTTGTTTTGTCTTTCGATTGTTCGTACAAAAACTCTGGATAAGAATAAATTTTCACTCCCAATTCTTGTGCTTTCAACAATTCAGGATTGTCTTTTTTTGCGTGCATTCCAAGGATGACTGCATCCAATGTAGCATCAATTTTTTCAGGAAACCAACCCCACTTAGCAGGGAGTAAACCTTTGGCTTCCAACCTCGATTTAGACGGCTCAAATACCGCATCATCACTTCCAGTTACTTGATATCCTTTTTGATGCAATGCAAGGGCCAAATTGTGCATAGCACTCCCGCCTATTGCAATAAAATGTATGTTCATCTTTTCTTCTTGTTTGGAAGTGTAAATGTATGAAATTAGAAAAAGAATCGAATGTTTTTTCTAGTTTTCACCCGAGCCCACGGCAAATCAACTTTTAAAAAGCACAACTGTTTCTTTGATTCGAATCGCAAAAAACAGTCTCTAACTTATTTTACTGGAACAGACTGCAAAAAGTCTGTGGGTAAAAATGTATATTTGCCAAAAAAAAGAATTTCATGGATTTAAATGCCATTCCCAAAATAAAACATGCCGATAGCGATCAATTTTTTCTTTTAGCAGGTCCTTGTGCAATCGAAGGAGAAGAAATGGCGCTTCGCATTGCGGAGCAAGTTGTTTCGATTACAGACAAACTAAACATTCCGTATATTTTCAAAGGAAGTTTTAAAAAAGCAAATCGCTCGAGAGTCGACAGCTTTACAGGTATTGGAGACGAGAAAGCTTTGAAAATCTTGCGCAAAGTTTCAGAAACTTTTGACGTACCTACTGTCACAGATATTCACACCAATGAAGATGCGGCTTTTGCTGCTGAATTTGTAGATGTTCTTCAAATTCCTGCTTTTTTGGTACGCCAAACAGATTTGGTCGTTGCCGCTGCAAAAACAGGAAAAGTAGTGAATCTTAAAAAAGGACAATTCATGAGTCCTGCAGCTATGAAACATGCGGTACAAAAAGTAAAAGATGCCGGAAATAAAAAAGCATGGATCACGGACAGAGGCACCATGTTTGGCTACCAAGATATGGTGGTCGATTTTCGAGGTATTCCAGAAATGAAAGCTTTTGCACCCACCGTTTTAGACGTCACACATTCTTTGCAACAACCAAATCAAACCAGTGGTGTAACGGGAGGACGACCAGACATGATTGAAACCATCGCCCGTGCAGGAATTGCAACAGGAGTAGACGGTCTGTTTATCGAAACGCATTTTGACCCTGCGAATGCAAAATCTGACGGAGCAAACATGTTGGACTTGCAACATTTGGAAACATTGCTAACCAATTTAGCAGCCATCAGAAAAACCATCAATACATTGAGCTAACGCTGGCTGCATAGAAAACATAAAGGCTGTTTTAAACAACAGCCTTTTTTTGTATTTCTAATCGACAACCATTCATAAAAAAGTCTAAGTTCACCCTCCAGCACTCCGTGGAGTTGTATCTTTTTTTATTTGATGGATCAAATACTCCAATCCATTTAATTTCAATTCATAGACCAAAGACAGTAATTCACCCATTTTTCCTTTCGGAAAACCTTTGGCATGGTACCAGACAATATATTGTTCAGGCAAATCAATCAAATAGCAGCCTTTGTATTTTCCAAAAGGCATTTTCGTATGTGCCAAAGTTTTTAATACTTCTCTTTGCGCTTGCATTGTGAACTCAATTTAAAGATTCCCAAATCGATGCATATTCTGAAACATCTCTACAAAAATCACACTCTAGTTTCGTTCGTTATTTTCGGAGTATCTTTTTGTGAAGCGTCGTTTCCTCGGTTTCAATCCGTATGAAATAAATTCCTGACGGAAACATTTCCAGATCCAATTGAACGTTACTTTGATTGACTTCACAAAACTTTACTTGTTTTCCTTTTGCATCTGAGATCGCTAAGCTTCGAATTTGCTTTCCATTCGAAAGACGCACATTAAGATATTTCGTGACTGGATTTGGATAGAGCATTAAAAAGCTTTCCGTCAAATTTTGTTG